>OFOU01000086.1_pt1 | contig 82693 bp, 67 predicted proteins | sample 1542061 | NCBI WGS metagenome assembly OFOU01 (sample SAMN04209239, study PRJEB22552) | human gut metagenome | biome: gut; material: feces | host: Homo sapiens | place: USA: Oklahoma
GTTCAGGATTCAGAGGCGAATACTTTGTGCTCTTTTGCATCTGTTCCGATTCTGGCATGACCGGAACAGATGTAAGAGTTGGAAGTTACAGATAGCTGCTTAATCAGCAGACACTAATTATTTTATCAGATGTGCTTGATATAAACCAATATAGTTGGATAAGAATAATATTCTTCTCTACTTCGGATTTTATCATAACAATTATATAATTTATATGTGATATTCATATCTTTTAACTTGCAATAGGTAAGATATGGAATAAAATAAGTATCTGTGTCATACAGTCTAATCTCAAAGTATGTTTATAGAAGAAATAATTTGTATAATATCTAAGTTTTAAAGCTTGTCTAGTAAGATGAATATTTTTGTTTTTTCTGCACAGATCAAATTATAATTTCTATGGGAATATCCAGAAATAGTTATAAATACTGTTTATGCAGTAGAGACTTAATTGATATTCCCATAGAAAGAGACAATACATCGATCACAAATAGAAGATAGCAATTTCTAGCTATGAGAACTTTGACTTAAAAATTTTGCATTCGCAATTCTGAAATATAAGTATATTTAGTTTTATACATATAATTATGTACTGTAAAAGTTGAGGACTATTAATTATTTGTGATATCACCTTAATGAAGTGAAAGATAGATATGATTAATGTAATTGTGTTTCTATTTATCTATTTTAAATAATATTCCATTTTATAATACACACTAGATTTTCTAATTATCAGACTTAATACCCATAAGGTTAAAAGAAAATATATTTTTATTATGCTGTGTATAAGCGAGGTGAAAGGAATAAATATGAAGTTTGATTTTGAATCTGGAAGCATATCAGATGTTAGATTTCAAAATAATATTATAAGAGAATATACTTTAGAAAATAAAAAATTAAAAAAAAATATAAATCAAAAGAAAGGAATTATGGTAAGAAAGTTTGTTGATGGGTTATGGATTTACAAAAGTATACCAGAGTTTAACTCTTTTGAAGTTAACCGATTATTAAGACAGCAAACGAAAAATAGTACTATAAGAGATTATGCAAGTATTGTAGACATGTGTGAAGTAAATCGAGATATTATAAAGTTTAATTTTGCAAAACCATCAGAGCAGGATATAAAAGAATTGCTTTTTGAATTTTATGAATATAATGAAGAATACTTGAAAAAATGTTCTGATTTTTTGATAAAATACGTTGAACAAGCTGAGTATAAGGAATATTATTCTAGCTGGGGAACAAGTATAAAGCAAGAGTATAATCATTTTGGTATAATAATAGATATTGAAATAGGAATAGATAACAATCTTTTTTTCGATGAATTTAATATATGCTTTAACGATTTTAAACAATTAAAGGAAGAAGTTAAAGCGAGTAATTTGTTCATAAAACAATTTTTGCAATATTCTAAAAATGCAGTGGATATTAGAACTGGTGAATATGATTTGATATTACATCCGAAGGTGTCAGGAATATTTGTTCATGAATGTATTGGACATTTTGCGGAAGCTGATTTTAACGATGAAAATATAAAGGAACTTTTTAAAAAGAAATTAAAAATAAATAATTTTATAAATATAGATATAGTTGATTCTGGAAACAGGGGGATATCGGGAGCATTACTATATGATGATGAGGGAATTAAAAAAAAGGATGTTTACATAGTAAAGGATAGCAGGCTAAATGAAGAATTGACGACAATTATGGAAGCACATACTTTAAAATATAATAATAGTACGGGAAATGCAAGAGCGGTTGATTATTTAAGCAAGCCAATTCCAAGAATGACAACTACATATATGAAAGCGGGAACCTATAACGTGAATGAATTATATGAAGGTGTAAAAACAGGTATATATATAAAAACAGTTAAGAGATGTAATGGTCATTTTTATTATTCAGTTACACCCAATATGGCATATGAGATAAAAAATGGAGAGATAATAAGACCGGTTATAGTTCCAACAATATGTGGTAGATCGTTATCATTTCTAAATAGAATTACTGCTATATCTGATGAAACGAAAATATACGATTCGATAAAGAATGGATGTGGAAAAAGTGGACAAAATAACCTTCCAGTTAGTTTTGGGGGACCTCACATTTTAGTAAATAACATTCCTATAGGATATTAATAATTATGAATATTAAAAAGTCTAATTCAAAAAAGAATTAGGCTTTTTTTGTGTACAGTGGTATAAGTTCTAACGGATGAAAGTCTTAAATCGTCCTAGTAGTGAGAAGGTATTCGCTAAGAATATAACCAAGAACAATGGCGTACATCGGAATGTGGAGTTTGAAGGAAGACGAGGCGAATTTTCTCGTGACAGATATATGGAGAGTAGCAACCTTGACTCACTAGGAAAGAAGTGAGATTTTGAATCTAGCACTATCAGCTATAATAGTGAAACTAAATATTCGCATTCTACTAATGTCTGCTACGGATACTAGTGTGTTGTTATAGAACTAGAGGATTCTTCCCTGTAAGAATAACTAGGAACTGCCATGATTGGTAGTTCTTAATTTTTCAAGTACTCGCATTGAGTGGTTACGTTTTAATGCAAATATGCAAGTGTCTATTTTAAAATTTGGATTTCTATCCGTGCTTGTATTTCTCGGTATTATAGCTATGCAGTGGGAGTGTACTATTTTTATAGTTATTGTTTTAGAGGTTTTCAACTTTTTCACAGAGTAGTATAATATAGACGGAATTTTGGGAAAAGGTAGATTATGGTTATATAACTATATTTATGATAGAGAAACAACTATTCTGCCGTAACAATTTGTACAATAGAATATGATAGTAATACTGATGCATGATCCATAGCAAAAGATAACCTTTATATTTGTTTCAAACAGGATAAAATGGAGCAGGGTTTTTGTTAGTTTTGTATAAAATCAGTCAAATAGGTAATATATGTTATTAAAATAAGCTATATATGTATCTTAATAAGCGGTTTATAGGTTTGTATTATATAATATATATTCATATTATGAGGTGATTTATGAAAGCTAATACAAATAAAGGGAAAATTTGTCAAGAAAATAAGGCTCCAGATCCTTTTTATGTTGATATGGGAAAGCGACTTAGAATTGTTAGGATAAAAGCAAACTATACTCAAGAACAATTTGCAGAAATTTTAGGAATGAGTACTGCTTATTATGGGAAAATTGAACGTGGAGAACATGGATTATCATTAAAGAAGCTGGTTCATGTCTATGAAAAGCTTAATATAGATATAAACTATCTTTTGACGGGGGCAAAAAGTAGTAGTTTTACTGTTGATGCGATTATAAAAGAATGTCCGGTAGATAAGAGATATGATTTGGAGCAGTTATTAAAATATGCTTTAAATCTTGCGAAGAAAAAGGAAAAATAAATATATTTTGGAGGCGGTGTAGATGTTAGAAATTGCGATTTGCGATGATTCAGTTATAGTTTCATCTGATATAGAAAGTAAATTGCAACGGTTGGCGAAAAAGTTTGCGATTGATATAGAGATAGATATATTTTATGATGGAAATGCACTTGTAAAGCATATTTGTAATGGAAATAGATATGATCTTATTTATTTAGATATTGAAATGCAAGGTAAAAATGGTGTAGATGCTGCAAGAGAAATTCGAGTGTTTGATAAGAAAGCATTAATAATATATGTAACAAACTATGAAAGTTTTGCAAAAGAGGCATTTGAGGTGTCGGCATTTCGATTTATTACAAAACCTATAAATGTCAATAAATTTGAAAAATATTTTATCGACGCAAAAGAGGAGATTATAAAAAATCCAAGATATTTTAGGTATCAGTATAATAAAATTCCTTATCGAGTACCAATAGATGAAATTATGTATTTCCAAAGTGATAAAAGGATAACATATATTATTACTAATCACGATAGTAGAAAATGTTATGGAAAAATTAATGATATTGAGAAGAAATTATTAGAGGTAAATATATTATTCTATAGAGTGCATCAGTCCTTTTTAGTCAACCCTAAATATGTTGCAGAATACTATTATAATACTATGGTATTAATAGATGGAACTACTATTACTGTTAGTGAAAACAGAAGAAAAAAAGTAAATAAATTATTCTGTACGATTAAAGGAGAGGATATCATTGTTTAATATCATTAGGAATTTGGGGATTGATTTAATTACGTCTAGTTTATCAGTGATAATTTTGAATATGTATTTTGATATTTTCTTTAAAAGAATTGAACATAGGATTAGAAAGATAATAGTATGGGGAATTTATTTTATATGGCAATTATTTATTTCTTTTCATAAAATTGAACCGATTCTTTTAAACATATCAATAAGTATTATGGTGGCAATTTTGATTTGTATATGTTTATATGAAGGAGTATGGATCCAAAAAATAGTTTTTTCTGTAATTATAGTGTTAATATGGGTTTTAATGGAATTTTTAACGGGCTATATATTTGTACTTTTGGGTATCGATTATATGATTCCGGTGTTATTGGGATCTATTTTATCTAAATTGATGGTAGTTTTCTTGCTGTTAGTATTAAAAACATTTTTTCGAAATGAAGATATTAAAAATCTTCCAGTTAGATATAATTTAATTTTATTGTTAGTTCCTATGGAAAGTATGTATATTATGTACAATATTTTTATTCTAAGTATGGATAAAGGAAAAAGCACTTATGTCGAAAAATCTATAGTAAGTTTATTGATAATACTTGGAATTAACGTGATGATTTTTAGGTTGTATTTATTTCTATCTCGGGAAAAGGAATTACAACGATCTAATACAGTTTATGTGCAACAAATAGAATTATGTAATAAACATATTGAAGAAAAAGAAACAGCAATGCTAGAGTTCCGTAAGACCAGACATGATATGAAGCAGCATTATATAATTCTTATGCAAATGTTAAATAAACATCAATACGCTGCTGCAGTATGCTATTTACAAAATCTAATACTGGTAGAAAAAACGAATAGTATCGAAATATCGAAAACAGAAAATGTAGTTGTAGATTCTTTAATTAATGCTAAATATGTGCTAGCTATAAAGCAAGGAATCAAGTTTGAATGTGATATACATATACCAATGCAATTACCATTTAAAGGAGCAGATTTAAGTATTGTAATAGGAAATGTACTTGATAATGCTTTAGAGGCTTCAGTTTTGATAGAAAAAGATCAACCATTTATTAGGTATTACATGAAATATGAAAAACCTTCTTTGATTATAACGGTGATAAATAGATATTGTGGAAAGATTATTCGAAGTAGGGATGGGAAAATTATGACAAATAAGACTGATCCTATAAATCATGGATTTGGCTTAGAATCCGTGCGAAAAGTTGTAAATAAATATAATGGAACAATAATGATTGAAGAAAAAGATGATAAGTTTATTCTAAAAATGGTAATGATTGGTACAGAGTAAAAATTACATAGAATATCGTAAAAATTACGAGTGAAGAGAAAATGAAAAAGTATGTGGTAATATATTACAATATAGGAGGAAATATTGATATGAAAAGAATGAAAAAAAATATGATTGATGTTGCAGAGATTATGGCTATAATAGCTCGTGCTTTTGGAACGATGGCTGCCAATACTAGGTGTGTAAGTATTTATCATCAACCTCAGATGCCTGAAAGTATAAAAAAATTAAGGAAAGAATGAAATGGAAAAATTATCAGAATATTTGGCGGAGTATATTGTTAAAAAAAAAAATATTTTAGAAGAAGATTTTGAGGTATATAAATTTGGTTTTTTAATTGGTTTAGAAATGTGCTTTTTTATAGTTACATGTATTTGTATTGCAATACAAATGAATATGCTGAAAGAATGTATAATATTTTTGATTATTTTCTTTTTTTTACGTTCTTATGTCGGGGGTATTCATATGGAAAGATATATAACATGTTTTATAGTATCATGTGCTGTGATAGTAGGTGTATTGCTTTTAACCAAATATTTTTCCGTCCGTTCAGAGAAAGCCTTTTTAATAAATTGTTTAGAAATATTTATGATATATAAAATGCGTCCAGTAGAAAATAATAATAGATTTGTAGATTTTACAGAGAAGGAGAAATTTGAAAAAGAAAAAAGAAAGATTTTAGGTTGTATATTTGCATATATAATTTTTATATTTATTAAAGGAAAAAGCAAATATTTAAATACAGTGTTATATACTCTTTTTGTTATAATAATTTCTATGATAATGGGAAAAATAAAAAACAATTGTTATTTCAGATTAGAAAATTGAACAGGTTTACTTGAAAGATATGATTTCATTAGTATACTTGTGTTTGCTGTGTTAAGTACAAACATTTAACATGAAATATATTGTCATAATATAGAAGGCGTCCTATAAGTTTTTGCTTATGGGGCGCCTTTTAAACTCCCATATACGAACATATGGGACAAGCTATTCGGGATAAGAATGAAAGGGAAAAAACTTTTGCTCTTATCTTCAAATGGGAAGGAGGTGAACTCTATGGAGCAAACTTCTTCCTATGATAAGGAAACAATTAGGCATCAATTTGATCGTAAATGCAAATTGGCTTTGCAAGGAGAGAAAATAGATTATGAAAGACATCTTTCTTATCGTCAGAAACACGAGATTTTGTTTTGTGAATTACCGGAAACAGAGTTTTGGAAACTTTCTACAGTAGATGAATATGTAGCAGAAAATTATTTTCTAACAGACGAGCAATTTGATGTGAAGATAAAAAATGAATTGTTGGCGAAAGCAATAGAAACGCTGACAGAAAGAAAAAAAGAAGTCATTTTTTTATCTTATTTTTATGGGATGTCAGATGCTGCAATTGCTCGGAAATTGAATCTTGTGAGAAGTACAGTATGTGAACATCGAATACGATCTTTGGAACTGTTGAAAAATACGATGGAGGAATATGGATATGAAAACTACAGATAAGAATGAAAAGAGCATAAATGTGTTACCGTTTGCTGTCGTTCAGAAGGCAGTGGAAGGAGATATTGTATCAATCAATAAAGTATTGAAGCATTATGAGGGATACATATCTTGTTTGTCTGTACGAAAAATGTATGATGAATATGGAAATGAGTATTATTGTGTAGATGAAACTTTGCGTAGCCGCTTAGAAGCAAAATTACTCAAAACAGTTTTAGAATTTAAAATGGTACGCTAAGAATTTTGAAAATAGTTGTTATTGCACCTTGATAATAGGATATTCTTCCTGCAGAACATAGAAAGTAGTGGAGCCGGTAATCAGTACGCCATGACTATTGAATTTTTCAACTTTGCGACATTATGTCATAAAGTTGAGTAATACGAGCGAATAATATTGAGTTACAAACAAAAATGGGAATTTTGTGCGAGGATACTATTTTTGATAATGATACTTCCGGAGAAGGCTGTCCGGTCTGAAAAGATGGTGAAAATCCAATGTGACTATATCCCGTAGTCATCTGCAGGATTACTTAAAATAATGTAGTTAAAGAAAAGGAATAAAAAATATGCAAAGAGAAGCAAAAAAAGAAAAAAGGAAAAGATTGGTCAGATATAAAGAAGGTGCAGAAATGTATAGCATGGGAATGAATAAGTTTCAGACGTTAGCAAAAGATGCCAGAGCTATTTTAAAGATAGATCGTATGGTACTGGTTGATTTGGATATATTTGATGAGTATCTTGAAACATTCCGAGTATAGAGGAGAAATGTATTTTATACAGGGGAAAGATTTTTCAAAATAAAGAAAATTGCACTTGACTTATGGTTAAACGGAAAGTATAATAAAGGAGAAATGAATGGAGGTGCATAGAGTGGCGAAGATGGGAAGACCGAGGTCAGAAAATCCGAAAAATACTTTGATTGGATTAAAACTGACGGAAGAAGAAGCCACAAAATTAAAAGAATATGCGTCCAAACATGACATGACCATAACAGATGTGCTACAAAAAGGAATTGATTTGCAATACGCAATGGAAGATTCCGAAAGAAGCTGAATATGAGAACTCTTTCCTTGAGAAAGGAGAACAATGGCATATTCAAGGAAAGATAAGAAAGGTAGGGTATTAAGAAAAGGAGAAACACAACGTAAATGTGATGGGAAATATGTATATACATATACGGATACGTTAGGTAGAAGGCGGAGCATTTATTCAAAAGATATTAAGACGTTAAGAGAACGTGAAGAACAGTTAATCAAAGATCAATTAGATGGTTTGGATACTTATGTTGCAGGGAGTGCAACGGTTAATTTTGTTTTTGATAGGTATATTTCTACAAAATCAGAGTTAAGAGCTACGACGAGGACGAACTATAAATATATGTATGATCGTTTTGTGAGAGATGGATTTGGTAAAAAGAAGATTGCTGCTGTCAAATTCTCAGATGTTCTACAGTTCTATCATCATTTACTGAAAGATAAGAAAATACAAGTGAATACACTTGAGATTATTCAGACAGTGTTACATCCAACCTTTCAGTTAGCAGTAAGAGATAATATTATTAGAAATAATCCGAGTGATGGAGTAATGGCACAAATCAAGAAGTTGCCTGGAAGAAATCATGGTATAAGACATGCTTTAACCTTAGAGCAGCAAAGAGCTTTCATAAGATATGTTGAAGAGAATGAAAAATTTGAAAGCTGGGTGACATTATTCAAGTTTTTGCTTGGAACTGGTTGCAGAATAGGCGAAGCAGTAGGAATCCGATGGGAAGACATAGATTTCAAAAAGAGGATCATTAGTATCAATCATAGCTTGGTTTATTACAGTAGAGAATATAAAGAACATTCTACATGTTCATTTTCTATATCGTTACCAAAGACTGAGGCGGGTATACGGATTATCCCTATGATGGATACAGTTTATGAAGCTCTTAAAAAAGAATATGCTTTTCAAGAAGAAAATGGATTTAACGAAACAGAAATTGATGGTATGACTGGATTTGTCTTCTCAAATCGTTTTGGAAATGTACATAATCCGCAAGCTATCAATAGAGCCATTAAACGTATATATGAGGCGTATAATGCTGAAGAAGTAGTAAAAGCTGCTAAAGAAAAAAGAGAGCCAATTTTAATACCACATTTTTCATGTCATCATTTGAGGCATACTTTTTGTTCTAGGTTTTGTGAAAATGAAACAAATTTAAAGGTAATTCAGTCTATCATGGGACATGCAGATATTGAAACTACGATGGACATCTATGCAGAAGTTACCGAAACAAAAAAATATGAGTCGATACAAGAACTGGCAAGAAAATTAGATGTATTTTAGGGAAGAGTCTGATTTGGTTTTGCTGAGGAGGTACGACAAAATTTGTAAAGTACGACAGAAGTACGACAAACTAAGAAGTCTTAATCAGGTTTAAGGGTTCATAAAATAAGTGATAAAAGGCAATTAAGTGTTGCAATAAAGGAAAATAAATGGTATACTTCTTGCTAGTGGCTGTAATCCCGACAATGAAGTCCCAGGGCGCTGCTAAGAACGAAGCAAACAACGTTGCGCAGGCTAAAACAGTTTCAGAAAAGCCAGTTGAGAAGATTGATTTTTCAAAGGTAGAAATCGAACCATTGTTCAAAGATGAGGTAGATTTTGAGACTTTCAGCAAGTCCGATTTCCGTGCAGTAAAGGTAAAAGAGTGTGTCGCAGTGCCGAAGTCAAAGAAACTTTTACAGTTTACTCTGGATGATGGAACAGGCGTAGAACGTACCATTTTAAGCGGTATTCACGCATTCTACGAACCAGAAGAACTGGTAGGTAAGACACTTATAGCTATCACAAATCTGCCACCTAGAGCAATGATGGGAATTGAATCTTGTGGAATGTTACTTAGTGCAATCCATGAAGAAGAGGGCGAAGAAAAACTTCATCTTCTGATGGTAGATGACCATATTCCGGCTGGTGCAAAATTATATTAATATCAGGACACTTCGCTTTTAGTGAAATACTAAAGGCGGAGTGTTATTTATATTATAGGAAATTACTCTGTAATGTTCCTATAACATAAATAACACTCCGGGCAGGATCGCACTGCGATGGAGAGTAATGATACTGCTTCAGGTATGCCATATATGGCATATATAAGGCACAAAAAGGAATATGTCAATATCCCCCTGCAGGGCTTACTGATGTCAGAATTGTCTGATATCATAAAAGCCAGTTACCAATAAAGAAAAAGCGAGGGAACATGAAATGAAAAAGGGTTTATTGACAATGGCCGGAGTGCTTCTGACTGTATCACTGGTCAGTGCCGGAACAACAGTGCCTGTACTGGCAGAGGAAGAAACAACACTGGTATACGGAAGCGGAGATTATACCAGGATCAATCCTGCTATGGATGAACATGGAGAGATCAATATTCTGATCTTCAACGGTTTAACTGCACATGACGGAGATAATCAGGTAGTTCCGGGACTGGCAGAGAGCTGGGATTTTGATGATGAAACCAATACTTATACATTCCATATGGCAGAAGATGCCAAGTGGCAGGACGGCGAACCTGTGACAGCAGAGGATGTTAAATTTACTATCGAAGCGATCATGGATCCGGAAAACGGTTCTGAGAATGCACCCAACTACGAGGACGTAGAGGAAATCAATGTGATTGATGATCATACGGTTGCGTTCAAGCTTGAGGACAAAAACGTTGCATTCCTTGACTATATGACAATGGCAGTTCTTCCTAAGCATTTGCTTGAGGGAGAAGATATGCAGACCTCTGATTTCTTCCGTAATCCGGTAGGAACAGGTCCATACAAGATCGAATCCTGGGATGAGGGACAGGCGATCACACTGGTTAAGAACGAAGACTATTTTAAGGGTGAGCCTTCCATTGATAAAGTTGTATTCAAGATCGTACCGGATGACAATGCGAAAGCACTTCAGTTAAAATCCGGAGAACTTGATCTGGCGTTATTAACACCAAAGGATGCAGCTGCTTTTGCAGATGATGAGGCATATACATGCTACGATATGAAGACTTCTGACTATCGTGGAATCATGTTTAACTTTGGAAATGAATACTGGCAGAAAAACCGTGATCTGATCCCGGCAGTATGCTATGGACTTGACCGTCAGGCGATCATCGACGCAGTTCTCCTTGGACAGGGAATGCCGGCTTATGGACCTCTTCAGAGAAATATCTACAATTATGAAGATGTAGAGCATTATGATTACAATCCTGAAAAAGCAAAAGAAATTCTGGAAGCTGCAGGATGCGAGATGGGTGATGACGGATTCTATTATCGTGACGGCGAAAAAGTGGGATTTGTAATCAGCGTAAGTGCAGGAGATCAGGTACGTATTGATATGGCTCAGATCGCAGCACAGGAACTGAAAGAGATCGGCATGGATGTATCAGTAGAGATCCCTGCACAGACAGACTGGGCAGGACAGATGGCATTCCTGATCGGATGGGGAAGCCCATTTGACGCTGACGACCATACATACAAAGTATTCGGAACAGATAAGGGAGCAAACTACTCCGGCTATTCTAATGCAGACGTTGACAAGTATCTGACAGAAGCAAGACAGTCAGCTGATCCGGAAGTTCGTGCAGAAGCCTATGCTAATTTCCAGAAAGCTCTGGCAGAGGATCCGGCTTATGCAATGATCTGCTATATTGATGCCAACTATGTTGCTGACAGCAATATTAAAGGAATCGATCCTGATACAATTATGGGACATCATGGAGTTGGAATCTTCTGGAATGTAGCAGACTGGACTATTGAATAATAAAATGATATCAGGGTCAAAAGGTCAAAAAGCCATTCATGCTTGCACCATAAGACCTTTGACTCTAACATCATAAAAAAGATAAAGGTTGTGACGGGGGCACTAAAGGTGCCCCCCTTTTTACACGAGCGGAAAAAGGATTAAAAATGGAACATTTATTAGAGGTTAAAAATCTTTCAGTCAGCATTGACGGTCCTGCCGGAGAAGTCCAGGCAGTAAGAGATGTGTCTTTTTCATTAAAAAGGGGAGAGGTGCTGGCTATAGTTGGAGAATCCGGATGCGGGAAGAGTGTGCTTTGCAAAAGTATCATGAAGCTTTTGCCGCCAAGTGCAAAGATTAAAGAGGGCAGCATCTGTGTGAACGGACAGGATATCACCTGTTACAGGGAAAGGGAGATGCAGAAACTGCGTGGAAGAGTTTTTGCTATGATCTTTCAGGATCCTATGACATCCCTGAATCCAACTATTAAAATTGGAAAACAGATTGGGGAAGCAGTGGTGATCCACAATAAGAATTACACGAAGGAACAGGTAAATAAGAAGGTTCTGGAGCTTATGGAACTGGTAGGTATCTCCCATCCAAAGGAACGATATCATCAGTATCCCTGGCAGTTCTCCGGAGGAATGCGTCAGAGATGTGTTATGGCCATTGCTCTGGCAGCAGATCCGGATATTTTATTTGCAGATGAACCAACTACTGCATTGGATGTGACCATACAGGCACAGATCCTGGATCTTCTGCGGGAAATACAGATGAAGCTTGGAACAGCTACCATACTGGTATCCCATGATCTGGGAGTGGTTGCACGTGTGGCAGACAGAGTAGCAGTCATGTATGCAGGCAAGATCGTAGAGATCGGTACAGTAGAGGAAGTGTATTATGATCCCAGACATCCATATACATGGGGGCTGATGAGATCACTGCCTGCATTTGCAAATGGAAAAGAAAGCCTGTACACTATCCCCGGCATGCCTCCTGCTTTGATAGATCCGCCGAAAGGTGATGCTTTTGCATGTAGAAACGAATATGCCCTGAATATTGATTATGAAGAAATGCCGCCTATGTTTAAGATAACAGATACTCATTATGCGGCAACCTGGCTGCTGGATCCAAGAGCACCGCAGATCAAATCACCTGTGGGAGGAATCGTCCATGAGTAAAGAAATTTTATTGGATGTCAGGCATCTGACTCAGCAGTTTCATCTGACAAAAAAGATCAAGGTAAAGGCTGTAGATGATGTCTCATTTCAGATCCATAAAGGTGAGATCTTTGGTCTGGTAGGGGAATCTGGTTCAGGAAAGTCCACAGTTGCCAGATGTCTGATGAATATATATCAGCCGGCTCAGGGAGAAATCTGGTATAAAGATGTAAATATCTGCGACAAAAAGGAATTCAAAAAGCATAAAAAAATGCTGCAGACCCGCCGCCAGATGATATTTCAGGATTCCGCATCCAGTCTGAACCAGAAAATGAAGGTGTCAGATATTATTACGGAACCAATGAGAATCCAGCATATCACACCTCCGAGAGGAAGCTTTGTGAAGGAAGCTGCTTTTCAGATGGAATATGTAGGACTTGAGAACAGTTTCCTGGACCGTTATCCATCTGAATTATCAGGGGGACAGAGACAGCGAGTGGCCATAGCCAGATCTCTGTGTATGGAACCGGAATTTCTGGTGGCTGATGAACCGATAGCTTCCCTGGATGTGTCCATACAGGCACAGATCGTCAATCTGTTCCGTCATCTGCAGGAGGAGCATGGATTTACATTTCTGTTTATAGCTCATGACCTGGCTATGGTTGAGTATCTCTGTGACCGTGTGGGAGTTATGTATCATGGAAAACTGGTAGAACTGGCGCCATCAGAAGAATTGTATTCCAATCCGGTGCATCCTTATACAAAAACATTGCTGTCTGCAATTCCTGTTCCTGACCCGATCAGGGAGAGAAAAAGAGTTCTGCAGTACTATGATGGCGAAGGAATGGAAAACAGCGTGTGGACAGAAGTGTCACCCGGACATTTTGCAATGCTTCCGGCTGAAGGAAAGGGGTGCAGTATATAATGAGACAAAAAAAGTTAGTCTACTATGGTAAAAAATGCCTGATATTCCTGATCTCAGTATTTATATTGTCTGTAGCTGTATTTTATGTAGCCCGTCTTGCACCGGGAGATCCGCTGATCTCCTATTATGGTGACCGTACAGAGAAGATGAGTCCGGAAGAACGTGAATGGGCTATGGGAAAACTGGGATTGAACGAACCGATTTCTGTGCAGTATGTGAAGTGGGTAAAAAATGCCTTTCATGGAGAATTTGGAATTTCATTTAAATATAAACAGGATGTGGTAGAAGTGATCGGCGGCCGTATTGGCAATACACTTGTACTTGGAGGAATCGGATTTATCATTATGTTTGCCGGAGCCTTGCTCCTGGGAATCCTGTGTGCCTGGTACGAAAACCGGCTGGCAGACCGGATCCTGTGTAAGCTGGGAACCATATCCAGTTGTATTCCTGAGTTTTGGATGGCTCTGGTCCTGATCCTTGTTTTTTCCGTAAATCTTAAGATCCTGCCAAGCAGTGGAGCTTACAGTACAGGAAATGCAGGAGATATCGGTGACAGAGTGCTGCATCTGATCATGCCTCTGACCATCGTGGTCATGGAGCATTTATGGTATTATGCTTACATGATCCGAAATAAGATCCTTGAAGAGGTTCGCGCAGATTATGTACTTTTGGCAAAGGCAAAAGGCCTGGATAAGAAAAAGCTTATGTTCAGACATTGTGTCCGAAATGTAATGCCTGCTTATCTGAGTATTATGGCCATTGCAGTCCCCCATGTACTTGGAGGAACCTATGTGGTAGAAAGTGTATTCTCTTATCCCGGAATCGGAGCTCTGTCCTATGAGAGTGCCAGATATCATGATTACAATCTGCTGATGCTGCTTTGTATGATGTCAGGAATCCTGGTTATTTTCTGTAATATCGTCAGTCAGACTATTAATGAACAGATAGATCCCCGTATGAAGGATGAAGTAATAACCGAGAAATCGGAGGTAGTAGAAGGATGACCAATCATTTATTTGAACTGGCAGGAAACAGAAAGACAGAAACCGTAATTCCCAAATCAAAGAAAAAGTGGTATCAGGGAAAACCCGTTGTTTCAGCAGCAATCCTGATTCTTATCGTACTGGGCTGCCTGTGTGCGGAACTGATCATGACAAAGGATCCTGCTTATATGGATCTGTTAAACTATAATAAAGCTCCTGACAGGGAGTTCCTTTTTGGAACAGATACTATGGGAAGGGATATTTTTTCCATGATTTGGTATGGAGGAAGAATCTCGATCTTGATCGGTGGATTAGCCACAGTTATTTCTACTTTTATTGCAGTGGTAGTCGGTGCCTTCAGTGGAGTGGCACCTGCCTGGCTTGATGAACTGATCATGAGATTTACAGAAATATTCTTAAGTATACCAACTCTGCTCCTGATCATTTTGCTGCAGGCTATTATGGGAGATGCAAATATCCTGAGTCTGTCCTTTGTGATCGGTGTGACCAGCTGGACCAGTATTGCGAAAGTAGTACGCACAGAGGTACGGCAGATACGAAACAGTGAGTATATCATCGCTGCAAGATGTATGGGAGCGGGATTCTTCCGTATTTTGTGGAAGCATCTGGTGCCGAACTTTTTCTCATCCATTATGTTTATGGTAGTCATGAATGTAAGAACTGCAATGATCTCTGAAGCTACTTTAAGCTTTATGGGCATTGGACTTCCCATAGAGGTTATCACATGGGGAAGTATGCTGTCTCTGTCAGATAAGGCATTAATGACAGGTTCCTGGTGGATCATTCTGATCCCCGGACTTTTCCTGATCACCACAGTGCTCTGCCTGACCAATATAGGAAACGCCTGCAGAGAGCGGACAAACAGAAAAGAAAGTAATTTTTAAAATTTGATTGAAATCTCGCTGTCTTGTTGCTGATTTGTCTGATTTATGATATTATGGAAATATCTTAAAAAATCTAAAAAATAAGGCAGGAGTGGTCAAAATGTATCAGGAAGAATACAAACGTTGGTTGGCAGCAGATCTGCAGGATGCGGATCTTAATCCGGAATTATCCAAAATCGAAGGAAATGACGAAGAGATCAAAGATCGTTTCGCAGTAGCGCTGAAATTCGGAACTGCCGGACTTCGCGGAGTACTTGGAGCCGGAACCAACCGTATGAATATTTATGTAGTTCGCCAGGCAACACAGGGACTTGCGAACTGGGTAAAAACACAGGGCGGTAATCAGACAGTAGCCATCAGCTATGACAGCCGTCTTAAGAGTGATGTATTTGCAAAAACAGCAGCAGGCGTACTGGCGGCAAATGATATCAATGTCAGAATTTATGACGCACTGATGCCTGTACCTGCACTTTCCTTTGCAACACGTTACTATGAATGCAATGCAGGTATTATGGTAACAGCATCCCACAACCCGGCTAAGTACAACGGATACAAAGCATACGGTCCTGACGGATGCCAGATGACAGACGATGCAGCTGCCATTGTATATGAAGAGATCCAGAAAACAGACGTACTTACAGGTGCGAAATATATGTCCTTCGCAGAAGGCGTAGAACAGGGAAAGATTCGTTTTGTAGGAGATGACTGCAAGCAGGCTCTCTATGAAGCTATCGAATCCCGTCAGGTTCGTCCGGGTCTCTGCAAGACAGCAGGACTGAAACTGGTTTACAGCCCGTTAAACGGATCAGGACTTGTACCTGTAACTCAGGTATTAAAAGATATCGGAATCACAGATATCACAATCGTTCCGGAACAGGAATATCCGAACGGATACTTCACAACCTGCAGCTATCCGAACCCGGAAATCTTTGCAGCTCTGGAGCTTGGATTAAATCTCGCAAAAGAAACAGGTGCAGACTTAATGCTTGCAACTGATCCGGATGCAGACCGTGTTGGTATCGCAATGAAATGCCCGGATGGTTCCTATGAACTGGTAACAGGTAATGAGGTAGGTGTACTCCTTCTTGACTATATCTGTGCAGGCCGCATTGAAAAAGGCACAATGCCAAAGAACCCGGTAGCAGTGAAATCCATTGTTTCCACACCACTTGCAGATGCAGTGGCAGAGCACTATGGAGTAGAACTCAGAAGCGTACTTACAGGATTCAAGTGGATCGGCGATCAGATCGCACAGCTTGAAGCAGCAGATGAAGTAGACAGATTTATCTTCGGATTTGAAGAGAGCTACGGATACCTTGCAGGACCATATGTACGTGACAAGGATGCTGTTATCGGATCTATGCTGATCTGTGAAATGGCTGCATATTACAGAAGTATAGGAAGTTCCCTGAAACAGAGAATGGAAGAGATCTATGCACAGTACGGACGTTACCTGAATAAAGTAGACAGCTTCGAATTCCCGGGATTAAGCGGAATGGATAAGATGTCAGCTCTGATGCAGGGACTTCGTGACAAACCTCTCACAGAGATCGCAGGTCATACTATAGTAAAAGTAACAGATTACCAGAAACCGGAAGAAACAGGACTTCCTGCAGCAAACGTACTGATCTACAAGCTGGATAACGGCGAGACAGTAGTTGTCCGCCCATCCGGAACAGAACCAAAGATCAAAATCTATTACACAACTCTCGGCAAGAATCTGGAAGAGGCAGAAGCTGAGAAAGAAAAGCTTGCAGAAGCATTAAAACCGATTATGGCATAAGCAATTGTAAGCAGAACTGAATAAAATATACCAAACCGGAAAGGCTGTGCTCATTGGAGGTGCAGTCTTTCTTTTTGTAACCCGCAGGGGCCTTACTGTTACTGTGAACGGAGTGAACAGTAACGACTTACTTGATTCGGTTAAATAGGATTGATATAATTAACACTCTTTGCTACAATAAAAAACAGCGAAAATAAGAATAAGACTGCTTATGAATGAAAGGAAAACATACTATGGAAGAATATGAAGTAATCAGCATTCCGGTATCTGACGGAACAGAACGGGATTTTGCAATCATGGATACCTTTGAATTTGAAGGACAGGGATATCTGGCAGTTTCTCTGATCGAAGGAGATGAGATCCAGGAAGGCGTTTACATTTACCGTTACCACAATGCAGAAGATGGAGATGTTGTGGTAGAGCAGATCACTTTGCCTGCAGAATACAAAAGGGTGACAAAATTTTACGAACAGATGTAAGCAAAAAAATATCTCGAAAAGAACCTGCATCTTGTGATAAAATAAAAAAGAAAATCAAATTTTGATCAATAAAAACAGGAGGAAAAACGATGGAAAAATCAACCGTTTATTTTACTGATTTCAGATGTCCGGTTGGCACCAGCCAGCTTGATAAATTGAAGAAACTCTGCGTTACAGCCGGAATCAAAGACATTGATATGGATGGAAAATTCGTGGCTATTAAAATGCATTTCGGAGAACTTGGCAATCTGGCTTTCCTGCGCCCGAATTACGCAAAAACAGTAGCTGATCTCTGTAAAGAGCAGGGAGGACTTCCGTTCCTCACAGACTGCAACACTCTTTATCCGGGAAGCCGTAAGAATGCACTGGAGCATCTGGAGTGCGCAAATCTCAACGGATTTAACAGCATTTCAACAGGATGCCAGATCATCATCGGTGATGGCTTACGCGGTACAGACGAAGTAGAAGTACCGGTAGTTAACGGTGAATATTGTCAGACTGCACTGATCGGACATGCGATCATGGATGCAGATATTTTTATCAGCTTAAGCCACTTCAAAGGACATGAAGCAACCGGCTTCGGCGGTGCACTGAAGAATATCGGAATGGGATGCGGAAGCCGCGCAGGTAAGATGAAACAGCATGCCAGCGGAAAACCTGCAGTAAATGAAGAACTCTGCCGCGGATGCCGTCGCTGTGCGAAAGAGTGCGGAAGTGATGCGATTACATATCCGAATAAAAAAGCAGTCATTGATTATGATAAATGTAAAGGCTGTGGCCGTTGTATCGGAGCCTGCGGTTTTGATGCAGTATACAATCCAAACAGCAGTGCGAATGAACTTCTTGACCGTAAGATGGCAGAATATGCACAGGCAGTCTGTCATGGCCGTCCGCATTTCCATGTAGCACTTGTTCAGGATATCAGCCCGAACTGTGACTGCCATGGCGAAAATGATGCACCAATCCTTCCTGATATCGGAATGTTTGCAAGCTTTGACCCGGTTGCTCTGGACCAGGCCTGCGCAGATGCCTGTCTGAAAGCAACTCCGATCGAGAACAGCCAGCTTGGAGAACATCTGGCAAAACCTGACTGGCATTGCCACCACGACCATTTCAAAGATTCCAACCCGAACATTGAATGGCAGGCAACACTGGATCAGGCAGAGAAGATTGGTCTGGGAACCAGACAGTATGAACTGAAGATTGTGAAATAATATGTCTATCAGCAGTGGAAAATAAATGCGAAAAAGTAATAAACAAAAAGGACCGGATGAATGAACTATATTGTCTTTGACCTGGAATGGAATCAGAATCCTTCGGGAAAGAAAACACGTAACGACAGGCTTCCATTTGAGATTATCGAGATTGGGGCTGTAAAAGTAAACAGCAAAAAAGAAATAACGGATCATTTTCACCGACTGATCAAACCACAGGTCTATAAATGGATTCATGACAGCATCCATGAGGTAATTCATGTAGATTATAAAGATCTTATGAAAGGAGTGCCCTTTGAGCAGGCAGTCAGGGAATTTATTGACTGGTGCGGAGAAGACTGGTACTTTTTTACCTGGGGAAATCAGGACGTGATGGAACTTCAGAGAAATATGAAGTTCTATGGCCTGCTGGATCTGCTTCCCGGACCTGTTACCTATTATGATGTGCAGAAACTATACAGTATCAGTTATGATGACGGTACACACAGGTGTGCATTGGAGCATGCGATCGATGAGCTGAAAATAGAGAAATCCAGGGGATTTCACCGGGCGCTTGCAGATGCCTGGTATACAGCGAAAGTTCTGGAGAAAATAAATAACATAATCATCATCAATCATCCGTCACTGGATGTTTACCAGAATCCAAAGAAGAAAAAAGACGAGATACATATTTCCTATCCGGATCATGATAAATATGTATCCAGAGAATTTGCCACAAGAGAGCGAATCATGAAAGACCGCGAGGTGACCAGCACCAGATGTCCGGTCTGTCATCTGCCTGCAAAGCGCAAACTCCGATGGTTTATGAATAATCCAAAGGTTTATTACAGCATATCCAATTGTGAAGAACATGGACTGATAAGAGGCAAGATCCGCATCCGAAAAACAGAAGATGAGAAATATTTCGCTGTGAAGACATTGCGTTTCACAGATACAGAAGAAGCGGAAGAACTTCGTGAAAGAAAAGAAGTCCTCCGCCTCAGGCGAAAACTAAAAAGAAGCGTTGAGAAGGAGATCTGAAAGGATCTCCTTTTCATATTGCATTCCATATCCGACCATATGGCCGTCTGAATAATATTTACTTTTAATTCGCTTTGGACCGACAGAATTGTTCAGAAGTTTCTGCTTCTTTACAAGCTGGCTCACATCGGTTCCTGTGGGGACAGTTACGTACACATGCCTCATATAATAGAAGGAACACAGATTATTCCAGTCCTTTAACAGGTGCTTTTCGCATGGGAGAAATACTGCCGGTACCGGATCGGTATCTATATTCAAGTCTACTTTTTCAAAATTGTCGAAGCCGTAATCCAGCAGAGAAGTTGTGTCAGGAAAAGCACCGTTTGTAGAATTCAGCACAACTGCAATGAGAATGGAATTTCCTCTCTTGGCATAGGTGACAAGCGTACTTCCCGCTGCATCGGTGTATCCGGTCTTTCCTCCCAGAACCCCATCGTATGCATAAGACTGTCCGGGCATCATCTTATGGTGATTGAGAAGATAACGGGTTTCAGACTGCTTATTAGTCGGAGGAATCTCATAAACCTGTGTGGTCACAAATTTACGGAATCTGGGATTATACCAGGCTGCCTTTGCAATCTTCATCATATCACCTGCGGTGGTATAATGCGTCTCATCCGGAAGACCATTTGGATTATTAAAATGGGTGTTCTTACAGCCAAGCTGAGCTGCCCTCTGGTTCATCAGTTCAACAAACTTCTTTACAGAACCGCTTGTTTTTTCTGCCAGAGCAAGAGCCATCTCATTGGCGGATTCCAGCATCAGAGCCATCAGGGCCTGCTCTACTGTGAAAACCTCTCCTGTTTCTGCGTAAATGCTGGAGCTTCCGGCCTCAATCCCATAAGCCGCTTCCTGCGACATGGTGATCGTATCGTCCATATTCAGATATTCACAGGCCAGAAGAGCGGTCATGATCTTAGTGATACTGGCGGGATATAGCTTATCTTTGGCATTCTTGGAATAAAGAATAGTATCAGTGACTGCATCCATCAGCACTGCGGACTGTCCCTCGATATTAGGACCGGTGGGCCATCCTTTGACAGAATCGATATCTGAGGCCTGTGAATAGGTTTCTGAATGACCGGCTTCAGGAGTGGCAGAGGTCTCGGCAGCGTAAGTGACTGCAGGCTGGGAGGTCAGAATCCCTGCACAAAGCATTCCGGTGAGGAAACGTTTCATTAATTTATGAAATTTTGTTTTAAACATTTGAAATTACCCTTCATTAAATATACATAGTAGTTGCTTTCCATATCCTAGAGCGTGTCTGAAAAATCATTCCCGCAATCTGCACGCCCCACTTTGCGGTATATTTTGTTCGAATTCGGTTGCACAGGTCTAAAAGCCTCAGCGTAGCCCGCTACGCCTGCGTTTTTAGACCTGCACACTCGAATCCGCATCCTACGCGATTGGTATAGTTATTTACGAAACGATGTACTGGTTCATTGTTTTAAATGACGTTCGGACAAAATATTCTACCTTATTATATCATTAATTACAATGCCTGTGTAAAATTTATATGATAGTATGTTAACAGTGTGTTACTGTTCGGGAGTTTGACAGTAACCAGTGTTATTAAACAGTAACAGGATTACCCTAATATTCAAAAAAATACTTGACACAGTGAATTTTGTGACCTTATAATGAATCCGCATAGTTAAATAAATGATATGTCCACAAAAACGTTGATGGAGAGAGTAACTGCAGGGGAAAGCAGACAGCGAACCGGGGAGGGTGTGAGCCCGGTGGTGAGTAAATGCAGTGAAGATCACTCCGGAGTTGCAGCTCTGAAGGGTGTACAGACAGGTAAGAGCTGACGGAAATCCCCGTTAAAAGATTCATGTATCGGCAGAGGATGCCCGTACAATGTAACAGGTGGTATAGCGAACGTCAATAAACCTTCGTCCTTTTACAAAAGGGCGATTTTTTTATGGGCTTATTTTCGTTCTTAAAGGACACCGGAAATATTTTTCAGCGTATATAAACGTCCTGCATATTTTCAGGTGTCTGATACAAATAATTTAAACAGGAGGTAAATTACTGTGTACCAGAAAGTTGATACGAACTTAAACTTTGTAGACCGTGAAAAAAAAGTAGAAGAATTCTGGAAAGAAAACCATATCTTTGAGAAAAGTATGGAGAACAGAAAAGAGGGAGAAACCTATACATTCTACGACGGACCGCCTACTGCAAACGGTAAACCGCACATCGGCCATGTACTTACCCGCGTTATCAAGGATATGATCCCGAGATACCGTACAATGAAGGGCTACATGGTTCCGCGTAAAGCAGGATGGGATACTCACGGACTTCCGGTAGAGCTGGAAGTAGAGAAGAAACTTGGTCTGGATGGCAAAGAGCAGATCGAAGAATACGGTATGGAGCCATTCATTAAACAGTGTAAGGAAAGCGTCTGGAAATATAAAGGAATGTGGGAGGATTTCTCCTCTACTGTTGGTTTCTGGGCTGATATGGAACATCCATACGTAACTTACTATGACGATTATATTGAATCCGAATGGTGGGCATTAAAAGAAATCTGGAACAAGAAGCTTCTGTATAAAGGCTTCAAGATCGTTCCTTACTGTCCAAGATGCGGTACCCCTCTTTCCGCACAGGAAGTATCCCAGGGATACAAAACTGTAAAAGAGCGCTCCGCAGTTGTAAGATTCAAGGTTGTTGGTGAAGATGCATACTTCCTTGCATGGACAACAACACCATGGACACTTCCGTCCAACGTTGCACTCTGCGTAAACCCGGATGAGACTTACTGCAAAGTAAAGGCAGCAGACGGATATATCTATTATATGGCAGAAGCACTCCTTGACAAAGTCCTTGGCAAACTTGCAAAAGAAGAAGGCGAGAAAGCATATGAAGTTCTGGAAACCTACAAAGGAACAGACCTGGAATACAAAGCATACGAGCCGCTTTTCGCATGTGCAGGAGAGGCAGCAGCAAAACAGAAAAAGAAAGCTCATTTCGTAACCTGTGATAACTACGTTACTATGAGTGATGGTACAGGTATCGTTCACATCGCACCTGCATTCGGTGAAGACGACAGCAGAATCGGACGTAACTATGAACTGCCATTCGTACAGTTCGTAGACGGACAGGGTAACCTGACAAAAGAGACACCATACGCAGGCGTTTTCGTAAAGAAAGCAGATTCTATGGTCCTCACAGATCTGGACAAAGAAGGCAAGCTCTTCGATGCTCCGAAATTCGAGCATGATTATCCACACTGCTGGAGATGTGACACACCACTGATCTACTATGCAAGAGAATCCTGGTTCATCAAGATGACAGCAGTTAAGGATGACCTGATCAGAAATAACAATACAATCAACTGGATCCCTGAGAGCATCGGTAAAGGACGTTTCGGCGACTGGCTTGAAAACGTTCAGGACTGGGGTATCAGCCGTAACCGTTACTGGGGAACTCCACTGAACATCTGGCAGTGTGAATGTGGACATATGCATTCCATCGGAAGCCGTCAGGAGTTATTCGAGATGAGCGGTGATGAGAGAGCCAAGACAGTAGAGCTTCACCGTCCATACATCGATGAGATTACACTGAAGTGTCCGGAGTGCGGTGGAGAAATGCATCGTGTACCGGAGGTTATTGACTGCTGGTTCGACTCAGGAGCAATGCCTTTCGCACAGCATCATTATCCATTTGAAAACAAAGAATTATTTGAGCAGCAGTTCCCTGCAAACTTTATCTCCGAGGCTGTAGACCAGACTCGTGGATGGTTCTATTCACTCCTTGCAGAATCCACACTGCTCTTCAATAAAGCACCATACAAGAACGTAATCGTTCTGGGACATGTCCAGGATGAGAACGGACAGAAGATGAGTAAGTCCAAAGGAAATGCAGTTGATCCATTCGATGCACTGAACAAATACGGCGCAGATGCCATCAGATGGTACTTCTACATCAACAGTGCTCCATGGCTTCCGAACCGTTTCCATGGCAAGGCAGTTGTGGAAGGACAGCGTAAATTCATGAGCACACTGTGGAATACTTACGCATTCTTCGTATTATATGCAGACATCGACAACTTTGACCCGACCAAATATGAACTGAACTATGACCAGCTTCCTGTAATGGACAAATGGCTGCTCAGCAGATTAAACACAACTGTTCAGGCTGTAGACAATGATCTGGCAAACTACAAGATCCCGGAAGCAGCAAGATCACTTCAGGAATTCGTAGATGAGATGAGTAACTGGTATGTAAGAAGAAGCCGTGAACGTTTCTGGGCAAAGGGAATGGAGCAGGATAAGATCAATGCTTACATGACCCTGTACCATGCGCTGGTAACCATCGCCAAGACAGCAGCTCCGATGATTCCGTTCATGACAGAAGATATCTATCAGAACCTGGTAAGAAGCGTGGATAAAGATGCTCCGGAGAGTATCCATCTCTGCGACTTCCCAACTGTAAACGAAGCATGGATCGACAAAGATCTGGAAGCAGACATGAAAGAGCTTCTGGAGATCGTAGTTCTGGGACGTGCCTGCAGAAATACAGCAAACATCAAGAACCGTCAGCCGATCGGAACCATGTATGTAAAAGCTGAGAAGAAAATGAGTGAATTCTACACTGACATCATCGCAGACGAACTGAATGTCAAAGAAGTAAAATTCGCAGATGATGTAGAATCCTTTATCTCCTACAGCTTCAAACCACAGCTTCGTACAGTAGGACCGAAATACGGTAAACTCCTTGGAGGAATCAGACAGGCTCTCACAGACATCAATGGAACAGCAGCAATGAACGAACTGAGAACCAACGGTGTCCTGAAACTGGATATCAACGGAAACGATGTAGAGCTTACAGAAGAAGACCTTCTTATTGAAACAGCACAGACAGAGGGTTATGTATCTGAATCTGACGGTGAAACATCCGTAGTCCTGGATACAAACCTGACACCTGAACTGATCGAAGAGGGATTTGTACGTGAGATCATCAGCAAGATCCAGACCATGAGAAAGGAAGCCGGCTTCGAAGTTATGGACAAGATCGTAGTATACGCTCACGGAAACGACAAGATTCAGGATGTCATGAAAGCACACGAAGATGAGATCAAGTCAGAAGTACTTGCGGACGAAATGGTACTTGGCGAGACCGATGGTTATGTGAAAGAGTGGAACATCAACAAAGAAGCAGTAACTATGGGTGTTAAGAAACTGTAATAGACAACATTCGGTCAATTACTGACAAGAAACTGATGAGTTACAGGTATTTCACAGGAAATATACTACTTTCGCAATGCACGAAAAAAAATTGTTATAAAATTCGGCAATTATACACATGACAGACTGTCGAAAAAAGAGTATCATTATCCTTGACAGTCTGATTTCAGAGAGGAAATTGGAGGCAGAGATTCTTTGCCCCCAATTTCTCTGATATGAGAAAACAGAAGAGTTGACGGAATGAAGAGGTTCACCGGCAATATCCGCAAGGTGTATTGCTGAGAATAAAGTGAACAGTGAAACCATTACGGGAGGTATGAAATGACAAACGAAATGTTCAAGAAAGAGGCATTCAAGAAAAGCGTAAAAGACAACGTAAAATTCCTCTATCGAAAAACAATTGAAGAAGCTACACAGGAGCAGATTTTCCAGGCAGTAAGCTACTCTGTAAAAGACGTTATCATTGATAACTGGCTTGCAACACAGAAAGCTTATGACGAACAGGATCCGAAGATCGTATACTATATGTCCATGGAATTCCTGATGGGACGTGCTCTCGGAAACAACCTGATCAACCTTTGCGCTTACGGTGAAGTAAAAGAAGCTCTCGAAGAGCTGGGATTTGACCTTAACTGTATCGAAGATCAGGAACCGGATCCGGCACTTGGAAACGGTGGTCTGGGAAGACTGGCTGCATGCTTCCTTGATTCTCTCGCAACTTTAAATTACGCAGCATATGGCTGCGGAATCCGTTACCACTACGGAATGTTCAAACAGAAAATCCAGAACGGTTATCAGATCGAGGTACCGGATAACTGGTTAAAGAACGGCTACCCATTTGAACTGCGTCGTCCGGAATATGCCAAAGAAGTACACTTCGGTGGATATGTAAGAGTAGAGTACGATCCTGAAAAGGGCGGAAACAAATTTATCCATGAAGGATATCAGGCAGTAAAAGCCATTCCTTATGATATGCCGATTACAGGATATGACAATGATGTAGTAAACACACTTCGTATCTGGGATGCAGAGCCGATCGTAGACTTCGAGCTTGATTCCTTTGACAAGGGTGATTACAAGAAAGCAGTAGAGCAGGAGAACCTTGCCCGCAATATCGTAGAAGTTCTTTACCCGAATGACAATCATTATGCAGGTAAAGAGCTGAGACTGAAACAGCAGTACTTCTTTGTATCTGCAAGCCTCCAGGCAGCAATTGCCAAATACAAAAAGAAACATGACGATATCCATAAATTATATGAAAAAGTAACATTCCAGATGAACGATACACATCCGACTGTAGCAGTAGCAGAGTTAATGCGTATCCTCATGGATGAAGAAGGGCTTGGATGGGATGAAGCATGGGAAGTAACAAGAAAATCTGTTGCTTACACAAACCATACAATCATGTCCGAGGCACTTGAGAAATGGCCGATCGAGCTCTTCTCCAGACTGCTTCCGCGTGTATACCAGATTATCGAAGAGATCAACCGTCGTTTCATCCTTGAGATCCAGGCAAAATATCCGGGAAATTATGAGAAGATCAAAAAGATGGCAATCATCTATGACGGACAGGTTAAGATGGCTCACCTTGCAATCGCAGCAGGCTACTCTGTAAACGGTGTTGCACGCCTTCATACAGAGATCCTGAAGAATCAGGAATTAAAAGACTTCTATGAAATGATGCCTGAGAAATTCAACAACAAGACAAACGGTATCACTCAGAGACGTTTCCTGCTCCACGCAAATCCACTCCTTGCAGACTGGATCACAGAGCATATCGGACCGGACTGGGTTACAGACCTTCCACAGTTAAAGAAACTGGCAGTTTATGCTGATGATGAGAAAGCACTCCAGGAATTCATGAACATTAAGTTCAAGAACAAAGAGCGTCTGGCTAAATACATCCTTGAGCACAATGGCGTAGAAGTAGACCCGCACTCCATCTTCGATGTACAGGTTAAGAGACTTCACGAGTACAAACGTCAGCTCCTGAACATCCTGCATGTTATCTATCTGTACAACCAGATCAAGATGCATCCGGAAATGGAATTCTATCCAAGAACATTCATCTTCGGTGCAAAAGCATCCGCAGGTTACGCAACAGCCAAGAAGATTATCAAACTCATCAACTCAGTAGCAGATGTAGTAAACAACGACACTTCCATCAACGGCAAGATCAAAGTTGTATTCATCGAAAACTACAGAGTATCCAACGCTGAGTGGATCTTCGCAGCAGCAGACGTTTCCGAGCAGATTTCCACAGCAAGTAAAGAAGCATCCGGTACAGGTAACATGAAGTTCATGCTCAACGGTGCTCCTACACTTGGAACAATGGACGGTGCTAACGTAGAGATCGTAGAAGAAGTTGGCGCAGAAAACGCATTCATCTTCGGTTTAAGCTCCGACGAAGTAATCAACTACGAAAACAACGGCGGATACGATCCAAACGTGATCTACAACACAGACGAAGAAATCCGTCAGGTACTGATGCAGCTCATCAACGGAACCTTCTCCAATGATACAGAACTCTTCCGTGACCTGTACGATTCACTTCTCAACACAAAGAACACAGACAGAGCAGACCGCTACTTCATCCTCGCAGACTTCCGTTCCTATGCAGACGCACAGAAACGCGTAGAAGCAGCATACAGAGACGAAAAAGGCTGGGCTAAGAAAGCGCTCCTCAACACAGCATGCAGCGGTAAATTCACATCCGACAGAACCATCCAGGAATATGTAGATGATATCTGGCATCTGGATAAGGTTATTGTCAGAAAGAAATAATATGTTTGCTTTAACACCTTAAAGCAAATGGTAGAGAAACAGCAGAGAATGATAAAAAAGTTCTCTGCTGTTTTTGTGATGCTGGAAACAGGAAGATATTTTTGATAAAATAAGAAAAGATAATCAGTTTTGACAGAATGGAGGAATACAAGATGCTGAAAATATTTTTTGGGGACAATCCGGGAGACAATTATATTTTTAATCCTGATGTGTTTTTCAATAACACATATGAAGATGAGTGGATCACATCAGAAACTTCCAGAAAAATGATCAAAGATATAGATGGATCAGAGGTAAAAGGTCCATGTATGATTGACAGCCCATTTCTCGGCCCGATTCCACCGGAACGCCTCTCAGGAGGAGTAAAAACTCTGATATTGATGCAAAATGATCCAGATCATATATTTAACGCATCTGCCTGCGGAAACAACTGTGCACAATGGATTTTAAAACTGGCAGAACAAAAAGACATCACAATTCGCCTGGGCTATATCATGGACTTTGGAAAACAGTCATTTGATATCTATATTGTAAACACAGGAAAAACGGTTCATTCCATGCTGGAACTGGATGACGAAATCATTGTAAACCGATTATTGAGGGGATAATAAAACATGACAGGAAAGTATGATATTGAAATATACAACAAACGAGTTCATTATCATCTTACAGTAAAGAGAAATATCACAGTCATTCAGGGAGATTCTGCAACAGGAAAAACAGAACTTCTTAGAATGATTTCTGATTATGAGAACAATGGCATATCATCAGGAATTACCCAAATATGTGAAAAACGATGTGTAGTAATGGAAAACGCTTCATGGAAAGAAAGGCTTGCCACCCTGCAGCAATGCATTATATTTATTGATGAAGGAGCACCATTTTTGCGCAGTAAAGAATTTACCAGAATGGTAAAAGGCAGTGACAATTATTTCGTTTTGGTCACAAGGGATAGTCTGGAACATTTACCATATAGTATCGAAGAAATTTACGGCATGAGACAAGAGCGAGACAGTCAGAAATATCAAAACGCCAAAAGAATATATAATGAAACTTATCAGTTATATAATTTGCAGGCAAAAGAGGATATCCAACCAGATCTGGTAATAACAGAAGACTCTAATTCAGGATATGAATTCTATCATAAATTATTCGGAGAAAGAAAGATTGTAAGCCAGCTTCCAGAACAGATCAGGATTAACTGTTAGAATCGGTAAAAAAGAGAATACTACATCATCTTGTGATAAACAAGAAAAACTCACCACATTTGTAACAAGTTATAGATTTTAAACCTGAAAAATCAAGGAAAATAAATGCTTTTGAAGTGTATGAAATTTAAAAAAATCGTAAAATTCTTGAGCATTACCCTTGACAAAAAGTGGTGAAAGCACTATTATTAACCATAACAGACAGATTATGTCTAGGAATCTTTACCCAAAAAAGAAATAGTTATATTAAGGAAAGGGGAACTATAATCATGACAAAGATTAAAAACACAAAGAAGGGCATGGCAAAAAAGACATTAAGTATGTCACTTGTTGTTGCAATGCTTGCTACTTCTAATGTGCCGGTATGGGCTGCTGAGTTCAGCGATGGTACTGATGCTGCCGTTGAGACTGAAGCTCCGGCTGCTGAAACATTTTCTGATGATGCTACAGAAGCTCCGGTTGTAGAAAATACTACTGACGTGACAGATGTTGCAACTGCAACTGCACCTAAATTAACATTAGCAAATTGGACAGGCGCTTTGGCTGTATCTGGTGATCTTAAAGATGGTAGCACTGATGTTGCAAACTTTGATTATAAAGTTCGTATTGATGGCAAAGAAGTTGTTGGTCATTCAGGAACTTATACTGGAAGTGCTACAAGTGTTGCTGATTTAAATAGTAAATTAACATCAGCTACTTTTGTATCTACTGATGCTGGTCATATTGTATCTGTAGAGATTACAGGAACGGGTGCTAATGCTGGATTTAAAACTACAATTGAAGGCATTGAAATTAAGAGTGTAGATGTTTCATCTGCGACATTAAATCTTGGTGGCGCAACTGTAGCTTATACTGGTAAACAGGTGGCATTTAGTGATACTCAGATTGCTGGATTTACAATTGCTGGTATTTCAGGTCTTTCATATAATGACTTTAAGTATACATATGAGGGAGACGATCTTGTAAATGCTACACCTGCTGGAAAAACACTTCAGGTTGTTGCTACTGTAGACAAAGCAGGATATACAGGACAGATTAAAGCACCTTTTATAATTAACAAACGTACTCTGAATCCAGACAAATTAGAATTAACATTAAAGAAAAATACTGTTTCTTATGCAGAAAGATCTAAAATCTCTTCTGATTATGTAACAGTTAAAGACACTGTAACAGGAGAAACTCTTCCAACATCTGTATATACAGTTACTGGAAGTGGATTAACTGCTGTTGGCACTGAAAGCACATTGAGCATTGCTACAGACTCCTTAGATAAAGATGAAAAAACAAATCGCAATTATACAGGTAATGTAATAAAAGTTACAACAGATAAAGTTAAAGTTGTTGCTAATCAGATGTCAGATTTCAAAATTGTTACTGACAGTATTGGAAAAGATGATGCATCTAATGCAACAGCTGTAAAGAATGCAATTCATTTCTACATTGGCGACACAGAGGTAACATCTTATATTTCTTCTGCTATTACTGTTGCTCCAGCAACTTTAGCAAGTGGTGCGACAACTTTATCTGTTTCTGTAAATGGTGATAATACAAACGTTATCGGAAACACAACCGTAAATCTTTCTGTAACATTAAATAAACTTACAGTAGATGGATTAAGATATACACTTGGCACAACTAAAGATAAACAAGCAAATTCTGCTGAAGATTTAGGAGCTGAAACATACACTGGTGAGGCAATCACTAAAGATATTAAAGATGTTAAATTTGTTAGTGGAACTACAAATGTTAACTTATCTACAAGTGATTACAAAGTAGAGTATGTAAATGATAACACAAATGCTAAGGCTGTTTCCAAAAAAGACGTAGAAGTTTACATTGTAGGTACTGGAAACTATAGTGGCCGTGTTAAAATTGGTACATTTGCAATTAATGCCGCAGTAATCGAAGCTGCAGATATTACTGTTCCTGAAAAAGTTCAGTACAATGGAAGTCTTCAGACCGCATCTGACTACATGGATGGAAAAGTTACTGTTAAAGCAGGCGCTACAGGAAAGAAAAAAGATGTTCCGGCAGATGCATATAAATTAACATATACTTCAAGCACAACTCCTGTTTCAGTAGGTGCAACAATTACTACAAAATTAGTAGAAACAGATATTAAAAACAAAAACTATACAACTGGTACAACTGAAGTTACTGCTTCCAAAACAACAACTGTAACTAACAAAGATATCGCTGATACTAATGCAAAACTTGAAGTTGTAGGATCTTATACTTATACTGGAAAAGCAATTACACCGACTGTAAAATTAACAGTTGATGGTGTAGAACTGGCATCTGGTATTGATTATGAAATCCAGTCCTGCTCTAACAACAAAAATGCTGGTGAAGCTACAGTAACTGTTGTAGGAAAAGGTGATTATTCTGGAACTCAGACAGCTAAATTTACAATTAACAAAGCAAATCTGAGTGATGTTAAAGTTGAAGCAAAAGCTACTACTGACGCAGAAAAAGAAGCATTTACCTATACAGGAAGTCAGATTAAGCCAACAACTTCTAATTTTAAAATCACATTAAATGATGTTGAACTGAGCGCTTCTGATTTTGCAATTACATACCCAACAACTTCTAAAGTAAATGTAAATGTTGGTGATGCAACAGTAACATTAGCACCAGTAAAAACAAATACTAACTTTGTTGGTGAAACTAAAGAAGTTGGATTTAAGATTCTTCCTAGAGCACTTACTACCAGCTATTTAAATGGTACATTCTACGCATTTGATGAAAACGGTGATAAGATTGACTTTACCAAAACAAATTATGTATTTGGATATGACGGAACAGAAAAAACATTTAAAGACATTAAATTTGTTCCAAGCGTAGCTAAATATAGAACTATGAATCTTGTTGAAGGTAAAGATTATGAAATCAAGTATTTCAATAATATTACCGGACCAAAAGCATATGTTTATGTTACAGGTATTGGAAACTATGCTGGTTCTACAAAATTTGAAGGAAGCGATGTAACTTATACAAAAGCTCAGGACTTCGCAATTGAAGGAGTTACTGTAGGTCGCAAAAATATTACTGTATCAGACACAGAATATGCTGGTGGTGTAGCTGTTACACCAAATGTAATAATTAAGGTTGGCGATAAAACATTAGTAGAAGGAACTGATTATGAATTCACAGGACTTTCTAACAATGTAGATGTTACAGCTTCAAATAAAGTATTAAAAGCTACATTAAAGCTTAAAAATGGATATAAACTGAGCAATGGTACAGGTGAATGGACTGGAGTATTCAGCAATCCAGTTGTAAATGACACTACAAACACATATACTATTGATATAACATGGAAGATTGTTAAAAAAGACATTGCTAATACAACAGTTGAAATTTCCGAAACAAACGGTAAATTAACAACTACTGTACTTAATGGTAGCGTAATCGTTCCAGCAACAGAATACGATGTAAAAGACAATGGTGATGGAACTGCTACTGTAACAGCTAAAGCTGATAGCAAGAGCTATACAGGAAGCCAGAAAGTATCTGTAAAGAAATCTGAAAATGTTGGTGCTCCAGTAATCAGCAATGTTAAAGTTGTTGGTAACAAAGCAACTGTTATCCTTTCTGGTGAAGCTGACGGCGCTGCAGGTTATGATTATGTAATTTCTACAGACCGTGATTGCATCACAAACAAAGATTATACATCTATCAGTAAGAATCAGGTACAGACTTCTACTACATTCAAATATGTAGATCAGGGTATGTACTATGCATACTGCCACGCTTGGACACGTGATGAGAACGGTAAGAAAGTATTTGGTGAATGGTCCAATGCTTATCCATTCTCTGTAACAGCAATCACACCAGATGCTCCGGTTATCACAAACGTTAAAGTAAGCGGATCTACTATCAAAGTAACATACAAAGCTGCTGCAAACGCAACTGGTTACGATGTAGTACTTGGAACTGGATCCAAGAAAGAAAACGGTGAGACACGTCCATACCAGTATGGTAATCACAAGAAACTGAACCTCAAAGAAGGTACAGTAACAGCAACATTCAAGAACGTACCAAAGGGAACATGGGTAGTTGGAATGCATGCATTCAACAGAACATCCGAAGACAGAAAGAAAGTCTTCAGCCCATGGTCAAACCTGAAAAAGGCTACTGTTAAATAATCCATTTGGGTAATTAATACAGATTCCTAAAAAGAAGGCTCCGGTCATTGCGATCGGAGTCTTTCTTTTTAATAAACCTATACCATATATTCTAACAGAATCTTATCCTTATATTGCTTTCCGCTATTTCAAGGTGTATCTGACTCCCCTGCCTGCACCTGTTTTTTTCAGGATTTTCTTTTCAATCAGGCTGTTCAGAGTACGTACTGCTTTACTCTTTTCCATTTCTGCTGCTTTCTCAATTTCTGATCTTGACATTTTTTCTTTTCCCTTAAGGATGTTGACCAGTATCTGTTCGGCTTCGTTCAGGTCATAGTTTTCCCTTATAACAGGAAGAATTACTTTGATAGAATTAGAAAAACACTGATACGATGGTTTTATCAGTGCGTTCCTGTAAGCATGATTGATCCTCATGATTCCGGTTCCAAATTTCTCAATATATTTCAGCCGGAAGAACACATTTCCGATAATAGGATTTCTGAGTATGGATATCTGACCATTCAGGTATTCCTCTTCGCTGATTCCGGCAGGAAGCCCTCCCGGAGAACTGATCTCAATCCTGTCCGCATGCATACTGACTTTTATAGATGCCGGGATATCCCACATTCGATGGATCAGAGCATTGGCTATTGCTTCCCTGAAGGCTTTTTCCGGGATTTTGTCAATACATTTCCTTTCGGCTCCCTCTATTTTTTCATACTGATAATACTTTCGGAACATCTGAAGTGTTTTTTCCAACTGAGAAAGTATGGAAATATTTTCCAATGATTCCCTGTCCATGATCTCATCTATGGTATCACCAAAACGTATGATATCTATTCCCGTAAACTGATTATCATCAGCAAGAAGTGCAGCTGCATTATTGAATCCACTCTGATCAGAATACAGTTCAAGAGTTTTTAAAATATCTTTATTGATCTTCTCAATGCCCATTACCCGGGTAAATTCTGTTTCCAATTTAGAAAAAGTAAGCTGCTGATTGAATGAAGCGATCTCCTCAAAAGTCTGATTACAGCCCTCCAGGATCAACCGGTTATATTCCAGACGATCCACTTCAACTGTAGAAGAATCATTTCTTTTATAAGCTTTACCTTTATAGAGATAAGGCTTATACCTGCCTTCATAAACAGTAAGCACAATCGTATTCTCCTGTATCTCCAGACGGAACTCCGGCACAGGACTGAGACTGTCATTGATCTTATTCTCCAGATTCAGACATCCGTTCACTGGATCTGTTATGCCGATGACGTTCCCCTGATCATTGATTCCAAATATAATCTTTCCTTCGCCATAATTAGCATAGGCACTGATTGTTTTCAGAAACGTATTAGATGACAGATTTTCCTTATATTCCAATGTTCTGCTTTCCCTCATGATACATTCTCCTCCACATTTTCAATCCTTTGAAACCCAATATTGATTTGTAATATATAGTATAAAATCGTTCCAATCGAAATGCAACGATTTCTTTTTTCGTTTCATATAGAATACAACGATTTATATAATCATCAAATATAATTCCGCCGATCAACAGCCAACGTAATTGTATAATTGTGAAATAATAAATATTATACGTAAATAATGCACTAAGATTACAATTACAAATAAAAATTTCTGGGGTGTTGATGCAAGCGGAAATAATATTACTACACAGCCTGCAGCTGTATACCGTTATTCTAAAATCAGCAAACCACAGGCAAGTGCTTGGACTGTTTCTACAGAAAAAGCATCTTATACTTACACAGGAGAAGCAATTATTCCAGAACTGATTGTAAAGGATGGAACAAAAGAGCTCGAAAAAGATGTAGATTACGAAATTAAGTCTATTGCAAACGGTACAAATGTAGGTACTGCAACTGTAACAATTGTTGGAAAAGGTGATGATGACAATACATCTACTACAACAACTACATTTACGATTACACCAGCTGATATGTCTTCTTTAACTGTAAATGTAAATGATCAAAGCTATACCGGACATCAGATTCGTCCTACAGTAAAAGATTCCAATAACAATACACAGATTACAGCTAAATTAGGTACTGTAAATATTGATCTTGGTCAATTTACAATTAGTTATCCAGATTCAAAGGATGCAAATGGAAAAGAAGTTAATGTAGCTAATCAGTCATTTATCTATGATGGAAAAGCTCATACTTTTGCAAGCGCAACATTCAACTATTCTTATACTGATCCGATTACACATAAAACTGTTAAATTAGAAGAAGGAAAAGATTTTGAAATTAAATACTTCCACAATGTAACAGGTAATGCCAGCCATGAAGCATATATCGCTGTAGTTGGTAAAGGCAACTATGCTGGCAACAACGATACAACAAATCAGGTTTTCGAAGATGAAAATGGTCAGAAAGTAAACGCTATTACTTATAAGAAATTTACAATTACTCCAGTTCAGCTGTCAGATCAGAACGTAACTGTTTCTAATGGTACTTATGCTGAAGGAATGGCAGTAAAACCAGTTGTTAAAGTATCATATGGTAGAGATGCTCTTACATTAGAAGAAGGTAAGGACTACAAATTAGTTGGTGTGGGTGCTTATACAGAGCCTACAACAAAGAAATATACAGTAAGTGTTGAAGGTATCAATGGATATACAGGAACAACATCTTCTGTTAACTGGGGAATTGATAAAAAAGATCTTGCTGACTGTGATATTACAGCCGCTAAGAATTCTAAAGGTTCTGTATCTGTTGTTGTAATGAACGGAAATGTTAAAGTTCCAACAGAAAAATATGTTGTTACAGAAAATGCTGACGGAACAGTAACAGTTACTCCGGCAAAAGATAGTAAATACTACATCGGTTCTAAGACAGTTACATTAGCTGGTTCTGAAGCTAATGAAAAACCAGGAACACCTATGATCAGCAATGTTAAAGTTGTTGGTAATAAAGCAACTGTAATCCTTTCCGGTGATACAGATGGTGCTGCAGGTTATGACTATGTAATCTCTACAGATCGTGACTGCATTACAAACAAAGATTACACATCTGTAAACAAGAATCAGGTTCAGACTTCTACTACATTCAAATATGTACAGCAGGGAACCTACTACGCATACTGCCACGCTTGGAAACGTGACGAGAACGGAAAGAAAGTCTTCAGCCCATGGTCCAACCTGAAAACAGCTACTGTTAAATAATCCATTTGGGTAAATAATACAGATTCCTAAAAAGAAAACCCCAGTCATTTTGACTGGGGTCTTTCTTTGTCAAAACTTATCCTGCGATTGTCGAAAAATTTTTCTGGTAAATAAATATCTGCTCTGATAAAATATAAGTACAAAATATGTGACAGGAGGTGACATCCATAATACGTCAAACGAATCTGGCACAAATGATAGACTTTGCCGCAGATCGTGCAAGATATGATGAATGTGCCAAGAAACTATTAACCTATAAGGCAGTCATTGCCTGGATCCTCAAATCCTGTACAAAAGAATTTTCCCAATATAGTGTCAATTTTATCTGTGATAACTGCCTGAAAGAAAATATCGAAATTTCCAGTCGGGCAGTACATCAGGACCATCCTGACCGCAGTAAATTACTGGATGGAAACGAACAAATAGACTGCCTTAATTCCGAAGCAAATGCTATCAAAGACCAGACTGTGTATTATGATATTCGTTTTAAGGCATATATTCCGAACACCGAAGAACCCGTACAGCTGATCATCAATTTGGAAATCCAGTTAAATGACACACCGGGGTATCCATTAGTTACAAGAGGATTTTATTATTGTGCAAGAATGATTTCCGAGCAGTATGGAACTATTTTTACTGGTGAACATTATGAAAAGCTTCAGAAAGTCTACAGTATTTGGATCTGCCCGGATCCGGCGAAAAAACGTAGAAATGGAATCTTCAGATACCATACAGTACAGGATACAGTATTGGGAAAGCCTTATGAAACTCTTGGCAGTTATGACCTTATGGAAGTTGTTATCGTAAATTTAGGTGATGCAGATAAAGAGAGTGATCTGGAGATCCTTGATCTGCTGAATACACTCTTCTCTCTTTCTACATCCTCTGAGACAAAGAAAAAACGTCTTCAGAAAGATTTTGGCATCGCCATGACAGAAGAATTTGAAAGTGAGGTGCAGGATATGTGTAATCTGGGAAAAGCACTTGTTGAACAAGGCATTGAGCAAGGTGTAGAAAAGAAAAATCTATCTCTTGCAAAAATGATGATCAAAGATAAAGAATCTCTCGATAAGATTGAAAAATATACTGGTTTTTCTGCCGATAAGTTAAAAGAGATTGCAGCATCTATCGGAACAAACCTTACTGCTTAGAATACGTCTCCTATGGCAGCTATACATAATAAGACAATAGAAAAATTTGGTACTTAAAATAAGCCCAGAATGCTGAAAATTCAATGATTCTGGGCTTATATTCTGGATTTTTTTATATAAATAACATAACATCCGAAGACGAAAAGAAAGTCTTTATCTCTTATAATCTGTTTTACTACAGGTTGGTAGTCCTTTTGTATCCCAGGACATCCCGGCCTGTTTTATCCAGGTATTTGTCCCGAGAAGAAAGCCGTTTGACTGAGCATCCAGTATGTACCATTTACCACCAACCTTTACCTGATTCCACTGGTGGCTTGGGTTACTGGCTTTGGCATTTGCATGGACGTAACGGCAGTCTACCCCGCTCGCATCACAGAGTGCTTTCATGGCTCTTGCATATCCGGAACACTGTGCCTCTCCATATACCAGTGCACCCCAGGCTGTATTTGCATAATTATACTGCCATCCCCTGTATGCATATCTACAATTGCTGCGGAGATAATTAAAAGCAGTCAGGACTTTATCATAATCTGACATTCCTTTTCGGATATAATTCAGTTTAAAGCTCTGTACAACACTTCTTACCTGCGCCAGATGGGCAGTATCCAGATATGGACCATACACACTGCCATAACTATAATCACCTTTTACAGTAGGAGATTTTAAGGTTATCTTTCTGGCTACGCTCTTATCACTATATATGTTTTTCCCATTTACATTCTCTGTTCCGCGAAGCTTCTGCAGATGAGGCATTGCAGAAATCGTATATCCGGTTACTTCGTGCACTGTTTAAAGGGGTACAGATATCTCAGTTCCTAGCAGGTTCTTATATGACAGGAAGCCTGCCAATAAAAAAATATGGAACACCGTCTGCATTGACAGACTTTCGTGAATTTTCAATGCTGGAACCGGGGCTTCTGGCAGAATATGTTAGCTTTACGGAAAAAGAAGTCAGGGATTTATGCCAGACAAATTATATGGATTTTGATGGATTAAAAACAGCAATCCAGATGCTCTGGTAACTCAGTTGCCGAGTAGTTCACTATGATGCATATATAAGTCTTTCAAATGATAAATCTCATATATTTTTGTAACCGCATTGGTAAGAGATGTTTCGTGCAGTGGATAATACTGCTTATATAATTTTTCCGGTTTTACAATGTCAATTATTTCAGAAGACCAGAGCCGGTACTTCCATTGCAGAGTAATATAGCAGTCAGACATCCATTCCAGAATAAATTCATCATAAGTATTACTTATTTCTGCATTTAAATCTACAGTAATTCCCATATTTCCCATAATCTGTTTCGGAGTTTTACATAAATACAGGGGATTCCCCATATCCATATATCTACGATAATCACTTTTCATATATTTATAGATTATACCAAAACAGTCAGAACAATTTCGAGCTATCAATTTAAATAAATATCTTCCAGATAGTTTTGCACTGTTCAGGTAACCTGAATCATATGCCGGATTATTCATAAAAATCGCCCTCCTGATGATAAATTAAAAATTTCCCCATAGCAGTTCTCACCGTAATTCCCGGAACTTCGAATCCTTCCAGCAAAATTGCACGGTTTCTTGCAGAAAGAAATTGATTTACTTCTCTGCGAGCGTGAAAGTCAGCTGTTACATCTGATTCGTCTTTGTATACCTGCCATGCATCTTTCCATTCAATCTGTTTAAATGCTTTTTGTGATTTCAAAAATATCTGATTACCAAGAGAACCTTTATAGAAAAGTTTCTTTATTTCTTCAATATTGATCTGATTTAGCAAAAAAGCTTCTATGACCTGTGTATAACTGTCATCTGCACGATAGCCTTTGATAATATCAAAATCTGCTGTAGAAATACGGTACATTTCTACAATCCGCGAACCTGTGATTTCAGCACTCTCCAGGCTTGTTCCCCTGTTGGCAATGACCTCTGCGATCCAGGCTAAGATACCATAATCGTTCAGATCCATTATTTTCAGACCAGAAGTATTCAAAATATACCGGTTAACAAAAGAGTATTCCGGATCACCATTTAAAACAGCCCAACTTTTTGCACGGTCTTTATATTCAGTGGTATAAAATCCATTTCCATAATCATTATCTGTTTTTCCACCCTGATAAATTGGTTCTTTTAAAATATGATCAGAACCATGATAAACAATTACATTCTCATATGCTATATCAGAGTCCATAATATTAACATGACTTTTCATTTTATACCCTCCTTAAATTCACTTTTCAGCTGATTTTATTATAACATTGTTCTAACATCTATGTCAGTATAAAGATTTCGACACAAAGCGTTTGATTTTTACCGACAAAAATGGAAGTGGTAAAACAAGTATATTAGATATAGTAGTATATTATATTTTATCCCAATATAAATAAAGAGCCCCTGACCAGATGGATCAAAAACTCCTGCTGATGTTTTTTTGTTTACCAGTATTTTTTTATATAGTTGACAGCTATAGTGGTTCAGTTGTCAAGACAAAAATTTAAGCATTTTATAATGAACTGATATATGTAACTGGGTAGGGGAGAAAATCCCCCCCTTAGGCTGCATGATTATTCAGTAACAGGATTGGATAATAGCAGGATGAGTAGGGTCTCCCGAGGTAAGACACTAATCTTTCGTTATATCCGCTGAGCAGTTTCTGGCTGGCAATTTCACACATTAAATCAACATAATCTGTCATAGACGTTGCAGAAGTTGTATGCTATATTGATTATATAAGAATATTTCTTTCGATGTACCAGACCACTGATTGGTACAATGCAACTCCAACACAAAACCACCATTATTTCCAAGGAGGATTTGAAAGATGAAAAAGAAATTGTCAGCTTTATTACTGGCTTCTTCTATGGCTCTAATGAATGTTGCTCCTGCATATGGTACAGATATTTTTACTGACCCGGATAATGCGGCAAACGAAGATGTAATTTCTGTTCCTGAGGAGCTTGATAACAATGGAGAGTTCAATGACACTGAAGATGAGTTTACTTCGGAACAGACAGATGATGATTTCTTTTCGGATGAAAAGGAAATGCCTTCTGTCCAGGAGGGAGATACGCTGGTTGAAAATGCTGGTCAGGGAATAACATCCGGTACTTCCACCTATTCCTCAAAATCCTCCTTTGGTAGGAGAAAAGTTCTCTCCCAGCTTCAGGGTATGGGAATCAACAGCGGATCTTACAGCTGGAACTGGGCAAGTCCTGAATATACTTCTTACTATACAGATGAAACAGGAAATCTTCACATTGTTGCCTGGAAAGATCAGACTTTATATGATGCTGTCTGCAATTCCGATCTTAATGTTACCAATGTAACAACAGTAAAGCTTCCGCTTCCATTGTGGGGAGGGTTCTACGCTGCACCCGATGGGAATTTTTATGTTGCAGTAGGACAGAAAAATCTGAATGAAGACAACAGCATAACTGCTGTCCGGATCCTCAAATACAGCCGTGCCTGGAAACTGCTTGGTGCAACGGACATTGGCGGCGGATACACAAATATGTTTGAAGGAATCTACATTCCTTTTGATGCTGCTTCCCTGCGCATGACCCAGACTGGTTCTACCCTGATCGTCCATACAGGACGGGAAATGTATGGAATGGAAGGAATACACCATCAGAGTGATGTCACTTTTGTCATCAACACTCAGGATATGACGCTTATTAATTCAGATATGCCCTATTGCAGCCATTCCTTTAATCAGTTTGTTGTAAATGACGGCTCTCATGTATATTTTCTGGATCATGGGGATTCTTGTTACAGAGGTCTGATCCTGTCCTCCTTCTCCGCATATTCCGGCGGATATATCGCTCAGGAGCGTGCGGTAAATATCTTTCCTTTTATGGGGGCTACAGGTGATAATTATACCGGATGCGAGGTAACCGGATTTTCTCTGGCCGGAAATAATCTGATCACAGTAGGCAAATCTGTTCCCCATGGCTTTGCTGTGAATGGACAGACCGGATATGAGAATCTTAATAAAAACATCTTTATGATAATCACAGATAAGAACAGTATGGCTTCCAGATTTATCTGGCTCACTCAGTATTCACCATCAGGAGCAGAAATAACTCTGACAGAACCAAAACTTATCCCCGTAGGAAATAATCAGTATGCAGTCCTTTTCTCAGAGGAAACCTCAGACCAGAGTATTCTGCATTATCTCCTTATGGATGCTTCCGGGAACGTAATATTATCCAAGTTATACAAGAATGTAACGATCCAGACGGATTCCCAGCCGATCTTATGGGGACGTAATATTGTATGGGTATCCGGAAATTATGATAACGGCAACTATGACAGTTCCCGCACATACCTGTATGAAATCCCCGTAGTGACAACTCCACTTAATGGAATTGCTCTGAACCAGACAAATCTGACAATTGACGAAGGAAATACACAAAAACTCACACCTTCCTTTACACCATCTAACTCTGATGATGTAAAAGATGTGGTCTGGACAAGCAGTAATCCTGGGGTTGCGTCTGTCTCAGAGGATGGAACCGTTCAGGGAAATGGTTATGGCCAGGCAGTAATCACTGCTTCTGCCGGAGATTTTCAGGCCCAGTGTCAGGTGACGGTAAAGGTATCTGAGAACAACACACCACTGACAAAACCTGTGCTGAAACTTTCCCAGAAATCTGCAGATCAAATACATTTAACCTGGAAAAAGGTTTCGAGTGCCAAAGGATACCAGATTTACTGCAGGACAGATTCCCAGTCTTCTTATAAGCGGATAAAAACTCTGAAAACAGGAGCTGTCAGTTTCGATGCAGCTGTAGTACCGGGAGTAACCTATTCATTTAAAGTCCGTGCTTATGGAACCAATGCAAGTGGAAAAAACAAATATTCTAAATTTTCAGCGGTGAAATCAAGAAAAGCTGCTGTCCCGGCTCCATCTAAGGTTTCATGTAAAATGAGTAACGGTGGTACAGAGGTTTCCTGGACAAAAGTAGCCGGTGCTTCCGGATATGTGATTTACCGCAATGGTTCCGCTGCCAAAACAGTGAAGTCCTCTGTCTCAACCTGGAAAGACACAAAAGCTTATGATTCCCAGACAGGCATGTACTGGGTTTATAACTATTATGTAAAAGCTTTTAAGACAGTAAACGGTAAGCGAATATACAGTAAGCCCACAAAAACAGTAAATTTTTACTCGTAAATTATAAAACTACAAAAAGCACTATCACTTTGGTAAATAAAGTATAAAACAGGGCAGTCTCATCGGCAAAATTTTTGCCAGGAGACTGCCCTGAGTATTTGTCTTATTTCACTTCTACTAATTCAATCTTGAAGTTAAGTTCTTTTCCAGCCATTTCGTGGTTTGCATCAAATGTGATATTTTTCTCATCTTTAGCTGTTACTTTAACAGGGAATGGCTGACCGAACTGGTTTGACAGGTATACCTGCTGGCCAACTGTCAGGTCTTCGGAACCTGGAAGCTGCGCGATTTCCATAGTGAAGATAGCGTTTGGATCTGCCATACCGTATGCTTCTTCAGGCATAAGGTGAACATCAATGATCTGACCAACTTCCATGTCAGCTACAGCAGCATCAAACCCTCTGATCATCTGGCCTGCACCGCAGATGAATTCCAGCGGTTCGCCACGGTCGTAAGAAGAATCAAACTGTGTTCCGTCATTGAAAGTTCCTCTGTAATGTGTGCGGCAGGTTTTTCCTACATTGCGTCCTGTAAGCGGAGGCTGTGATCCGCCACATCCACCGCATCCACCACCGCAGCTGTCTCCACAGGAGTGTCCCTCCTCATGACTGCCACAGGAATGACCTTCTTCATGATGGTGATGGTCGCAGTTAGCTCCGGAAGATACTAATTCGCCTTTTAAATAATTTTCAACTGCCTGGTCGGTATTTCCCTGGGCTCCGGCGCATAATTCGATTCCTGCCTCTGTGAGAGCTGTCTGAGCACCACCGCCGATGCCACCGCAGATCAGAACATTTACACCCTGCTCAGCAAGCAGACCTGCAAGTGCGCCATGTCCTGTACCGTTAGAACCGATTACTTCACTGGAAACTACTTTGTTGTCTTCCACTTCATAAACTTTAAAAGACTCTGTTTTTCCAAAATGCTGAAAAATCTCTCCATTATCATATGTTACTGCAATTTTCATTTGAAAAATCCTCCAAATTATTTTTTATACCCATTCAGTCCAGTATAAACTGTCTGCGACTCAAAAGCAAGGCTATTTGATCAGGTAATTCTCAATTCCATTTGCAATTCCCCGTACCATTTTTTTCTGATAAGAACTCTGCTGCATACGGCGGTCTTCGGAGGGATTGCTCATATATCCCATTTCGATAATCGTTGTCGGAACTTTGCTCCAGTTGTTTCCGGTCATAGAGTCTGTCTCCCAGATGTATTCTTTTCTGCATCCTGTAGTTGCCACATATGCATTGAGTACAGCCTCAGAAAGCGCTTTGTTTTTTCTGTACATAGATGAAATATAAGGACTGTTTCTGGTTGTACAGATAGTCAGTGCTCCACTGATAGAGGAATTATCACTTCCATTGGCATGGATACGGATATACGCATCTGCTTTTGCCTTATTTGCCACTTTTGCACGGTCAATACAGCTGAGAGCTACTTTACTGTTGGTTCTGGTCATTATTACCTTAAAACCTCTTTTCTGAAGAAGGGTTCTTAGCTGAAGACCAATGCTCAGGTTGAGCTTATATTCCTCCACACCTGTAGCAACACCCTGGGTTCCGGACGTATCTTTCTCTTTCAGCTGGCTGGAATCAGGCCCAAGAGGTTCATAGCCACCGGCAACAACAGCAGAATGCCCCGGATCCAGTACAATAACAGGAGTCCAGACACCTTTACTGTTGATCTTTCGTCTATTTACAGTCTGATTGATACGCATTCTTCCAGTCTGTTTGCCAAAATATCTGAAACGATTATGAATACGGTGCCATCCTGTAAGCATGGTACCGTCTGCTGCAAAACAGTAATAATACTTGCCGATTTTGTGCAGGTCTGTCAGCTTTTTGCCATTCTTATAATAGTATTTTTTTCCACCGAAGGTTTTCCATCCGGTGAAAGTACTGCTGACAGATGCTGCCTGGACATCTGTAAAATTTACAGAAGGTAAGGCTGTGACCAGGAGAAGAATGCACAAGAGCCAGATAAAACATGATTTTCTTTTCTTCATACGTGACTTCCTTTCATATAGAGATGTTTTGAGTAATGGTTTTCTGTATGTTGATTATATCATGTAATTGTCTGGGAGTGTGGAAAAAAGTTCCTAAAAAGAAAGACTCCGGTTGCAATGACCGGGCCTTCTTTTTAGGAATCTGTATTAATTACCCAAATGGATTATTTAACAGTAGCCTTTTTCAGGTTTGACCATGGGCTGAAGACTTTCTTTCTGTCTTCGGATGTTCTGTTGAATGCATGCATTCCAACTACCCATGTTCCCTTTGGTACGTTCTTGAATGTTGCTGTTACTGTACCTTCTTTGAGGTTCAGTTTCTTGTGATTTCCATACTGGTATGGACGTGTCTCACCGTTTTCTTTCTTGGAGCCAGTTCCCAGTACTACATCGTAACCAGTTGCATTTGCAGCTGCTTTGTATGTTACTTTGATAGTAGATCCGCTTACTTTAACGTTTGTGATAACTGGAGCATCCGGTGTGATTGCGGATACAACGAATGGGTATGCGTTTGACCAGTCGCTGAATACTTTCTTACCGTTCTCATCACGTTTCCAAGCGTGGCAGTATGCGTAGTAGGTTCCCTGCTGTACATATTTGAATGTAGTAGAGGTCTGAACCTGATTCTTGTTTACGGAATCATAATCTTTGTTTGTGATGCAGTCGCGGTCTGTAAAGATTACTTAGTCGTAACCTGCAGCACCTTCGGAAGCACCAGAAAGGATTACAGTCGCTTTGTTGCCAACAACTTTAACACTGCTGATCATTAGAGCATCTGGTTTTTTATTTTCAGCTTTACCTTCTGCCTGTACAGTCTTTGAACCAGTATAGTTCTTAGATGTAGATTTGGCAGCTACTGTATAAGTATCATCACTATTCTTTGTAACTGTATATTCAGATACTGGAACTTTGATAGTATCATTAATTACAGTTGCTACACCATCTTTAATAGTAACATCATAATTAGCAATTGTCTGTTTGTCAATACCCCATTTATCCAGATCACTTGCATTAATTGTACCAGAAACGGATACAATACCAGTAAATTCGGCAGATTCAGAAACTGAAACATCAACACTGAGATCATCAGATTCAACAACTGCCTGAGCCATTGGAGCTTCTGTTGTTTCTTCTTCAATAGCTGGAGTTTCTATTGTATTATCGCTAAATTCAGTAACCGGAGCTTCAGTAGCTACAGCAGCATCAAAATCATCACTGAACTCAGCAGCCCATACCGGCACATTAGAAGTAGCAAGCATTGCAACAACAAGTGACATACTTAATGTCTTTTTTGCCACGCCCTTCTTTGTGTTTTTAATCTTTGTCATGATTATAGTTCCCCTTTGGGTAGTGGATAGGTTAATTTTTGATTAAAAAGCACATTCTCTGATTAGAAATTCATGCACGACCCTGAAAAAATAGTTATTTATAACTGCCTTTTTTACGTATTAGAGCGGTATTTTTGTAGTTATATGCTCTTTTACAGCTGACGAAATAAAAAAAAGAACAAATTAAACAAATCGACTCTGCACTTTTCAGATTTTTAATAATTTTTATAGTTCCTTTCGTGGAAACAAGGTAATAATTATGCTATATTGATAACAGAAATAAATCAACGGGAGGTGCTGGATACGGCGGAAAAAAATAAGATCAAACCAGATACCATACTGAAGAACTTCTGGAGAGACAACAGACATTTTGCGGATCTGTTCAATGCAGTATTTTTTAACGGGGAACAGGTGCTGAAGCCGCAGGATCTTACAGAAGCAGATACGGATGTTTCCTCCATGCTGAAATTTAATGGTCATGCGGAAACAGTACAGAAGATCCTGGATGTTGTAAAGAAGACGGCATATGGTGTGGACTTTGTTCTCTGGGGACTGGAAAATCAGGCAAAGATCCACTATGCGATGCCGCTGCGCCATATGGTTGGAGATGCATTTTCTTACATGAAAGAATATGATGAGATTGCAGCAGTAAATAAGAAAAACGGGGATTTCCATTCAGCGGATGAATTCCTGTCAGGTTTTAAGAAGACCGACCGGCTGCATCCGGTGATTAGTCTGTGTGTATATTATGGAGAAAGTGAATGGGATGGTCCGTTTTCCCTGAAGGATATGCTGGAGATCCCCGAAAAGATAGAATCACTGGTATCTGATTACCGTATGAACCTGGTACAGGTAAGATCAAGTGGAGAACTATGTTTCAGCGATCCGGACGTAAATATGGTGTTTGACGTGAGCCGCTTGATCTATGCCAGGGATTATACGAAGATCAATGAAGTTTACAGGGATCATAATATTCCGGCAGATCTTGGACTTGTGATAGGAGCCATTACAGAATCACAGAAACTGATTGACCATGCTTTGGAATCGGAGCAGAAAGGGGGACAGATCAATATGTGTAATGCATTGGAAGAGTTAAGACAGGAAGGTGTTGAAGAAGGTCGACAGGAAGGTCGACAGGAAGGCCGTCAGGAAGGCAGATGGGAAGGTATCCTTGAAGGCATTCGTGCGACTGTAAGGACCTGCAGGAATTTTAATATAAGTGAGACAGATACAGTCAGAAACATCATGAATGAATTTTCCCTGTCACAGGAAGAGGCTGTTAATTATGTAAAAAAATACTGGTAAATGGAAAACTCTATCAGGAAGAGCCTTAACAATGCGTAAAAAGTTTTCAGCCATATCAGAGAGATATGGCTGAAGATGTTTTTTCTTCGTTTCCGAAGATGTGAAAGCGAGAAGAACTATCGGCCGGAGTCTGCTTTTGCCTGTTGTATCTGCCACGTTCTATATGCAAAATACCGCATATAAAGGCACGATCTGATAAGCTTCTTTTTGCCTGAAGTCTTCGGCAGAGATTAAATACATTTGCGTGGGTGCAGGAGAGAGAGAAGATTTATTCAGCTGCATAAGGTTCCTGCATTTCTGATGTGGGGTGGTGCGGTAGTCTATGGCAATAAAATGACTGTTTTTGGACAGTAAAAAGGGAACTTCCGCCTGGTTGCCGCTGGACCAGTAGGAGAGGGCATAGCCATTCCGGATAAAGTGCTGTGCCAGAAAGGTTTCGATACAGGCTGTACCGGCGGTGGTTTCTTCTCCTGACAGAAGCTGGAAGGCAGGGATTTTCAGTATGCATGAGCATAATCCGGTGTCAACAGGATACAGATGTAAGGAGCTTTTGCTAGGTGTCAGGTACCAGCAGGAGCTTCTTTTCTTTTTTGTATTCCATAATGGCAGCAGGCATTCCGCCGATGATCAGATAGAGACGGAACTGTGACAGGGCTTTTTCGTGGAGTTTCTTTCCCATTGAGCTGAAATCGGAGAAATGATTGCGGATTTCTCTTGTAAGGGCAAACTCAGCATTGGCCCACAGAAATTCTTCAAAATCCAGTGGATACAGAGTCAGGATATCAAAGTCGTGGACGGAGAAAGAATCAGAGTTAACCACACCTTTATAGATAGAGGCAATGTTAAATATCTGCATTGTGTTTGCGCAGCTGGAACGTGAGACTATTCAGAAGCGTGTCAGCGACGCATATTATTCCAGAAGTCAGAAAGGTTTTCGCATGGGCGGCAAGCCTCCTTATGGTTATCGGCTTGAGGAGATCCTGATGGAAGGAATCCATACAAAGAAGCTTGTGGAAGAACCCGGGGAAGCGGCAATTGTGCGGGAAATTTTTGATATGTACGAACAACCGGACACTTCTTATGGGGATATCACCAGATATTATGCGGAAAAGGGAGTGCAGTTCTACGGAAAGGAACTGATACGTTCCATGCTGGCCCAGCTTTTGAGAAATCCGGTATATGTGCGGGCTGATATGGATGTGTACCGTTTTTTCAGGAGCCATGGAACCAATATAGTAAGCAGTCCGGAGCAGTTTGACGGGATTCATGGATGTTATCTTTATCAGGGGCGGGATGCGCAGACAGATAAGCTGCAGAATCTTAAGGGTCATATGCTGGTGGTGGCACCTCATGAAGGGCTTGTGTCTTCGGAGCAGTGGCTGAACTGCAGGATCAAGCTTATGAGAAATAAAACGATTCAGGCCAATAGGAAAGCTGTGAATACATGGCTGGCAGGGAAAGTGAAATGTGGCAATTGCGGATACGCACTTATGAGTATTAAAATACAGTCCGGTAAACAGTACCTGAGATGTACGAAGCGTCTGAACAACAAAGCCTGCCCGGGGTGCGGGAAGGTTTATACTGAAGATGTGGAGAATTATGTATATAAAGAGATGGTACGTAAGCTGCGTGAAGGACAGTCTCCTGCCACTTATACGAAGTTAAATGAAAATCCGCAGGTAAAGCAGATTTACAGGGAGATTGAGGAAATGGAAAAGGAGATTTCTCTGCTTGTGGATTCTCTGGCAGGTGCCGGAGAAACACTGACAGATTATATCAATCAGAGAGTGGAAGAAATAGACCAGATGCATCAGTTAAAGCTGGAGAAATTATCGGTGCTTGCGGAGAATCATGCGACACCGGAGCAGATGGAAAAGGTAGCATCTAATATAAGTCTGTGGGGAGAGATTGATTTTGAGGAGAAGAGGTTTACAGTTGATAAGATGATCAGGTCACTTAAGGTATTTCCCGGATTAGTCCAGATACAATGGAAATTCTGATATATAACAGTCCGGCAGAGCGTAAATTTTTGTCTTTACGCTCTGCCGGACTGGTGATAGTCTTATTATTTTTCGGTCAGTGGTTTGTTCTTTATAAGCATTTCGCGAATTACGTTTTGCGTATATTCTCCGACATGCCTCTTATCTTCTTTGCTCAGTTCATCCGGATAGATTGGCTTACCGTATTCTACTACAACTTTTGCAGGAGATATCTTCGGGAAGTGTGCCTCGAAAATGTTGGCTGAATTGCTGATCGCAATTGGGATGATCGGGCAATTGGCCTTGGTAGCGATTTTAAAGCTTCCTTCATGGAAGGGAAGCATGTCCAGCTCATCTTTATTTCTGTTTCGGGTTCCTTCCGGGAAAATACAGATGGAAATTCCGGATTTTACTTTGTCTACTGCGGTCAGGATCGTTTTGAGTCCCTGTTTGATGTCTTTCCTGTCAAGGAAGAGACAGTGGAGATAACGCATCCATGTGGAAAGAAGAGGAATTTTCTCCATCTCTTTTTTGGCAATGTAGCCTGTACGGATCGGACAGCGGGAGTAAGTAAGAAGTATGTCGAAGTAGCTTCTGTGGTTGCCGATATAAAGTACAGGTGTGTCCTTTGGCACATTTTCTTCTCCGATCACAGTAATCTTTGCACCGGTGATCTTAAGGATAAATCGGAATACTGCCTGGATGATCCTAAGGGAGCTGATATCCTTCTTTTCAGGAGAAAATCTGCCGATGATCCATTCGACCAGCAGGATGGGGATGGACAGGATCAGGTATCCGATCACAACAATACAGACTAGGATAAATCGTATCATTCGTTAATTCCTTTCCGGGCATTATATAATGCTGATGCCCATATATAAGTATAGAAGTTATTATAAGGAATTATGAGATATCCTGCAAGAAATAAATCATAGTATAATGATTTTTTGGCATTAAATAAAGCACTCAGGACAGGATTCTTTCCTGCAGAAAAGCAGTTACTGTCGGATATATAGCATAGAGTATGGTAATAACAGGGCTGTATCCGGCATAGAATATTTAGCGAAGAATGAGCAGGGGTGCATTATGGGCAAAAGGACAGGAGGACTGCTCTGTGTGTTGCTGTTGGCTCTTTTGCCGGCGGGCTGTCAGTTTATCAGGATTGAGGAGGGCGAACGTACACCTCTGGAATATACGATCGTAAAGCAGGAGGAAATTCCGGAAGAGATTTCAGAACTGATGGAACAGAAGAAAAAGAAAGTATTTCAGATGACCTATCAGGTGGGAGATATAAGGTATCTGATGAAGGGATATGGAGAGCAGCTTACAGGAGGGTACAGTATTCAGGTGGAGGAGGTTTCCGAATCAGAGAACGCAGTATTCTGCAAGACAAGGCTGATAGGTCCGGAGAAAGCGGATGCAGGCAGTGAACCGTCTTATCCCTGTATTGTCCTGAAAATCAGAGAAACAGAGAAACCGATAGAATTTTTGGGTTTTATCATAAAGTAAACAGAGAAAGGAAGGAAGCAGGTTGGAATTAAAAAAAGAAAGTATTCAGATGCTGCGTATCAAAAATAAAGCGGCAGCGCAGGCGACTTTTGACGAGGACTATAATGTGTCCGATGTGAAACCGGATATCGGGAGACTGGTGCAGAGCAAAGCGGATGTTTCCATGGAGGAAGTGAGGCTGAGTGAAGGAAGAGCGCTTCTTAAAGGGACATTAAATGCAGATTTGCTTTATGTGGGGGAAAAAGAGGGCAGGATTTACAGCCTTTCTGCGAAGCTTCCGCTGGATGAGATGATTAATCTGGAGGGAATCGAAGGGGGAGATAAGCTGTGTCTGAAATGGGAGATTGAGGATCTCAGTGTTCATATGATCCATTCCAGAAAACTGAATATTAAAGCAATTGTAACTTTTTATGCAGTGGTAGATGAACTGGCAGTCGTTGAACTTCCGGTTTCCGCAGAGGATCAGGAAGTCTCTGTGAAAACGGAGAAAGTCCGGCTTATGAGTCTTCGTGTACATAAAAAAGATACTCTGCGCATTAAGGATGATATTACTCTTGCGTCAAACAGACCTAATGTAGAAAACCTTTTGTGGTATATGGCTGAACCGAGGAATCTGGATCTGCGGCCGGGAGAGAACAAACTCCGGGTGAAAGGAGAGCTTGCAGTTTTTCTTCTGTATACAGGGTATGAAGAGGAGAATCCACCTCAGTGGCTGGAGTATACCATGCCTTTTTCCAATGAGATGGAATGCAGTGGCTGTATGGAAGATCTGATCCCACATATTGAGGTGTCTCTTCTTCATCAGGGGATAGAGGTAAAGCCTGATCCGGATGGTGAAGAACGTATCCTGCAGGTGGATGTGGTACTGGAATTAAATATGAAAATGTACAGGGAAGAGGAGCATGAACTTCTTCTTGATGCATACAGCCCACACAAAGAATGTGTTCTTCATCGGAAAAAGGAAATGTTGGAAAGTCTTCTGGTACGGAATTTTTCCAGGTGTCGTCTGACAGACCGGATAGAAGTTAAGGAGAGTCAGGGAAAAGTTTTGCAGCTTTGCCACAGCAGCGGTAAGGTAAAAGTAGATAAGACCAGGATTACGGATAAGGGAATTGTGGCAGAAGGAATTGTGGCACTCAAGATCCTGTATATTATTGGAAATGATGAAATGCCGTTTTATTCTATGGATGCCATGCTTCCGTTTACCCATCTGATCGAGGCAGAAGAGATCGGGAAGGATTGCACATATTTACTTCAGGCTGACCTTGAACAGCTTTCCACTGCAATGGCAGATGGGGATGAGATTGAAGTCAAGGCGGCGGTGGGACTGAATGTGCTTGTGTTCAGACAGTGGGAAGAGCAGCTTATTGAATCTGTGGAAGAACAGCCACTGGATCGTAAGAAACTGGAAAGTATGCCGGGAATTACGGTCTATATTGTAAAGGCCGGAGATACCCTGTGGGATATTGCAAAGAAATTTTATACAACTGTGGATGAGATTTCGGGTGTGAACAGTCTTACGGAAAAAGAGGTAAAGCCGGGGCAGTCGTTAATTCTTGTCAGGCAGGGATGATAATGAAAAAAATTTCCGGAAAAAATGAAAACTCCTATATTGAAAACTAAAAAAAAATGATTTAAAATATGCGCAAAGAGTTTTATTGTATACAAAGTACAAATATAATTGCGAAAGTACAGTTATATACGGATGATATTGTTGGAAACGGAGGATTTTATGCGTTTACGTGCATTGGCGAAGATAAATCTGGGACTGGATATTCTCAGAAAGAGAGAGGATGGCTATCATGAAGTCCGGATGATCATGCAGACGATACAGATGTATGATGTTCTGGAGATGAAGAGGGTGAGGAAGCCGGGGATTTCCCTGTCTGTCAATTATTCCTATATTCCGAATGATGAACGAAATCTGGTGTATAAGGCGGCGAAGCTTCTGATGGATGAATTTCAGGTTAAGGGTGGTGTGGATATCCATCTTGAGAAATTTATTCCTGTGGCAGCAGGTATGGCAGGCGGAAGCTCGGATGCGGCAGCTGCACTGGTGGGGATCAACCGGCTTTTTAAACTGGGACTGAGCCAGAAGGAGCTGATGGATCGTGCTGTGAATATCGGGGCAGATGTTCCGTACTGTGTGATGAGAGGAACTGCCCTGGCAGAGGGGATCGGGGAGAAATTGACCAGGATCACTCAGGTGCCGGACTGTTTTGTACTGATCGGTAAGCCCGGAATCAATGTTTCCACCAAAGCTGCCTATGAGAGCCTTCAGCTGGATAAGATTTCTTCTCATCCGGATATTGACGGGATGATAGGAGATATAGAACGTGGAGATCTTCTGGCAATGACACAGAAGATGGGAAATGTTTTTGAGCCGGGAATTATAGAGAAATATCCTGTAATTGGCGAAATCAAAGCACTGATGGAGAGTCATGGTGCGTTAAAGGCGATGATGAGTGGAAGTGGTCCTACAGTGTTCGGAATTTTTGATGATCGTGAGAAGATGGAGGCGGCAGCAGAGGTTCTCAGAGAGAGCCGGCTGGCGAAGACGGTTTTTGCCACAGAAGTAACGAAAGCAGGAGGGAATACAAATGACAAGTGATTTTTCAGTAAATATGAATGAATATCTTCCATTAAGGGATGTGGTTTTTAATACGCTGCGTCAGGCAATCCTGAAGGGCGAACTGAAACCTGGTGAGAGACTGATGGAGATTGCGCTGGCAGAGAGACTTGGCGTGAGCAGAACTCCTATCAGAGAGGCAATGCGTAAGCTGGAGCAGGAAGGTCTGGTAGTGATGATCCCGAGACGTGGTGCCCAGGTTGCCAATATCACAGAGAAGGATCTGAATGATGTTCTGGAGGTTCGTATTGCTCTTGAGAATGTAGCTATTGAGAAAGCATGTGCCCGTATGACTGAAGAAGAAATGAGGAGACTCTGGCTTGCTGCCAAGGAGTTTGAACATACGATCGCAGAGGGAAATCTTGTTAAGCTTGCGGAGGCTGACGTTGCATTCCATGAGGTTATTTATCAGGCTTCTGATAATAAGAGGCTGATCCAGGTACTCAATAATATGCGTGAGCAGATTTATCGTTATCGTGTAGAATATCTGAAAGAAGGTGAAACACGAGATGTTCTGGTGAAGGAACATGAGGAACTGACAAAGGCGATCAGAGAGCGTGACGTAGAACGCGCGAAACAGCTTTCTTTCCAGCATATCGAGAATCAGAGAATGGCTATCATGCGTTCTATTGAGGCTGAGGATGCAGAACGTGAACGTGCAGAGAAAGAGAAATCCAGGGGACACAGATAAGAATGGTATAATATCTGAATATCGGGAAATTCTAAGAGAGGCGGGATGCCTCTCTTTTTTTGCGCATCCATGTATTTAAGTGGGTTTAGGAATATTGCCGACTGGCAACAGATCTGTCTGGTACATCGAAAACGATGTACCGGTATGAAACGAGGTGGGAAATTATTGAAGAAACTGGAAGAATCCCGGAAAGTATCTGCAAATCTGAGGGAGAATGAGAAATATCTGCGAAGCAGGCTGGAAAATTGCAGTGACATTCTGATCCGTCCCATGCGGCTGGGAGATAAACATAAGGTGGACTGCCTTATGGTCTATATAGAAGTTGCGGTTTCCAACATGATGCTGGATGATTCTGCTCTTGGAAAGATGATCAATCATTTCTGGGAGATTTCGCCGGAGGATATTCAGGAATTTGTCAGGCATAACAGTCTTGGGATCGCAGATGTAAAGAAACTGGAGAATCTTGACGAGTCCATAGATGCCATGCTTGCAGGGAATGCAGTGTTTTTCATAGATGGATATGACAAGGCGATGAAAATCTCCAGCAAAGGTTATCCATCCACAGGTGTGATGGAGGCAGAATCGGAAAAGGTGCTGCGGGGTTCCAGGGAAGGATTTTCGGACAGTGTGAAAAGTAACAGTGCACTGGTAAGAAAAAGGCTTCGTGATACCAGACTCAAGGTGGAAGAATATAAAATCGGTGTGCGCTCTCATACCTTAACGCAGGTGTTATACATGGATGACCTGGTACATGAGGGACTTCTGGAAGAAGTGAAGGAACGGCTGGAAGAATTTCAGATTGACGGAATCCTTGACAGCGGTATGCTTGAACAGCTGACAGAAGATGTGTGGTATTCTCCTTTTCCTCAGTATCAGACAACGGAACGTCCGGATCGTGCTGTGCAGGAAATCCTGAAAGGTAAGGTTGTGATTCTGTGTGATAATTCTCCGGAAGCATTGATCCTTCCGGGAAATTTTAGCAGTTTCATGGAGAGCAGCGAGGACTGGTATCACAGGTTCGAGATGGCTTCCTTTCTCAGAATACTGCGATATTTGGCTGTGATCATGGCGACTGTTCTGCCGGGACTTTACCTGGCAGTGATACGTTTCCATACACAGATTCTGCCATCTGCACTGATACTGTCTTTTGCGGAGGCGAGGGAAGGAGTGCCCTTTTCCAGTGTGGTGGAACTGATTTTTCTGGAACTGGCTTTTGAACTGATTCGGGAGGCTGGGGTGAGAGTTCCGGGATCTCTGGGAAATGCTATTGGCATTGTTGGCGGACTGGTGATCGGACAGGCAGCGGTAGAGGCAAATCTTGTGAGTCCGATCGTGGTGATGATCGTGGCGTTGACTGCGCTTGGCTCTATGACTGTTCCAAATGAAGAGTTTGCAGCAGCATTTCGGCTGGTGAAGTATGGGTTTCTGATCCTGGGAGGTTATCTGGGAATTTACGGAATCGTGCTGGGAGTATATCTGGTTATAGGGCACCTGGCAGGCCTGATAAGTTTTGGTATTCCTTACCTGGTTCCTTTTATAAAGAAAGAACAGAAGGGCAGCAGAGGAGAAGGGGTTCTGAGAGTTCCGCTGCGCAAGAGGGTATTACGACCGCTTTATGCAAGAGAGGAGCAGAAGATCCGTTTGAAGAGAAAGGAGTCCGGTTCATGAGATTTGCAGAGAATAACAGAATTTCCCACAGGCAGCTGTACAGGCAGATGATACTGGCATTACTGGCACCATTTATGCTCTGCGTTTTCGGAAAGGGTGGAATGAACGGAATCAGTGCAGTGGCGGGAATGATTTTTGCGCTGATATTGCTTGGGTTTTATGTAATCTGGCTGATACGGCTGACACCTTCATTTGAAGATCCGGTAAAGTCTGCAGGTGCTTTTGCGGGAAGGCTGATCGGGATTTTTTTTCTGATCTATGTGTTGATGGCGGGAGGATATCTGCTGGCACTTCTCAGGAGGCTGGTTCCTGTAAAGCTGATCACAGGAGTATCCGGCCGATGGATCGCATTCTGGGCGGTTCTGGTATGTTCTGTCGGAACCTGCAAAGGTGTACAGAGAAGAGGAAGAATGGCGGAAGTATCAGGTGGTCTGCTTCTTGGCGGGATTATGATAATGATGATACTTTGTGTGCCACAGGCAAAAACGGAATATCTCGTGGGAGGAATCCGGTGGGAGGAGCTTACAGTGAGAAATGTCCGTCAGTCTTTTTATGGAACTCTGTGTGCCTTTTCGCCGGTGGCATTGCTGCCATTTCTGTTGGGAAATGTGGAGAAATACGGAAGTGCGGGAAAGACGGTGGCAGGAGGGATCCTGACACTTGGCGGGATTCTTATTGGAATGGAGCTTCTGCTTCCGGCAGTTCTGGGATATGACAGGGTAGCGGCGGAAAGTTATCCGGTCCTGCCTCTGCTGGCAGGCGCAGATCTTCCGGGAAATGTACTGGCCAGATTTGACATCCTGTGGATGGGATTTCTGCTTTACAGCCTGCTTTTTGCAATAGGGAGTCTGCTGTATTATGGAAATCAGATTATCGGGAAATCTCATCCTGGTAGGGGGAGGTTCTGGCTTCCGGCACTGGTTTTCCTGATTTCGCTTCTGGAAGAAGAGGGAAAAGGAATACTGGATTATTTTGGATGGTGTTTGGCGCATATTTTCGTCCCGGGAATTCTCATCTGTCAGTTTTATATGTTTATCAGAGGAAAGGGACACCGCAGGAAGCAGAGGAAAAGGGCTGTCAGTGTGGTGACCGGGATTTTGTCAGTCAGTCTTTTTATGAGCGGATGTGGTGCGGCTGTGGAACCGGAGAAGAGAATGTATCCTATGGCACTTGGCGTGGATGCCTCAGAAGAAGGAATCTGTCTTACCTATGGGATGCCGGATCTTTCTGAGAGTACGGGGCAGGGAAAAGAGGAAGAAGATGGCGGTTCCCGGGTTCTGCAGATCAGTGGTGCTGATTTCACCCGGATTGAAAAAATGTATGATCAGTCACAGGAAAAACTTCTTGATATGGGGCATCTGCAGGTTCTGGTCATGGGGAGAACACTGGTGGAGGACGGAAGATGGAGAATGGTGCTGGATTATCTGAAACAGGAGATTTTTGTGGGGGAAGATCTTTATGTGTTTGAAGCGGAGGACGCAGGGGAGATCCTGAACTGGCATGGAGAGGATAATTCATCAGCAGGAGAATATATTACAGGACTGATCCGAAACAGAATGTCAGGAGGAAATATTACGGCTGTGACACTCAGAGAGCTTTTCTATGAAAAATATAAAGAAGATAAAATCCTGCGACTTCCGATTGTGAAGATCAGAAATGGAAGTCTGGAAGTGGAAGTATAAATCAGGAAAATATTGGCATAATCCAAATATTAAAGTGCTGTCTGGAAATTTCATATAAAATAAGAAAATATATAGGAAAATAACAAAGGCAGATATGGTAACTGATAAGATATAACAGGAGAGAGGGACAATGATGAATAAAAAGAGTAAGAACAAAAAATTAAGAAGAAAACTGTCGTTTGTTCTGTTCGTGGCAGCTGTTGGTGTTCTTATGATGAGAGCAATGCCGGGAATGTCCGGGAAGATAGCAAAAATCGCTGAAAGACGACAGGAACAGACTGCAGTTACTGCATGGTGGGGGACATTGTACCCGAAATTCTGCTTCTCGCAGTTCCCTGAGGAAAATAAAGGACAGAAAGATGACATAAAGATATCCTTCTGGCTTGCACAGGCTCTTGATTGGTGATAGAATAGTGAGACAATCAATAGAGATGGAGAATAGAAATCAATGAAAATAGACAGAGAGGCACCGATAGGAGTATTTGATTCCGGTGTGGGAGGGCTGACTGTTGCGCGTGAGATCATGCGTAATCTTCCTTCAGAAAAAATCGTATATTTTGGTGATACGGCGAGAGTGCCTTACGGAAGTAAATCGAAAGAAACTATCATCCGGTATTCCCGGCAGATCATTCGTTTTCTTCAGCAGCAGCAGGTAAAGGCGATTGTGGTTGCATGTAATACAGCCAGCGCTTTTGCCCTGGATGCAGTGAGGGATGAGTTTGACATTCCTATCATTGGCGTGATAGAACCGGGTGCGAAGGTGGCGGCTGCCCAGACCAGAAATAAGAGGGTAGGAATCATTGGTACTGTGGGAACTGTAGGAAGTGGGATACATGCAGAGTATCTGAAGCATCTGGATCCGGAGATCACTGTTTTCGGCAAAGCATGTCCGCTGTTTGTGCCACTGGTAGAAGAAGGGTGGCTTCATGATCCGGTGACTGATGAGGTCGCTGCCAGATATCTGAAGGAACTTCAGGATAAGCAGGTGGATACACTGATATTGGGATGTACTCATTATCCATTGCTTCGTTCCACCATCAGAAAGATCATGGGAGACGGAGTATGTCTGGTGAATCCGGCTTATGAAACCGCACTGGAGCTGGGAAGGCTTCTGGAGGAAAAAGGACTTGCCGGTGAAGGTACAGAGAAGAATGAATTTCCGTATCGCTTCTATGTGAGTGATCTGGCAGATGAGTTTAAGGCATTTGCCAATTCGATTCTTCCATATGATGTGGAGATGACGAAAAAAATAGATATTGAGAAGTATTAAAAACAGCAGATTGCTGAATGGTTATAATATAGATACATAAAAACAGGTTTTGAACAGTATAAAAACAGGAGTATGAGAAGAATGGATAAAGAAGTGCTGATTCATGTAAGGGGACTTCAGACAATGGATGCAGACGGTGAACAGGAACCTCTGGAGATTGTTGTACCGGGACAGTATTATTTCCGGAACGGAAGTCATTATCTGCGCTATGAGGAAGTCATGGAGGATTTTGCAGAACCTACCGTCAATTACATAAAAATTTCCCGGAAGGGAATGGAGGTTCGCAAGAAAGGTGTGGTCAATGTTCATATGGTTTTTGAACAGGGTAAGAAGAATATGACTTACTATACCACTCCCTATGGAACCATTGAAATGGGGATTGCGGCGACGAATCTGAATCTGCAGGAGAGTGATGGCGGTCTTGATATGAAAGTGGATTATGCGCTTGATATGAACCAGGAGCATGTGGCAGACTGTTATCTTGCGATTAAGGCACAGCCAAAGGACTGTAAGAATTTTACAATTTGATCAGATCTGGTAAGTTCTCTGCTTCGTTGCAGATATCTGTCTGATCAAAACAGAAAAAGGTCAGTGATCTGTGTGTATGGATGACACGATTCACTGACCTTTAGTTTATATGTCTGACTGCATTTATCTGGCAGTTTTGTCTTTCTTGAATTTTGCAAAGAAACCTTTCTTTTTGGGAGCCGGTGTCTGAAGGGAACCGCGGATTCCTTTTACGCCTACAATATAAAGACCGCTTACTTCGGCTTTGATTTCTTTCTTAAGCGGAATCAGGTCGAAAACCTTCTCATCTGCGATCATGATCGCAATCTTTGGTCCGATTTTAGCTTTAACGATTGGAAGCTTGGAACGGCGCATAAGTTTAGGTGTCTGTTCAATTACCATCTGAGGAAGTCCGGATTCTTTCAGTGGCATCCTCTTTTTATCGATAACCAGCATGGAAACGGTTTGTTTAGTTGCTTCAATCTGAGCCTGCTGTTCTTCCTGTTTCTTCTGGGCTTTTTTTCCGAAGAAATATAAACCGATCAGTGCAGCGATCAGGATAACAAGAATGACCAGAAGGACTATTGTTACTGTACTCATTTGCATCCTCCCTAATGTATGTGTTTTCACAGGGACTGTTGGTACGGACAGTCCATTGCATAAAAATTATTTTATCATTAAATAAGGTAAAACGCAATTGCAAAAAAAGAATTAATGGATGGAAAGCGGTAGAAATTTACATTATGAAAGGTTATAATTGTAGCAAAACTGTAATGCGACAATATTTGCCGGAGCGAACAGTAATGGTAAATATGCGGAACAGTTAAAGACATTTTTACAGGATGGAATCATAATGTGTGGTTATAATATATGTAACGGGAATTGTGGAGTTATTTTGTGACAGAATAATTTGTGAGTAAAAAACGGATATGATAAAAAGGAGAAAAGCATGAGCGAATTAAAGCCCGACTCTGAGAAGAAAGAGGAGCGACTTTCAGATAAGGAAAAAGTAAATACAGAAAAGACAAATGCAGAAGAACTAAATGCAGAAGAACCAAATGCAGAAAAACCAAATACAGAAGAGATAAACGAAGAACCTCCGGCAGCAAGCGAGGACGAAGATTTCTTTTTTGATGATAATAAAGCTTATGAAGCCCGTAGGGCAGCCAGACTGGAACGCCGCAATAAACTTCGCCGCAGAAAAAAAAGACTGCGTATCGCAGGCTGCATAGTGGTGGTGGCGGCCGCTGCAATTGGGATTGGAATAGGATTTTACGGGGAAGAACTGCAGAATTTTGTCAGTGAGCAGCAGGTTAAGATTGCGCAGATGGTGAAATCTGCAGACAGGAAAACAGAAGAAGAAAAAACAGCTCAGCAGACAAATGCAGAGGCAGAAGCTGAGAATGCGGTGACACCTGAAGTTCAGGATACAGATGGACTGAGTGAAGAGGACAAAACTCTTTACAGGCAGGCAAAGTATGCTGCAAAACAGTATGATTATGATAAAGCCATAAGTATGCTGCAAAACAGTGAGACTTATCAGACAAGTGAGAAGTTTCAGCATGCGGTTAAGGTTTATCAGAAAAAGAAGGAATCCTGCGTTTCCTGGCCGTTAGACCAGGTGACACACGTCTTTTATCATACTCTGATCAAAGATACCGGTAAGGCTTTTGATGGGGATTACAAGTCAGGAGATTACGATCAGGTTATGACAACGATTGATGAATTTAACCAGATTACTCAGAGCATGTATGATAAGGGATATGTCATGGTCAGCATTTATGACATGGCGACAGCGGATGAAAATGGGAATATGAATGCAGGGGAGATTCTCCTTCCTCCGGGTAAAGTACCGTTTGTGCTTTCGCAGGATGATGTGTGTTATTATCATTATATGGACGGGGACGGATTTGCAACCAAACTTATCGTAGATGAGGAAGGAAAAATCCGCAATGAATATGTGGAAGATGATGGCAGTATTTCTGTAGGCGATTATGATATGGTTCCTCTGATCGATCGTTTTGTAGAGGAACATCCTGATTTTTCTTACAGAGGTGCTAAAGGAATTGTTGCCCTTACCGGTTACAATGGAATTCTTGGTTATCGCACAGACAGCAGTTATGAAACCCGTCCGGATGATCTGGATGCAGATAAAGTAAAATGGCTGGATGAGCATCCGGATTTTAATCTGAATACAGAGAGAGAAAATGCAGCCAGAGTAGCGCAGGCTATGAAAGATGAAGGCTGGCTGTTTGCAAGCCACACATGGGGACATCAGAATGTAAGTCAGATCAGTCTGGAGAGATTACAGGCAGATACACAGAAGTTTAAAGAGAATGTTGATCCTCTGATAGGCGGAACAGATATTATTATTTTTGCATTTGGAGCAGATCTTACCAGTGTTGAAGATTATTCGGGGGAGAAGTTCGAATATCTTAAGAGCCAGGGCTATAATTATTACTGTAATGTGGATTCAAGCCAGTATTTTGTGCAGATCCGCAGTAATTATTTCCGGCAGGGAAGAAGAAATCTGGACGGATACAGAATGTACTATAATCCGGAACTTCTCTCAGATCTGTTTGATGCACAGTCTGTGTTTGATTCTTCCAGACCGGTGCCGGTTCCAACTATGGGGTGAGTATGATCTCTGTGCATAACTGAAAGGGGACAATATATGAGAAAAAGGATAGCATGTGTAACAGCAGCTATTTTGAGTATTTCGTTAGGAGTAAGCGGATGTGGGCTCATTCCGTTTGAACAGGATATTCCATTTCTGAGTTCCATAGCTGAAAATGCGGAAACTGAGAAAAAAACAGAACAGCAGACAATTGATGAACAGGATGCTGATACAGAGAAAAGTACAGAAGATACACAGCAGGATGATGGTCTGAATGAGGGAGAGCAGACTGACAACGAAGATACAGAAGAGGCAGATGAGAAACAGGAAAATCCTATGGAGCAGGCAGCGCTTATGGCTGTACAGTATGATTATGATGGCGCCATAGAACTGCTTAAGAGTCAGCCGGATTACGAAAGTAATACGGATATGCAGAGTGCAGTTGCGGATTACGAAAATACGAAAGCCACCTGTACAGAATATCCGCTGGAGCAGATCACGCACGTGTTCTTTCATACACTGATCAAAGACACTGCCAGAGCATTTGACGGGGATTCAGACAGTAATGGATATAACCAGTATATGACAACAATTGATGAGTTTAACAAAATCATACAGAGTATGTATGATAAGGGATATGTCATGGTCAGTCCGCACGACATGGCGGTTATCAATGAGGACGGAACTATGTCCAGAGGCAGTATTATGCTGCCGCCGGGAAAAATTCCATTTGTGCTTTCTCAGGATGATGTGAGTTATTATCACTATATGGACGGAGATGGTTTCGCATCGAAACTTGTAGTGGATTCCAATGGTGAGGTCAAGAACGAATATATTGAGGATGACGGAAGTGTTTCCACAGGGGATTATGATATGGTTCCGCTGATCGATACTTTTGTAAAAGAACATCCGGATTTTTCCTATCATGGAAGAAAGGGAATCCTTGCAATGACAGGTTATGACGGTGTTCTGGGATATCGTACGGATATTGCATATAAGACCGGAAAAAAACTGCAGGATGATCAGAAAAAATTCCTGGAAGATCATCCGGATTTTAACTATAAGCAGGAAGTGAAAAATGCAAAAAAGGTAGCTAAGGCTATGAAGGCAGAAGGCTGGGAATTTGCAAGCCATACATGGGGACATAAGGATGTGGCTGCCACTTCTCTGGATGATCTGAAAAGAGATGATAAAAAATGGAAGAAATATGTGGCTCCCATACTTGGAGAAACAGATATGATCATTTTTGCATTTGGTGCGGATATCGGAAGCTGGGAAGGATATTCGGCCGACAATGAGAAATATGAGTTTTATAAGAGTCAGGGATACCGCTATTTCTGTAATGTAGATTCCAGTCAGTATTTTGTACAGATTACAGATGATTATTTTCGACAGGGAAGAAGAAATCTGGATGGATACAGAATGTATTATAATCCGGAAATGCTCAGTGATCTTTTTGATGTATCGGAAGTATGGGATTCTTCAAGACCAACTCCGGTACCTGGAATGTAGAAGGGAGTATTGATTATTATGAAGAAAAAAATATATCTTGCCATGCTTGCGGTTTGTTTTGCACTGACAGCATCTGCGTGTGGCAATGGCGGTGCTGTTATCACAGACGGTACAAAGACCGAAGGAGCTGCTGACGGGAAGAAAGCAGAGACAGGAACTACGCGTCTTGTGTCTGTTGAGAATGTAGAGAAATATATTACGATCGGAGAATATAAAGGACTGACTCTGGACAATACGGTGGATGCGATCACTGATGATGATGTACAGGCGCAGATCGATGAGAATCTGAAAGATAAGGCAGAACCTGTATCTGATGCGGCAAAAGAAGGGGATCTGGTGACTGTAAATTATACAGGCACTAAAGACGGACAGACTTTTGACGGCGGTACTGCCAATAACTATGACTTTGTGATCGGCGACGGACAGATGTTTGAGGAATTTGAAAATGGTGTGATCGGGATGAAAAAGGGTGACACAAAGGAGATTAAAATTGATTTTCCGTCAGACTATGCAGACGAAACTCTGGCAGGTAAGGAAGTTATATACAAGGTTACGGTGCAGAACGTGCGGCGTGAAGGAGAACTTACAGATGAATGGGTTGCAAAGAACACTGATTATACAACAGTAGATGATTATCGTGAGAGTATTCGCAGTGAACTTGAGAAAAACGCAAAGGAATCTGCGCAGGAGGTTCTTAAGAATACTGCATGGAGTACAGTGCTTGAGAACTCTGAAGTAAAAGAATACCCACAGGAAGATGTGGATAAGGCTGTTTCTGAATTTAAGAAGAGTATGGAAGTTTATGCAAAACAGGCCGACATGACTCTGGAAGAGTTTACAGACAGTCAGGGTATTTCGCAGGATGATTTTGATGAACAATGTCAGCAGTATGCAGAGGGTAAGGTTAAGCAGAACCTGATCGTGCAGGGGATTATGGATGCAGAGGGACTGTCACTTGACGACAAAGAGAGCCTTCAGCTGCAGGATAAACTGGTAGAACAGATGGGTGTTTCCAGTATTGCAGAGCTGGTTGGAACTTACGGACAGGATTATGTAGATGAATCAGTCGGACTTCTCAGAGTGGAGGAGTTCATTATAAAAAATGCGAGTGTGAGTGAGAAAGTCGCAAACGGTGATGTGCTGGCAGATGATGCAGATGCTGCGGCAGAAAATGCAGAACAGGACAGTGATCAGAATGTATCAGATGAAGATACTGATGATTCCGGACAGGACAATTCAGATGTAGATGAGAATCTGGAAGAGGAATTAGGTACGGAAGATGTTGATCAGAGTGAATAATTGGCATTGTATTTACCTGATAAATGAGTTATGATTATTGATAAAAGTGGATTACTCCGTACTGTGATGTACGCTGTCAGGGACTAATTAACAAAAAGAAGCGGGGAAAGGAAACCATGGATAAGAGGGTGTTGCGCGAAAGAATGCGCAGAAAAAAACGCCAGATGATGATCAGGCATTATACAAAGATCGGACTTTGTGTTATTGGCATGATTCTGGCGGTGGTGTTTATGGTGAGAGGAATTATTATTCCGATCGCACATCATGTAGCCGGAGGCGGAAACAGTGATCAGACTGTACAGGCTCAGGCAGATACAGAGGAAGTTCAGGCAAATTCTGATGCTGCAGTGAGACAGCCATTGAAGGGTAAATCAGATACAGATAAGGTTGCCGCGATGACAGCCGGATGGCATGAGGATGCTAACGGAAAGTGGTATCAGAATACAGATGGTACATATTTTTCAAATGGATTTCAGGATATAGATGGTGTTACCTATTCTTTTGACGAAAACGGATATATACAGACAGGATGGGTAGAAAAGGGAGTGAAGGATTATTACTTTAATGAAGACGGATCTTATGATCCGAGTAAGGTACGTCCGATGCTGGCACTGACTTTTGATGATGGTCCGGGAGAGTATACAGATGAACTGCTGGATTGTCTGGAACAGAATAATGCTCATGCAACATTCTTTATGCTTGGTCAGAATGTCAGTTCATATCCGGATGCGCCAAAACGTATGCTGGAACTTGGCTGTGAGATTGGAAGTCATTCATGGGATCATACACAGTTGACGACAATTGATCTTGACGCAGTTGCAAAGCAGTTCTCTGATACAGATGATGCATTGATTCAGGCATGTGGCCAGGCTGCGAGTGTGGCGCGTGCGCCTTACGGGGACGGAAATTCAGATATTTATAATACTGTAAATAAGCCGTTCTTTATGTGGTCACTGGACACAGAAGACTGGAAACTTTTGGATGCAGATGCGGATTACAGTGCAGTAATGAATGGAGATCTGACAGATGGAACTATCATCCTGATGCATGATATTCATGAGCCATCTGTAAAGGCTGCTTTGAGATTGATACCGGATCTTATTGCACAGGGATATAAACTTGTAACGGTAAGTGAGATGGCAGAAGCCAAGAATGTGACCTTACAGAATGCATGTTATGTGGATTTCTGGCCGAGTACACTCAGTAATGGAGATGTGCCGGGATATCAGGGCGGTTCCGATGCAGCAGCTTCTGCAGACGGAACAGATGGTACATCTGATGCAAGCGCAGATTCTTCTGACGGAAGCACAGATTCCTCAGACGGAAGTGAGGATTATTCGGATGGAAGTTCAGACGATGGAAGCTATGATGATGGAAGTTCGGATGACGGAAGTTATGATGATGGAAGTTCAGATGATTCGGAAGATTACAGTGATGATTCTGTAGATTACGGAGATGGAACGGAATAAAAAACATATGCAATCCTGCAGTGTGGATCATACAGAGTAATTACGAACATACGAAAGAGCAAAGAAGAGAGCAAAGGTACTTCTTTGCTCTTTATGTTTTTTACAAAAAACACATAAAATATATAAAAAAATTGTTAAATATACACATATTTTTAATTGACGTATGGAATGTCCGTTGGTATAATAAGGCTTATAGAATGACTAAAAGTCAGTTCGTATTCCTGATTGAACTTGCTGTAAGATAGTTACTGTTCATATGCCAAAATTCCATTGCCGCAGGCAATCTGGAATGAATTTTGGCTACGTTACTGAGAATGGAGTGAACAGTAACGTAAGATATCCTGTTACAGTATTATTTTATGGAATCAGTATCTGCAAAAAAGATAGAAACCGAAGTTAAGGGAGGACTCCAGATGGGTGTGAGTATGAAATTTACGGATTTGGATCAATATTTATTTGGACAGGGAACCAATTATGAAGTATATAAGAAACTGGGTGCCCATCCGACTACATACAGACGAAAAAAGGGTGTATATTTTGCGGTCTGGGCACCGAATGCACAGTCTGTTTCTGTAATTGGTGAATTTAATGACTGGGAGGAAGAAGCAAACCCGATGGAGAAGGTTGGTCCGATCGGTGTTTATGAGGTATTTGTTCCGGGGGCAAAGATCGGACAGCTGTATAAATTCTTTATCGTGGGTGCGCATGGAGAGAAGCTTTATAAGGCAGATCCCTATGCAAATGAAGCTGAACTCCGTCCGGGTACAGCCTCCAGGATCACAGATATCACAGACTATAAATGGAAGGATGCCACATGGATCAAGAACAGAGAGAAGTTTGATGAGCAGGTAGAGCCTATGGCAATCTATGAGGTTCATCCGGGTTCATGGAAGAAGCATCCGCAGTCAGAGGAAAACGAAAAAGGATTTTATAACTATAGAGAATTCGCACATGCCCTGGCAGCCTATGTGAAGGAAATGGGATATACCCATGTAGAGCTTATGGGAATCGCAGAGCATCCTTTTGACGGTTCCTGGGGATATCAGGTGACCGGATATTATGCACCGACTTCCAGATATGGAACGCCGCAGGATTTCAAGTATATGGTGGATTATTTACATCAGAATAAGATTGGAGTTATCCTTGACTGGGTACCTGCACATTTTCCGAAAGATGCCCATGGTCTTGCGAACTTTGACGGAACCGCAGTGTATGAGCATGCAGATCCGAGACAGGGAGAACATCCGGACTGGGGTACCAAGATTTATAATTACGGACGCCCGGAGGTTAAGAACTTCCTGATCGCAAATGCCCTTTACTGGGTGGAGGAGTGCCACGTAGACGGACTTCGTGTGGATGCTGTTGCTTCCATGCTTTATCTTGATTATGGTAAGAAGGATGGAGAATGGATCGCAAATAAATATGGCGGAAATCAGAATCTGGAGGCTATTGAATTCTTTAAGCATCTGAATACAGTAGTTCTTGGAAGGAATCATGGAACTGTGATGATCGCTGAGGAATCTACTGCATGGCCGATGGTTACAGGGGATGCAGAGAAGGACGGACTTGGTTTTAGTCTGAAGTGGAATATGGGATGGATGAATGACTTCCTGGAATATATGAAGCTGGATCCGTATTTCCGTAAATTTAATCATAATAAGATGACTTTCTCCATGTCATATGCATATAGTGAGAGATATGTATTAGTTCTTTCTCATGATGAGGTGGTTCATCTGAAATGCTCCATGCTTGAGAAGATGCCGGGAGAGTTACCGGACAAATTCAAGAATTTAAAGGCTGCCTATTCATTTATGAACTGCCATCCGGGTAAGAAGCTTCTGTTCATGGGACAGGAATTCGGACAGCTTCGTGAATGGAGTGAGGAGAGAGAACTTGACTGGTTCCTTCTGAATGAAGAGCCACACAAGGAACTTCAGAATTATGTGCATGATCTCCTGACTATTTATAAGAAATATCCGGCACTTTATGCCGGTGATAATAATCCGGAAGGATTTGAGTGGATCAATGCGGATGACAGGGACAGAAGTATTTTCAGCTTTGTGAGAAAGTCTCCTACAAAGAGAAACAATATTCTTTACGTAGTTAACTTTACACCTGTTGACCGTCCGGATTACAGGGTTGGTGTTCCGAAGAAAAAACAGTACAAGCTGATCATGGACGAGAATGGACTTCTGGAGCAGCCAAAGACATTTAAGGCAGTGAAACAGGAATGTGATAACAGAGAGTTTTCCTTCGCATATCCATTGCCGGCTTATGGGGTTGCGATTTTTACATATTAATTTTTCGAGATGATTTCAGGATATATGTAAATATCTGAGAGAATTATTGTCAGGGGTATGTTATTTATTTGACAATATTGCAGAGTAAGCATGATAATATATGAAAAATTCGTGAAATATAAATAATTGCTTTTGAAATTTATCTGCGTTATAATTATCGCGAACACAAGGAATAGAGAGAATAATGGTTTCCATGTTGAAAGGAGAATGAACATGAAAGTATCTAACATTAAAGACATCGATAAATTTTTTGCTGTAGTTGACAGCTGCGAAGGCAGAGTAGAATTAGTAACAGGCGAAGGTGACAGACTGAACCTTAAATCTAAATTATCCCAGTATGTATCTCTGGCAAACATTTTCTCAGGCGGAGAGATTCCGGAACTTGAGATCGTTGCTTATGAGAAAGACGATATTGATAAATTAATGAGCTTTATGATCAACGGTTGATCATTAGTGTATACAGGCGGGGGCATGATGGTGAATCATGCCCCTTTCTTTGATGTGAACAGGCAGGTTGTTCTGAAGGTATTGAACAGCTGCAGGATATCTGTAAACCAGGGGGCACAAGTGTTTCCTGGTCAAAATGCGTTGATGGCAGACTTGAATACATTGGACATCTTATGTATAATGAGTACGTTACAGGCAAATATATAAACAGACAGATAATGATGGCAGTTCCAAAAGTTATTCTGTTTGTTCATAAAAATGGCAGAATATAAAAAATGACGGCTATATGGCAGTTATTCAGAAATATAAATTTTAACGAAGAGGAGAAATAAGACAATGGCAACTAAGATTGATATTATTTCCGGTTTCCTTGGAGCCGGTAAAACTACATTGATTAAGAAACTTCTGAAAGAGGCTTATGCAGATGAGCAGGTTGTACTGATCGAGAATGAATTTGGTGAGATTGGCATTGACGGTGGTTTCCTGAAGGAAGCGGGAATCCAGATCCGGGAAATGAATTCCGGATGTATCTGCTGTTCATTAGTGGGAGATTTCGGCACTTCTCTGAAAGAGGTTGTGGACAAATATCATCCGGACAGAATCCTGATCGAGCCATCAGGTGTTGGTAAACTTTCAGATGTTATCAAGGCAGTACAGGGTGTTCAGGGAGATGTGGATATCGTTCTGAACAGCTATACAACTGTAGTTGATGCAAAGAAGTGCAAAATGTATATGAGAAACTTTGGTGAGTTCTTTGATAATCAGGTTGAATATGCAGGTGCGATTATCATGAGCCGTACAGATATCATTGATGAGAAGAAAGCACAGCAGGCGATGGAACTTCTTCGTGGAATTAATGCGAAAGCTGCTATTATCACCACTCCGATTGAGAAACTGGACGGAAAGAAAATCCTTGAGGTTATGGAGAAACCGGTATCTCTTGAGGAAGAACTGATGTCTGAGGAAGAGGTATGCCCGGAGTGCGGACATGTACATGAACATGGAGAGCATCATCATCACGATCACGACCATGAATGTGGCTGTGGACATGATCACGAAGAACATCATCACCATGACCACGACCATGAATGTGGCTGTGGACATGATCATGAGGAACATGAGCATCATCACCATGACCACGACCATGAATGCGGTTGCGGACATGATCATCACCATCATCACGCAGATGAGGTATTTACAAGCTGGGGACGTGAGACGATTAAGAAATACACAAGAGAAGGTCTTGAGAAGATGCTTGAGGCTCTTTCCGCTTCTGAAGATTACGGTATTATTCTTCGTGCAAAGGGAATGCTTCCTGCAGAAGACGGAACATGGATTTATTTTGACATGGTTCCGGAGGAAACAGAGATCCGTGAAGGTGCACCGGAATACACAGGCCGTCTCTGCGTGATCGGCTCCAAACTGAAAGAAGATAAGCTTGCAGAATTATTTGGGCTTGCATAATGCTCATGAGGAAACAGCGATTTATGGCAATCCTCTAAAATACTGCATCTGGATTCAGCTCATCGGAGCATGAAATCCTGTGTCATAGATGCGAGACTGAATGATTTCGGCAGATAATAACAGAATCAGAATAAAGATAAAGGAATAAATTATATGATGGATGATATCAGAGTTCCCATTTATTTGGTTACGGGATTCCTGGAAAGCGGAAAGACTACTTTCCTGGATTTTACACTGCAGCAGGAGTACTTTGCCATTGACGGCAAAACTCTGTTGATCCTTTGCGAAGAAGGCGAAGAAGAATATGATATGGATAAACTGAAACTTACAAACACAGTTGTGGAAGTGATCGAGGATGAAGAAGATCTGACACCACAGCGTCTGGCTGCCATGGATATCATCCATCAGCCGGAGCGTGTTGTGATCGAGTACAACGGAATGTGGCTTGTAAGTAAGTTTGAGCAGATGGAGCTTCCGGAAGGCTGGGGCATTGAGCAGGAGATTACCTGTGTGGATGCAACTACTTATCAGGTTTATATGGCAAACATGAAATCTCTGTTCATGGATATGATCAGAAATACAGATATGGTTGTATTTAACCGCTGTAAAGAGGGAGATCCGCTTCCTGCATACAGACGAGGGATCAAGGTCGCAAATCAGAGTGCAGAGGTTATCTTTGAAAATGAAGAGGGCGAGATGGATGACATTTTCCAGGATGAGATGCCGTTTGATATCAATGCACCGATCATTGAGATTCCACCGGAAGATTATGGTATCTGGTTTGTGGATGCCATGGATAATCCGGATAAATATGTAGACAAAATTGTCCGCTTTAAAGGACGTGTCATGAAACCACGTGGAATGGGAAGTAAATTCTTTGTTCCGGGACGTGTGGCAATGACCTGCTGCGCAGATGATACCACTTTCCTTGGATACGTGTGCAGAAGCGATTATGCACCGCATATCAAAGAGGGCAGCTGGGTAGAAGTAACAGCGAAGGTCGCATTTGAGAACCGTACAGAATATCAGGGTGAGGGCATTGTTCTTTATGCAAGTGATGTGAAAGAATGCGAGCCGCTTAAGGAAGAGATGGTATATTTTAATTAATTATCTTAGAGCGTGTCTGAAAAATCATTCCCGCAAGATGTGCGTCACAATTTATAAGATTGATTTTTTAAACACACTTTAGAGTATGTAAAAAATAAATTTGACATCAGGACAGGTATGGTAATTCCGGAAAATGGTGTTAAATTAAGCAGGAGACACATATATGTATTTAGTAGTTGGCCTGGGAAATCCCGGGAAACAGTATGAAGCAACACGCCACAATATGGGATTTGATACCGTTGACCGTCTGGTAGAGGATTACAATGTCCCTCAGGGTGGTGTGAAATTTAATGCCATGTACGGTAAAACCATGATCGGCGGAGAGAAAGTGATTCTTATGAAGCCACTTTCTTTTATGAACCTGAGTGGCGGTCCTGTTCGTGAGATGGCGAATTATTTTAAAATTGATCCGGAATCAGAGCTTATTGTTATTTATGATGATATTGATCTGGAGCCCGGGCAGCTTCGCATCCGCAAGCAGGGAAGTGCGGGTGGACATAACGGGATCAAAGATATTATCCGCCAGCTTGGCACAGAGAAATTTCTCCGTATTAAAGTAGGAGTTGGTGCAAAGCCGAAGGGATGGGATCTGGCAGATCATGTACTTGGCAGATTTTCCACAGAAGACAGGAAACTTGTGGATGAAGCAATAGCAAAGGCGGCAAAGGCTGTGGATATCATAATCTCACAGGGTACAGATGCAGCCATGAACGAATATAACAGAAAAGTACCTGTACAGAAATAAGCAGACAGGAAATAGATGATTGTTCAGCAAAAGGTATAGAAAGCGGTAACTGGAAACAGAAGCCGCTTTTATTACGTCGAAGGATCATGAGGGGTGAAGATGAAAGCATTTTTAACACCTCTGCAGGGGCTTGCAGAGTTTGAACAGATTAAAGAAAAAAGCAAAACGAATAAGGGAATCCTGCAGGTTTCGGGGTGTATGGAATCGCAGAAATCTCATCTGATGTACGGACTTTCCGGGATTGCGCCTTATCGTCTGATCCTGGCGGAGGACGAACGCCGCGCCAGAGAAATTTATGAAGATTACAGATTTTATGACAGAAAAGTGTATTCTTATCCTGCGAAAGATCTTCTGTTCTTTCAGGCAGATATCCATGGAAATCTGCTGATACGTCAGAGGATGAAGGTCATTAAGGCGTTACTGGAAGAGAAAGAACTGACAGTTGTTACAAGTATTGACGGATGTATGGATTTTCTGGAATCTCTGGAAAAGATAAAAGAACAGCTGATTCATTACGAAAGTGACAGCACCGTAGACACAGAACAGCTGAAGAACCAGCTGGTGGCTTTAGGTTACGAGCGGGTAGGACAGGTGGAAATGCCGGGGCAGTTCTCTGTGCGTGGCGGTATTGTGGATATTTACTGTCTCACTGAGGAAAATCCATGGAGAATCGAGCTTTGGGGAGATGAGATTGATTCTATCCGGAGTTTTGATCCGGAGAGTCAGCGTTCTCTGGAAAATCTGGAAGAACTTACGATCTATCCGGCGGTGGAGCATATAGGGGACAAGGATATGGTTTCCTTCCTGGATTATTTTCCGGAGGAAAGAACCATAATCTTTCTGGATGAACCAAACCGACTGACTGAGAAAGGCGGGGCTGTAGAAGAAGAGTACAGACAGAGCCGTATGCACAGAGAGGAAAAAGGCAGCCGGAATCTGCCGGAAAACTGGCTTTGTTCTTTTGAACAGCTTCAAAAAGAACTGAATAAACGCAATTGTATTTCTGTATGTGCGCTGGAACCGAAACAGGCAGGCTGGAAAGTGCGGGAGAAATTTTACCTGGAGGTAAAATCAATCAGCGCTTATAACAACAGTTTTGAACTTCTGGTAAAAGATCTTCATCAGTATAAGAAACAGGGATACAGGATCGCGTTGCTTTCCGGTTCCCGCACAAGGGCCGAGAGGCTGGCAAAGGATCTTCAGGAAGAGGGACTGGCAGCCTTTTATGGACAAGATTATGACAGGGAGATCTGTCCGGGCGAGATCATGGTGGTTTATGGCCATGCAAAGAAGGGCTTTGAATACCCGTTGATCAAGTTTGCGGTAATGACAGAATCTGACATTTTTGGACAGGAACAGAAGAAGAAAAAGAAGAAAAAAAATTACAGTGGAAGCCGTATTCAGGATTTTGCGGAGCTTTCTATCGGCGATTTTGTTGTCCATGAAAAGCATGGTCTTGGTATTTACCGAGGAATTGAAAAAGTTGAAGTAGACAGGATCGTTAAAGATTATATTAAAATTGAATACAGAGGCGGAAGCAATCTCTATATTCCTGCTACTCAGCTTGACTGTCTGCAGAAATATTCAGGGGCAGATGCTGCAAAGGCTCCGAAGCTGAACAAACTTGGTACTCAGGAGTGGAATAAAACAAAGAGCAAGGTTCGTGGGGCAGTTAAAAATATTGCAAAAGAATTGGTAGAGCTTTATGCAGTGCGTCAGGAAAAGGAAGGATATGTCTGTGGTCCTGATACTGTATGGCAGAGAGAATTTGAAGAAATGTTTCCATATGAAGAGACAGAGGATCAGCTCAGTGCTATTGAGGATGCCAAACGTGATATGGAGAGTACCAGGATTATGGATCGGCTTATCTGCGGGGATGTGGGATACGGCAAAACAGAAGTGGCGCTGCGTGCCGCATTTAAGGAAGTGCAGGAGAGCAGACAGGTAGCTTATCTTGCACCTACAACGATCCTTGCGCAGCAGATTTATAATACCTTTGTGCAGAGGATGAAGGAATTTCCGGTACGTGTGGAACTGTTATGCAGATTCCGGACCCCGGCACAACAGAAGAAGGCAATCGAAGATCTGAAAAAAGGTCAGGTGGATGTGATCATTGGAACGCACAGAATCCTTTCCAAAGACGTACAGTTCAAAAATCTTGGCCTGTTGATCGTTGATGAGGAACAGCGGTTTGGAGTTACGCATAAGGAAAAAATCAAGCAGTTAAAGAAGGATGTGGATGTCCTTACACTGACTGCAACGCCCATTCCCCGTACTCTTCATATGAGCCTGATCGGAATCCGGGATATGAGTGTCCTGGAGGAGCCTCCTATGGACAGAATGCCGATCCAGACATATGTTATGGAATATGATGAAGAGACGGTCCGAGAGGCTATCAACAGGGAATTGCGCAGAGGCGGACAGGTTTATTATGTTTATAATCGAGTGACGGATATTGCAGATGTTGCCCTGCGTATTGCGAAGCTGGTGCCGGATGCAAGGGTGGATTTTGCTCATGGCCAGATGAGTGAGAGGGAACTGGAGAATGTGATGTATTCCTTTGTAAACGGGGATATTGATGTGCTGGTTTCCACCACGATCATTGAGACAGGGCTGGATATTTCCAATGTAAATACTATGATTATCCATGATTCAGATAGATACGGGCTTTCTCAGCTTTATCAGCTTCGGGGAAGGATCGGGCGTTCCAACAGAACTGCCTATGCGTTTCTGATGTACAGAAAGAATGTGATGCTGAAGGAGACGGCTGAGAAGCGTCTGGCTGCGATCCGCGAGTATACGGATCTGGGAAGCGGATTTAAGATTGCAATGAGAGATCTGGAACTTCGAGGTGCCGGAAATCTGCTGGGCGCGCAGCAACATGGACATATGAATGCGGTTGGATATGATCTTTATTGTAAGATGCTCAATGAAGCAGTGAAAGAGGCGAAGGGTATTCATACAATGGAGGATTTCGAGACATCGGTTGATCTGAATGTTGATGCGTATATTCCTGATTCCTACATCAGTAATGAATTTCAGAAGCTGGATATTTATAAAAGAATTGCGGGGATTGAGACACAACAGGATTATGATGATATGCTGGAAGAACTTCTGGACCGTTTCGGAGAACCCGGAAAGGCAGTGCTGAATCTTCTGGCGATTGCGAAGTTAAAGGCGATTGCTCATCAGGGGTACGTAACGGAAATAAAGCAGACTGGAAAAACAGTCCGGTTTACCCTTTATGAGAAAGCAAGGCTGAATACAGAAGGCTTTCCGGCTCTTATGCAGAAATACAGAAGAGGTCTGCAGTTTAAGAATGAGCAGGAACCGAAATTTATCCTGGAACCACAGGGGAATCTGATCCTGGCATTGACGGAATTTGCAGAGGAACTTAAGAGCATGGCGGAAAATATGTGAAATATACTACATATTTTTCGATTTGCCTTGCCCTTCGCAGGAAAAAAGTTTATACTCTAATAACAGTACATTCTGGGAAAGTGGTATGGAAGAAAGACCAGATTGATAATATGGAGGAAGAAATGAAAAAAATGGTAAAGAGAACAGCCGTTGTGACACTGGCAGGTGTGATGTCAGTTGGTATGCTTTCCGGCTGTGGAAGTAAAACATTAGATGGAACAAAGACAGTGGCTACTGTTGACGGAACAGATATTCCGCTTGGAGTTGTAAGTCTTTATGCCCGCGAACAACAACAGCAGACAACAACCATGTATTTAAATTATATGGGAAGTGCAGATAATATCTGGGATCAGACAGCAGGTGATGATTCAGATGAGACTTATGGTGATCAGGCAGTGACAAGCAGTCTGGAGTCTGTTGAGAAGATGTATATTCTCAAAGAGAAGGCTGCGGATTATAACGTAGAGCTTACAGATGATGATGAAGCAGCGATCGCAGATGCAGCATCACAGTTTATGGCTGCAAACAGTGAAGAGACAATTAAGGAACTTGCGGTAACGGAAGATCAGGTAAAAACACTTCTGGAGCTTCAGACAATTCAGAAGAAGATGTATGATCCGGTTGTAGCAGAAGGAAAGATCACAGTTTCTGATGATGAAGCGAATCAGACAACCTTCACTTATGTAAGTATCTCTACAAGCGGTGATGATATAACTGATGAGGAGAAAAAGACTAAGAAAGAACAGGCTCAGGAGATTCTGGATAAGATGAAAGAGGATCCTACAGCAGACATGAGTGAGATTGCCAAAGGTGTAGATGACAGTTATTCTGCAGTACAGGGTAATTTTACAACAAAAGAGAGCGAAGACGAGGATGAAGATTCCGGCAGCGAGGCATATCCGGATGAGGTTCTGAAGGTTCTGAGAGGACTGAAGGATGGAGAAGTTGCAGACAATATTATTGAGACTGACACAGGATACTATGTAGTAAGACTTGACAAGATCAATGATGAAGATGCCACAGCTTCCAAGCGAGAATCTCTTCAGAATTCCAAAGAAAATACCTATTTTACAGATACAACTGCCAAATGGCTGGATGAGGCAGATGTAAAGGCGGTTAAGAAAGTCCTTAAGACACTTAAGATCACTGACAAACATACCTTCATGGCGCCGACTCCTACTCCGGTTCCGGAAACACCGACACCTGAAGTGACAGAAGAGGCAACTCCAACACCGGAAACAGAGGAAGTTACAGAAACACCTGCAGCAGAAGATACAGATGTGACTGAGACACCTGCGGCAGAGGAAGAAGCAGCAGAAACTACTGAAACACCGGAAGCAACACCGACAGAAGCAGCTAAATAAGAAAATCCGAACTGTCAGTAGCCTGCTGATGGGAGTTGAGTATTGTAAATTAAAACAGCTATGATGAAAACCTGAGTGTTTTCACATAGCTGTTTTTGAGTTGTTGAAATTGCTGTAACGTAAAAAAATCAGGAAATAACAGTATCACGTCCATGTGTTTTTCCGTAATAGAGTTTGTCATCTGCCCGTTTTACAATATCAGAGATACTGGACTGAAAATCGTTCTCCTCTACGCCGAAAGTCATGGTTACATGGATGGTAATATCTTTATAGCTTATAATACATTTGCTTACTGCGATGTTGATTTCATTCATAAGGGTAGCGGCATTATCAAGATTCATTTTGGGAAAAAAGAAAAGAAATTCTTCCCCTCCCCATCTGCACACGTGTCCTGCTCCGAGAGTTTTTTCTCTGAATAAATCCGAGAGGGATTTTAATACCTGATCACCACAGTTATGTCCATAAGTATCGTTGATTTTTTTGAAAAAATCAATATCACCGATTGCGATACTGAAATTCTCGTTTGGATTTGCCCTGATATGGTTTTGGAGAACTTCTTCCATGCGGCGCCTGTTATAAAGTGTAGTCAGCGGATCAGTTCCGGCCTGCTGCTGAAGCTCAATATTATACAACATCAGATGCTGTTCGGCTTTCTGAAGATTGGAACTGAAAGATATACAGATCACGCTCGTGACAACGAAGAATATAACTGTATTTAAAATCTGTATGATCAGTATATGAATTCCGGTAAGAACATATACAGGAGGATGAGTCTGGCAGTGGAAAAACAGAGCCATTCGCATAATAAATAAAAAGACTGTAAAAGCAATTTTATTAAATAATGTATCGTACAACGAAAACATGGAAACCAGCATTAATGGTAAAATAAAGCTTGTCGCACCGGTTTCCCATCCATAATAGTAGATAAAATAGCAAATCCATCCTGCGGAGATCGTAACATAAAACAAAAGGTTCCATCGTATGAATGTATGGTTTATATAGTACCTTGCGAGAAGACATACAATAAGCCAGCCTGCAGCAGGAAGTGCATGAAGCGGATATCCGAAACCTGTGAGGCAGATGATGAGTAATAAAAAATATACAGCATAGATTTCGTAGGAGCGTTTCAATGCGAAATAAAAATACAAAGGTGTGGTTTCTGCGTCAAATTTATGGTTGATCATACCCATAATTATTCTCCTGAGCATACAAAAATAACGCAGGCGTAAATAAGATTAGGATACGTTATTTTTATATTGGGTTAAATGAGACGGAAATGCTTCAAAGCATTGGCAATTCCGTTATCTTCGATATTGGTTGTCTGGTAAGTGCAGTGAGGCAGGATCAGGGGATCCGAGTCGCCCATTGCGATGCTGTTTCCGGCGAACTGCAGCATAAGAAGATCGTTCGTGCTGTCGCCGAATGCATAGGTGGCTTTGACCGGAACCCCAAGGCGGTCTGCCAGAAACCGGATTCCGGTTGCTTTGCTGAGATTTTTCTGAGTCAGTTCCCAGGCCTTGTCTTCATGTATGAAACACAGAAAATGTTCATCTGCAAATTTGCGGAAAGTTTCCATATCAGAATCAGCAGACGGAAAAGCCAGAAACTTGTCAAATGTAAAATGGTTGTATGTTTCGGGCGGGTAGAGAGCCAGATCTTCTACTATAACTTCTGCTTTCAGCTTCTGAACAGTTTCAGGAACAGCACATGAATTGCTGTCATATAAAATCTTATCCGGGCGTTCAAAAAACGCAGGAATTCTGCATTCCCGCAGTAATTCTGTTGTTTTACGGCAAAGTGGATTTGGAATAGAACTGGAAAACAAAAGCTCTTCATTCATATAAATCTGGCTGCCGCATCCGCATACATAGCCGTCGAATCCCATTTCTTTAATGATTTCCGGAATCATTGTATAGGTACGTCCGGAATTGATGAAAAGGAGATGACCATTATAGCGGGCTTCTTTTAAAGCCTGTTTCGCACTGTCCGGAACTGTCCATGGGTAAGGGGTTAACAGGGTTTTGTCAATGTCAAAAAATAAGAGTTTACGATTATTCTCCATCAGATGTCTCCTCTGTCTCAGTATCTGTATTGTCATAAAATTCGTCATCAGAAGGATTTTCATTTCCTGTATGTACGCGGATTCCGTTCAGTTCAACTTCGCCTTCCATTGGAATCACAAGGCACTTGCGTCCGTCAATTATGCGTGTTTCCACAAGATCGGCACGTTCAGGATCTACGTGGACTACAACATCCGGGGTTTTGATCTCGAATCTTTTTGTATTGGTGATGTTGGAAGCAACCAGAGAGGATTTTTCCCCGGCTGTGATCTCGTATTGTTCATCAAATGACTGTAGTTTTTCATCTTCTACGCCACATTCTTCAAAGAGGCGTTTTACCTCAGATTTGGTCAGAACTACAGGTTCCGGCTCATCCTTCTGTGATTCGATCAGGTCGTTTAATTTCTCGTGAATGCTTAATACAGTGTCATATCTGCAGTCGTCGCCCAGAGTATCTTCAACCAGTGCGTTAAAGGAATCACGCTGTCCTCCTGCAGAAAGAGGTGCTGTACATCCAAGCAGTTCATCGATAAAAATATCCCGAAGCTCGTTTGCATTTTTACTATAATAAAGGACACCATGGATGTCAGTGCTGCGGTCGTTAAACTGCGGGAAAAGGAAAGCAACATCTGGAAGTTCCACGATCCAGTCGCGGATACGGTCCTGGATGCTGTTGGTTTCGGCATTGTAGCAAAGACCTGCCTTAGAGAGTTTTACAGGACAGATACAGCACATGATGTGCTCATAAATCTCATCAGATGCATCAAACATTTCTGCACCGTCGGAAGACTTTCCGGGGATATCATATACTCCATGGATCAGGATGATGTAGTAGTTTTCGGGATAATCATAGTTTTCAATGATCTTATCGTAGAAACTTTCTACCAGTGCATCATCGGTCAGTTTGCTTTCTCTCAGTTTCATAAGAAAATGTTGAGTTCCGCCCTCAGTTTCCTGCTCGAGAGGAAATTCCATGTTCATCAGATTTTTTCCTATTGTTCCGGAAAGGGATTTGCGGAAAATTTCAAAGTATTTGAACATTTCTTCTTCTGATAAAGAGAGAAATGCTTCTTTCAGTTCGGTTTTTTTATTCTTTTCTCCGTCAACGTAACATCCGCAGATGCGGGTGAGAGAACAGTTCTCGGGAGTGAACTGTTTCTTGATTTCAGAAATTTCTTTTTTGTTCATATAGTTTATACCTCATGTTAGTCTGTTCTTTATTATAGACCAGTTGTGATGCAGGGGCAAGGAAAATTGCCTGAAAATTATGGGAAATACAGGTGAGTTTTGGTAGATGTAGTGCTATAATATAGGAAGATATTGTTGCCTGGCTGTGTTGCTGAGAACGTGGTGGACAGTAATGTTGCTTTGACAGTGATGAAAATAAATACAGGAGGATATGAGACATGAATGAAACAATAAAAAATCTTTTGGAGCGAAGAAGTGTACGTGGTTATAAAGAAGATCTGGTGCCGGAAGAAGTGTTGAATGAAATTCTTGAAGCAGGGGAATACGCACCAAGCGGAATGGGACAACAGGGTACACTTATGGTAGTAACACAGAATCCGGAACTTGTTGCGAAGCTTTCTAAAATGAATGCGGATGTGATGGGGACTGAGAGTGATCCGTTCTATGGGGCACCGACAGTTGTTGTGGTCTTTGCAGACAGTAATATGCCTACATGTGTGGAAAATGGAAGTCTGGTTATGGGAAATCTGATGAATGCTGCTCATGCCCTTGGGGTTGATTCCTGCTGGATTCATCGTGCAAGAGAGGTGTTTGCTTCTGAAGAAGGAAAGGCATTGAAGGCAGAGTGGGGTGTGCCGGAGTCTTATGTTGGAATTGGTCATTGTGTGCTTGGTTATCGCTCCGGGGAATATCCGAAAGCGAAAGCGAGAAAAGACGGATTTGTGATCAGGGTGTGATTGTAGTGTGGCGGCAGAGTGATTCCTGAAACAGGCTGGCAGGAAAGACATGAGAATGTTCGGGAAATCAAGTTGCCGGCACAGTAGCTGTGAGAGAGGGTTGCTGTTGAGTATATTTGATTTTAAGAGAAAGAAGTACAGAACGTTTCTGCAGGATTCTGAGACAGGTGAGGAGATTGCTGAGGAGTATGAGAAAGGCCGGGGAGTCTGGAAAAAGCATGATGTTCAGGATGGGAAAGGTTCGGAGATGAGAGAGAATCTGATAAGGAAGCATTATTGGTTTTCGGGGAGAGTGCAGGGAGTTGGATTTCGCTATCGGGCCTGTTATATTGCCAGTTCTTTGGGGGTTACCGGTTGGGTGAGAAATAACTGGGATGACCGCGTTGAGATGGAGGCGCAGGGGAGCAGGGAGCTGCTTGCGCAGATGGTGGAGATGTTGGGGAGACAGAGGTTTATTGAGATTGAGGGGATTGAGGAGAGGGTGATTCCGGTGGAGGTTGAGAGTGGGTTTTATTCTAGATGAAAGGGACGCAAGCTCAAATCATTCTCTTCGGCTTGGCTTCGGGTCTTAAGAAAAACTAAGCCCGGGAAGATCAGCTAAGAGGGACGCAAGCTCAAATCATTCTCTTCGGCTCGGTTTCGGGCCTTAAGAAAAGCTAAGCCCCGGAAAATCTGCTAAAAGCATTCACAGATAACTCAAACTCGCCGCGAAGCGGCTCAGACAGTGAGTGATCTGCGAATAACGCAGATTTCCCGGGGCTAAGTTTTTCTAAAGGCCCTGCAAATGTCGCCGAAGAGAATGATTTGAGCTTGCTGGCTGTTGGCTGTGACAGAGATGGCTGAAAGAGAAGCGGGATGGTGGTTTGTTAGTTTGGCGGAATAGAAAAGTTTCCTATATATAGTATGAATGGGACGGAAAAGCTGGGGTGTTGTGTATATATGGTATGTGGGTGCTACAATATAGGAAGGATAGATGGGGAGAATGGTTGGAATTCCGGTGTCAGATAGACTGGATGTCTGTTGGGAATTTAGTGGAGATTAGGGTGAAAATATAAAAAGTTTGTCAAATTATAAAATTAACTGTTGACAGGGACTGCTTTCGGTGTTATATTAGTTGAGCTGTCGGAAATAATTGTTTCTTGAAAAGAGACAATTTAAGATAATTTCTGAAAGAAAAAAAGAAATTAAAAAAAGTGCTTGACAACTTAAAACGAATATGTTAAAGTAATCAAGTCGCTTGAACAGAGCCGACAATCACAGATCAGAAGAACAGTCCGGAAATCCGGAAGAGTTCGAAAAACTTTGAAAAAACTTGAAAAAAGTTCTTGACAAAGAAAAAGAGATGTGATAAAGTAAACAAGCTGTCGCAAGACAGACAACCTTGATAACTAAACAGTGAAACACATAC
>OFOU01000087.1_pt1 | contig 82503 bp, 74 predicted proteins | sample 1542061 | NCBI WGS metagenome assembly OFOU01 (sample SAMN04209239, study PRJEB22552) | human gut metagenome | biome: gut; material: feces | host: Homo sapiens | place: USA: Oklahoma
CCGCACTGCGTGCTTATTGTGGCTGCCGCCACTGTTTTACTCATAAAAAGGCGCTCAGCACATACAGATGTCCGCTCGCAAAAACATGCAAGCATGTTTTGTGCTTCCCGAACACTATATGGCTGAACTGTTGCGTTAAAGTCTTAAGATTCTCTAAAAATCTTGACAAATACGGCGCTTATGTCTATAGTATGTGGTAGTTATTTTAAGGTAAAGGTATTGATGAAGAGGAGTACATTATTCCAACCGCCAGAGAGAACTGCCCGGAGAATTTAAGGAAGCTTTGCAGGAGATTGAGCAAAAGATGAAGAAGATCCGGCTGAAAGGCAGTTTCGGAAAAAGGATGATGGAAGGTAGCTTCTGAACCGGATGATTGAACGATTGAAGTAGGTTATCCCGGAGTAGTTCCCGTTATAGAATGTGAGAGATATATGTGTGACAGCATATATGAAATAAGGTGGTACCGCGGAGAATTCGCCCTTTACAGATGTAAAGGGCGTTTTTTGTTGCCAAGCATGCGATAAAACAGTCCGGTGGACTGTTTTGAGTATCGGCGGCTGGTCAAAGTCGGGTTTGTCCGAAATTTTGGCGCGTGCAAAGTGCCAAGCCCCTCACTTATGAGGGGCGGAGAGTTGAAGTGGGCTTGCTCACTTTGTTCAATAAAATGAGGGAAAGCAAAGAAAGGAAAAAAGAATGAGCAAAGAACTGGCAAAGACATATGATCCGAAAGCGATCGAAGAAAAATTATATGAGAAGTGGTGTGAAAACAAATATTTTCACGCTGAGGTTGACAGGAGCAGAAAACCGTTTACAACGGTGATGCCGCCTCCGAACATTACCGGAAAACTTCATATGGGTCATGCGCTTGACAACACATTGCAGGATATCCTGATCCGTTATAAGAGAATGGAAGGCTACAATGCGTTATGGATTCCGGGAACGGACCATGCGGCTATCTCTACAGAAGTAAAAGTTACGAATCAGCTCAAAGAAGAAGGTATTGATAAGAAAGAACTTGGACGGGAAGGATTCCTTGAGCGTACATGGCAGTGGAAAGAAGAGTATGCCGGAACAATCGAGAATCAGCTTAAGAAGCTCGGTATTTCCTGCGACTGGGACAGAGAGCGTTTTACGATGGATGAGGGATGCTCGAAAGCGGTTGAAGAAGTATTTATCAAATTATATGAAAAAGGATATATTTACAAAGGATCAAGGATCATCAACTGGTGTCCGAAATGTAAGACATCTCTTTCAGATGCAGAGGTAGAGCATGAAGAGCAGGAAGGACATTTCTGGCATATCAAATATCCGATCGTAGGAACAGACCGTTTCCTTGAGATCGCGACAACGCGTCCGGAGACGCTTCTTGGAGATACGGCGATCGCGGTACATCCTGATGACGAGAGATATCAGGATATTATCGGCAAAAACGTGATCCTTCCGCTTGTAAACAGAGAGATCCCGATCGTGGCGGATTACTATGTAGACAAAGAGTTCGGAACAGGAGCGGTAAAGATCACTCCGGCACATGACCCGAATGACTTTGAAGTAGGAAAACGTCATGATCTGGAAGAGATCAATGTAATGAACGATGACGCTACGATCAATGAAAAGGGCGGAAAATACGCAGGTATGGAACGCTATGAGGCGAGAAAGGCAATCGTAAAAGATCTTGAAGAGCAGGGATATCTCGTGAAAGTTGTTCCGCATACACATGCAGTCGGAACACACGACCGATGCGGTACGACAGTTGAGCCGCTCATCAAACAGCAGTGGTTCGTGAAGATGGAAGAGCTTGCAAAACCGGCGATCGAGGCGCTCAAAAGCGGAGAATTAAAATTTGTGCCTGAACGTTTCGATAAGATTTATCTTCACTGGCTTGAAAATATCAAAGACTGGTGTATTTCCAGACAGATCTGGTGGGGACACAGAATTCCGGCATATTACTGTGACGAATGCGGAGAATTTGTCGTAGACAGACACGCTCCGGAGAAATGCCCGCATTGCGGATGCACGCATTTTACACAGGATGAAGATACGCTTGATACATGGTTTTCATCAGCGCTCTGGCCGTTCTCTACACTCGGCTGGCCTGATAAGACGGAAGATCTTGATTACTTCTATCCGACAGACGTGCTTGTGACAGGATACGACATCATTTTTTTCTGGGTGATCCGTATGGTATTCTCAGGATATGAGCATACAGGAAAATCTCCGTTCCACACAGTACTGATCCACGGACTTGTAAGAGATTCACAAGGCCGAAAGATGAGTAAGTCTTTAGGAAACGGAATCGATCCGCTGGAGATCATCGACAAGTACGGCGCGGACGCACTTCGTCTGACTCTTGTTACCGGAAATGCACCGGGAAATGACATGCGTTTCTATAATGAGAGAGTTGAGGCAAGCCGTAACTTTGCCAATAAAGTATGGAACGCATCCCGTTTCATTATGATGAATATGGATGAAAATATTATTGACGAACCGTCTCATGATCTGTTTACTCCGGCAGACAGATGGATCTTATCGGCTGCGAATACGCTTGCAAAAGACGTGACGGACAATATGGACAAATTTGAGCTTGGTATTGCGGTTCAGAAAGTATATGACTTTATATGGGATGAGTTCTGCGACTGGTATGTAGAGATGGCAAAATTCCGTATTTACCACAAAGAGGAAGCTCCGGAGGCCGCAAACTGCGCTCTCTGGGTATTGAAAACTGTGTTGGCTCAGGGATTGAAACTGCTTCACCCGTTTATGCCGTTTATAACAGAAGAGATTTACGGGGCGCTCGTTCCGGAGGAAGAGTCGCTTATGATGTCCGAGTGGCCGAAATACAAAGAAGAGTGGAATTTTGCGCAGGATGAGTTTGTCATGGAACGCGTGAAAGCGGTGACAAGAGGCATCCGAAACATCCGTGCGGAGATGGACGTTCCGAACAACCGTAAAACAAACGTATTCATCGTCAGCGAAAAAGAAGAACTGACAAAAGCGATTGAAGGATTTAAACAGTCGGTAATGCCGCTTATGTTGGCGTCCGACATCATCGTGCAGAGCACAAAAGAGGGAATAGAGGACAATGCGGTATCCATCGTAGTTCCTGATGCGGTCGTATATCTGCCGCTTGAGGATCTTGTGGATTTCGAGCAGGAAAAAGAGAGACTTACAAAGGAAGAAGAGAGACTGAACAAAGAGATCAAACGTGCGAAAGGAATGCTTGCAAACGAGAAGTTCGTAAGCAAAGCTCCGGAGGCAAAAGTTCAGGAAGAGAGGGACAAACTCGAGAAATACGAGCAGATGCTCGCACAAGTAAAGGAGAGAATGGTAGGTCTTGGCTAATATAAAAGGTTTTTTTACAAAAGTCAGAAATCTGAAAAAAGAAGATATTAAGGAACACTTTAAAAAGAGGAAAGAACGCAGGCAGATGATCTTGGAAAAACGGCGCAATGGAAAGTTCGCCAAGAAGATGCAGCCGGTTTATAAGTGGATGAACCGGCTGTCTGTTCCGCTTCAGTTTCTGCTTGCATGTATCATTAACTTTTTCATCGAAGTCATCTCAAGACTTTCGTTTGGAGAGGCGTGGGCGTATCTTACAAAAACGCCGCTTGTGTTTTTGTATAATTCATGCATGATATTCGTTACATTTACGATCGTTTATCTGGTGCGAAGGCGTGTGTTTACAAGAATATTGCTCAGCGTGTTCTGGCTGTTTTTGGGAATCTGCAACGGATATCTGCTGACGAAGCGTGTAACCCCCTTTAATGCACAAGATTTGAAAGTCCTTTCAGACGCATTGGAGTTGACGGGAAATTATTTTAACACGTTTGAGCTTATTATGATCATTATCGGTGTGACCGCTTTGATCGTATGGGTCGTTTCGATGTGGAAACGGGGCGGACAGTACACAGGAAAGATGCACCGCTGGATCGCGCTTGGCGGAGTTGTCGCTTCCTTTGTCGGCTGTATGGCGCTGACAAATCTGGCGATTGACAAACGTGTCATTTCTAATTACTTCGGAAACATTGCGTTTGCATATGAAGATTATGGATTTCCGTATTGCTTCTCGGCAAGTTTGTTTAATACAGGGATCAACGAGCCGACAGGATATGGCAAAGAGACGATGGAGAAGATCAACGAAGAAGAAAAACTGACGAAAAGTTCGACGGGAAGATCGGAAGAACAGCGTCCGAATATTATTTTCGTACAGCTTGAGTCGTTTTTCGATCCGACAGAGGTAGAGTGGCTTCGCTTCTCCGAAGATCCGATCCCGAATTTGAGAAAAATGTTCAGCGAATATTCAAGCGGATACTTTAAAGTGCCGTCAGTCGGCGCGGGAACGGCAAACACAGAATTTGAAGTTCTCACAGGAATGAGTATGCGTTTCTTCGGACCGGGAGAATACCCATATAAAACATATGCAAAGACTCGTACGTTAGAGAGCGCGGCGTCTGCCCTTAAAGGGCTTGGATACGGCGCCGAAGCTCTTCATAATAACGGAGGAAATTTCTACAGCCGCGCCCAGGTATTTAACAACATGGGATTTGATCATTACACAAGTAAGGAGTTTATGAATATACTCCAGACAACGCCGAAAGGATGGGCGACAGACGATATTCTCGTTCCGAATATTATGGAGTCTATGGATACGACCGAAGGGCAGGACTTTGTGTTTACAGTCAGCGTAGAAGGTCACGGAGAGTATCCGACAGAAAAAGTGTTGGAAGATCCGGAGATCGTTGTAAGCGGCGTGGAAGATGAAGGCGAAAGAAATGCATGGGAATATTATGTAAATCTTGTCCATGCAATGGATGAATTTGCCGGAGATTTCGTACGCGCCGTGGAGGAAAGAAACGAGCCGACTGTACTTGTGTTCTACGGCGATCATCTTCCGACGATGAATCTGGAAGCAAAAGACCTAAAGAGCAGATATCTGTACAATACAAATTATGTTATATGGGATAACATCGGGTTAGAGAAAAAGGACGGAAACGTAGCGGCATATCAGGTGATGGCAGATGTGTTTGAAAGACTGGATATCCATGCCGGAACAGTATTCAACTATCATCAGCAGCGCCGCCATACGAAAAATTATCTGGCAGACCTGGAACTGCTGCAGTACGATATCATGTACGGCGATCAGTACGTTTACGCAGAAGAAGGCTCTCCGATGAAAGAAGGCCATATGTATATGGGCGTAAAAGACGCCGTGATCTCACAGGTGACAGAACAATATAATAAAACATACAGTATTTACGGAGAGAATTTTACGAAACAAAGTAAAGTATTTATTAACGGGGAAAAGCAAAAGACGACGTTTTTAAATAACACCCGTCTGGATCTGAAAGAGTCAAAACTTTCCGACGGAGACACGATCATGGTAGCGCAGGTCGGATCGAGCAATACGACGTTTCGGACGACGAAGACGTATAAGTATAACGCCGGAACGCTGACCGAGATGCCGCCGGAAAAAGATGCGCCGGAAAACGGCAGACAGGCGTTTGTCGTTGAGAAGGAAGAAAAAGAAAAATGACATACAGTGAAGCAGTAGACTATATACTGGACATTCCCAAATTTACAAAAAAAAATGATGCGGCACACACGAAAGCTTTTCTGAAAACGCTCGGAGATCCTCATCGGAAAATGAGGATCATCCATGTGGCGGGAACAAACGGAAAAGGTTCTGTGTGCGCGTATCTGGACGGAATGCTCCGTTCGGAACAGAAACGAACGGGGCTTTTTACGTCTCCCCATCTTGTAAAGATCAACGAGAGGATCGTTATAGACGGACAGATGATTTCGGATGAAAGATTTCTCGAAGTATTTGAAGAAACGATGCAGGCAGTGGACAAGATGAAAGAAGCAGGGCTTTCTCATCCTACTTTTTTCGAGTTCCTTTTCGGTATGGCGGTGCTTGCATTTGCAGAAAGCGGCGTGGAATATGCCGTTCTTGAGACAGGACTGGGGGGAAGGCTTGACGCGACGAACGCCGTGGAATCTCCGGCGGCATCAGTGATCACTTCGATCGGTTTTGATCATGAACAGTATCTCGGAGATACGTTGGAGAAGATCGCATCTGAAAAAGCGGGCATTATCAAGCCTCATGTTCCCGTATATTATGCGCAGACGACGGGAGAAAGCGATTCGGTAATTGAAAAAGAAGCAAAAAAGCGCGGAAGTTTCTGTAAAAAAATAGGGAAAGATGCGTACGAAATTCTTGGAATCGAAGACAAACATATTGCATTTTCATGTTTGAATGATTATTATGGAACTACCACGTGGAAATTGAACAATATCGGTTTGTACCAGCCGCATAACGCATTGCTTGCGATGGAGGTGATGCGTGGTCTGTTCGGAGAAAACGGACATCCGCATTTATGGAAAGAGGCTCTTGAGGCGGTGAGATGGCGCGGAAGGATGGAAGAAGTTCTGCCCGGAGTATATGTGGATGGAGCACATAACATAAGCGCGGTCAAGGCGTTTGCAGAGACAGTGGAAAAGGCCGGGTTTGCAGATGCGGTTTTGTTTTCCGCGGTTCGGGATAAAGACTATGAAGAAATGATAAAATATCTCTGTGAGCATACAGAGGCGGCATGCTATATCGTGACGCAGATTGAAGACGCGAGGGGGACGCGGGCGGACGAACTGGGAGTAGTTTTTCGGAAGTACACCGACAAACCCGTCCGTGTGATCGGTTCGGTGAAGGATGCTTTTGAATATGCGGTGAGCAGCAGAAGAGGCGGCAATGTATACTGTCTTGGGTCGCTGTATCTGACCGGAATGATCGAGGGGTATCTCGGCAGCAGGGAAAACCAGATTCGGGGAGGTAGATAAAATGCTGGATTACGAAGAAGAATTAAAAAAATTCAAGCCAAGCCTTGAAGTGGATGATATTGAAAATACGGTTTATCAGGAAGACTTGACGGATATGACCGATCTGTTAAAGCAGGTAATGGATCAGAAGAAGTAGAAAGATAATGGTGGGTATAAATGGAATATACGAAAAAGATCGTATATCAGTCAAACTACTGGTATAACGACGGTCTGAGAAAGGCGAAGATCCGCGATATGTCGGGAGCGATCATGTCTTTGCGGAAAAGTCTTCAGTTCAACAGGGAGAATATAGCCGCGAGAAATCTTCTCGGTCTCGTGTATTATGGGATCGGAGAAGTGCCGGAAGCTCTTGTGGAATGGATCATCAGCAAGAATTTAAAGTCCCGGGACAACATTGCGGATTATTACATTAAAAATGTTCAGTCGTCCGCCAAGGAGCTTGAGCAGATCGATCTTGCGATCAAGAAATACAATCAGTGTCTTACATATTGCAGACAAAACGGGGAGGATCTGGCGGCGATTCAGTTAAAACAGGTGATCGCGGCACATCCGACATTTTTAAAGGCGTATCAGCTTTTAACCTTGATCTATCTGCATACGGGGCAGTATTCTCAGGCGAGACAGACGATCAAGACGGCGAGAAAACTTGACACGACGAATGAGATCACTCTTTTGTATATGCATGAGCTGACAAAAAAGGGGAAAAAGAAAACAAAAGAAGAGAAAAAGAAAGAAGAAGCGGTTGAATACAGTCTTGGAAACGAGACGATCATACAGCCGAAGCATTCCAGATTCAGACAAGTTACGGCCCAGCTTGCGGTTGCCAATATCTTTATCGGAGCGGCGATCGGAGCGGCGATCATCTGGTTTCTTGTGGCGCCTGCCGTGAATCAGTCCAGATCTGAGCGGATGAACGATCAGATGAGAGAATACGCAGACGAGATCAAGTCGTTAGAAGCGCAGGTCAGCGCTCAGACGCGGACGCTTGACAATTACAGAGCTTCAGGCGAAGATGCGCAGGCGAATGCCGAGCTGGCACAAAAGACAGCGGAAGGCTATGAAAAACTGCTGAGTGTGGAAGGGCAGTTCCTTTCAAATGATTATGATGACGCCGCATTGGCAGATGCTCTTCTTGGGATTAGCAGAGACACGTTGAAACAGACAGGACAGGTCAAGTATGATGAGATAGCGGCTGCCGTTTATCCCGGAGCGTGTGAGGTGAAATTAGCAGAAGGAACACAGGCGCTGAATTCAGGTGATTATGCAGGGGCGATAGACCCCTTGTCTAAAGTTGTGCTCATGAACGAAGGATATAACGACGGGCAGGCGCTTTTGAATCTGGCGCAGGCTTATAAAGGAAGCGGAGATAACGAAAACGCGACAGTTTATTTCCAAAAAGTGATAGAAAAATACGCGGGTTCGGAATATGCCGCAGAAGCTCAGAGCGGACTTGCTGAGATTACAAATGAAAATAATTAATACATTACGAAAGAAAAGGAGATGCCGGGAGGCATGTCCTTTTTTTGTATAGGCAACGAGCCAAAGTCCGGGCTTGCCCGAGACCTTGGCGACTGCTTACAATCCCGGAATGTGCCTTTTGGCACTTCCGGTGATTATATAGATTTTTGAATTTAAGATGCCGAAAAGGAGACGACGAAGCGATGGAATATCAGGTACAGGAAAATTGTCTGACGATTTATCTTCCGGCAGAAGTGGATCATCATAATGCGGAGGAGATGAAGCGTAAGGCAGATAAACTAATCGATCGAAATCACATTAAATACGTGATCTTTGATTTTGAAAATACAGATTTTATGGATAGTTCCGGTATCGGAGTTATTATGGGGCGATATAAAACGATTTCTCTGATCGGAGGAGAAGTGTGGGCGGTGCATACAAATGCACGCATCCGTAAAATACTGACTTTGTCAGGGGTGACAAAAATAATGCAGATCTATGAGGAGGAAGAAGAATGACACCTGCAAATGAAATGGAATTAAAGTTTGACAGCAGGTCGGCGAACGAAGGCTTTGCCCGCGTGGCGGTAGCGGCGTTTATGACGCAGTTGAATCCGACGGTAGAGGAGGTTGCAGATGTGAAAACCGCCGTGTCGGAAGCTGTGACAAACGTCATTATCCACGGATATGAAAAAGAAGTACGCAAAGTATATATCAAATGTATGATTGAAGAAAACATATTTACAGTGGAAGTGTGCGATCAGGGAAAAGGAATTGAGAATATCGAGGAGGCAATGTGTCCGATGTATACGACCAGACCGGATCAGGATCGGTCAGGTATGGGATTTGCGTTTATGGAGGCGTTTATGGACAGCGTGGAAGTAGAGTCTGAACTCGGGAAAGGAACGCGGGTGCGGATGAAAAAGGCAGTCGGAAAAGGCAGGGATATATGGACGACACAATCGCTTTGATCAGAAAGTCACACAGTGGGGATAAGGCGGCAAGAGAACAGCTTGTAAAAGAAAATGTCGGACTGGTGCACTGTGTCGTGAAACGTTTTCTTGAAAGGGGCGCGGAACGCGAAGACTTGTTCCAGATAGGGAGCATCGGCTTGCTTAAGGCGATCGATAAGTTTGATCTGACATATAATGTAAAGTTTTCTACTTATGCAGTTCCGCTTATTTCCGGGGAAATCAAGCGTTTCCTGCGGGATGACGGAATGATAAAAGTGAGTCGTTCGCTAAAAGAGATCGCTTATAAAAGCGTACAGGCAAGAGAACGTCTCATCAGTTCGCTGGGGCGCGAGCCGACAATAGAAGAGTTATCAGAAGAAGTCGGAGTGGAAAGAGAAGAACTTGTACAGGCGATGGAGGCGGGATGCGAGATTGAATCCATTTACCGGCCGGTTCATCAAAAAGAAGGAAGCGAGATACGGCTTCTTGATAAATTAGAAGAAAAAGAGAAAAGAGAAGACAAGATCTTGGATCTGATCGTTCTCAAAGAACTTCTCGAGACACTGGATGAAGAAGAAAAACAGTTGATTTTTCTTCGGTATTTTGCTGATCGGACACAGAGCGACGTAGGAAAGATCATGGGAATTTCTCAGGTGCAGGTGTCGAGATCCGAGAAACGGATCATTGAAAAATTAAGAAAAAAAGGAGGAAGATAAAAGAATCGTATAAAATCCGGCAAAGGCAGCATACTACAGTAAAAAGAAGTGGATTTACTGAAAAATGCAGTGAAAAGGAGTCGGATCATATGATGGAAGATGGAAACGGACGAAAAAAAGTATGGATTTGTCTGTCGATTGTCGTGCTTGCGGCGGTTGTAATCGGAGCAGTGTATTACATGAATATGCCGAAGGAACACTCGGAAGAAGGATTTTTAATCCGGAGAGAAAGCGAGGACTGTGCGGATGGCATCAGGGAAAACGCTCTATATTAAAGGCGATAGAGATGTGGAGGTGACTAAGCCGGATGTAACACTTGCAGATCTGCTTTCTATGGAGTGCTCCGATCAGTCGCTTCTTCCGAAGCTTAAAACAATGAAAATATTGAAGTTTAAGAAAACGGGCAATCAAAGATGTGTGATTTCGGTGCTGAAAATAATCGCATGTATCCACGGCCAATATCCGGATATGGAAGTGCAGAATCTGGGAGAAACAGATATGATCGTAACATACGAAGATCAGAAAACACCGTCTTATGCATGGCATCTTACAAAAACTGCCTTTGTGACGGCTGTGACATTTTGCGGGGCGGCATTTTCGATCATGGCGTTTAATAACGATGTAGATGTAACGAAACTGTTTGATCAGATTTATCATCTTGTCACCGGAAATAAGCCGGGCGGCATAACGATTTTGGAAATCGCATATTCTGCCGGGCTTATGATCGGTATTTTGATCTTTTTCAATCATTTCGGGAAACGCCGTTTTACAGTAGACCCTACGCCGATGGAAGTGCAGATGCGGGTGTATGAAAACGATATTCAGACAACGCTTATTGAAAATGCGGCAAGAAAAGAAAAAGAGATCGATGTCGGAAAAGGAGGCGGTATCCATGGGACAGGCGGCTGAGGTGATCGTGGAAGAGCTTGTGCTGGCTCTTGTCGGATTGAGTGCAGGGGCGGCTGTGGCAGGCGGCTTATTTTCTTTTATCGTGGAACTCGGAGTGATCGCTGATTTTGCCGATCGGACACACACGGGAGACAAATTGCTTTTCTATGAAACATGTGTGGCGCTTGGCGGAATAATCGGAAATATCGTTTTTCTTTTTTACTCTTTTGCGCCGAATGCGGTATCGTTTGCTTCTGCGTCTTTTGCGTCCGGGGCGGTACAAGTTCTGTTTGGGATTTTTGCCGGGATTTTTGTCGGATGCTGGTCGATGGCGCTTGCGGAGATATTAAATGTTTTTCCGATCTTTATGCGCCGCGCGCGAATCGTCAGATACGCGTCTGTTTTTGTGATCGGCGCAGCCATAGGAAAAGGATTGGGAGCAGGATTGTTTTTCTTAAAAGGCTGGTAGAAGATGAAAGACAAGGCGGGATTTCAACAGGAAAATTATCTTGAAAGAGGCAGGGTTTTGGACTATCATTAATCTTAGTATTCTGAAAACAGGAAGCCCCTTGGCTTCAGACAATGGTAGTTCACTGCAGAAAGTCTGTCATATAGGGTGTATGAGATATTGTTTGGAAGATGACGATAGATTTAAGACACGGAAAGGAACGAAAACAGTATGCTTCAGATAAAAGAAATATGTAAGGAATACCGGACGGGAAGTCTTGTTCAAAAAGCGCTTGATAAAGTGAGCCTGAATCTGCGTGATAATGAGTTCGTGGCGATTTTAGGACCAAGCGGTTCGGGGAAAACGACGCTGTTAAATGTCATCGGAGGATTGGACAGGTATGACGGCGGAGACTTGATCATAAACGGGATTTCGACGAAGAAATACAAAGACCGGGACTGGGATTCGTATCGGAATCACACGATCGGTTTTGTGTTTCAAAGTTATAATCTGATCCCTCATCAAACACTTTTGGCAAATGTGGAACTGGCGCTTACGATTTCGGGAGTAGGCAAAGCGCAGCGCAGAGAACGTGCGAGACAGGCGTTGGAGAAAGTTGGCTTAGGCGAGCAGATCCACAAGCGCCCGAGTCAGCTTTCCGGCGGACAGATGCAAAGAGTTGCCATTGCAAGAGCGCTTGTAAATAACCCGGATATCCTCCTTGCCGATGAACCCACAGGGGCGCTTGACAGCGAGACAAGTATTCAGGTGATGGAGCTTCTTAAAGAGGTTGCGCAGGACAGGCTTGTTGTTATGGTAACTCATAATCCCGAGCTGGCGCAGCAGTATGCTACAAGAATCGTTGAGTTAAAAGACGGAAAGATTCGTTCGGACAGCGATGCATTTTATGTGGATGAAGAAACGGCAGACGTTCCGGAACATAAAAATATGGGGAAATCATCCATGTCGTTTCTGACGGCGCTTTCACTTAGCTTTCATAATCTCAAGACGAAAAAAGCGAGAACATTATTGACTTCTTTTGCCGGATCGATCGGAATTATCGGCATTGCGCTTATTCTCTCTTTGTCCGCAGGAGTGAATGACTACATAAAAAATATAGAAAGAGAAACGCTTTCCCAATATCCGCTTCAGATCCAAAGTACAGGATTTGATTTTACTTCGATGATGACAGGCGGGGAAGATTCGGAAGAAGTAAAAGCGGTGTCTGCGGGAACGGGAACATCTTCAAAAGAGCGGTGGGAAAAAGAAAATATATGGGTGATCGACATGGTCACGAATATGTTTTCGACAATGGATTCAAATGATCTGGAATCTTTGAAAAAGTTTTTAGACAGTAAAGAAAGCCGGATCGATCAATACACAAATGCAGTTGAGTATTCTTATCAGGTTGTTCCGCAGATCTATGCGCAAGACGGGGAGAAAGTCCGTCAGGTACATCCGGACCGCTCTTTCGAGGCGGCAGGGCTTGGTTCGTCTGTCGGCTCAAACAGTCTGATGTCTTCGATGATGAGTACAGACGTCTTTTATCAGATGCCGGCAGATTCCGATCTGTATAAAGATCAGTACGATGTGAAAGCCGGCAGGTGGCCGAAATCATACAATGAATGCGTGCTTGTGCTGACGTCCGGCGGAGGTATGAGCGACCTTTTGCTGTACACGCTGGGCTTAAGAGATCCGTTGGAGCTGGAAGAGATGGTTGCGGGATTCGTCGAGGAAGAGCAGATCGAAGTTCCGAAAGATTCAACTGTCTATACATATGATGATATTCTCGGAAAAGAGTTTAAACTGGTAAACAGTGCGGATTACTATGAGTATGACAACAGTTATCATGTGTGGAAAGATCGTTCGGGAGATCAGACGTACATGGACAAAGTTGTGAAAAATGCCGAGCCGATCCGGATCGTCGGCATCGTTCAGCCTGTAAAAGATGCAAACGGAGCAGCTTTGATGTCAGGCATCAATTATCCAGCTTCATTGACAAAACATGTCGCAGAAGAAGCGGAAAACTCAAAAATAGTCAAAGATCAGAAGGCAGATCCGAAACGAAACGTTCTTACAGGGGAACATTTCGGGACAGAAAATGTAAAGGGCAACGTTAATATGGATTCTCTGATTACGATCGACGAACAAAAACTTGCCCGGGCATTTGCATTTGATCAAAATGCCTTTTCGGGAATGCAAAAAACGGATGGTCTTTCTGAGATTTTCCGTTCTGCCGGAAGTTCAGTCAATCTTTCGGGAATGTTAGATCTAAGTAAGATTCAAGTTCAGCTTCCCGAACTGCCGCAGATGAATCTGGAAGAATTGCTGGGAGACCTTGATCTTACAGTTTCGCCGGAAGGATTTTTGCCGCTGGCAGAAAGCCTGACAGAAGGGTACGCAGAATATGCGGCCGCGCATCCGGAGGCGGACTATTCTGCGCTTGCACAACAGTTCGGACAATACCTTGGAACGCCAAAAGCGCAGGAAATCATACGAAGAAATATCAGTGAGATCATCCAGTCGGGCGGCGGGATGTCCGTGACGATGGAACAGCTTCAGGCAATGGTGAAAGAAATAGCGAAAGGATACGGAAAATTTATCGTTGAAAACGGCTATCAGGATCCGTCTAAGTTTGATGAATATTTGGCGGAATATATGCAGACAGAAGAAGCGAAAGCGATATTGAACCGATATGCAAATGAGATTTTCGGAGGTATTGCAGGTAATGTTCAGATTACCGCAGAACAGCTTCAGAAGCTTTCAAAAGAGCTCACGGAAGGGTATCTTCCCTATGCGGCGGAAAACGGGCTGGCTGATCCGACAAAGATCGGAGAGCATTTTATTGCATATTTAAAAACGGAAGACGGACGGCAAAGACTGTCTGACGGGATGAAAGGAATCGTAGACGCGGACAGTCTGGAACAGCAGATCACAGACGCGTTCGGTTCTTATATGAAAGGCGCGGTTTCCTCTTATGCGGGAGCCGTAGGAACAGCGATTGAGAGGCAGATCACATCGGCTATGGAGCAGGTTATGAATCAGATGGCAGAAGGACTGCAGTTTTCTGTAGGACAGGCAATGACACAGATCGGAAGCAGTCTGCAAAATGCTATGCATGTAGATGAAGATGCGTTTGCCGAGGCGTTTCAGATGAATATGACAGGAGAGGAACTGGCAGAACTGATGATGTCTATGGGAGCTGCGAAAAATGCGACGTATGACAATAATCTCAAACAGTTAGGTTATGTTGATTTCGCTGTTCCGACTACGATTTCGATCTATCCGAAAGATTTTGAAAGCAAAGAAGAAGTCGTCAGAATTCTTGATGATTATAACAGAAAAATGGAAGAACAAGGAAAAGAAGAACAGGTTATCACATATACGGATATGGTCGGCGCGCTGATGTCGTCTGTGACACAGATCATAGACGTTATCAGTTATGTGCTCGTTGCGTTTGTAGCGATTTCCCTTATCGTATCATCGATCATGATCGGTGTGATCACCTATATCAGTGTTCTTGAGCGAAAGAAAGAAATCGGGATACTGCGCGCAATCGGAGCTTCTAAAAGTAATATTTCACAAGTATTTAATGCCGAGACGTTTATTATCGGTTTGTGTGCGGGCGTGATCGGGATCGGGATAACGCTTCTGCTTTTGATCCCGGGAAATGCTCTGATCCATCATTTGGCAGGAACGAATGACGTAAGTGCGGTTCTTCCGGTAATTCCGGCGATCATACTTATTATTCTCAGCGTAATACTGACGCTGCTCGGAGGACTGCTTCCGTCTAAAAAAGCTGCGAAAAGTGATCCTGTAACTGCCCTTCGGACAGAATAATTTCTTGCATAAGCAATCAAGACAGATAACCAATGCTTGCGGCTGTGTATGTATAGAAAATCTTGATATGAACTATAAAAGCGATGGAGAAGTGATTTTTGATTATGGAAAATAAAATTGTCATACAGAATTTTGGACCGGTAAAAGAGGCACAGATTAATTTGAATAAAAAATTTCAGATATTTATAGGCACTCAGGCTTCCGGTAAAAGCACAATTTGCAAGGTGGTATATTTTGTTCAAAATATAGAAGAAAATATATCTTTTGTCTAAAGAACGGATGCCATATTACAAAAAGAAATACCGATAAGATATGAGGTGGAAGAAAAATGAAAAATTTAATCTTTAGTTTAAATGCGACAGTACCGGTTTTCCTGTTAATGGCGCTTGGGTTTCTCTTTCGGAAACTCGGATGGCTCGACGAAGTATTTGCATCGAAAATGAATCAGTTCGTCTTTCTTGTGCCGCTTCCGCTTCTTGTGTTTGAAGATCTTGCATCTGTCGATTTTCAGAAAGTGTGGAATTTAAAATTCGTTTTATTTTGTTTCTTCGTGACTCTTGCAAGCATTGCTCTTGCCGGTATACTTTCGTTATTATGGAAGGACAGGGGAATAAGAGGAGAGTTTATACAGGCGTCATACAGAAGCAGCGCGGCGCTTCTTGGGATCGCATTCATCCAAAATATATACGGAGATGCGGGTCTGGCGCCTCTTATGATCATCGGAAGCGTGCCGTTATATAACATGATGGCAGTCGTCGTCCTGTCCTTCTTTCAGCCGGAACAAAGAAAACGAGATAAGTTGTTATGGAAAAAGACGCTGAAAGGGATCGTGACCAATCCAATCATAATCGGCATAGCCGCAGGTCTTTTCTGGTCGGCGCTTCGGATACCGATGCCGTATGTAATAGAAAAAACAGTGTCAAATATAGGCGCTGTCGCGACGCCTCTTGGATTGATGGCGCTCGGCGCTTCTTTTGATGTTCAAAAAGCGCTTGGAAAGATCAAACCTGTCATTGCTGCCTGTATGTTGAAGCTTGTCGGATTTACAGCGGTGTTTCTGCCTTTTGCGGTGATGCTCGGATTTCGCAGAGAAGAATTGATCGCGATTCTCGTCATGCTTGGATCGGCGACAACAGTAAGCTGCTATGTTATGGCAAAAAATATGGGACATGAAGGCACGCTGACGTCAGGCGTCGTCATGCTGACTACAGTATTCAGTGCGTTTACATTAACAGGGTGGCTGTTCATTTTAAAAAGTATGAATTTGGTATGAATAAGAATGGTTTCCTTATAAAGTGAAACTTCGTATCCGCTTCTCTTTGGAAAACCTGAAGTTGGTCTCATACAGTATAAAATTATCTGTGTGAGATTAGGAGCGCATTGCATCAGTTGTGTTTTGTGTACAAAACTCACATAAAACAAACGAAAATAGGCACATATTATTACGGGAAATCATAAAAAATTCCGTTTTTACTCTAATCTATAAGGAAAAATGCATAAAAAACTTTAAAAAAAATTAATTTATGATAGAATATAAACAATACTGGTCTTTCGTGGGAGGAGAAAAACCAAAAGACAGTTTAGCAATAGCAGAAAAAACAGTATCGTAGAATGGAGAAAAAGTATGAAAAAGAAAATGTGGAGGACGGGGTTGTGCGGATTGACAGCGTGCAGCATGTTGTTCACTATGCCGGCGTTGGCATGGGCGGCAGATGAACCCCAAAACACGAACATTGATAACGGACTCATTGCGTATTATGACTTTGAGAATGTGAATGAGAAGAAAGTTCCGAACGTAAAAGATCAGTCAAAATATGAGGGTGAATTGAAAGGTTCAAATGTTTCGATTGCATCAGATACGATTTTTGGGAAATCCCTGAAATTTACAGAGGGAACTGAAGGTACTATGGAAATCCCTCAGATTATGAATACGTCTCAGAACAGTTATTCGATTTCTTTGTGGTTCAAATATGATACGAATACAAATAGAGAAGGGAAAAATACAGTTCTGCTTCAGCAGAGCGGACAGGGGCGTACATTTTTACAGTTTACGAAAGATAATAAGTATGCGACTTATGTAAATGCGACGAATGTATATAGCGATAAGACGGTTGATCTTAGCCAGTGGCAGCATGTAATGGCTACATACAATAAAGATACAAAGAAAATTGCGTTTTATATAAACGGAGAAAAGGATAGCGAGAAAGATGCAGGTAATCAGGTTGTTAATGAGTTGACAAACCTTTTGATCGGGCGTCATAAAAATGCAGGAAATGACCCGCTTTCTATGAGAGGTCTTGTGGACGAAATCCGTGTATATGATAAAGTTCTCACAGCAGAAGAGGCAAAAGCTGTTTATGAATCAAAAGCAGGAGCAATGCTCTTCCCGCAGTTACAGGAAACGCTTAAAGAAGCAAAAGAGTTAGATGCATCAGGAAGTTTGGACACAGAAGCAGAAGAGGCAAAAGTGCTGAAAGAGGCGATTGCAGAAGCGGAAAAATTAACTGCCGAAAGTCAGTTGTCTGAAATTTCAGAGACAATTAAAGAACTGGAAGAGGCAATGAAGAATTACCGTGCGGCAATCGGAGTTGTACTTACAGTTTCACCTACGAAAGAAGAACGTTCGATTGAAAAGTCGACGATAGGTATTAACCATCGATATGCTTTCAACGGATATGGCTCTTTTGACAGTACAAAGATGGAAATGAAAGAAGAGTTCACGGATCTCTACAAAGAAGCGGGATTCGGATCTATCCGTTATCCGGGAGGAACGATCTCGAACCTGTTCCGTTGGAAAGATACGATTGGGGATAAAGAAGACCGTGTAAATCAGATCCATGGCTTTTACAACAATCCGAATCAGGGTGGAATCGCTCCGAACTTCGGTTTGACAGAAGTTGCTGATTTTGCATATCGTGATGACGTTCAGTCAGAGATTGTTTATGTATACGGTTTCGGACGTGGTTCTGCACAGGATGCTGCAGATCTTGTAGAGTATTTGAACGCTCCGGCAGGAAGTAATCCGGGCGGTGGTGTTGCATGGGCAGATATCCGAAAAGAAAACGGACATGCAGAGCCGTACAACGTACGTTACTTTGAGATTGGAAATGAAAATAATCAACCGGGTACTGATGGAACAACATCTCAGCAGTATTGGATGATAGGAACGCAGGATGCCGAAAAAGCGTATGTAGAAGGTGGAGTTGCAAGCTTTACAAAACAGTATGCGGTGAAAAAAGATGACTGGAATAAGGCAGCATCTGTCAGTGACGGAACTGCAAATCAGGTTCGTTACATGCGTTATGCAAACCCGAATCCGATGACAGGAAAAGATGGAAAGACATTGGTTGAGAACTTTGAAGCTGTTCAAAAAGGAAGCGTTGAAGTATGGGTAGGCACTGACGGTGAAGGAAACAATCATAAATGGGAGGTTGTAGAAAGTCTTGACAACGCAGGAGCGAATGACCAGAAAGTGACAATCGACTACAGAGACGGATCAATCCACTTCGGAGACGGAACACATGGTAAAATCCCGGCGAAGGGACAACAAATCTATGTAACATATAAAGTTAAAAGAGACGGATTTGTAGCTGTTTCTAAAGCGATGAAAGATATGACGGCAGAGATTAACGAAATCAATGCTAAAAGCGGAAGTGCAGAAAAGGCATCCTGCTATGTATACTCCAGTTGGGAAACAAAAGGTTTTATTGATAAGATGGCAGCAGGTAACTGGAACGATTATTATGATGGTCTGACAATTCATCCATATTGTGGAGATCCGGGTGCGGATCAGGACAAAGGTGCGTTTTATGACTCGGCAATGCGTCTTGCGGAAAATGTAGGTATTCAGAAAGTTAAAAATTATGTAAATATGCTTCCGCAAGGAAAAGTTCCGGTTATATCTGAGTATGGTATTTTCAGATCTACATCGCCGCTTCTTCGTTCTCAGACACATGCAGTATATATTGCAAAAGTGCTTATGGAGTATGTTCGTCTCGGTAGTCCGTACATCCAGAAACACTGTCTTGTAGACTGGTATAGTAGTGGTGCAGACTCACTTGGACCTACACAGCAGGCGGTTATCCAGGCAGTACCGCAGACGGGCGCTAATCAGGGAACAGGAGAAGGGAACTTCCGTTTCTTCTCAACACCTTCAGCAAAAGTGTTCGAGTTATTCTCTAACTCATTTGCAAAAGGAACGAAAGTAGTCGGAACAGAGTTTGAACACGTAGAAACATTGGCAAACGGAACAAAAGCATATTCCGCAATCGCAAGTAAAGGTGATGACGGAACGTTGTATGTAACTGTAGTAAATACAGACCGTGAAAATGATAAGAAACTTCGCGTGAAAGTAGACGGCGTAGACCTGACAGGCAAAACAGTAGAAGTACAGACGCTCGCGGGTGAAAGCTTCGTTGATGAAAACAGCTTGGCAGAGCCGGATAAAGTAACGATTGAAAACTCAACAGTTACGGCAGAAGGCACAGATCTTGAGCTGACGGCAAAAGCACACTCCGTAATGTCAATTACAGTGAAAGAAAAAGTGGATCCGCCTGCACCGGAGACATATACAGTAACAGCAAAAGCAAACAATACGGACATGGGAACTGTAACGATTGACCCTGTAAAAGATAAATACAATGCAGGCGAAAAAGTAACAGCAACAGCGACAGCAAAAGAAGGCTATGAGTTTGTAAACTGGACAGTAGACGGTCAAGAAGTTTCTACAAAAACTACATATGAACTTACAGTAGAAAAGAACACAGAACTGACAGCTAACTTTAAAGCAAAAGCTCCGGTAGAAGAGAAGTTTACAGTAACAGCGAGAGTAAACGACTCTAAGATGGGAGAGGCGAAAATTGATCCTGACAAAGCAGAATATGTTAAGGGAGAGAAAGTAAAAGCCATAGCGACAGCAAAAGAAGGCTATGAGTTTGTAAACTGGACAGTAGACGGTGAAGCAGTTTCAACAGAAGCTACATATGAATTTACAGTAGATAAGAACGTGGAACTGACAGCGAATTTCAAAGAGACAGAAAAACCGGTAGAGAAGTTTACAGTAACAGCAAAAGTAAATGACTCTAAGATGGGAACAGTAAAACTTGATCCTGACAAAGCAGAATATGCTAAGGGAGAGAAAGTAACGGCAACAGCAACGGCAAAAGAAGGCTATGAGTTTGTGAACTGGACAGTAGCTGGTAAAGCAGTTTCAACAGAAGCTACATATGAATTTACAGTAGATAAGAACGTAGAACTGACAGCGAACTTCAAAGAGACAGAAAAACCGGTAGAGAAGTTTACAGTAACAGCAAAAGTAAATGACTCTAAGATGGGAACAGTAAAACTTGATCCTGACAAAGCAGAATATGCTAAGGGAGAGAAAGTAACGGCAACAGCAACGGCAAAAGAAGGCTATGAGTTTGTGAACTGGACAGTAGAAGGGAAAGCGGTTTCTACAGAAACTACATATGAATTCTTAGTAGATAAGAACGTAGAACTGACAGCGAACTTCAAAAAGACAGAAAAACCGGTAGAGAAGGTTACAATAACAGTAAAAGCAAACGACTCTAAGATGGGAACGGTAAAACTTGATCCTGCAAAAGAAAGCTATGAAAACGGCGAAATTGTAACAGCGATTGCGACAGCAAAAGAAGGATACAAGTTTGTGAACTGGACAGTAGCCGGCAAAGTAGTTTCTGATAAAGCAGAGTACAAGTTTAAGGTTGACAGAGCAGCGGAGCTGCAAGCAAACTTTGTAAAAGTGTCAGAAGATCCGAAACCGGAGAATCCGAAGGATGAGGATAAAGCAGTTCAGACAGGAGACAACGGCGTATCACCGATCATTCCGCTTGCAGGGTTGATGTTAGCGGCAGGAGCGGCAGTCGTAGCTCTTCGCAAAAAAGAAGACTAATCTGAATATTTGAACAGTCTGAAAAACAGATCGGATAGCATAAAGATTGTCTTGATAAAAAGCAAAAAATGAAACAAAACCAGAGGCGCCGCGCTATGCGGCGTCTCTTTCTGTATAACGAATGGCGCGGGCTGAACTGCTACATATTTATAATCAGGTATCAAATAAAGATAGGAAAAGAAATAAAAATCGGTTATAATAAGTATAAGAAGGTTGACTGGTGGAGCAAATAAAAATGGATAGATATTTGAAATGAATGCTTATGAACGATTGATTTCGTGGAATAAAGGATAATGTTCATAAAATACAAATTTAAGGTATTGGAAAGTATGATTTTTAATAATAGAGAGTTGGTAAAAGAGGTGGTATATCTATGACAACAAGAGAGTTAGTGAGTCAATATGTTGAAGTGCTCTGTAAAATATACGGAAAACATTTGAAAACAGTTATTCTGTATGGTTCTTATGCAAGGGGCGATTATACAAAGGACTCGGATATAGATATTATGGTGCTTTTGGATTTAAGTGATATAGACATTAAAAAGTATCGTCATGAGTTATCTGGTGCAACCTATGATTTTAATATGGATTATGATGTAGATATTAAGCCGATAGCAAAGAATCAAGAGCATTTTAATAAGTGGGTAGAAGTGTATCCGTTTTATTCAAATGTGGCAAGTGAGGGGGTAAAGTTATTTGACGCAGCATAATGAAAAAGGCACAAGGCGAGATTTGGTTCTATATAGGTTGGAAGTTGCTAAAAGTGATATAAAATCAGCAAAAATTCTTTTAGATGCAGGAGAATGCAGGGGAGCGAATAACAGAGCCTATTATGGAATTTATCATGCTATTTCAGCTATTCATGCTTTAGATGGAAACGCATATAAGAGGCATAAGGATGCCCTTGCAAATTTTAATAAAAATTATATCAAGACAGAAATCTTCCCAAGAATTTTGGGAAGGAAAATTGCTGAGGCTGAAGAAATACGACATGCCAGCGATTATGATGACTTCTATATAGCGACTAGAGAAGAAGTTGAGGAACAAATTGACACAGCAGTAGAATTGGTTGAAAAAATAGAAGAATACGTCTTGAAAGAGATGGGATAATCGTTTTTGTATCATTCATGAAATATCTATGGAGATTTTTGAAGAGCAAAATGCATTGTGGGTATTGGAAGATACTGATATATATAAATATAGACTTATAGAATTGTGACAAAATAATATATTATTATCCTACACAGAAAGTGATATCGTTTGCATAAGCGCGGAGGTATCACTTTTTCGTTTGTGTTATAATCTGATATATAAAAATAAGAATAAAGAAAAGGAGACTGTTGCTATGAGATACATAGAAGAAAGGTGTTTTGATATGAAAGAAAACAAACGAACAATTTCTGTAGATTAACTTCTTTTTTGTAAAGATTGTGAAAATGAAACACTGTTTCTACATACGAAAAGACTCTATGCAGACAACGAAGAATATCTCTGTTATCCTCTAAACATTCTATTGTGAAATTACAGTGCAAATTGTCCGTAAAATGTGTTACACTTCTAATACAGCAAAAAATAGCTTTTGATTTATCACCGCAGGCTGATCGGTTTCTATAATGGCAGAACGATGAGCGCGGCGGAGCTGATAGGCTGATTTTTGTATGCTGTGTTGATATAGGAGGGAACGACTGTGGAAGCGTATACAAGTTTTGCGTATGTTTATGATACATTTATGGATAATGTTCCTTATGGCGAATGGGCGAGGCACATCCGCGAGAAGCTTTGCGAACATGGCGTGACAGACGGGATCGTGCTCGACCTCGGATGCGGAACAGGAACGATGACGGAACGGCTTGCCGGATATGGATACGATATGATAGGGGTCGATAATTCGGAGGAAATGTTAGAACTTGCGATGGAAAAGAAAACGGAGTCAGGATATGATATCCTCTATCTGCTTCAGGATATGCGCGGGTTTGAGCTGTACGGAACCGTTCGGGCGGTCGTAAGCGTCTGCGATTCCGTTAACTATATAACAGAACCAGACGAACTGGAAGAAGTCTTCCGACTTGTAAACAATTACCTTGATCCGAAAGGGATTTTTTTATTTGACTTCAATACTGTTCACAAATACCGCGATGTGATCGGTGACAGTACGATCGCGGAAGACCGCGGCGTGTGCAGCTTTATTTGGGATAACAGATACTATGAGAAAGAACAGATCAACGAGTACGATCTGACGCTGTTTATCGCGGAAGATTTTAACCCTATGGAAAATGCATATGTTTCAGAAAGAACGGCAGATTCGGAAGATGCTCTGCTTTCAGAAGAAGGAGCGGGTGACTTGGAAGATACTATGTTTTCAGAAGAAGAGGGTGGCGAAAACGGAAGTTTATATCGGAGATATACGGAGACGCATTATCAAAGAGGGTATACGCTTGCCGAGATACAAGAACTTCTGGAACGTGCAGGTCTTGTATTTATAGAGGCTTACGATGCGGATACGAAAGAGACGCCGAACGATACGAGCGAGAGAATATGCGTGATCGCCCGTGAAAACGGAAAATAAACAGAATGAGTAATAATAAAATAACGATAAATTCATGATAAATAAACAGAGCAAGCGACAAAAAGAAAATAGAATGAAGTAATGATAAAATAAAACAGAACAGGAGAAAGATTGATGAAAGATTATATTGTAAGAGCATCTGCGGCGAATGCACAGATCCGCGCATTTGCGGCAGTGACAACAGAACTGACAGAGGAGGCTCGCAAGCGTCATGAGACAAGTCCTGTCGCAACGGCGGCTCTCGGAAGACTGCTCACAGGCGGAGCAATGATGGGAAGCATGATGAAAAATGACACAGATATGCTGACGATACAGATCAAATGTTCCGGTCCGATCGGAGGTCTTACAGTGACAGCGGACAGCAAAGGGAATGTCAAAGGTTATGTGCATGAACCGAATGTGATTCTTCCTCCGAAAAACGGAAAACTCGATGTAGGCGGAGCGCTCGGACAGGGCGTAATGACGGTGATAAAAGACATGGGGCTTAAAGAGCCGTATTCAGGACAGACGATTCTTCAGACAGGGGAAATCGCGGAAGATCTGACGTATTATTTCGCTACGTCAGAACAGGTTCCGTCTTCCGTAGGGTTGGGCGTTCTCATGGAAAAAGACAATACGGTGCGCTGTGCAGGCGGATTCATTGTGCAGGTAATGCCGTTTATCGAAGATGAAGTGTTGAACAAACTGGAAGAAAATATTCAGAACATCCGATCTGTAACTTCTATGCTCGATCATGGACATACGCCGGAAGAAATGCTTGCGCAAGTATTAGAAGGACTTGATCTTGAGATTACAGATACGATGCCTGCAAAATTTTATTGCAACTGTTCAAAGAAGCGGATCGAAAAGGCAATTATCAGCATCGGTAAAAAAGATATTCAGTCAATGATCGATGATGGAAAAGATATCGAAGTAAAATGTCATTTCTGTAATGAAGCATATAATTACACTGTAGACGAGCTGAAAGAATTACTGAAAAAAAGCAGATAAGGCAGAAAATCAGGCAAAACAGTTATTACGGATGAAGATAGAAAATAGAGTAAGACGGCTTGTGCCGATGATGGGGAAACCAGAAAAGCCGGGAGCGGAAAGGTGGAGTTAAAGATGAGACATGGTTTTGTGAAAGTAGCGGCTGCCACGCCTGATATTCGAGTGGCAGATGTGGAATATAATACAGAACAGATATGCAGGGCGATCGATCAGGCATATGAAAAAGGGGCGAAGATCGTCGCATTTCCCGAATTATGCGTAACAGGATATACATGCGGAGATCTTTTTACGCAGAACGTTTTGCTGAACGCGGCATACGGCGCAGTGAAAAAGATTGCAGGGCATACAAAAGGCAAAAACATTCTGGCGTTTGTGGGAATGCCGCTTACAGAAGGCGGGAAACTTTATAACACGGCGGCGGCAGTCAACGATGGAAAAGTGATCGGATTTACAACGAAAACATTTCTTCCCAATTACGGAGAGTTTTACGAGATGCGTCAATTCACTCCGGGACCGGACAGTGTGAGGTGGATTCAGTTTGACGGAGAAAAGGTTCCTTTCGGGCCGAAGATCCTGTTTCAGGATGATGAGACGGCGGATCTTATAGTAGGCGCGGAAATATGCGAAGACGTCTGGTCTCCTGTTCCTCCGAGTATTGAGGAGGCTTTGGCAGGAGCGACGATCATTGTCAACTGTTCTGCAAGTGACGAAACGGTCGGAAAAGAAAGTTACAGAACCCGTCTGATCGCAGGTCAGTCCGCGCGCCTGATCGCGGGATATGTCTATGCGAACGCGGGAGAAGGAGAGTCAACGACGGATCTCGTTTTCGGAGGACATAATATCATTGCGGAAGACGGAACGATCCTCCGGCAGTCAGAACGTTATAAAAACGAGATCATTTATTCAGAGATCGATCTTGAAAAAATTGTAGGAGAGAGACGTAAAAATACGACGTTTTCACCGGAAAAGCTAAATTGCGGTTGTCCGGTAGTTGTGCCGTTTCATGTGGGAATATGCGATACTGTTCTTACGAGAAACTTTTCACAGCATCCGTTCGTGCCGTCTGACGAGGCGGCGCGAGCGCATATTTGTGACGAAATCTTGACAATTCAGGCAATGGGTCTGAAAAAAAGGTTGTCGCATACGAATGCAAAATCAGCGGTTGTCGGCATTTCGGGCGGTCTGGATTCTACATTGGCTCTGCTTGTCACGGCAAAGGCGTTCGATATGCTGGGACGGGATAAAAAAGAGATTATTGCGGTTACGATGCCGTGCTTTGGGACAACAGACCGCACATATAATAATGCGTGTGAGATGACGAGACAGACCGGAGCGACGTTGATTGAAGTGCCGATCGGAGAAGCGGTGAACGTTCATTTCAGAGATATCGGACATGATCCCGATGTGCATGATGTAACTTATGAAAATGCACAGGCAAGAGAGCGGACTCAGGTGCTTATGGATATTGCGAATCGGGAAGCCGGTATGGTGATCGGAACAGGCGATATGTCGGAGCTTGCTTTAGGGTGGGCGACATATAACGGAGATCACATGTCTATGTACGGCGTCAATGCGTCTGTACCGAAAACGCTTGTGCGTCATCTTGTTCAGCATGCGGCGGATACAACAGAAAATGAATCATTAAGACAGGTGCTTTATGATGTGCTTGATACGCCTGTAAGTCCTGAACTTCTTCCGCCGAAAGACGGAGACATAGCACAGAAAACAGAAGATCTTGTCGGACCGTACGAACTGCATGACTTTTACCTTTATTATATGCTCCGCTTCGGTTTCTCACCGGAGAAAATTTTTACTTTGGCGGTGAATGCGTTTGCAGGCGTTTATGAAAAAGAGACGATTTTGAAATGGCTGAAAATATTTTATCGTAGATTTTTCTCGCAGCAGTTCAAACGTTCTTGTCTGCCGGACGGACCGAAAGTCGGAAGCGTAGCTCTTTCGCCGCGAGGCGACTGGAGAATGCCAAGCGACGCATGCGCGGCGTTATGGCTGAAAGAGTTGGAACAACTGCAATAACTGTAAATAACAGGAATAACCGGAAACAACAAGGATAGATAGAAACAACAGGAATCATCGGAACATCTCTTTGGGAAACGAGGTGTTGACGGAACTGTTATATAAAATGAGTGGGAAAGTGTGAGAATATATGAAACTGATCAAGACAGAAGAAGCGGTCGGAAGTGTACTCTGCCATGACATTACACAAATCATTCCCGGCGTTGTAAAAGACGCAGTTTTCCGAAAAGGGCATGTGGTAACGCAAGAGGATATTCCGGTACTGCTCTCGGTTGGAAAAGAGCATCTGTATGTATGGGAGAAACAAGAAGGAATGCTTCATGAAAACGAGGCGGCGGAAGTTTTAAGACGAGTATGTCAGGGGAGATTTCTGAAAGCGTCAAAGCCGAAAGAAGGGAAGATTGAGCTGACGGCGGAAACAGACGGACTGCTTAAAGTTGATAAAGAAAAACTGAACGCGGTAAATGGGTTAGGACAAATCGTGATCGCATCACGCCACGGGAATTTTCCTGTGAAAAAAGGAGACAAGGTCGCAGGAATGCGTGTCGTACCTCTCGTGATCGAAGAAGAAAAGATGGAACAGGTTAACCGGATGTGCGGAAACGAACCGATTTTTACGATTCTGCCGTTTTGTCAGATGAAAGCGGCGGTCGTGACAACCGGAAGCGAAGTGTATCACGGAAGGATCGAAGATAAATTTACTCCTGTTGTAAAAGAAAAACTAAGAGAGTGCGGTATGGAAGTAATCGGCGATACTCTTTGCAGTGACGATGCCGATATGGTTACAGAAGCTGTGAAAAAGTGGATCGAACAGGGGGCGGAACTGGTTGTCTGCACCGGAGGAATGAGCGTTGATCCTGATGATCGTACACCTCTTGCAATCCGAAATGCGGCAGATGAAGTGATCACTTATGGAGCTCCGGTTTTACCCGGCGCGATGTTTATGCTCGCATATGCAGGAAAAGTTCCGATCATGGGACTCCCGGGATGCGTAATGTATGCAAAACGGACGATATTCGATCTGATACTGCCGAGAATTGCGGCGGGGGAACGGCTGAAAGCAGAAGATTTTACCGCGCTCGGAGAAGGCGGTTTGTGTTTGAACTGTCCGGTGTGTACTTTCCCGAACTGCAGTTTCGGAAAATAGGAAGAAAAATAAATCATAAAAGGAATGAGAGGAAAATTTTCGGAGGTAGTAAAATGAGAACCGGTATACAGGAAGAATTAGAATTGTATATGAGTAAATCTGTGGCGCAGGCATCAAACAGAGAGATTTATGAAGCGTTGCTTTTGTTTGTGCAGAAACTGGCGGCAGGAAAAGAAAGAGCTGCAGGGAAAAAGAAGCTTTATTACATTTCGGCAGAGTTTTTGATCGGAAAACTGTTGTCAAACAATATGATCAATCTCGGTATTTATGATGAAGTAAAAGAAATGCTCTTTCAAAACGGAAAAGATATATGTCAGATCGAGGAGGTTGAGCCGGAGCCATCTCTTGGAAACGGAGGGCTTGGGAGACTGGCGGCATGTTTTCTTGATTCGATCGCAACACTCGGACTGCCCGGAGACGGGATCGGACTGAATTATCACCTCGGCCTGTTCAAACAGGAGTTTAAAGACCATCTTCAAAAAGAGCTTCCGAATCCGTGGATTGAGAAACAGTCATGGCTGACAAAAACGGATGTTGTCTATCCGGTTTCTTTCAGAGGATTGAAAGTTAATGCAAGAATGTACGATATCGCAGTGACGGGATATCATGATCAGACAAACAAACTGCACCTTTTTGACATCGATTCTGTTGATGAGGGAATCGTGGAAGACGGAATTCATTTTGATAAAGAAGATATCGCAAAAAATCTGACGTTGTTTTTATATCCTGATGACAGCGATGAAAAAGGAAGGCTTCTGCGCATTTATCAGCAGTATTTCATGGTAAGCAGCGCCGCACAGATGATCTTGGATGAATGTGTGCAAAAAGGAAGTACATTGTATGATCTGCCGGATTATGCTGTCATCCAGATCAACGACACTCATCCTACAATGGTCATTCCCGAACTGATCCGGCTTCTTGTGGAAAGAGGGCTTGATATCGATGAAGCGATCGATGTCGTATCCCGTACATGCGCGTATACGAATCATACGATTTTGGCAGAAGCGCTTGAAAAATGGCCGATCGGATATTTAAAAAAGGTTGTGCCGCAGCTCGTTCCGATCATTGAGATACTTGATGATAAAGTTCGCAGAAGATTCAGCGATGAATCAACAGCCATCATAGACAGAAACGATACTGTTCATATGGCGCATATCGACATTCATTACGGATTCAGCGTTAACGGAGTGGCGGCGCTTCATACGGACATCTTAAAACAATCGGAACTGAATCATTTTTATAAAATCTATCCTGATAAATTCAATAATAAAACAAACGGGATTACGTTCCGCAGATGGCTTCTTCACTGCAACCCGCGTCTTACGGCGCTGCTTGATGAAACAATCAAAGACGAGTATAAAGAAGATGCCTCTAAACTTGTCAAACTGCTTGAATACAAAGACGACGAGACTGTTTTGAAACGCCTTTTAGAGATTAAAAAAGAAAATAAAAAAGATCTTGCCGCGTATCTGAAAGAGACACAGGCAATAGAGATAGACGCAGATACGATTTTCGATATTCAGGTAAAAAGACTTCACGAGTATAAACGGCAGCAGTTAAATGCACTGTATATTATTGATAAATATTTGGAGATCAAGGAGGGGATTCTTCCGAAAACTCCGATCACAGCGATCTTCGGGGCGAAAGCGGCTCCGGCATATGTGATCGCAAAGGATATCATTCATCTTATACTTTGCCTGCAGGAGATCATTAATAATGATCCGGAAGTAAGTCCTTATCTGAAAGTTGTCATGGTAGAGAATTATAATGTGACAAAGGCTGAAAAACTGATTCCTGCATGTGATATATCCGAGCAGATCTCTCTTGCGTCAAAAGAGGCAAGCGGCACGGGGAATATGAAGTTTATGTTAAACGGTGCAGTCACTCTCGGTACAGAGGACGGGGCAAACGTAGAGATACATGAACTTGTAGGAGACGATAATATTTTCGTGTTCGGAGCGTCAAGCGACGAAGTAATCGAACATTATAAAAAAGCGGATTATTCGGCAAAAGATTATTATAAAAAGAATCCGAAGATCAAAGCGGCGGTTGATTTCATTACAGAAAAACAGATGATGAAGATCGGATGCAAAGAAAGTCTGGAGCGTCTGCAAAAAGAGCTGATAGGAAAAGACTGGTTTATGACATTTCTTGATTTTGATGCGTACAAAAAGGCAAAAGACAAGGCGCTGGCGGCGTATACAGATCAAAAGGAATGGGCGAAAAAGATGCTTGTCAATATTGCCGAAGCAGGCTACTTCTCATCAGACAGAACGATTGAACAGTATAATAGAGATATTTGGAAATTAACCAGATCATAAGATTAAAGAAAAATATTAGTAAAACGGTATATTGATGAAAAGGGGGATGGTTATGGAACGGGCAAGCGGCGTGCTGCTTCCGATATTTTCACTGCCGTCAAAATATGGAATCGGATGTTTTTCAAAAGAAGCCTATCAATTTATTGACAGGCTTAAGGCGGCAGGGCAAAGTTACTGGCAGATTCTTCCGTTAGGGCCGACCGGATACGGAGATTCTCCGTATCAGTCTTTTTCTACATTTGCAGGCAATCCGTATTTTATCGATCTTGAAACGCTTACAGGAGAAGGTTTGTTGACAGCGCAGGAGTGCGAATACGGATGTGAGAGAATACGGGAAGATAAGATAGATTATGAAAAAATATATAAGATACGGTTTCAAATACTTGAGAAAGCGTTTTCGCGTTTTGGAGAAAATGACGAATACCGCGCATTTGTTTCGGAAAATCAATTTTGGCTGGAAGATTATAGCCTCTATATGGCGATCAAAGACCGAAACGGCGGCGTGAGTTGGAATGAATGGGAAGAACCGCTTAAAAACAAAGAGTCACAGGCGATTGAAAATGCAAAAGCAGAGCTGTCGCGTCAGATTGCCTTTTACAAATTTCAGCAATATGAATTTGACAGACAGTGGAAACGCCTTCGCTCTTATGCGAACGAAAACGGCATAGAGATTATCGGAGATATTCCGATCTATGTTGCGTTTGACAGCGCGGATACATGGTCGGCGCCGGAGATGTTCCGTTTTAATGACGCTCTTGAACCGATCGATGTTGCGGGATGTCCGCCGGATGGATTTTCGCAGACAGGACAGTTGTGGGGGAATCCGCTCTACGATTGGGAATATCATAAAAAAACAGGGTACGACTGGTGGATTCGCAGGATCGAACACTGTTTCCGGCTGTATGATGTCGTGCGGATCGATCATTTCCGCGGTTTTGATGAATATTATGCTGTTCCGTACGGAGAAAAAACGGCAGTACACGGAAAGTGGATGCCGGGACCGGGGATAGAGCTGTTCCGGACGCTGGAAGAAAAGATCGGCAGAAAAAGGATTATTGCCGAAGATCTCGGCTTTTTAACTCCGAGTGTGATACAGCTTTTAAAAGAAAGTGGATTTCCGGGGATGAAAGTGCTTCAGTTTGCATTCGATTCAAGGGAAGATTCAAACTATCTCCCGCATACATATACAAGAAACTGCGTTGTATATACGGGAACTCACGATAATGATACGACAAAAGGATGGTATCACACGGCGGCAGGATCAACACGGCAGTTTGCAAAAGAATACATGTATAAGCCCCGTCTTGATGAAGATACGCTTGCGGGAGATTTTATTGCTATGGCAATGGGAAGCGCGGCGGATCTGTGCATCGTTCCGATGCAGGATTATCTGGGACTTGGAAGCGATGCACGAATTAATACGCCGTCCACACTTGGCGGGAATTGGGAATGGCGTATGAAACCGGGAGAGCCGGATGAAGGGACAGTTCGGGAGATGGAGCGAATGACAAAAATATACGGACGGCTGCGTTTTACTTAAATAAAGTTCCGAACCAGTAGATCAGTCCCAGTCCCCAGCTTGTGAAAATACCGTACAGGATAACAGGACCGGCGATCGTAAAAATTTTACATCCGATGCCGAATACCTGACCTTCTTTTTTGTATTCGATGGCAGGGGCAGCTACTGAATTTGCGAATCCGGTGATCGGTACGAGCGCTCCGGCGCCTCCCCAGGCTGCAAGTTTCTGGTAAATTCCGGTTCCGGTGAACAAAACGCTTAAAAGGATGAGCGACAGAGACATCCAGCGGCTGCACTCATCGGGAGAAAGATTTCGTAATTCAAAATAATGATAAATAACTTGTCCGAGCAGGCAGATCAGCCCGCCGAGGAAAAACGCTTTGCACATATTCAGAAAAAGATTATGTCGGGGCGTTTTTTCTTTTACATATTGTTCATATTGTTTTTCTTGTTTCAGTTTTTGTATTTTATCCATAGATGAAACACACTCCTTGCATTTCGCGCAACACGCGCGTTTTTAATTTCTTTTCTGTTAGTATCTGAAATAATTTTCCGAATATGTATATAAATTCATAATAATTTTTCGCAAATATGCCGACAATAAAAATAATAAAAATAAAACTGTAACAGTTCAGCCCACGCCATGTGTAAAACGCAATGCGTGCGTAACGTGGCTGATGGAAGACGGAGTCAGGGAAAGGAAGGATTATGGATCAGATAAAAGGGGCGCAAAGCATTATGTTTCGAGAAGCGCCGTATCTTATCAGCGCTGCGTCTGTCGCAGGCAGCAAAGAGGCGGATGGACCAATCGGGAAATTATTTGACGTGACAGATAAAGACGACCTGTTCGGAGCACAGACATGGGAAGAAGCGGAGAGTAACATGCAGAAAGAAGCGTGTGTTCTTGCGGCAGGAAAGGCACATGTGGACTTGAAAAAGATCCGATATCTTTTTGGAGGGGATCTTTTGCGGCAGGGAATAGCAACTTCAATGGGGGTAGAGGCTTTGCAGATTCCGATGTTCGGCCTCTACGGAGCATGTTCTACATCAGGAGAAGCGCTTGCGCTTGCATCTATGAGCGCTGCCGCAGGATACGGAGGAACGATGATCGCCGTCACATCAAGTCATTTCGGAAGTGCGGAAAAAGAGTTTCGCTTTCCGTTAGGATATGCGAATCAGAGACCTCTTTCTTCACATTGGACAGTGACGGGAAGCGGCGCGTTTCTTGTGCAGTCGGCAGAGGAATACAGAAAACAAAACACAAAGTCGTACTTTTCTAATATTCGCATTACAGGAGTAACTGTCGGAAAGATCGTAGATTATGGCTTGAAGGATTCTCAAAATATGGGCGCGTGTATGGCTCCGGCGGCCATGGATACGATTGTACAGAACTTCCAGGATATGGAAAGAAAAGAAAAAGATTACGACAGGATTATTACAGGAGATTTAGGAAGCATCGGAAGAACGATTTTATTCGATCTTATCAGAGAAAAAGGGTACGATATATGCGAAAAACATATGGATTGCGGAATGACGATTTTTGATAAAGAACGGCAGGATACGCATGCCGGTGGAAGCGGATGCGGCTGCGCCGCCGTAACGCTGGCATCGTATGTACTTCCTAAATTAGAAAAAGGAGAATGGAAGCGGGTGTTGTTTGTTCCTACAGGGGCGCTTATGTCTACCGTCAGTTTCAACGAGGGGGCGAGCGTACCGGGGATCGCTCACGGAATTGTTCTGGAAAGCGATGCATAGCATAAGGAAATTAAAAAGCAAGAAGATAGAAAGCAAAATGATAAAAGCAAGAAGAATGAGCAGAGTAGAAAAGAGAAAGGGTGAAACAAAATGGATTATGTAAAAGCGTTTATCGTAGGAGGTCTTATATGCGCGGCTGTGCAGATTTTATTAGACAGGACAAAGCTGATGCCGGGAAGGGTTATGGTGCTTTTAGTATGTGGCGGAGCTTTGCTTGGATTTTGCGGACTGTACGATCCGTTTCAGAAACTTGCCGGGGCAGGGGCAGGCGTTCCCCTTCCGGGATTCGGCAATGTGCTTTGGCAGGGCGTGAAAGAAGCTGTTGACAAATATGGATTTATGGGTGTGTTCATGGGTGGATTTCAGGCGAGTGCCGTCGGTATTTCCGCAGCGCTGATCTTCGGTTATATTGCGTCCTTTATCTTTGAACCGAAAATGAAAAAATAGATTTTTATGAAAATGTGTACAGAAATCAAGAAAAATAAAATAAAGAAGATTTCTGTACACACTGTGTCTGCAGAGAATTATAATTGTTTTTCTCTATATAAGTCGCTTCGGTTATTGGGGTATTCCAAGATGAAACTGTTCGATCAGGCGTCCGATATTTTCTTCCGTATCTTCAAGCTCGTCTGCAATCTGGGAAAGAGTTTTTCCTTTCTCGAGTTTTTTCTGAATGAGATTGCAAGTTTTCCCTTTTTCGCCCTTCCGAATACCTTCTTTAAGTCCTTCCTTTTTTCCGTCTTCCCAGGCGTAACTGCGTTCCAGCCGGATATGTTCTTCTTCGTCATATTCGTAAATGCACACGTTTTTCACCTCCGCTCGATTTTTCTCAAGAAATGATTTTAAAATCCCTTCGTGGATACATTCTGTGATGGCATGTTCAACCGCATCTTCAAGCGACATTGTTTTTGTGTACCGACGAACCCGGTCTGTATACTCTGCGTATTGATGCAGCATCGTACATGCATTCATTAAGGCTGGATTATGTCCGAGATTAATGTTGAGCATGACAGCTTCTAATTCTAATTTGCAGTGTTGATCCCGTATGGAATATAAATCGGATAATCGTAAGATCCGGCGGTCCGGCTGATCCTGGATCCCATTATAAAAGATGACGAATTCCGGCGGAATCAAAATTTTTCGTGAACCGTATAATTTGTTTTTGTCGATCATACCCGAGTATAAGTCCGAAATATAAAACAGATATCTCAGCGGTAAATTAGGATTAAAAGTTGACTGATGTTCGTATAAAGACAGCCGAAGTCCGATCATGAATGAAACATCGTTCTGCATTGCCATATAGATCGCGTTTTCTAAGGTGTTGATTTCCAACAGTTCGGGATCGGTATAATGCTTTATCGACATCATAGCATGAAAGTGTAGAAAACGCCAGTTTTTTATGTGTATATTACATCCACAAAACGTCTGTGAAAATTGCGCTAAGAAAATGCAAAGATTTTGTTGTTTTTTGACGCTGATAATGGTATCGTAAGAATGCAGGGTTGCACACTTTTGCAGCTCTGCATAAATTATGTGAAAAAAGTGAATGAAAAAACTCTTATAGCTACGGAGGAAAGAGTAGAATTATGAACTATGCATCTATTATCATCCCGTTTGTGGGTGGCTTGGGAATGTTTATCTACGGAATGCAGATCATGGCGCAAGGTTTGGAGAATGCCGCGGGCAGCAGGATGAAGTCTCTATTGGAAGCGCTGACGAAAAATAAACTTTTTGGAGTGATGCTTGGCGCATTTATTACGGCAGTGATCCAGAGTTCGTCGGCAACGACAGTTATGGTCGTAGGGTTTGTAAACGCAGGTATCATGAATCTGTCTCAGGCGATGGGCGTCATCATGGGAGCAAATATCGGAACGACGGTAACGGGCTGGCTCGTGTCGAGTGTGGAATGGGCGAAGTTTTTAAGTCCTGCCAATCTCGCGCCGATTGCGATTATTATCGGTGTGATCATCATGCTGACGGGCAAGAGACGTTCATCAAAAGATATTTCCAGCATTATCGTAGGGTTCGGTATCCTTTTCGTCGGAATTACAACGATGTCGTCGGCGGTTGCGCCGCTTCAGGAATCAGAAGCATTCTGCAGCATTTTCGTGAAGCTTGGACACAATCCGTTCCTTGGTATTCTTGCAGGTGCGCTTGTGACGGCGATCATCCAGAGTTCGTCTGCATCGGTCGGCATCTTGCAGAGTCTCGCGGCAGCAGGACTTGTACCGTTTAATGCGGCGGTATATATTATCATGGGGCAGAATATCGGAACATGTGTGACGGCGATCATGTCAAGTATCGGAGCGAAAAAGACAGCAAAGACAGCGGCGATCATGCATCTTTTGTTCAATGTGATCGGAACAATCATATTCAGTGTTGCGGCGATCTTTTTCTTCAAAGTGCTCAACCCGGGTATGGGCGCGGGTATGATTACGCAGACAGAGATCAGTACGGTACATACAATTTTCAACATCGGAACGACACTGCTGCTCTTCCCGGTATCCGACTGGATCATCAAACTGGCAAGAAAACTCCAGAAAGAGGAAGACGGAGTAGTAGATGAAAGCCGTGTGCTCCTTGATGAAAGGATGTTAGAGACTCCGAGTATTGCGATTCAGTCTGTTGTAAGCGAAGTATGCCGGATGGGATATATTGTAAAAGGAACGATGGACAAGACTCGCCGAGTATTATTTACTCAGGATGAAGAGACGATGAACGAGATCCGAGAGGAAGAAAGTATCGCGGACCGGCTCTGCAAGGGAATTACAGATTATCTGATACGGATCAGCTCTCTGGCGATTAATGAAAAAGAGCATCAGCACGTGGCAAGCCTTCTTCAGATTGTTTCAGACATCGAAAGAATCAGCGACTATTGTGAAAATATTTCCGAGTATGCAGAAAACCTTGCGAACCAGAAAAAGAAGTTCTCGGGTGTCGGGGCAGCAGAAATGAAAGAGATGCTGGAAGTCTGTTCAGACAGTTTCACTTATGCGGTTGAAGCATTTGAAGAGAACAGTGCGGAGAAGGCGCTGAAAGTGATTGAAAAAGAAAGAAGCGCCGATGATCTGGAGATCCGCCTTCGGGCAGATCATATGCAGCGTCTTGCAAATAAGCAGTGCGATACGGAGGCGGGAATCGTATTTCTTGACGCGCTTGTCGGCTTAGAGAGGATTTCCGATCACTCAAGAAATATTGCGGAAGAAGTGCTTTCGGCAAGTAATAAATAAAAACTTATTCCGGCTGCATGGCAGTGAAAGCTGCGGTGCAGCCGTATTCTTTATCGTATACTGACATTAGAGTGCAGATCCTTGTAATAAAATATCATTGTTCCTGATTTGTAAATATGTTATGATAAATCCACTCACAGAAATTCTTTCTGTGAAAAGCGCCGGCAGTCTCGTCTGTCCGCGGAGAATGCTGACAGTATCGTCAGTCCGAGGAATTCCCTCAAAGTTACCCGATTAACAAAATTATTTTTGCATGGAGAGTCTTGTAGAGCGCCGCTTTTTTTCGTATACTGATTCTTAAGAAAGAAAATAAAGTTTATTGTGAAAACTTTTCTCTTAGTTCATAGGACTCGTTCATGCGCATGAAAGGAGAAGCCTATGACAGGAAAAGAAAACAGAGAAATCAAAAACAGCGTCTTCGTAGATCTGTTCTATGAAGACGAATCAGCAGAAGCAAATGAAATCGCGCTCTTTAACGCCATCCACGACGAGCCCCTCCCGGAAGGAACGAAGATCCGGAAATTCCGCGTAGACAATACGATCTATATGAATTTTCAAAACGACATTTCTTTCGATGCAGGTGGGAAAGTGATCGTATTCGGCGAGCATCAGTCTACGATCAACGAAAACATGCCCCTTCGCAGTCTGTTGTACATCGGACGGGCATATGAAAGGCTCGTGCCGCCGAGAAGCCGATATAAAAAGAAACTCGTCCCCCTTCCGATGCCGGAATTTTACACATTTTATAACGGAAAAGAAAAATGGGAGAAGGAAAAAGAGCTCCGTCTGTCAGACGCCTATATTGTAAAAGACGGTGAACCGAGTCTGGAATTAAAAGTAAAGGTCATCAATATCCGCCCGGAAGAGCATCATGAGATCCTGGAGAAATGTCAGGTGCTGAAAGAATACAGCCAGTTTATGGAAACGGTACAGAACTATCAGATCTCCGGTGTGGAAGAACCGTATAAAGAGGCGATCAAAGAGTGCATTGAGAAAGGAATTCTTGCTGATTATTTAATGCGAAAAGGAAGCGAGGTTGTCAATATGCTGTTGGATGAATATGATTATGAAACAGATATCGAAGTGCAGAGAGAAGAAGCAAGAGAGCAAGGGCGAGCAGAAGGCAGAGAGGAAGGACGAGAACAAGGACGAGCAGAGGGAAGAGAGCAAGGGAAGGAAGAAGGCAGAGAAGAAGGTCGAAAAGAAGAAAAAAGAGCTCTCGTTCAGAAAAAACTTGAAAAGGGGAAAACAATTTCTCAAATCGCAGATGATCTTGAAGATACAGAAGAAAATATTGCTCACCTGATCGAAGAGTTTCATCTTCGGGTGTAGAGCGGCGGCAGTTTATCAAGAGATCGGATAGCGCCCATATGCAGACAGATTTTCCCGAAACAGCAAAAGAAATAAAAACAAAAGCAAAAAAAATAAAAAAATTCGTTTGTTCTATTGACATTTCATAAAAAGTGGTGGTACTATTATGCACAAAATTTTTATGTATAAATACAGGCATCAAAGGAGGATGTGGAACAATGTGTGGAATTGTAGGATTCATCGGAGAACAGCCGGCAGCGCCGATTCTTTTGGAAGGGCTTTCAAAGCTGGAGTACAGAGGGTATGATTCGGCGGGAATCGCGGTTCGTAATGAAAAGACGGATAAGATCGCGATAGTAAAGGCAAAGGGGCGTTTGAAGATCCTTGCAGAAAAAACAGATAACGGGAAAAGTGTGCGAGGCACATGCGGGATCGGTCATACACGATGGGCCACTCACGGCGAACCTTCCGAGAATAATGCACATCCTCACTGCACGGATGATAAATCCGTTGTTCTTGTGCATAACGGGATTATCGAAAACTATCAAGAATTAAAGACAAAGCTTCAGAAAACGGGATATACGTTTTATTCACAGACAGACACGGAGATCGCGGTAAAACTGATAGATTATTATTATAAGAAGACCGGAACACCTCTTGAGGCGCTTACAAGGGCTATGCTTAGAATAAGAGGATCATATGCTTTCGGAGTGATGTTCCGCGATTGTCCGGGCAGATTGTTTGCGGCCAGAAAAGACAGCCCGCTTATTATCGGAAAGAGTAAAAAAGGCTGCCTGATCGCGTCAGACGTTCCGGCGATTCTGGATCGTACAAGAAACGTATATTATATAGGCAATCTTGAAATAGCGGAGATGACTTCGGAGGAAGTGCATTTTTATAATATTGACCGGGAAGAGATACAAAAAGAAATGACAGAGATCAAGTGGGATGCCGAGTCAGCCGAAAAAGGCGGGTATGAACACTTTATGTTAAAAGAGATACATGAGCAGCCGAAAGCCGTTCAGGATACGCTGGGCGCTTATATAAAAGACAGTGCGATTGACTTTTCGGAAGCAGGTCTGACAGACGAGCAACTAAAAAGCATTGAGAGGATCTATGTTGCGGCATGCGGATCGGCGTATCATGTCGGAGTTGTCGGAAAATATGTGACGGAAAGTCTGGCAGGTATTCCGGTAGAAGTGGATCTCGCATCTGAATTCCGTTATCGCAACCCGATTCTTGCGCCGAATTCGGCGTTGATCGTCGTATCACAGTCAGGAGAGACGGCAGACAGTCTTGCCGCCTTGCGTCTTGCAAAAGAGAAAGGAATTCCGGTTATCGGGATCGTCAATGTAGTCGGCTCAAGCATTGCAAGAGAAAGCGATCATGTCTTATACACATATGCAGGCCCCGAGATCTCGGTTGCGACGACAAAGGCGTACAGCGCACAGTTGGCGGCAATGTACCTTCTCGCCGTACAGATGGCAAAAGTAAAAGGCAGAATAGATGAGAAACGGCATGGAGAATTGCTCGAGGAACTGTGCAGAATTCCCGATAAGATTCAGAAAGCGCTTGACGATAAAGAGCGGATACAGTGGTTTGCAAGTAAATATGCGAATGCAAAAGATGTATTTTTTATCGGGCGCGGCATCGATTATGCAATCAGTCTGGAAGGAAGCCTCAAGATGAAGGAGATCAGTTATATCCATTCAGAAGCATATGCGGCAGGAGAGCTGAAGCATGGAACAATCAGTCTCATCGAAGACGGAATTCTTGTCGTGGGAGTCTTAACTCAGAACGATCTGTTTGAGAAAACATTGAGCAATATGGTCGAGGTAAAAAGCAGAGGCGCATATTTGATGGGACTTACGACATATGGAAACTACAGCGTGGAAGATACGGCGGACTTTTCCGTTTATGTGCCGAAAACAGAAGAATATTTTTCCGCAAGTCTTGCGATCGTGCCGCTTCAGCTTATGGGATATTACGTCAGTGTCGCAAAAGGTTTGGATGTTGACAAACCGCGGAATCTGGCAAAATCCGTAACAGTAGAATAATTTTTACATCGTGTGAAGAAATTATACTTTTAATATCTGAATAAAAATGCATATTCTCTCTTTTTAATATATTTATAAGAGAAAATATGCATTTTGTATTTGAAAATATACATTTTGGAGAGTTGACAAGGAACAGATGTTAGCCTATTATTAAAAATGTATCGTGAAAATTATGATAAAAGTAATGTTTGTTTATAGTGAATTTAAACAGCGGTCTATAAAAGGCAGCATATCTATCTAATGTGTTTTATTGAAAGTTGATAAATGACATAGGGATATGCTGTTTTGGCGTGTCATGAAAAAACTTAAACACATTAATGCGTTATCGCAATGATAGAATGAAGCGCCGTGAAAATGTTGAAACTAGGTATTGGAATTCAAAGTTAAGGAGCGGCGCACAAAATGGCAAAAATAATTGATACACACAGTCATATATTACCCGGGATCGATGACGGGGCTGGTTCATGGAAAGAAGCGCTTTGCATGTTGAAAACAGCGCAGGCTCAGGGAATCAGAAGAGTGATCGCAACTCCTCACTGGGGAGGACCTTTCGGTTATACCGATCCGGTGCAGATCAGAGAACTCTGTTTTACATTACAGGAAAAAGCAAGACGTCACAATATCAGTGTGAAAATTTATCAGGGGCAGGAAGTGATGTACACCGAGGAAGCGGCGGACAGGATTGCAAACGGCGAGATCCTTACATTGGCGGACAGCCGGTATGTACTGGCTGAATTTTATCAGGGAATCGGGTATTCGGGAATTTTTCGGGCAGTACAGCGCTTTACACAGTCGGGATACAGTCCGATCATCGCTCATGCAGAGAGATATGAAGCGCTGAAAGATATCGGGCGTCTGGAAGAACTACGAAAGCAGGGAGCATATATACAGTTGAATTTCAGGGCGATCGGGGGAAAGTGGCATGATTTTACAACACGTTGGTGCAGGAAAGCTCTGAAAGAAGGATTTGTTCATTTTGTCGGAACGGATATGCATAATATGAGAACGAGAAAACCGGAGACAGAATCCGCAGTAATGTGGATGGAGAAGCATCTGGAGCCGGATTATGTAAAAAAACTGTTTTTAAAAAATCCCGAGAAGATTTTAAGAAACGAGCGTTTGTAAGAAAAACATTGTAAAACATAGTCAATTTATGTAAAAAAGACGCATTGTAAAATGAGAAACAGGGAAAAAGTGAAGAAAATACTGGTAAATGGAATTAATTTATTTCCTTATAGAAAAATATGATATATAATTAGAAGGATTAATATATTACGAACAGAGAGACGGATAATAGAGGAAGTGATAAAATATGGAAAAAACACATGATGAAGAAATGGCAATCGACCTGTGGGAGTTAATTTCCGCACTGAAAAAGCGGGCGCTGATTATTTTGGCGGCGTGTCTGCTTGGCGGTGTTGTGGCAGGTGTATATACAAAACTTTGCATCACCCCGATGTATACGGCGACATCATCGATGCTTGTGACAACACAGGAAACAACGCTTACGTCTATTGCGGACCTTCAGCTTGGAAGCGCTCTTACGGGAGATTACAGTATTCTTGCGACAAGCCGGAGCGTTCTTGAAGAGGTGATCGAAGATCTGGGTCTGAACATGAATCATCACCAACTGAGAGGAAGTATTACGATCACCAATCCGGAAGGAACGCATATTATGGAAGTGACGGCCAGAAGTTCCGATCCCGAGACCGCAAAAAAGATTGCGGACACTATGGCGGTTGTTTCAGCGCAGTATATAAAAGAAAAAATGGAGGTGGCTCCTCCTAAGATCATCGAAGAGGCGGAAGTTCCGTCATCCCCGGTCAGCCCGAGTATGAATAAAAACGTTATGATGGGCGCGCTGGCAGGATTTGCTCTTGCGGCGGCGATCGTGATTTTGTTTGCGATCATGAATGATTCGATCAAAACAGAGGATGATATCGAAAGAGCGCTCGGCATTCCGACACTTGCCGTGATTCCGGACAGAAAAGATTATATAGATGATCATGGCGGCAGTAAAAAGAAGAAAGGCAAAAGAAGGAGGCAGAGTAAATGGCGGAACAAAAGGTGATAATGACAGATCCGAGACAAGAGGATTATTTTTATCAGGAAGCAATTAAGACGCTGCGAACGAATATCCAGTTTGCCGGGATGGATGTAAAGACAATTCTGTTTACAAGCTGCTATCCGAACGAAGGAAAGAGCGATATTACGTTCCAACTTTCGCAGGAGATCGGAAAATTAGGGAAAAAGGTACTTCTTCTCGACGCCGATATCCGCAAGTCGATACTCGCATCCCGGTACGGAGTGGGAAAACAGGTTCAGGGATTATCAAATTACTTGAGCGGTCAGGCTTCTATCGCGGAGATTATTTATCGTACGAACTATGAGAATATGGATATCATTTTTTCAGGTTCATTTGCGCCGAATCCGTCAGAACTGCTTGGGCAGGAAGCGTTTGGAACGCTTTTGGGAGCGGTGAGAGAACATTATGATTATATCATTGTAGATACGCCGCCGATCGGAAGTATTATCGATGCGGCGATCGTCGCAAAACAGTGCGACGGGGCGGTGCTCGTATTTGAAAGCGAACTTGTGAGCAGTAAGGAGGCGGCTCGAGTCAAAGAACAGCTTCTGATGACAGGGTGCAGACTGATCGGAGCCGTGCTTAATAAGGTAGATGTAAAGAAGAATAAATACTATCACAGATATGACTATTACTATCATGGATATCAGGAAAAAAAGGAAGTTACAAAGAAAAATAAAGAAAGATAAAACGGTACTCAGATAATGGATGTATGATCAGATAATGGGAGGGGATCGGAAAGAAACAGATGAAAAAGAAAAAATATTTGAAATGGTGGATCGCGGCGGTATCAGCGGTTTTCATTGTAGGAGCGGGAATATTTGTATATACGCAGTATAAGGCGGCACAGACGTCGGGAGACGTCGCCACGAAAGACGGAACATCCGCCTCGGCATCGGATATTACATGGAACGGCAAGACATACAGTTACAATGAACATTTGAGTAACTTTTTGTTCCTCGGTATTGATACAAAAGAAAAGGCAGAGACAAAAACAGGTCAGGCAGACGCCGGGCAGGCGGACGCGTTGTATCTTCTGTCATGGAATCGGCTGGAAGGAGATATTACAGTGATCAGCATTCCGAGAGATACGATGACTCAGATCGAAACGTTCGGTCCGGGCGGAAAAAGTCTCGGAAAGAGCAAAGATCATATCAGTTTATCTTATGCATACGGTGACGGCGGATATGAAAGCTGTGAGCTGGCGGAAAATGCAGTTTCCGAATTGCTTTACGGACTGCCGATAGACGGGTACTGTGCTTTGAATATGGATGGACTTCCTGTTTTGACAGACAGCGTCGGAGGCGTAACAGTAACCGTGCCGAACGACAGTCTGGCGGAAGTTGACCCCGGATATGCAAAAGGAGCGGTGGTCACTTTGAAAGGTGAAGATACAGAACAGTTTGTTCGATACAGAAATACGGAGATCAGCCAGAGCGCGATCGCACGTATGGAGCGCCAGCAGGAATATATCAGAGCATTCGGCGAAGCTTTAAAAAAGGCATCTGCAGATAAAGCGCTTGTTACCGATCTGTACAAGGCGATTGAACCGTATATGGTAACGAATATGGGGAAAAGTCGTTTTGTTGATCTGACGGAAAGTGTATCAGAAGGCAAAAAGGTGAACCGATGGACGATTCCGGGAGAAGGAATTCAAGGTAAAGAATATGATGAATACGTCGTAGATGATGACGCTTTGTATGAAAAGACAGTTGAGACATTTTATGTAGAGAAAAAATAAAGTGCAGAAAGAACAGAGACGGCATATGAAAAAGATATCTAAGATAATAGGAAGCGTTCTTATCACAGCCGCAGCAGTTTGCCTTGGCATCGGAGTTTATCAATTTACGAAAGAACAAAACGCCGGAAAAGGGTATCAGGATCTTTCGGAAGAAGTGAAAAAAGAACCGGAAGATGAAGGTTCAAAATCAAAAGTTGATATCCCGATCGATTTTGCGGCGCTAAAGGAAAAGAATCCCGATGTGTATGCGTGGATCAGTATACCGGGAACGGCGATAGACTATCCGGTTCTCCAAAGGGAGAATGACAACACATACTATTTGGATCACACGATCGATCATGAAGAAAAGACCGAAGGAGCGATTTTTACGGAGAATTACAACAATACTGATTTTGAAGATCCGAATACGGTCATTTACGGGCATGACATGAGAAACGGTTCGATGTTTAAAGGACTGCTCGACTATCGGGATAAAACATTTTTTGATCAAAACAAAGAAGTGCTGATCTATACGCCGGATGCAATACGACATTATAAAATATTCGCTGCGTATCCGTATGACAGCAGACATTTGCTTAGAAGTTTTGACTTTACAGATAAAGAAGTGTATCAGCAGTATTTATACCGTATCTTTGCAATCCGCGATATGAATGCGAGCATTGATACAACAGCGCAGGTGGGGACGGACGATAAGATCCTGACCTTATCAACATGCTATGCAAACCAGCCGGATATGAGGTTTCTTGTTCAGGCAGTGTTGGTTTCCATAGAACAATAAGGCAAAAGAAAATCATTTATCAGAGAAAGGAAGAGTGAACAATATGAAAAAGAAAATCATGGGTGTAATTTTGGCGGCAACGCTTATCGTATCACAGGCAGTAACGGCGTTTGCAGGAAGTAAAACGTCAGAAGTTGTGCTTCCGAATGATTTTGCGGCTTATTATACCGTAACGGAAGGAACAAGAGAGGCATTTGCAGAGGCAGAGGCAGTTTCCCCACAGACAGTTGACGCGATCATGGAAGTAAATAACGGAAGCATGACTCTTGCACAGCTTGTTGCAGATATGAAAGAACTGCTCAAAGCAGAAGGCGCAGCAGGACTGAAGATGACAGAAGAACAGGTCGACGCTCTGGCGGCAGATCTGGGTTCCAGAACGTTTGTCACAAAGTTTTTTGACCTTGAGCCTGTAAACGGCGGGATTAAAGATGACAACGGAGACTACCTTGTAACATTAAGCGTGCCGGCAATTTCCACAGCTATGACAGAAGTAGCGTTTCTTCACTTCAGCACAGACCGCGCGGCATGGGAAGTTGTGGAAGCGTCAGACGTAGATTATACAAACAAAGAGATCACTGCGTCCTTTAAAGATCTTTCGCCGGTTGCCGTGATCGCAAAAGTAGATACGTCCGCAGACAATGCGATCGGAACGTCTCCGCAGACAGGAAGATTCCCTGTTTCCGTACTTTGGATCGGTGCAGCAGTAATCCTTGGTGCGACAGGCGTTATTGTGTTAAGAAAACGCAAAGAAAAATAAATATTGAATGTGCCTTGAAAGGCTGACGGTAAGGAATGGCTCGATGATAAGAAATATTTTCGGGCTATTTTCTTGCAAAAATCAGGGGAAAAACGGCTATTTTCCGGTAATGTATAGTAACAAAAGAACCGGATACGCAAAAGACAAAAATTTACGAAACAGTAAAAAGAAAAAGAAAGAAATAGCAGTTAAAGAAGTATGAAAGATAAACTAGAGGGACAGCAGTTAAAAATATCAAAACATGAAAGATGGATTTGGAGAGATAACAGAGGAAATTACAGATGAGAGGAAAGACTACATTTCATATAAGATGGAAATTATTTTTTTACGATGTGATCGTATTTGCAGTGACGTCTGTATTTCTGCTTGTATTATATGAAGGACCGGTAAAATTGACGCAGAGAGGGGAATTGTAGCAGATGCTTCTTGCATTTGTATGCGTATTTGCCTGCCGGCTGGTCGGAAAGATATATGGGCAGATATGGAGGTACGGGGGAATTCAATGCTACATGCGTTTAGTTTGTACGGATTGTGTGGCATTTTTAATATATGTGATTTTGGAATCTGTTCTTCCGGTCGCTCATATCTCATTTCCGCGCCTTCTGGCGTTGAGTACGGTAAACACCATGGGAGCGCTGATCATGAGAATGTCTTACCGTTATGCGTATAAGTGCAGCAACCTGGAAACTTTTTCAGGTAAAATTTTAGCCGCACTGCTGAAAATATTTGCCGGAATTGAAGTGGGGGAAACAAGAGACGATCAGAAGATCAAAGTGGCGATCATAGGGGCAGGAAATGTCGGAGTTACTCTGGCAGGGGAACTGTTGGCAAACAAGATGGCATCCTATGTGCCGAAATGTTTTGTGGATATCGATAAATCAAAAGGCGGACGAGAGATACAGGGACTTCCCGTATTATCTGAAAACGAGGCGACGTTTCAGAAACTGAAAAAATACGGAATACAGGAAATTATCTTTGCGCTGCCGTCTATGGCGGATGAAAGAAGAACAGAGCGATATCTTTATTATAAAAATGCCGGATATAAAGTGAAGATGTACGATTATCCTAAGATGCAGATGGCAGGCGGAAAGAGATCGCTTCGAGAATTTGATATAGAAGAACTGCTATTTAGAGCTCCGAGAAAGCTTACGAACGAAAAGACAGATGCTTATTATAATGATAAAGTAATCCTCGTCACAGGAGGAGGCGGGTCGATCGGATCGGAACTGTGCAGACAGATTGTAAAAATGGGGCCGAAAAAATTGATCATCCTTGACGTTTATGAAAACGGAGCTTACGATCTTCAACAGGAGTTAAGAATCGCATATGGCAACGAACCGGGCATCAGTGTGGAAATCGCTTCGATTACAGATTCAAAAGCAATGGAGCGTGTATTTTCAAAATATCATCCCCAGATCGTTATTAATGCGGCTGCCCATAAACATGTTCCACTTATGGAAAATAACTGCATCGAAGCGATCAATAACAACGTGTTCGGAACGGCGGTTGTCGTTGAGATGTGCGAGAAATACGGCGCAGAACGCTTTATGATGGTTTCGACAGATAAAGCGGTTAATCCGACTAACGTGATGGGTGCAACGAAGAGAATGTGCGAAATGATCGTGCAAAGCGCCAGCATTAACGGAAAAGTAAAATACAGCGCGACAAGATTCGGAAACGTATTAGGAAGCGCAGGAAGTGTAATTCCTCTGTTTAAACGTCAGATCCAAAACGGTGGACCGATCACACTTACAGATAAAAGGATCATCCGCTACTTTATGACGATTCCGGAGGCGTCTCAGCTCGTGTTGGAGAGCGGCGTGATTGCTCACAATGGCGAACTGCTTGTTCTCGACATGGGAAAACCGATCAAGATACTGGATCTTGCAGAAAATATGATCCATCTGTCAGGAGCAAATAATATTAAGATCGTAGAGACAGGACTCCGTCCGGGAGAAAAGCTGTATGAAGAACTTCTTGTTAAAACAGAAGAACTTGATAAGACCGAAAACGATCTCATCTTTAGAGAAAAAGATAAGCCATTGCCGACAGAAGCAATCCGTGAAAAATTAAGAATGCTCAAAGACGTCTGTGAAAACGGAGACGATGAGCAGGCAAGAGAAATGCTGCGCAAAGTTGTGCCGACATTTAAAAGACCGGAAGAAGTGAACCGGGAAGTAGGCGATGAAGTAGAGCCGGAGGATAACAGCTTCCTTCGGTGAAGAATGAAAGCCTGAAATTCTTGGATAAGGTGAAGAGATACGATGAAAAGTGCGGATCGGCATTGGCAGATAAAGTGTGCGGCAGGAGTAATCAAAAGGAAAATAATATAATAAACATAAGTAAAAAGAAAGAATCTACAGGAGAGAGAAAATGAAGAGGAAAGCTTATGACGGGATTTATAATCAATACATTAAGCGGGGAATTGATTTTTGTCTTGCATTGGTCGGTCTGATCATTGCAGCAATTCCGATGGCAATCGTTGCAGTTGCTATTAAAGCGGAATCAAAAGGTCCTGTGATCTTTAAACAGGATCGAATCGGTTATAAGGGAAAAGTATATAAAATGTATAAATTTCGCAGCATGTGTGTCGGAGCAGAAAAAGGAGGCGTTTATTCGGATAATAAAGACAGCCGCGTGACAAAAGTCGGAAAATTCATACGCGCAACGAGTATTGATGAACTGCCCCAGCTTGTGAATGTTTTGAAAGGGGATATGGCGCTGATCGGTTTTCGCAGTCCGCTTACATATCATCCGTGGCCATGGAGTGAATATACAGAGGAACAGAAGAAGATGTTTAACGTACGTCCAGGAATTACAGGCTGGGCGCAGGTGAACGGAAGAAAAACAGTTGAATGGAATAAACGTATCGAATTGAACGGTTGGTATGCAGAGCATGTTTCCTTTTGGTTGGACGTAAAGATTTTATTTATGACAGTATTTAAAGTACTTACAAATGCCGACAACGAAAACGTCGGAGAAACAGTGAAACAAAAATAGAAACAGATATTGCTATAGAAAATGACGGAAGATCAAATAAAACGATCAAAAGAAAAGCAGACAAAAACAGAGGGGATGATCAGATGCCATTAAAATTGATGTATATTACAAATTCAGAAGATGTCGCTCACATTGCAGAAGAAGCAGGCGTTGATCGTATTTTTGTCGATATGGAATATATCGGCAAAACCGACAGGCAGGGCGGGATGGATACAGTACAGTCCAGACATACGGCAGATGATGTGAGGCGGCTTGCACAGTGTTTAAATAAATCAGAGCTGTTTGTAAGAGTAAATCCGATTCATGAAAAAACAGATAAATATAGCTCGTCAAAAGAAGAAATCGACGAAGTGATCGAAGCCGGAGCGGATCTCTTGATGCTGCCTTATTTTAAAACGGCAGAGGAAGTTCAGACATTTGTAAAATATGTGGATGGCAGAGCAAAAACAGTTCTTTTGGTTGAAACACCCGAAGCGGCGGCTATTGCAGAGAATCTGGTAAAAATTCCGGGAATTGACGAGATGTTTATCGGATTGAATGATTTATCATTAGGTTACGGTAAAAATTTTATGTTTGAACTGCTGCTTGACGGTACGGTTGAAGAACTCTGTCTGAAATTCAGAAAAGGAGGAATTCCTTATGGGTTCGGAGGAATTGCTTCGTTAGGAAAAGGAATGCTTCCTTCGGAATATGTGATCAAAGAACATTATCGTCTTGGTTCTACATGTGCGATTTTGTCACGGAGTTTCTGCAGGACAGATCAAGTGACAGATTTAAAAGAAATCCAGAAGATTTTTGAAACCGAATTGCCGAAAATACGGCAACTTGAAGAAGAATGCAGTGTACATAGTCAATATTTTTGGAAAAACAGACAACAGGTTGAGACAAAAATAAGACAGATCTGCGAATGTGAGGATGCAAAATGAATTTATTAGTAACAGGAGCATGGCAAGGAGCAAAAGACGGGATTGAACAATTAAAAACATTGGGGCATCAGGTAGAATTTTTGCAGTTTGAAAAAGATGAGCTTCCGTGTTCATATGAATGGGTTGAAGGAGTTATATGCAACGGACTATTTCTTTCGCATCCGATCGAGCGATTTACTCATTTAAAATATATTCAACTGACAAGCGCCGGATTTGACAGAGTTGATATGCAGTATGTAAAAAAACATAATATTGAGATACATAATGCAAGAGGGGTATATAGTATCCCAATGGCAGAGTTCGCAATATTCGGAGTATTAGAACTGTATAAACAAGGCAAATTCTTTCAGCAGAATCAGGCGGAAAAACGGTGGGAGAAACAAAGAAATCTGTCAGAATTGTTCGGAAAGCAAGTATGCATTGCAGGCTGCGGCAATGTCGGAACAGAATGTGCAAAACGTTTCTCTGCTTTTGGATGCAGAATAACGGGTGTAGATCTGTATCCGAGAGAAGATGAAAACTATGGAAAAATGGTTGGAATCGAGAACTTGTCCGACGTTCTCTCCAAAAGTGATATCGTTATATTGACTTTGCCGCTGACTAAGGAGACAAGGCATTTGATGAACGAAGAAAAATTCAGCCAAATGAAAGACGGGGCGATCCTTGTAAATATTGCAAGAGGCGCTGTCGTAGATACAGAAGCGTTGATGCGGGAGATGCCAAGACTTGGCGGAGCGGTGCTGGATGTGTTTGAAGAAGAACCGCTGCGGGAAGATAGTCCGTTATGGGAGATGGAAAATGTAATTGTAACGCCTCACAATAGTTTTGTGGGGGATGGAAATGCCCGGAGACTGGCGGGAGTGATCTATGAAAATATAAGGAGAGAGTAAATATAATTATGAAAGTACTTTTGACAGCAACTGTTCAAAGTCATATTTGTCAATTTCACAAACCACTTGTAGAAGTTCTTCATGAGAATGGATGCGAGGTACATGTAGCGGCAAAAAACAATTTGGCAGAAAAAAATGGATTAAAACTTGATTTCGTAGAAAAAGTATATGATGTTCCTTTTTCGCGTTCGCCTAAAAGTAAAGATAATTTGAAAGCATATAAAGTTTTAAAAAGAATTATAGATAATGGAAATTATGATGTAATACATTGTAACACTCCGATGGGAGGAATTGTTACAAGATTAGCTGCGGGACAAGCAAGAAAACAAGGAACAAAAGTTTATTATACAGCTCATGGTTTTCATTTTTATAAAGATGCCCCAAAGAAAAATTGGATGATTTTTTATCCGATAGAGAAAATTTTTGCGAGAAAAACAGATAAGCTTATTACAATTACAAAAGAAGACTATAAACTGGCGAAAAGTAAATTTTCTTGTGAGGTAGAATACATTCATGGAGTAGGATGTAATACACAAAAAATCAGTATAATGTCAGAGCAGGAAAAGGCAGTTTTAAGAAAAAGAATAGGAATGTCTGAAGAGACGAAAATACTTCTAAATATAGGTGAATTACTTCCAAACAAAAATCAAAAAACGGCTGTTTTGGCAATGAAGAAAATTGTTGAAAAAGTTCCTGATAGTCATTTATTTATAGCAGGAAATGGATCGGAAAAGGGCAATTTAGAGAAATTAATAACAGAGAATCATTTGGAAAATAAAATAACTTTATTAGGATACACAACACAAATTAATTTTTATTTGAATATATGTGATGTTTTAGTTGCTTGCAGTTATAGGGAGGGACTTCCTCTGAATTTAATGGAAGCTATGTTATGCGGAAAACCGATTGTAGCGTCAGATAATCGAGGACACAGAGAATTAGTGAAAAACGGAGTCAGTGGTTATATTGTTAATCCTAATAATTCAGAAGAGTTTTCAGATAAAATATGTGATATATTGACGGGAAAAAAGGATTATCGGAAGATTGCTTTAGAAACAGTATTACCTTTTACAGATGTAAATGTAAAGAAAGAATTGGCAAGAGTATATGAGATTAAGGCTTAACTAATAGAAAGGAATCACACATGATCGTATATGTATCTATGATACTCGTAGTCTGCTTGGGCTATTGCATACAGAATATTCGGACGAGAGGAATAAGGACAGTAGGTAAGGTATCTAAAATAGCGGTATTTCTTACGTTTGGATATATTATTTTTTGGGTGGGAATGAGAAATGCTTTTGTGGATACGGCAGCATATATCGCACAATTTTCACAGGCAAGCTGGGCTAATTTTACATATATGGAGTTCACCTTTGACAGTGGTTGGGGATTCGATACGTTAATGATATTATTTAAAGAGTTGATTTCTTCTAATTATCATGTGTGGTTAATGTTTTTAGCAGTTGTGAGCGGCGGATGTATTGCGTTCGTTTTTTGGAGATATTCGACAAACTATTATTATACACTTTTTTTGTTTTTAGCTATGACAAATTTCACATGGTTGATGAATGGAATTCGGCAGTTTTTGGCGGTAACAATTATTTTTGCATGTACCCCATTAATAGAAAAGAAGAAGTGGTTGCCATATTGTTTGATTGTATTATTATGTACGACGATACATGCCTCGTGTATCATTATGATTCCGATATATTTTGTAGTACAAGGAAAGCCGTGGTCAAAGAAAACTTTGCTTATTATTGTTGGTGTGTGTTTAGTAGTGGTATTTGCGACACAATTTACGAATCTGTTGGATACAGTTTTAGAAGATACGAAGTGGGCAACGATGAGTGAGGATTATATTAATGATGATGGAGTTAATCCTCTTCGTGTTTGTGTATATTCAGTTCTAGCAATTTTGGCATTTGTAGGACGGAAACAATTAAAGGAAGTTCCTAGTTGGGTGAATATATTTACTAATATGTCGGTTGTTACAGTGGCGTTATATGCAATCGGAATGGTGACGAATGGCATTATGATTGGAAGATTACCGATTTATATTCAGATGTATGGTTATGTACTTCAGCCTTATGTAATAGATAAATGCTTTACTGTAAGAAGTAAAAAGTTGTTATATGCAGCAAGCATAGTTTGTTATTTATTCTATTTTTATTTAATGACTCGCGGGCTTTATTATTCGTCTGATTTTACAGGGCGTATATATTGAAGCTGAGAATAGTTGATAGAATCGGATATTATACGAGGAGATAAAAGGATGACAGTGAGGGTATTACATGTTGTAACCGATATGCGGCGCGGTGGATTAGAAACAATGTTGATGAACTATTATCGGAAAATAGATCGAAATAAAGTTCAGTTTGATTTTTTGGAACATAGACAAGAAGAAAGTGACTATGATCGGGAAATAAAAAAAATGGGTGGGAAGATTTACAGAATTCCAAGATTAAATCCATTTAGTATTCATTATAAATCGACGCTGTATGAATTCTTTGAAGAGCATCCGGAATATCAGGTTGTTCATGTACATCAGGATTGTTTGAGTTCTATTATATTAAAAGCTGCTCAAAAATGTGGTGTTAAAGTGAGGATTGCACACAGTCATAGTAATAATCAAGATAAGAATTTAAAATATTTATTGAAGTTGCATTATATGAAAAAAATTCCGCAATATGCTACGCAACTGTTTGCATGTTCTGAAGAAGCTGGTAAGTGGATGTTTTGTGGGGCTGATTTTGATGTGCTGAATAATGCGATTGATGCCAAAAGATATATTTATTCGTCGGAAGTTAGGGCAAAACGACGAAAAGAATTTGGAATTGAAGAGGATACGATAGTTGTAGGACATGTAGGGCGTTTTTGGTATCCTAAAAATCATATGTTCTTACTGGATATATTTCAAAAGATAGCTGATAAGACCGATGCTAAATTATTATTGGTGGGGGATGGGCGTTTAAGAGCAGATATTGAAAAGAAAATTCAACAACTTCATTTAGAGGATAAGGTGATTTTGACCGGAGTAAGGAACGATGTTGCGGAATTATTGCAAGCAATGGACGTTTTTGTTTTTCCATCTATATATGAGGGGTTACCGGTAACTATTATAGAGGCACAGGCAGCAGGACTTCCGTGTTTGATTTCAGATAAAGTTCCGATTGAATGTAAAAAAACAGATTTGGTGACGCAGATAGATTTGGATAAGCCGGCAGAGCATTGGGCAGAAAAAGCGATACAAGCATCAGAAACAGAAAGAAAAGATATGTATGAAGAAATAGAAAAAAGTGGATATGATATCGAAAAAAATGCAGAAGAATTGGTAGATTTTTATTTGAAAATGGGAAGGGATTAATGAGAGAAATAGTAAAAGAGCACTGTGGTATGAGTGAGAATAAAGCAAAAGAAACTCAAGTATATACCGGAATAGATGTATTCAAATTGATTGCAGCAGTATTAGTTGTATTGTTACATACTGTAGAAACATCTAATTACTATGCATGTGCTATGAAAGAAGTGTTTACACGTTTGGCAGTTCCATTCTTTTTTATAGCTTCTGGATTTTTTTCCAGAAAGGGTTGGAAAAGGCTCAAAGTAAGGTAAGCTATATTAAAAAATATGAAAAGAATATTTTAAAGATCTTTTTTGTATGGGCAGTAGTTATGTATTCGCCCTTTGTTATTTATTCCTATATTACAAATAACGTAGGTGAGTCAAGTTTAAGAATAGTAGGAATGTTGATTCGTAGAATTTTTATTATTGGTCCTGGTCCATATTGGTACTTAGTAACATTATTTTGGTCTTCGTTGTTTATTTATTTTTGTTATGTAAAAAAGAAAGAAAATTTCTTGTTTATAGCTATGATGGTTGGATTTTGCATGCAGATTTTATATTCTTGTTTCAGAGGGGCGTTTTCAAAAATATTTATTTTTGAGATGTTTTTTAAGGTGATTTATGGAATTTTTTCATGGGAATATAATTTTTTAATGTATGGTATTCCATTTATGGGAATAGGGTATTTTTTTAGTAAAAAGAAAATTCATATGAGTAAAAAAAAGGCTTCGATATTACTTCTTATTGCAACGTTGTTTAGTATGGTAGAATATAGTTTGCCTAGAATTATTCCAAGTACTTTTTGGATAGATAATAGAATTTTTCTTGCGTTTATTGTCCAGGCAATCGCGTATTTTCTATTAGCGGAAAGCATGGTTGTTAAAATTAGTAAGAAAAGATCGTTGTCGATAAGACAATTAAGTTCGTTTATATATTTTTCACATGTAATTTTACTTTATGAAATATTAAATCGAATTTTAGATAATTTTACAACACTTCCAACATATGATCCGATTATGATTTTTCCTAAATTCTTAATAATCATAATGGCTTGTATATTGTTATTTATACCAATTAAGAAGATAAATAATAAATACTTAAACATTTTAATTAATGGATAAAAGGGATGGGGAACGAATGAAAACAATAACAGTATTTACACCTGCGTATAATCGAGCACAAACACTTTCACGCACATATGAATCACTTGTGAAACAAAAGTGTAAAGATTTTAAATGGCTTATTGTAGATGATGGTTCATCAGATCATACAAGGGAAATTGTGCAAGAATGGCAGAAAAAAGATAATGGTTTTGAAATTCAATACATATATAAAGAAAATGGCGGAATGCATACAGCACATAATGTAGCATATGAAAATATAGATACAGAATTAAATGTATGTATTGATTCCGATGATGCGTTGGCAGATGATGCCATAAAGAAAATATTGGAAAAGTGGAATCAAGTAAAGGGGAAAGGTTATGCAGGACTTATTGGGTTAGATGCTGATTTTTCAGGTAATATTATTGGAAAGGGTTTTTCAAAAGATATGACCGAGACCACTTTAGTAGGATACTATGCAAATGGTGGAAGTGGAGATAAAAAATTAGTATATCGAACAGATATTATAAAGAAATATCCCTCTTATCCTGTATTTGAAGGAGAAAAGTATGTTGCCTTAGGATATAAGTATCGTTTGATTGATCAAGAATATAAGCTGGCAGTGTTAGATGAGATTCTCTGTAATGTGGAGTATCAGCCGGACGGTTCGTCGAATAGTATGCTTCGACAATATATTAAAAATCCAAAGGGCTTTGCGTTTTGGCGAAAGATATGCATGCAGTTTCCCGAATCTGAACAAAGAGTATTTCAAGATTGTATACATTATGTTTCAAGTAGTTTGTTAAGCCGAAACTGGCATTTTATTAAAGAATCGCCTAGAAAAGGCAAAACTGTTTTAGCTATTCCAGCAGGCATATTGTTGACACTTTATATTAAATCGAAGGTTAAAGGATAGGGGAGAAATGAGTAAAGGAAGAAATGGGGAAATATATTTTGTGACATGGTTACGCGCGGTAGCTGTTGCTTTAATTTTATCGTGTCATTTGGCTTCATGGAGCGAAAATAGAATATTGTTGATTATGTCTCAAATTTTAAATGTAGGTGTGCCTATATTCTTTATATTATCAGGCTTCCTATTTGGAATTGGGGGGGGGCAAAATAAAAATCCGGTACAGTGGTATATAAAACGGATCAAAAGAATTTTTATTCCATATGAAATTTTTATGGTAGTTTTGTTAGTCTTACATATTATGACTAAACAAGAAATAAAGGTGATTCAGTGGGTAAGAACTATTTTGGGAATTCAGGGTTTTTCAGGTGTAAGAGGTGCAGAGCAGACATGGTTTATTACTGCAATATTAATATGCTATTTAGTAACACCGGGAATTGCATATTTCTCAGATCTTTTGTGTAAAAAAACCAAAATAATTCAAAAAGTAATTTTGACATTGGTTTTATTTCTTCCAGCTCTAATACCATTTATTATAGGAGAAGCGGCATCATTTGTTACTCCGATTGTGTGGTATTTTTTAGCATATTTTTGTGGAAAAAATTGGAATAAAATTAAATATGCTATAAATAAGTCAAAAATGATAGGTGCGATGCTAATTATAGCGGTGATGTTTTTGCTACGAATCATAGGGCGCTTTATATTGGATGGGACAATTTTATATGATTATGTAATTGTAGTATACGAACATAATATTGTGGCATTTTGTATTGCAGTGATTTTCATTTATTACTTTTCCAATAAAAAACCTACAAGAATTGTAAAAACAGTTAGTAATATTAGTTTTGAGATATATTTGTATCATTGTATGTTTGGAGTAGGACCAATAAAAATTTCTGATTTAACAAGATTTTATTCTTTAAATTGTGTGATTATTATTTTACTCTCTGCGGTCATTGCATATATAATGAATAAATTTAGTGACATGGTATTGAAAAAGATATGAAGGATATATTGAAATGAATAAGATGTTTAAAGAAGATTATTACAGAATGACTGGAACGGAATATAAGTTTGGAATCAAAAGCCTGATACAATGGTTCGTATCCCATCAGATCAAATATGTATATTGGTTGAGAAAAGCGCAAGATAAACCGTCAGTATTGAAAAAGTTTATTTTAAAGAAATATTCTAAAAAATATGGATTAGAAATCTCGATAAATGCGGAAATCGGAAGAGGACTTTATCTTGGTCATCCTTACAATATTTCTGTGGGGGGGGGCGTGCGGCTTGGGGATAATGTGAATTTACATAAAGGCTGTACAATCGGAAGAGAGAATCGTGGAAAGCGAGAAGGTGTTCCGTCAATAGGTGATAATGTCGCAGTGGGAATTAACGCTACTGTGATCGGAAATATTCATATAGGAAATGATGTTATGATAGCGCCGAATAGTTTTGTGAATTTTGACGTTCCGGATCATTCAATCGTAATCGGTAATCCGGGAGTGATACATCATAGAGATGATGCAACAAAAGGATATATAGGTTTTTGCGTAAAGTAGTTATAGAGAAATAGGGGGAGTTATATGATACCAAAGAAAATACATTATTGTTGGTTTGGTATGGCTGAAAAGCCGAAACTGGCAAAAAAATGCATAGAAAGTTGGAAGAAATATTGCTCAGATTATGAAATTATTGAGTGGAATGAAAAAACATTTGATGTGAATGCAAATCAATATACGAAATATTGTTATGAAAATAAAAAATGGGCATATTTAAGCGACTATGTTCGGTTAGCAGTTGTTGCAGAGCATGGTGGAATTTATTTTGATACAGATGTAGAAGTAGTGAGATCATTTGATGATTTATTAGAATATGAAGCATTTTATGGTTTTGAAAATGATCAGTATGTAGCTTCGGGGTTGGGATTTGGCGCAGAAGCTCAACATAAAACTATTTTAGCAATGTTAGAGGAATATCATCTGTTGAATTTTGATGAGAATGGGGATTTGGCATTTATAGGATGTCCTATTTTGAATACGAAGGCTTTGGTGAAATTGGGACTAAAAGAGAACGGAAAATTGCAAAATGTAGCTGGTGCAGAAATTTTACCAATTCGTTTTTTTAATCCATATGAAAATTCTACCGGAAAATTAAATGTTCAAAAGGACACGTATTCAATTCACTGGTATGCTAAAAGTGCGCTTGATTGGAAGGCGAAAGTAAGATCGAAAATTACCCAGCCGATACATAGGATATTCGGAGAAGATTGTTTTAAAAGATTTCGCAGATAGATAAGAAGTGTCAACAGGAGGAGAACAATGTTAAAAGAAACAAGCCTGTATGCAGAAAGTTGGAATGTAGCATGGAGGCAAAAGTCGAGAGGAAGTATCTTAAGTGATAAAAAAACAGAGTTTAATGTGATAAAAAATGCTTTTAGATATTGGGCGGCAGATCCTTTTGTATTTGAACATGGGGAAAAAACATATATATTTGCAGAACTTTATGATTATGTTAAATGTAAAGGTTGCTTGGGATATTATGAATTGAGCAGTTCATCTCCGAAATGGGTATCGGTTATTGAAGAAGATTACCATTTATCATATCCTTACATATTTGAAAACAAAGAAGGTATTTTTATAATGCCGGAATCAGGAGCGAATAAGGAGCTGACATTGTATAAAGCAGTTTCATTTCCTGATAAATGGGAAAAAGTCGATGTGTTACGAAAAAATGTTCAATACGGCGATACAACTCCGTTTGAATGGGAAGGTCATAAATATGCATTGACATATGATGTGGAAAACGTAAATTACAAATTAGTTTTATTAGATTTAGAGAATGAAGATAAAGACAGAGAAATTTCTTGTCAGAATATAAATTGCCGAAGACCTGCGGGAGCTGTTTTCTTATTAGAAGGAAAATGGATCAGACCGGCACAAGACTGTGAAAAAGGTTATGGAAAAGGGTTGTATTTTTATGAATTTCAAATGGATGAACATGGAGAATATTCAGAAAAAACGTGTGAAATGCTCTCACCGGAACAGTTGAGTCTATCATATAAATTGTATCGGGATGGGATGCATACTTATAATGGATCTTCAAACTATGAAGTGATAGATATTAAAACGAGAAGATTTAATATCCTGAATTTTTTGTTTCGGATATTGGGAAAAGTTCGGCGGAAAGGATAGTCAGTTATGAAAAGGATCTTTATGGTGGGGTATAGTACGGATAAGGGCGGCGTAGAAGCCTATATTGTAAATTTATGCAGTCAGTTGCCAAAAGAGAAATATGAAGTGATTTATGATTGGCCGACAATGAAAATAGATGGGAAAACATGGATTCGTCCGAAAAATAGACATAATTATCTTGCTTATAGGAATTTTTGGAAACAGTTTTTCAGAGAGAATCATTTCGATGTTCTGTATTATAATACTTGCGATATTGTAAGTATTGATTTATTGAAGTTCGCAAAAAAAGCAGGGATTTCGGTTAGAATTATTCATTCTCACAATACTGGAAATCAGTTGGGAATAGATAAGCAAATGAGCTTGCCGCATAGGATGATGGAAAGGTCGAATCGTAAAAATATTAATAAGTATGCGACTTATCTGTTAGCGTGTTCAAAATCAGCAGGAGATTGGATGTTCGGCGGACATCAATATCAAATAATTCATAATGGAATTGATCTTTTTAAATATAAATATGATTTAAAAAGACGAGATGCGGTCCGTGATGAACACGGAATAAGATCGGAAAGAGTAATAGGATGCATCGGAAGATTAGACCCTCAAAAGAATCCGATATATGCGGAAAAAATAGCTGAATCTATTCTGAAAAAAGATTCGCAAGCAAAATTTGTGTTTATCGGTGATGGTGAGCTGTCAGATGAAGTGAAAAGCATCGTGAAAGCAAATAAATTGGAAGAAAAGATTCTCTTTGCTGGTGCAGTTGACAATGTAAATGAGTGGATGTCAGCGATTGACTGTCTCATAATGCCGTCGTTGTTTGAAGGATTGCCTTTTGTTTTAGTTGAAGCACAGGCTGCAGGTTTGCCGTGTGTTGTTTCTTCTACAGTATCAAAAGAAGCTGATTTTACAGGGGTGCTTCAGTTCATTGATTTAGATGTAGGTGAAGATGCTTGGGCAGAAGCAGCGCTTTCTGCGTGTGACAATGCAAGGAAAGATTATTTGCAAAATTTGATTGATGCAGGATATTCTATTGAAAATACAGCGGCAGAGGTATGTGAAATTATAGAAAGTGTGGAAAAGTAAAGTGATACATAGAATTGTAAGAAAAATTAAACTTCTTATATGGAAGAAATATCGTCTAAAGATTGATAAAAGAGATCGAAAACGGCTTACAGACAAAATAAAAACTACTTCTATTATTTCAATGAACTGTACAGGTGGAATTATCTCTCATAATTTAGGTCTTCAATTTCTGTCACCGACTGTGAATTTATATATGAATGCAGAGGATTTTATGAAATTTTGTGAAAATCTAAAATATTATATGAGTATTGAGAAGATGCGGGAATGTACAGATCAGAATGTGATAGGTGGGAGAGATTATCCGATAGCATATTTGGGCGATTTAACCTTATATTTGGTCCATTATTCATCTGTAGAAGAAGCAGAAAAGAAGTGGAATGAAAGAAAACAGCGCATCAACTGGGATAATATTGCGATTTTTAATACAGATAGAGAAGGGATGACAGAAGAATTAAAGGATCGTTTTGAGAAGCTTCCGTATAGAAAAGTAATGTTTGTGAACAAACCGGATAAGAAACATACGAGTTGTTTTTATCTGAAGGGGTTTGAAGAGGAAAAGAGCGTAGGGATTATTACTGATCCAGAAGGTTGGAAAGGGTTGAGACCGATTGATCAGTTTGATTATGTGAATTTTTTAGATGGAAAGGATTGCATTTAAGAGGAGAGGGATGGGAAAATTTGAGAGCAGAGCAACGAATTTTGAAATTTTAAGGATTATTAGTATGTTATTGATTGTGACTGGACATTCGATAACACATGGCGGTTTCACCGAAATTCCATTGACTATTAATGGAATGATGGCTGTTGTTCTTACGCAGGGGGCGAGAATAGGCGTTGATATATTTATACTTCTTTCAGGTTATTTTTCTGTGAAAAAAACAGCATCAAATAGAAAAATAAAAAAATTATATATACAGATATGGACATATTCGGTATTAGTTACTGGGAGTATGATGGTGTTTGGGATTATTCCGGTGGGATTGAAAACGGTTATTTCCATGGTATTACCGATATCAACATCGCAGTATTGGTTTGCAACATGTTATATGTTGTTGATTTTAATGAGTCCGTGTTTTCAGGCGTGTATGGAGAAGTTATCGCGAAAGCAGTTGCAAGGTATTTTAATTGTGTTTGGAATATTGTGGTCGGTTATACCTACACTACTGATCGGATCACCAGGATATAGTAATTTAGGGTGGCTTGCATATGTGTATTTGTTAGGCGCGTATATACGGGTTTATGAACCTCCTATATGCAAGAAGATAAAAGTATGGCATGGTATAGTATGGCTGATAGGAATATGTATTTTGGCGGTAGGAACATATTGCTTTGGATATTCATCAATGTTTTTTAGAAGTAATGCAGTCTATCTATTTGCAGAGATGAATAAGTTGCCTGCAATCATTTGTGCAGTATTATTATTTCTTGGATTTAAAAATTGGGATAGAAAGCAAAATTTATTTATTAATAAAGTTGCTGCATGTACTTTTGGAGTATATTTATTGCACGACAATCCACAAATTAGGACTTTTTTGTGGGAAAAATTACTAGATAATAAGAAGTACATTGCAGATATATCGTTTCCAGTACATATAGTAGGTAGTATTGTACTAGTTTTTACAGTCGGAATTATTATTGAATGGGTTAGACAGTATTTGGAGAAAAATATTCATATTTTAGTAGGGAGAAAATAAATGGTTAGTATTATCATACCTGTTTATAAGGTGGAAAAATATTTATCAAAATGTATTGAAAGTATTTTCAAGCAAACATACTTTGATCTTGAATTAATTCTTGTTGATGATGGTTCACCGGATAAGTGCCCGGAAATTTGTGATACATATGCAAGTAAAGATGAAAGAGTTGTTGTAATTCACCAAAAGAATGCAGGGGTGTCGGCTGCGAGAAATGCAGGACTTGAAAAAGCAAAAGGTGAGTATATTGGATTTGTTGATCCAGATGATTGGATTGCGCCTGAAATGTATGAACAGATGATTTTTGCGATGGAAGGCTCAAATGCGGATTTGGCAATTTGTGGATATGATTATTATGATGAAGATTATCATGTTGATGAACAAAGAAGATATAAAGTGCGTTCCAACGAGGTAGTTGATCAACGAGAGATCATGAATCGATTTTCTGATATGCCCCCTTCCATACGCCATGGCGTATGTAATAAATTATTTAGAAATAATTTATTACATACCCAACGATTTATAAATGGCTTGCATTCTTCAGAAGATGTGTATTTCTTAAATGAGTATGTACAAAAAATACAGAGCACTGTTATCGTGCATCATCCATATTATAAGAATTTGGTGCGTCAAGGCAGCGCAACTCATGGAGGGTTAAGCATACAAAGTTTGGCAGAATCTTTTGTGGCACATGAGCAGATGTATAAGGATGCAGTGGGGAAATACCCGGATTTAAAAGTACATAGTCAAGCGTTTTTATTGGACGTATGTACGTTGAAATATAATGAAGCAAAAAGGAAAATGAGTAGTCTTTCAAGTAACGAACAAGAGCAAATGAAGAAATATTTGCAGGAAATGAGACAATTTATAAAACAGTATGCCAGAAAAGCGATGTTTAATAAGGAGATTTATTGGAAGACGAGGATTTATTATTTGTTAAATAAATGATGAGAAGATAGGTTAGTAAATTTTGATTGAAGTGAAATAGTAAGAAAGAGGAATAGATGAACCAAGAAATTCGTAAAATTCAGTTAAAATGTTTGGAGATTTTAGAAATTGTAGATAAAATATGTCGAGAAGAAAATATCCAGTATTCCTTGTGTGGCGGAAGTGTTGTAGGGGCGCATTTGTATAAGAAATGTTTACCATGGGATGATGATGTGGATCTAATGATGACTAGAAAGAATTATAACAGATTTATACAAATTTTACAGAATAAATTGCCAAATGGATTTTCAGCACATAATTATCAGTTAACAAATGATTTTCAAACATTGTTTACAAAAGTCATGAATGATAATACTACTGTTGTTCAACAGGATGGGACAGTGTCAGGTGTTTTTTTAGATATAACGGTGTATGATAAAATTCCTAGAGATTATCGTTTTAAATGGGATATATTACTTTGGAAAATATCTCAAGTAGTAACTATTGGAAAAATAGAAGGGAAAAATATAAAAACAAGACTTCGAAATTTGGTTTTATCAACAATTTTGAAAGATAAGATAAAGTATTTAAAATTTTTTCAGCAACAAGTAGAAAAATTAGGAGATAGATCTAAAGTATATTCTTACGCAGAGTTATTTGGTGCATTTTGCAATACAAAACCATATGAACCTGAGATATTTGAAAATTATGCAGAAATAGATTTTGAGGGGAAAAAGTACATGATTGTACGGGATTATGTAAAATATTTGGAAACTAGATATGATCGTACAGATTTTAGAGAACCAAAAGAAAAGCAGGTTGCTCCACATTATAAATATGTTGATTTATCTATGCCCTATAAGAAGTATATAGAAACTATTGTTAGAATTTAGGAGTGAGAATACAAAATGGAAGATATAAAAGTTAGTGTTTGTTGTTTGGTATATAACCATGAGAAGTATTTGCGTCAGTGTTTAGATAGTCTTCTTATGCAGGAAACAAACTTCAAGTACGAGATTCTTATTCATGATGATGCATCCACAGATGGATCGGCAGATATTATTCGTGAATATGAAAGCAAATTTCCAGATATTATTAAGCCAATATATCAGACAGAGAATCAATACTCTAAACAAGTGCAAATATCATGGACATATCAATATCCACGAGCAAGGGGAAAATATCTTGCGTGGTGTGAGGGGGATGATTTTTGGTCTGATAAGAAAAAACTTCAGAAGCAATATGATATAATGGAGAAAAATTCAGATTGTTCATTTTGTGTGCATACAGTAAGATATGTGAAAGAAAATGGGGAAATTACAGAGAAGGTTAAACCTTATGGAGAAAATCAAGATTGCAAAAAAGGTTCAATTCAAATGTTGAAAACAATTTTTTACCAAAATGTATGTCCTTATCAAACAAGTAGTTTTTTTGCGAGAAGAGAATATGTGATCGAAGAAATAGAAAAAATTCCCGAATTCATTTCAAAATGTAGAGTAGGAGATGTTCCGTTAATAATGCTTTTTTCCTCAAAAGGAAGTGTTTATTATATTGCAGAAGAAATGTCATGTTATAGAATGTTTAGTATGGCAAGCTGGTCAAGAAAGTTTGAGCGAGATCAGAATAAAAAAATAGCGCATCTTGAAAATTTAAAGGACTGTATAAAAAATTTTGATGAGTATACAAGCAAAAGATATTCCGAAATGATAAATTATAAAATAAAAGAAATTGAATTTAATATTCTACGGTTAAAAGAGTTATATAGAGAAATGATTTCCTCAAGATATAAAGAACAATATAAAAAATTGAATGCAAAAGAAAAGATTTACTATAAAGTATTTGGTTATTTTCCAAACCTCTATAAAAGATATAAAGAATATAAAAATCGATGAAAAAATATGAAAAGAAAGGGATAGCAGTATGAATAGCCGTTCAGTGCTTTCTAATTTTATATGGCGATTTCTTGAGCGATCTGGTGCTCAAATAGTTCAGTTAGTAGTTTCGATTGTTCTTGCGCGATTGCTTGCGCCAACGGATTACGGAACAATCGCGTTAATGAATGTTTTTATTTCCGTATTAGGAATTTTTGTACATTGTGGTTTGACAAGTGCTCTCATTCAAAAAAAGGATGCAGACGATACGGATTTTTCTACGGTGTTTTATGCGCAGATGCTATTTTGTATAGTGATATATATAATATTATTTATAAGCGCTCCATATATTGCACAATTTTATAATGATCCTCAAATGACATGGATGATTCGTGTGTTAGGTTTAACATTGATTATTGCAGGCGTTAAGAGTATACAAACAGCATATGTTTCTCGCAATATGCAGTTTAAGCGTTTCTTTTTTGCAACGCTTGGCGGAACGATAGGGGCAGCTTTTGTAGGAATTGGACTTGCGGTTGCCGGATTTGGGGCATGGGCTTTGATCGGACAGAGTTTATTCAATAATACAGTAGATACAATTATTTTGTGGGTTACGGTGAAGTGGAAACCCAAAAGAGTATTTTCTTTTCAACGATTGAAAGGACTGTTCTCTTATAGTTGGAAGTTGTTGTTTTCTTCTTTGTTGGATACGGTTTATAACAATTTAAGATCCTTAATTATCGGAAAAGTCTACTCGTCAAAAGATTTGGCATTTTATAATAGAGGACAAAGTTGGCCTAACCTGATTATTGAAAATGTTAATTCCTCAATAGATAGTGTGCTGTTTCCGAGTATGTCAGCGTCACAGAGCGATAGAGAGCGTGTGAAAATGATGACACGAAGAGCTATAAAAACTAGTACATATATTATAGCGCCGCTGATGATGGGACTTGCATTTTGCGGAACTCCGCTTGTACGGTTAGTTCTGACTGAAAAGTGGTTATTTTGTGTTCCCTTTCAGGTGATTTTCTGTATTACATATATGTTTTATCCGATACATACGGCAAACTTAAATGCAATTAAAGCAATGGGGCGAAGTGATTTATTTTTAAAATTGGAAATTATAAAAAAAATAGTTGGATTGACTGCATTGGCAATTACTGTTCCAATCAGTGTAATGGCAATGGGATATAGTTTGTTGGTAACGAGTGTTTTGAGTCAGATTATTAATTCGTGGCCAAATAAAAGATTGCTTAATTATGGTTATCTTGAGCAGTTGAAGGATATTTTGCCGGGAATTGCGTTAGCTGTAGGGATGGGAATTTGCGTTTATCCGATACAGTATTTAGGATTACCTGATGTTGTAACATTATTATTACAAGTTGTAGCCGGAATGATTATATATATTGGGGGGTCTGCATTGTTTAAATTAGAAAGTTTTGTATATTTAAAGGATATGATGAAGAGTTTTAAGCGTAGATAATAGTTTTTAAATATTAGGAAAGGAATGAGAAAAATGAAAAAATTATTACTTTTGGGTGGATCGAGATATTTAGTACCGGTTATTGAAGCGGCTCATAAATTAGGAGTGTATGTTATTACATGTGATTATTTGCCGGATAATGATGCTCATAAATTATCTGATGAATATCGAAATATTAGTATTATTGATAAAGAAACTGTATTAGCTGCTGCTGAAGAAATGCAGATTGATGGGATTATGTCTTTTGCTTGTGATCCTGGGGTGGTGACGGCTGCTTATGTTGCAGAAAAAATGAATCTGCCATTTCAGTGTTCCTATGAATCGGCATCTATTTTACAGGACAAGGGATTGTTTAGACAGTTTTTGACGGATCATAAATTTAATTGTCCACATGCAAAGCGTTATGAAGATAAAAAAGCTCCTTTTGCGGACGTTGATTTCTTTCAGTGGCCTGTGATTGTTAAACCAACAGATTCGGCAGGAAGTAAAGGAGTTACCCGAGTAGAAAGTCCTGAGGATTTGGAAGAAGCGATTGAAATAGCACTAGACGGAGCACATAACGGAGCATTTATTATAGAAGATTTTTTGACATTTGAAGGATATCATTCTAGTGCAGATCCATTTTCTGTAAACGGAGAAGTGAAATTTGTAACGTATTCGGATCAGTTGTTTGATCCGGAGGCTGATAATCCGTATACTCCTGCATATATTATATGGCCGTCCTCTATGACGGAGACACATCAGAAAGTACTAACGGAAGAAACACAGAGACTTGTGAAATTATTAGGAATGCAGACGGGAATCTATAATATAGAAACATGCGTTGCAAATGGAAAACCGTATATCATGGAAGTTTCTCCTCGTGGAGGCGGCTGTAAGATTGCAGAATTACAGAAATTAGCTTTTGGTGTGGATTTGATTGAAAATGAAGTGAGAAAAGCGGTGGGACTTCCGATTGAAGGTGTAAAACAGACGGAGTGTGACGGACACTGGTGTGAAATGGTAGTACATGCCAGACCTGGTGAGAGTGGTATTTTGAAAAAGATTTGGGTAGATCCAGAAATAGAAGAAAAATATTTGAAAGTAGTAGATCTTTCAGCAAAAGAAGGAGATTATGTAAAACCATTTACAGGAGCTAACATGGCTCTTGGAGATATGTTTTTCCGTTTTGATACGCGAGAAGAATTAGATTCGGTAATGTCAAAAGTAAAGGAATGGCTACATATTGATATGTGCTAAAAGTAGTAGGAATAAACGAGAGTAGAATGGAGATAGATTATGAAGAAAATTATTGTTTTTGGAGCGAGTGGAGATACCGGAACTTATTTTGTTAAGTATTTTTTGGATCATTATACCGAGAATAATTTTGAATTGATTGCAGTTGGTACACGCAAAACAGATAAGTTTGAAAAAATGGGCGTTACATATTATGAAGTTGATATTACAAAGAAAGAAGAGTTTGAAAAACTTCCCAAAGATGTTTATGCAGTAGTAAATCTTGCAGGGGCGATGCCGGCTCGAATGGAAGGGTATGATCCACAAAAATATATTGATGTTAATATTACCGGTAATTTGAATGTATTAGAATATTGTAGAATAAATGGAGCAGATAGAATTCTTTTTGCTCAAAGTTTTGGAGATATAAAAGATCACGGAGAAACAGACATTGTATTGAAAGTTGATATGCCGCGTAAATTTAGTTTTTCTACAGATCACACAATTTATGTATTGACCAAGAATTTTATGGTAGATATGATGGAAAATTATCATGAAATGTATGGATTGAAAAATTTTGTATTCCGATTACCTACAATATATTTATGGGCTCCTGAAGATCAGTATTTTGTTGATGGAATTAAAAGAAAGATAGGATATAGAATATTGATAGATCGAGCCATTTCAGGAGAAGCACTTGAAGTATGGGGAGATCCAAGTCGTGTAAAAGATATGGTCTATGTAAAAGATTTTTGTCAGATGTTGTATAAGGCGCTTTTTGTGAAAAGAGAAAAAGGTCATTATAATGTTGGAACAGGCGTTGGAACTAGCCTTTTGGATCAAATAAAGGGGATTGCAGAAGTATTTTGTTCTAAGGATAAAAAATCAGAAATTATTATGAAACCGGAAATGCCAAATGCACCACAGTATATTATGGATATTACTCCGGCTAAAGATGAGTTGGGTTATGTTCCTCAGTATAATTATATAGAAATGCTCCAAGATATGAAAAGGAATATGGAATATGAAAAGTATGACTAAAGAAAGCATAAAAAATCGGGGGCGTGACTCGAATTTCGAATTGTTCAGAATTATACTTATGCTTTTGATTATTGCCCATCATTATGTGGTGAATTCGGGATTTGGTCAACTATATGATTTTGATCATATAACAGGAAATATGATTTTCCTTCAGTTGTTTGGATTTGCGGGGAAAATTGGTATTAACTGTTTTGTGTTTATTACGGGATATTTTATGATTAAATCTCAATTCAAATTTCAGAAATTATTGAAATTATATCTAGAGATTAAATTTTATACAGTGGTGATTTACGGAGTGTTTTTGATTACCGGGTATGAAATATTTAGTTTTTCAGGCTGTTTAAAGACTGTTTTTAATGTTATATACGGAGTGCAGGAAGGGTTTGCAGCAACATTTGTATTTATGTATATGTTGATCCCATTTATAAATGCCATGTTGTTGAACATTAATAAACGTATGCATTTAACATTGATTGGGATATTAGTATTTTTATATACGATGATATCTACTTTTTTGTTGCACGATACATATAGTAACCTAGGATGGATGATTACTACTTACATAATTGCTGCATATGTCAGATTATATCCTTGTAAATTGTTTGAGAATAAGAAACTATATATTTGGGGTACGATTATTTCAGTAGGATTATCGTGGTTGAGCATTTTAGTAGTAGATTTTATCGGATATAAAATAGGATTTAGAAGTTTTTATCATATGGTGGCAAATGAACATAAATTTTTAGCTTTGACTTGTTCATTTTCTATGTTTATGCTTTTTAAGAATATTAAAATAAAGCAAAACAAGGTGATTAATACGATAGCAGCATCTACTTTTGGTGTTTTGATGATTCATGCGAATAGTGATGCAATGAGAACATTTTTGTGGCAGGATTTATTGAGAAATACAAGTTATTATAATTCTCCGTTTTTAGTCGTACATGCAGTTGTTTCAGTTCTTTTGGTTTACATAGTGTGTGTACTTATCGATCAGGCAAGAATTCGTTTTTTGGAGAAACCGTTGTTCCAATTTATTGAAACTAGAAATTATCAAAAACAGAAATAAATTATTTTGAAAGAAGTGAAAAAGATGGAAAAAATACTGGTGACAAGATCATCTATGCCTTCGTTTGAGGAATATGTGGATGAGATTAAAGAATTGTGGGACAGCCATTGGCTGACAAATATGGGAGCAAAACACAAGGAGTTAGAAGCAAGATTGCAGGACTATCTTGGAGTGGAAGGCGTTTCTTTATTTACGAATGGCCATATGGCGTTAGAACTTGCGATTCAGGCAATGAATTTATCAGGAGAGGTAATTACAACTCCGTTTACATTTGCATCGACAACTCACGCGATTGTGAGAAATGGTCTTACACCGGTATTTTGTGATATTGATCCGGAAGATTATACAATCGATGTGAAACAGTTGGAAAGTTTGATCACGGATCGGACATCTGCAATTATTCCTGTTCATGTTTATGGAAACGTATGTAATGTTGAGGAAATTGAAAGAATTGCAAAAAAATATGGTTTGAAAGTGATTTATGACGCGGCTCATACATTTGGCGTGAGATATAAAGGAAGAGGAATCGGATCTTACGGAGATGCGTCTATGTTTAGTTTTCATGCGACGAAAGTTTATAATTCGATCGAAGGCGGAGCGATTACGTTTCATGATCAGGAGTTTGGCTTGGATTTGTATCGCCTTAAGAATTTCGGTATACGCGGAGAAGAAGTGATAGACAGTATCGGTGCAAACGCAAAGATGAATGAATTTCAGGCGGCAATGGGACTTTGTAATTTGAGACATGTAGATGAGGAGATCGAAAAGCGGAAAAAAGTATTTGAGAAATATATGGAATTGTTGTCGGGAGTGGACGGAATTCAGTTATTAAAACCGCAGAAAGATGTACAGCCGAATTATGCGTATTTTCCGGTTGTATTTCATGAAAAAGAGTTTGGCTCATCTCGAAATGAAGTGTGTGAAGCATTGAAAGCGCAGCAGATTTTTGCCCGTAAATATTTTTATCCGCTGACAAACACGTTTGATTGTTTTAATGGAATGTATGATGTGAATGAGACACCGACAGCGCTTCATATTTCCAAGAGAGTGCTGACGCTTCCGATGTATGCAGATTTAAAAGAGGAAGATGTGGAACGAATCTGCGGTATTATATTGGAGCAGAAAAGATAAGGGAGAATGTGAAACGAGGGAAGCAGCAGTAAGCTGAAAGAGCAGGAGGAATGCAGAATGAGAACTTATTTAGTGACAGGCGGGGCAGGATTTATCGGATCGAATTATATTCATTATATGTTTAAAAAGTATGGAGATGAAATTCGTATTATCAATGTAGATAAACTGACCTATGCAGGAAATTTGGAAAATTTGAAATCCATAGAAGACAGAGAGAATTATGCCTTTGTGAAAGCGGATATTTGTGATTCGGAAGCGATTCATAAGATTTTTCAGGAAAATGAAATTGATCGTGTCGTACATTTTGCGGCAGAAAGCCATGTAGACCGAAGCATTCGTGATCCGGAAGTATTTGTGAAGACAAATGTGTTAGGAACGCTTGTAATGCTGAATGCGGCAAAAGCTGCATGGGAGCTTCCTGACGGAACATTCAAGCCGGATAAGAAGTTCCTTCATGTGTCTACAGATGAAGTGTATGGTTCATTGGAAGATGACGGAACATATTTTTATGAGACAACACCGTATGATCCGCACAGTCCGTATTCTGCAAGCAAGGCTTCATCAGATATGTTAGTGAAGTCTTATATGGATACTTATAAATTCCCAGCGAATATTACGAATTGCAGCAACAATTATGGACCGTATCAGTTCCCTGAAAAGCTGATTCCGTTGATTATTAATAATGCATTGCAAGGAAAAAAACTTCCGGTTTACGGAGATGGAAAAAATGTGAGAGACTGGCTGTATGTGGAAGATCATGCAAAAGGAATTGATATGGTTCAGGAAAAAGGGCGGCTCTTTGAGACATATAATATCGGCGGTCATAACGAGAAGCAAAATATTGAGATCATCCACATTATTTTGGATACGCTTCAAGAGATGCTTCCGGCAGGAGATTCGAGAAAAGAGTTAGTAAGTGAACAGTTGATTACATATGTGGAAGACAGAAAAGGTCATGACCGCAGATATGCAATCGCGCCGGATAAGATAAAAGAAGAAGTAGGTTGGGTTCCGGATACGATGTTTGAAGAAGGGATCAGACTTACGATCAAATGGTTTTTTGAAAATGAAGAATGGATGAAAAATGTGACAAGCGGCGATTATCAGAAATATTATGAAGAAATGTACAAATAAGAAGTGACCGCATGAAGCGGAGAATCCTTCTTGAACGATAGTTTAAGAAGGTTGCGCATTTGTCAAAAGTGGAATTTATTGTCAGGTTTAACAAAGGAGAAGAGAGTATATGAAAGGTATTGTATTGGCGGGCGGTTCAGGAACAAGATTATATCCATTAACAAAAGCAATTTCAAAACAAATTATGCCGGTATATGATAAACCAATGATTTATTATCCGTTATCTGTATTGATGCTTGCGGGGATCAATGAGATCTTGATTATATCAACTCCCAGAGACCTTCCGGTGTTTCAGGAACTTCTCGGAAGCGGAGAGCAGATAGGGCTAAAACTTTCCTATGCGTTGCAGGAACAACCGAGAGGACTTGCTGAAGCATTTATTATCGGGGAAGAATTTATCGGAGACGATCGTGTGGCGCTTGTTCTCGGAGATAATATCTTTTATGGACAGAGCTTTTCATCGACTCTGAAGAAAGTTGTTGAAAGAGAAGAAGGAGCAACTGTATTCGGTTATTATGTGAAGAATCCGGAAGAGTACGGTGTTGCTGAATTCGATGCGGAGATGAATGTAATTTCAATCGAAGAGAAACCGGAACATCCGAAGTCTAACTATGCAATTCCGGGGTTATACTTCTATGATAATGATGTTATAGAAATTGCAAAGACGATTACTCCGTCCGCAAGAGGCGAATTGGAAATTACAAGTGTTAATAATGAATATTTGAAGCGCGGAAAATTGAAGATGCAGCTTCTTGGCCGTGGTTTTGCATGGCTGGATACAGGAAATCCGGATGCTTTGATGGAAGCCGCTAATTATATTGCGACAATTCAGAAAAGACAGGGATTGTACGTGTCTTGTATCGAAGAGATCGCCTATAAACGAGGATTTATTAATAGAGAGCAGTTGAAAAAAGTGGCACAGGATTTGTTGAAGACGCCTTACGGAGAATACTTGATGGAAATTGCAGAAGGAAAGTAAAAAATATGTTGTTTTTTAAGAGATTATATCATGTATAAAAAAGAAGTTCATGTGACGCCGGAAAGCAGTGTAAAAGCATCCCTGTGCCTGATTACGTAGAAGAGAATGTATCCACAAAGGTAGTAAAGATTATTCAAAGTTATACCGGTATTGTGAATAAAATGGTTTGGAGAAAAATAAATTAGATGGATTTATATCAGATATTTATTACACATAATCGTTTATGGTCGGCTCGGGAGATTATAATATTTCTTGTGCTGCTGTTTTTGATCACGGGGGTATTGTTGATACAACTAAAGCGTGGAAAATTGAAAAAAATTCAGTTTTTTGCGGGGGTTGCATTGTATATTTTCTTGAGTATCGTTTTTGCATCCACAGTATTTACACGGACTCCCGGAAAAAGAATGTATGAATTACTTCCGTTTTGGTCGTGGAGAAGGGTGATTTTTGAGCATGATTTTATGCTTCTAGAGGAAAATCTGTTGAATATACTTTTATTTTTTCCTATAGGAGGGTTATTAAAGCTTTGTTCAAAGAAAATTAAATGGAAGCATGCAGCAGCTATAGGATTAGGAATATCTGCTGTAATCGAATTGAGCCAGTTGATTTTATGCCGGGGCTGGTTTGAGTGGGATGATATGATTCATAATATGTTAGGATGTGTGTGCGGTTATCTGATTGTGAAAAGGTTGTATGGTTTAAAATGTAAATTTGAAGATTATTAAATATATGTGGATCATATTTGAACAAGCTTTTTAAATCAGTTATAAGTTTAGAGGTGAAAGAATTAGAGCTAACCATATAAAGTCAATAATATTTTTTAACATGCAGGAGAAGATGATTTCGTGAAATTTCAAGTAACGAATAAGGGAGATGAAGGATGAAACTTACTTTGGATACAATTTTAGTTATAGTTTCCGGTATTGCATCTTGGTTAACAGCTTTAACCGGGTTAATATTTGGATATAAAAGTTGGAAAACGTCAAAAGTAGATGCGGCGAAACAATTTATGGAGGCGGAAAATTCAGAAGAACTTTTTAAAGCAAGACATGCAATTTATTCATGTAAAGATATTTTTAAAGTTAAGGAAATATATCTTACGCAAGTTGCTTCGCACTATCATTTTTGGGGCTTGATGGTGAAAAAAGGTTTTCTACCTAAGTGGATTTTTCAAGGAGAGCCAGGGGAATCGGCGCTTCAGCTATATGATCGTTTAAAACCATATATTGATAAAAGAAGAGTAGATAAAAAATCATATGCTGAAAATTATAGTTGGCTTATTGAAAAAATAGAACAGATGAAAGATGTATCGCCCATCTAGCGAGAAGAGTGGTTTTAAAGAAAATAACAGTTACAAAATTAATGCGCTCCCAATATGTTTTTAATGCGGTTTAATGCGTTTTCAAGTAAACGTCAGGCGTATGGTTTGACGTTTACTCTTCGAGAATGTGAAATTTTTTCTGTAAATAATGTTTTAGAAGGTCTTCTATGGTAAAATATTTTATCATAAGGAGGCCTTTTATTATGGCAAGAGAAAAGAAACCTGTACACAAAGTACAAATGACAGAAGGAAAAGGTAATGTAACAAATTTTGTGTAAACCTCTCAGATTGATGAAAAAATCTCAGGTTTAATTAGAATCGTATATGATTAGATGGGGCAGAATGGCAGCTTGAGCCGTTCTGCCCTTGTTTATTTTCGTAAACGTCAAATCATACGCCTTGGCGAATTAGTTTTTTTATGAGACACTCTAAAAAACACGAAAAAACTAATAGTTTTTTAGAGGAGGTCAACTATTATGGAGCAATCAACTCATGAAATTAGACGAAGGAATTGGATGAATATCATTAATCAATGCAAAAATCGTCCAGCAGACATAACTGCCAAACAATGGCTTGCAGATAACGGAATCAGCGATAAATCTTATTATTACTGGCTTCGCAAAATTCGTTTAGAAGCATATGAACAATTGAATGTTCCAGCGGTTACGCAATCAGCAGAAGTTTCTTTTGCTGAAATTCCACTTCCAACCAATGAAGATCATTCTTCGGATTGGAATGAATCCGTTTCCACACCAGTAGCTGTAATCAAATGTGGAAACTTATCCATTGGATTATCCAATGATATTTCAGAAGAGCTTCTACACCGACTTCTTAAGGAGGCATCACATGCTGGAAGATGTTGCTAAGATTGTACCACCTAACAGATATGTGTATGGAGAAGTATTGTTCACTTTATATTTTCTCCAATTCTTTCAATGCTAAACTTATAACAGATGTGACATACTCCCACCATCTAAAGATGGGGATTCTCGCTCAAGCACTCTGGCGAGTGCAGTATCAGATAGCGAAAAATGACTAATCTATATCATAAAATCGCACGATTCTGTTGATAAAATCGTGCGATTTTCATATAATATAATTGTAGTAAATTTTTACATCTAATTTTCGATTATCCTCATAAATAATATATAAGGAGTGTATCTTAATTAGAAATATAAGAGTTAATCTCTAATGGATTTTTTATTCAGTTTCGTTTTCTGCTTCTAATAATCTCAGAAATTCCAAGGGTTCACATACCTTAATAGATGATTTCGTATAGTCTTTCACATTTCTGGTAACAATACAATCCATCTCTGAACGGATAGCGGTTTCTACCATAATAGCATCCTCATAATCATTTATTTCAGAAGATATTGCTTTTCGACAGTCCAAAGAAGCAGTATCCAACAAATGAAACAATGTAAAAAGTTTGCTCAAAATTTTGCGTGTTTCCACATCGCTATGAGTTAACCGATGTGTCAGATAGTATATATCTGTAACTGACTTTGCTGTGAGATATCCTTCAAAATGCTTATTTGCAGAATGTATAAAAATCTTTTGTGCAGCTTCTGCAAACGGAACGCGAGATTGCAAGGCGTCAATGATAATACAGGTATCAACTAAGACTTTCATATTGTATTCAACCTTTCTTCTTGTGCTTCCTCTAAAGTCATATCTGCAGGAAGAATTCCGAACAGCGACTTAGCAACCTCCACTCTGTCCTGATATGGATTAGATAGTTTTGCTACGACTTTTCCGTTGCGGGTTATATAAATATCCTCTGTTTCTGCAAGTGACAGATATTTGCCAAGGTTAACTTTTAATTCAGTTGCGGTAATTGACATATCGTCATCCCCTTTCCATTGAAATATTCATAATCATCATTTGAAACATACAATTCTTTGTTTCAATTATATTATATGAAAATCGCACGATTTTATCAACAGAATCGTGTGATTTTATAATATCGATTAGCCATTTTTCGCTATCTTAGAAAATACATGACTGTATTATTTATCCGTGATATAATTGTCGATGAAGAAAAATAATAAATCGGAATATTATACCGGAGGAGAAACGAAAATGATATCAGAAAGTTATATTAAAGACCTTCTCTTATCAATGGGTTACATAAAGAAAAATCATATTTATGAAAAATTTTTCCCATCTGTCGATTGTTATATTAAAGTGGATTTGAAAAACAGAACAATAATCTATCCTGAAGATCGGGGAATGACGATTTCTAATAGAACGACGTGCAATTTTTCCGCTCCTGAAAATTTTGTCGTATTGGAATGTGTGACAAGGCTGTTTGACAAGGGGTATCGCCCGGAGCATTTAAATTTAGAAAAAGAGTGGACGCTGGGGCATGAGTCGAAAGGCGGACGGGCTGATATTTGCGTATCTGATCAGGAAGGGAATACGCTGTTTATTGTTGAGTGTAAAACTTACGGCAGAGAATATGAAAAGGAATATAAAAATATAGTAAATGATGGTGGCCAGTTATTCTCATATTGGCAGCAGGAAAGAAGCTGTAAGTTTCTCGTTCTTTATGCGTCGAAATATGAAGGCAAGCAGATAAAATGGGATACGGAAAGTATTGATTGTTCTGACGATGCGAATATTGTTGCTTTATCCAAAAAAGATGACTCTATTAAATTATTTAAAAATGCACATACAGTTTCGGAATTATATTCGGTGTGGGATGAAACGTATGAAAAGCGATTTTCGGGAGATGTAATTTTCAGAGATGATTCAAGCGCATATCAAATCGGGGTAAAACCGCTTAGAAAAGCGGATCTGAAAGATTTTGCGGACAATAATAAAATTGTAAATAAGTTTGAAGAGATTTTACGTCATAATAATGTTTCGGATAAGGAAAATGCATTTAACCGTTTAGTGGCTCTGTTTATTTGTAAATTAGTCGATGAGATTCAAAAAGATATGGAGGAGATCGTAGATTTTCAGTACAAAGTCGGCACGGATACTTACGAAAGTTTGCAGGACAGGCTTCAGCGTCTACATAAAGAAGGCATGGAAAAATTTATGAAAGAAGAAATTTTTTATGTGCCTGATGACTATGCCGAAAATTTAGTTCGTCAATATACCGGACAAGAGAGAAAAAATATGATCGCTCATCTGAAACATACGCTGCGTATATTGAAATTTTATACCAACAATGATTTTGCGTTCAAAGACGTTCACAACGAACAATTATTTTTACAAAACGGTAAAATATTAGTAGAAGTTGTTCAGTTGTTTGAAAAATTCAGAATAATAGGATCTGAAAATCTTCAGATGTTAGGAGATTTGTTTGAACAACTGCTCAGCAAAGGCTTTAAGCAGAATGAAGGTCAGTTTTTTACTCCTGTTCCGATCACAAGATTTATATGGAACAGTCTGCCCGTCGAGAAAATACTTAAAACCGAAGAAGGTGCGGGCTTGCCGAAGATCATCGATTATGCCTGCGGAGCCGGACATTTTTTGACGGAAGGGTTTGAAGCTGTCTCAGCATGTGTTAAGGCAAATGATGGTTTAAGAGAGCTTGACCGGTCTTTTGCCGAGAACAATATTTTCGGGATTGAGAAAGATTACAGATTAGCCCGCGTATCTAAGATCTCGCTGTTTATGCATGGTGCAGGTGAGGGAAATATTATATTCGGAGACGGTCTGGAAAACTATCCTGACAAAAATATAAAACCGAATACATTTGACATTTTAGTAGCGAATCCTCCGTATTCTGTATCTGCGTTTAAGCCCCATTTAAAGCTTAAAAATAATTCGTTTTCTATATTAGATACTATTTCAAATAACGGATCTGAAATAGAAACATTATTTGTCGAGAGGATTTCCCAGCTTTTGAAACCGAACGCAGTGGCGGCGGTTATTTTGCCGAGCAGTATATTGAATAAGGAAAATGAAAGTTTTATCTGCGCAAGGGAATCTATATTAAAGAATTTCAAGATAAGGGCGATCGTTCTTATGGGAAATAAGACGTTTGGCGCGACAGGAACGAATACGGTTGTGTTGTTTCTGGAAAAATATAATGAACCGCCGAAAAAAGCCGATTTGATCGAAGACAGCATCGACGCTGTTTTTAACGGATGTAATTTGGACGGATGGGAAGACAAAGCGATATTGGAACAGTATTTGAAAAAGATCGACGTAAGTTCTGAAGTCTATGAACGGTTCTTATCAGAAGCGGTTGATATCGGCGATATAGAAGATAAATATTTTTTAAAGTATAAAGAAGCTTTTTTGGCATTGTCAAAAACGAAAGAAAAGCAGAAACAAAAGACGTTCGGTAAATTATCAGAAAAAGAGCAGAAAAAACTGCTGACAAAGCAGTATTATCAATATGTAAAAAAGATAGAACGGGAAAAAATGAAATATTTCTCTTTTGTTTATGATCAAAGGACATTGATCGTGGCAGCTCCGGATGATAACAAAGGTCAGGAGAAGTTTTTAGGTTATAAATGGAGCAATCGAAAGGGGCAGGAAGGAATACAGATCATAGATGAAGGCGGGATGCTGTATGATGCGGAAAACAGGATGTCTGATCGTACGATTGCAAGTCTGATCCGAAAAATGTTTAACGGAGAGGAAGTGTCTTTAGATGATCTGGAAGAGTATTATTATTATCTTCATACGAAAGATATGATCAGTTTTAGCGAGGTGTATTTTAACAAAGCTATAAAAACTACGAAGACGCGGCTTCTGAAAGATGATCCGGGCCTGACGGCATATTCCCTTTCTGATGAAAAGACGTTTGATATAACGATCGGAGACCGGGTTTTGTCGGAAGAGATCGTTTCCGGAGGAAGAGTGCCTGTTTACAGCGCGAATGTGTATGAAGAGTTTGGCAGGATCAACAAAGAAAATATGAAAGATTACAGCCGTCCTTCGGTGATATGGGGAATCGACGGTGATTGGATGGTGAATATCATTCCGGCCGGTGTGCCTTTTTATCCTACGGATCATTGCGGCGTGTTAAGGATCAAAACCGAAAAAATCCTTCCCGAATATATGATGTATGCGCTTCAGGCTGAAGGTGAATATGAAAGGTTTTCCAGAAACAACAGAGCTTCCGCACAAAGGATCAGATCGTTGGTTGTTCAGGCGCCGGAAACAAAGATCCAGAAGAATATAATCGATGAGCTTAAAGCGTTAGATGATAAGATAAACGGACAAAATGCTGAAATTGAAAAATACGAGAATAGTATCAGGACAAAATTTGATCAAATATTTCATTTGGAGGAGTTTATTTCCGATGGAGTATTTTCAAAGTATGAAGGGTATTCCGTAGAGGATTTATGTATTGACGGAAGAGGCAGAGTGATCAATCAGCAGTATATAGAAAATCATAAAGGTCCATATCCGGTATATTCTTCTCAGACAACAAACGACGGTATATTCGGATCTATTGATACGTTTGATTTTGACGGAGAGTATATTACGTGGACGACTGACGGCGCGAAAGCAGGAACTGTTTTTTACAGAAACGGAAAATTCAACTGTACAAATGTATGTGGAACACTGAAAGCAAAAAACGATAAGGTAAATATGAGATATCTGGCATATTTGTTGAATCGGATCGCTTATAAGTTTGTAAGTCGTGTGGGAAATAATAAGCTGATGAATGACGCTATGAAGAAAATCGTAGTACCTGTTCCGAAAAGACAACTGCAGGACGAGTTTGCTGATTTTGTGCAGTCCGTTGAGAAATCGAAGTTTGAATGTATCGGTAAAAAGGAAAAGTTTGAAATTGAAAAGGATACTTTTGTCCATAAATATTTCAGGTGAATATATTTTTGACTGCCGCAAAGGAGATTGTTTTGAAGAAAGAAGAAAAAAGATTAATTGAAATCATCAGAGATGTACTGGCGGGGAAAAACAAGTCCGAGTGGTCGATGCAGATTTCAAAAGAGGAAATCGAACGTGTGATAAAGTGTGCAAGAGTACACGGAGTCTTACCGTTTTTGCAGGAATGTCCTGTATTTATGGAGGAACCGTATCGGGAAAAACTGTTTTTTTATTTGAAAGATTATGCATACGAAGACGCGCAGCAGGCGTATGCGGCAGAGACGTTGTTTGAGTTGTTTGAAAAAAACGGGATTTATTGTATGCCGTTGAAAGGAATACGGACAAAGCAGTTTTATCCGTACCCGGAATTTCGTACGATGGGAGATCTGGATATTTTATATAAAGAAGATCAGACAAAGAAATTAAAACAGGTTATGCAGGATGCCGGATACAAGTTCGGGGGATATAACATCAAGCATGACGAATATGAAAAAGACGGCGTAACGATTGAAATGCACAGAGATGTTCTGTTCAGACTGACCAATGCATACGACTATTTTGCTGATATTTGGGAGCGGGCAATTCATGCAAAAGGGAAACAGTATATATATGAAATGAGTTTGGAAGATCATTACTTGCATTCGGTGTGCCATCTTGCCGAGCATTTTGTGAGAGGCGGCATCGGAATCCGAATGGTTCTTGATATTTATATTTTGTCGGAAACGCCACGAATGGATAAAGCATATGTGCAGCGGCAGCTCAAAGCTTTGAAACTTCAGAAGTTTGAGGAGAATATCAGGTCTTTGGCACAGCTTTGGTTTTCGGATGATGAGAAAACTGTGAGAACGGAAGTATCGGATGAACTGGAAAACTATGCTTTGTCAGGCGGTATTTTCGGCAGCAGGGAAACAGCGCGCAGGAACGGAACCGTGCTGTATGAATCAAAGAACAAGTTTGTAAAACAGTTGGTCTTTCCGTCTTATGAGGTGATGAAGACATCTTGTCCGTGGCTGAAAACACCGATTTTGCTTCCGGCTGCGTGGTTGGTTAGATATAAAAGAGCATTGACAGCAAGCAGGGGAAATATAGGATATCATATTGAAAGAGCAAAAACTTTTGACCGTGTTGAAGATCAGGAGCAAAAAGAACGGTGTCAGTTTTTTGAAAGATGCGGTTTAGAAGACGTTTCGGAGAATTTTTGATAAAATACAAAATGAGATTTTAGACACAGTGATAACAGGATTACTTAAGGAGCGTTATGAGAAATAAGAAAATACAGATTTTGCTCGTATTTGTTTTGGCAATCGGACTTTTCGGTCTGCTTTTCTATTGGAGATACGGGGAAAAAAAGCAGATGGAGAGCTTAAACGGGTTGCAGGAAACGTACAAGGAGTATGATAAAAAGATCCGAGAGATACGCAATGACATGGAAAATAAAAAAGCAGAAGTGAATGATATTGAGAAACCGGCGAACGTAATTCTTGCATTTTCAGAGGAAGATCAGGAACTGATGGATCGGATCGTTCCGGCTCTTGAAGGCAGAGGGATACAGGCCACTCTTGTTTTGAAAAACACAGCGGAGCATCATCAGGAAACAGTGACGTATTTAGGACAGCAAGGCTGGGATTTCGCTTTTGGAGGTGAGATCGGGGAGGAGAAAGACGCTTATATAGAAATGCTGAAAAGTACTGTCAAACAATACGAAGAAAGTACGGGAAAGATTGCGGGCGCCTATTTTTTTAACGGTAAGGAATATGGAAGAGGAAGCAAGATTTTATATCCGAATTTTAAAGAAATGGATTTTAAGATCGGGGTGGCTTTTGCGAAAGATGCATCTTCTTTGAAGCATGGAAAAAATACAGATTACAATATGGAGATAGAAGAATGCCAGAATATTTCCATGCGTGAAGGTATGGAAACGATCGAAAATATTTTGGATCAGGTCATAGAAGCGAGAAGCGTAGTTGTTTTATCGGATTTTAGTTTGGAACGGCAGATGGAGATTGCAGGCGAGGCTTCACTGGAGCATTTTGAGGAAATACTTGATCTGCTCTTACAAAAACAAAGTGAAAGTGATCTTGTAGTCGGAAGCGTTACATGTTATGAAGGAACTTTAGAAGACAGAGCGAACAGAATAGAACAACGTCGTCAGAAATATTCGGAATACGAACAGAAGTGTCTGGAAGAAATCGAACAGTTAACAAAACAGCGTGATGAAGCGCTTGAAAAACAAGAAGTGAAAAAATAGAGGGAGTTTTCTCGGAAAAAGGACAGATTAGATTTGTGATTCGGGAGGAAGTACAGTGGGGATTTATGAATTTGCAGGATGTGTTGTATCTTATGAACCGCTTTACGGTCTGCTTCGGCGGCGTATGGAGACGTATCGGTCGGATACAGAGAGGCAGCCTGATATAACGCTTGACGGTACGAAAGAAGATTATGAAAAACTGAGAAAGCAATATCCGCACCTGTCTATAGAAGAGTGTGAATATAGTTGTGCCGGAGCTGAATTTTATATGAAACTTTTAAAACATCAAGGGTTTATGATCCATGCTTCGGCAGTAGAAAAAGAGGGAAAAGCCTATCTTTTCTCGGCTCCGAGCGGAACAGGGAAATCTACGCATGCGCAGCTTTGGCGGCAGACGTTCAAAGGAGAACCGATTCGGATCATTAACGATGACAAGCCCGCAGTTTGTCTGCAAAACGGCGTATTTTATGCATGCGGGACTCCGTTCAGCGGGAAAACCGATAAAAATGAGAATCGCAAAGCGCCGATACAAGGACTTTGTATGCTGCATAGAGGAAAAACAAATAAAATACAGAAGATTACTTCGGGGGAAGCTCTTCCTCTGATATTGCCGCAGACATTATTTTACGGAGATGAAGAAGAGACGAATTTGCTGCTCTCTTTTTTAGATCGTTTTTTACAGTCTGTTCCGGTTTACAAAATGGAGTGTACTATGGAAGAAGAAGCGGCTAAGACGGCATATTTTTGTATGAAAGGAGACCAGCTATGAAAAGTCAACCATAAATTAGCAAAAAATTTCTTTTTC
>OFOU01000088.1_pt1 | contig 82391 bp, 80 predicted proteins | sample 1542061 | NCBI WGS metagenome assembly OFOU01 (sample SAMN04209239, study PRJEB22552) | human gut metagenome | biome: gut; material: feces | host: Homo sapiens | place: USA: Oklahoma
CCCGCCATACCGGGAGACGCAGAATTATGTACGGAAGGTAATGGCCGATTATACGGGGGAGGAGCCGGTTTTTGCCGGCCAGATGGCGCAGACCAGCTTCTTTCCGGCGGCCCTTTATATGGAGGCCAGTCCAGGAGCGGATGGCAGGTCCAGTCTCCAGGGGCCGGACTGGCTTTCGGCCATGGCTCTTTTAAGCAGAGGCTCTGGAGGAACATTCGATCTGGCGGCCCTTTACGGGCAGGTCCAGGAGGGAGAGCTTAAAGGCGAGGACTGGGCCAATCTGGTCCAGATCGCAAGGCTGCAGATGATGATGGATTCCAACAAAGATACAGGATCCCTGCTGTAAGCGACAGGATCGATCGAGATTGAAATAAGGAGGAACAATATGCAGATACAGAACAATCTTCCATCTATGAATGCATCAAGAAATCAGTCCATATCTGAGCGGAAGATCAGAAAGTCTTTGGAGAAGCTTTCATCGGGATTCCGGATCGTCCGGGCGGGGGATGACGCCGCCGGCCTGGCAATTTCTGAGGGCATGAGAAGTCAGATCAACGGCTTGAACCAGGCAATGCGAAATGTCAACGACGGCATCGGTCTGACCAATGTGGGGGACGGAGCGCTGACCGAAGTACACGCCATACTCCACCGGATGGAAACATTGGCCACAGAGGCGGCCAATGGTACATACACTCAGGATGCCAGGGACAATATCGATATGGAGCGGAAGGAACTGCTGGCGGAGATCGATCGCATTGCAGAGAATACCAGTTATGCGGGGATTCCCCTGTTTTCAAAAAAAGCGGCAACAGCGCAGATCAACCCGCCGCTGCCAGAAAGGGATCAGCCAAACGATATTCCTCTTCAGATCGGAGCATCCCAGGCAGAGACGCTGGATGTGGAGTGTTATTATATAGGGAGCAGGGAGCTGCTGCTGGACAAGACGGACTTTACGACTGTGGAAAAGGCCAATGAGTCCCTTGTCTATATTGAAGGCGCCATTGAAGCGGTGTCGGATGTCCGGGCTTCCTTTGGCGCTGCTTACAGTCACCTGGTATGTACAGACAACAATCTGGGAGTGACGGCAGAAAATATGACGGCGGCAGAGAGCCGGATCCGGGATACCGAGATCGACCAGGAATTTATCAATTATACGAAAACAAACGTTGTCCTTCAGGTTTCCACGGCGATGCAGGCCCAGGCCAATGCGCTGCCGGATATGGTTTTAAAAATTTTAAATAATTAGCTTATATATTTCCGGCAACGGACGATAAGTATAGATGAGCGGGGAGATGAACCGGTTTTACGAGGGCCCGCGGAAACCGGTCAAGCAGTGGAAGGGATGCCGCTGTAGGATTTCCCAAATTTGAAAGGAGATAGAAATTTATGAGAATTCAGCACAATATTGCAGGTATCAACTCTTACAGAAACTTAGGTGTAAACCAGAGAAATTTAAGCAAGAACCTGGAGAAGCTTTCTTCCGGTTTCAGAATCAACCGTGCAGGCGATGACGCCGCTGGTCTTGCAATTTCCGAGTCCATGCGTTCCCAGATCAATGGTCTGAACCAGGCTGCCAAGAATGCAGACGATGCCATTGGCCTGATCCAGACAGCAGAGGGCGCTTTAACTGAGACCCATTCCATGCTTCAGCGTCTGAAAACTCTGGCTACTCAGGGTGCTAACGGTACCTATGATGACACCGCTAGGGGAAATATCAATAAAGAGATTACGGATTTGAATGCAGAGATTGATCGTATTGCAGAATCTACAAGCTTTAATGGAGTAACTCCTCTGAAACAAAACACCAAGTTTACCTTTCAGATTGGTGCGACAAAAGACGAAGTACTGAAATTTGATTGTAAGGTGACTATGGATTCTACTGGTCTTAAGATTAACGATATTACCGTTGATGATACCGCTGCTGCCAATGGTGCAATTACAAAAATCGATGCTGCAATTAATTCGGTTTCTGCGTACCGTGCTGAGCTTGGTGCAAAACAGAATCGTCTGGAGCACACAGTAAATAACTTAAACGTTACTGCTGAGAACATCACTGCTGCTGAGAGCCGTATCCGTGATACTGACATGGCAGACGAGATGACAGCATTCACAAAGAACAACATTCTGTCCCAGGCAGCTCAGTCCATGCTGGCCCAGGCCAACGCTCAGCCGCAGGGTATCTTAAGTCTTCTGCAGTAATTTCTCAACTTGATTTGGCTGTCTCTGACACCGGATCTCTAATAAGTATGATTTATAGGGCCTACATAAGTAGGCCCTTTTTTGTATATATACGCAAAATAGGGCTGACAGGAGAGTTTGTTTAAGGAGAAACAGTACGCAGAAATAGAATGAAACAGCCAGAATAGAATTTTGGAAAGAGAGGTAGCGCCTGTGAGAGGATTGTCCCAGTGTATGATCGTAAAAAATGAGGAAAAGAATATCCGGAACGCTCTTTCTTGGGGGCGGGGAATTGCAGATGAACAGATCGTGGTGGATACGGGAAGTTCAGACCGGACGATGGAGATCGCTCGGGAAATGGGAGCAAAGGTGTATTCCTTTCCCTGGACGGAGGATTTTTCGGCGGCCAAGAATTTTGCCATCCGTAAGGCCCGGGGACGATGGATCGCCTTTTTGGATGCGGATGAATATTTTGGTGAAGAAGATGTGAAGAAGATCCCGGAATTCCTTAAGACGCTGCCGCCGGAGCAGACCGATGGCCTTATGGTCAGTATGATACAGCTGGACGGACAGGGGAACGCGTTTGCAGGCGGCACCCAGGTGCGTCTTTTCCCTAATCGTGGGGATCTTCGTTACCGGCGGCGGATCCACGAGCAGCTGGCCCGGGAAGACGGAAAAACACTCCATCTGGTTGATGCCACAGAGCTTCTTACAGTGTTCCATATGGGATATGCGGATATTGGAAATTTGCAGAAAAAAAAATATGAACGAAATATCCGGCTGATCCAAAGGGAACTGGAGGATCATCCGGAAGACTATGAAATGCTCGGATACCTGGGGGACATATATTATGGGGCGGAGCAGTGGGAGCAGGCGGAGGAGGCCTATGAAAAGGCCATCGCTGCAATGCCCAGGCAGCTTGTATCCGGCGACCAGAGAAGTGCGGTGACCTTTTTGAATCTGATCCGGATCCGTGATCAGAAGAATCTGCCAGAGGAGCAGGTCGTGACCCTGTATGAGCAGGCCACGGCCAGGGAGGACCTTGGAAAGGATGCGGATTTTGAGTATTTTCTGGCCTGGTGGTATCTGAGGAGGGACCGCCGCCTGGAGGCGCTGCCGTATCTGACCCGGGCAGTGGAGAAGCTGGAGCGGTACGGAACCTTCGGAAGGGCTTTATATGCCGCAGCCGCTTTACAGCAGATCTATGAGCAGACCGCAGTATGCCAGCGCGCGGCGGGAAATCTCACAGAGGCGATCAGGCAGGCCACGGCAGTGCTGCAGGCCGACCCCTGGTCTATGACGGCCCTCTGTGTGCTTATTGAAAGTTTTCGTATGGGAGGTGTTTCCGCCTCACAGGCGGATCAGTTTTTAGACAGGATCTATGATAAAAACAGTCTGAAAACAAAAGTATTTTTGATGCGCAGTGTGAAAAAGGCGGAATGGGAGAAATTGGAAGCGTTGTTCAGAAAGCGGATGTCGCCGGAGGAGCTGGCTTGTTTTGACCGTTCTGTGGAGAAGGGAAATTAATAAAGACAGAAAAAGGAAGCGCCTCTGCGGGACCTGTCTTAACGGCTGACAGCCCACAGAGGCGCTCCGCTGTCGGAGACCCGTTTTAATTCGTTCATGATCAGATCCAGATCCCAGGTTTTTTTGCAGTTCTCCATGTTGGCGGGATCTGCGATGGATACGGTTCCATCTTCTGTGGTCTGGGTGATGATGATAAAATGCCCTTTCTGTGTAAATGTGCCCGGCCCCATGAGAGCGATCAGAATGTGTCCGGAGTCCAGGAGCGCGGCTGCATTGGCGGCAGAGCGGTCTTTAACGGATTCAATGGTCAGGCCATAGGAGGACAGAGCGTCAGGGATCAGGGAGCGGTATGAGCCTCCCTGGGGGGCATAATGGCCATGTTTTGCAGCCCAGTCGGCCATATCTGCGGGAGTCATGGGAGTCTGCTGAGGGGAAAAGCTGCTGACCAGCATAGCAGTGACCGTTGGACCGCAGCCGTAGGTATGCATGGGGTCGGCTCCTCCGTACAGGTGATCCCGCCAGCGGGCGTCTCCCTGGTTGTAGTAGACCATGGGACCCAGGGAGGTCGGCAGCGACGCGTTGTAGGTGGAGCTGCCATCAGAAACAGGTTCGGTGACAATGTCCCAATCTCCGCTTCCTATATCCGCTTCTTCGGGAGAAGGGGAGGGATCCACAGTCTCCGATGGGCTGCTGCCGGAATCCGCAGGGAGAGAGGGAACGGGCGGTTCTGCCGCAGTACGGCGGTCGGTGGCAGCGTTTGCTGCCATGGATATAGAATCGTCCAGCCTTTCCAGCTCAGAATGTACGACAGAAGCACTGTAACGGATTCCGGAAGCCATTTTCTGCGGAAGCTCCGGGAAGACCGTGACCGTCAGACTTCCGAGAAAGCAGGCGGACGATACGGCGATTCCACGGATAAGAAGCTGCCGCAGTTTTTCATCTTTCATTTCTGGAGTAAGATTCTTTTTTTGTTTCCTTGAAATCAGACTCCTTTTTTTCACAAACAATCACCTTCTAAAATCATTCATTTTGTTCCCGCTGCCTGGCTGCGGCCAGGGGAAAGCTAGAAAACAGACAGCCGGCTCAGGACGGCCTGTGCGATGGCATCCAGAGGAAGCTGCCGACAGACAGCGCCGATTTTCCAGGCTTCCATGGGCATCCCGTAAACGACACAGCTGTCCTTATCCTGCCCGATGGTAAAGGCGCCGTTTTTACGCATGCGGAGAAGCCCGGCAGCTCCGTCGGAGCCCATACCGGTCAGAAGGACGCCGATGGCCCGGTCGCGCGCATGCATAGCCACAGAGTCGAAAAGAACATCGACAGAGGGCCGGTGCCCGTTGACCTTTTCTCCTGGCTGGACGCTGACGGAATAGGAATTGCCCAGGGGGACCAGACGCATCTGCATGCCCCCGGGAGCGAGCAGGATCCGTCCGGGGGAAAGATGATCCCCGTTTTTTGCTTCCCGGACCTCCATGGCGCAGATCCGGTTCAGCCGCTCGGCGTACATGGCGGTAAAGCCGGCGGGCATATGCTGGGTGATCACAACGCCGGGGGTCTTTGCCGGAAAATTCCGGACGATTTCCAGGATTGCCTCAGTGCCGCCAGTGGAGGCTCCTATGGCGATCACGGGAGGAAGGAGATGGCTGGCTCCGGGCTTTTTTGCCTCTGTAAAAAGTGAAGACCGATGCGCGGAAGCTCCGGGAACTGTTCCTGTCATCGGCCGCTGGGGGGCTATTGGCGGAGCAGAGGAGGAGGGGAGGTGTACCCTCGCCTTTGCTCCCATGACCAGCTTAGTTTTTAAAGTATTTAAGAAAATTGTTTTTGACAAGCCGTTCTGATCGTCTGGTTTTCTGACAAAATCAACGGCTCCGGCCTCCAGGGCGTCAAAGACCCTCAGGTTGAGGGAAGATACTAAAATGACCGGGACCGGATGGGATGGAAGCAGTTTCTTTAAAAAATCAATGCCGGACATCCCTGGCATTTCAATATCCAGTGTGAGAATATCCGGCTTTAAACGGGGAATCTTCTGGTTGGCTTCATAAGCGTTTCCCGCAAAGCCGACGACTTCAAACCGGGGATCCTCGGAAAGGGACCGGATCAGCCAGCTGCGGTAGACGATCGAATCGTCAATGACCATAACACGGATCATTTCAGGCATGTTTTTCACCTCCTGGACGGCGTTCCTGGCCCGGCAGACGTTTTTGATAGATGGCGGGATGAAGATACTGGTAAGGACACTGTCCTTTGTCAATTCCCTCAGAATGCCCGATAAACAGGTAGCCGCCGGGTACTGTGGCCTGGAAGAAGCGTTGTACCAGCGCTTCCTTTGTGGGACGATCAAAATAGATCATAACATTCCGGCAGAAAATAAGATCGAATTTTCGTTTGAAATGGATGGGTTCCATTAAGTTAAAGGTACGAAAGATCACATTCTGCCGTAAGGAAGGAGAAACCGTATACTGGCCGGGACCTGTCTGGATAAAGTATTTTTTCTGCCACTCCATTGGAAGCTCTGCCAGGGATTCGGATGTATAGGCCGGAGACTGGGCGGTGGAAAGTACATTCTGCGAAATGTCGGTGGCCAGGATCCTGGTATCCCAGTTTCCAGGGAGGGAAGAAAAAAACTCTTTCAGGTACATGGAAATCGTATAAGGTTCTTCTCCGGAAGAACAGCCGGCGCTCCAGATGGACAGGGTATGATCCTGGGCGTGGCGGGCGGCCAGCTCGGGCAAGACTACTTTCTGGAGAAAGTCAAAGTGTTCTTTTTCCCGAAGAAAGTAGGTGTAATTCGTAGTCAGCCGGTTCAGCATGGCAGAGATCATTTCCGGATTTTTTCCGGAAATGATCTCGTCGGTGTACTGGGTAAAATCACGGTAGCCCTGCTGGATCAGCATATTGTTCAGACGGCTGGAGATCAGCTGTTTTTTCTTGCTCAGATCAATGCCGTAAGAGTTTTTGACGTAGGTATAAAGGCGGGTAAAATCAGAATCAGTCAGCTGCATAAGGACCTCCTTAGAGATCTGACTGGAGGCTGGATTTTCCTGCCAGCGAATTGCAGTCAAACGACATTAATACGCTGCCGTCCTCCATGGTCACCATCCCGTCCAGCAGCTTCTGCTGGCGTTTTACCGGGATAGGCCGCACATGGCTCAGATCGATATCCACGACCTGACGCACGGAGTCCACAACAATACCGATGGGGATCTCATCTACATTCAGCACAATGATACACGTTTTACTGGTGTATTCCAGAGATGGTTTTCCCATACACTCGCGGATGTCCACAACCGGGAGGATCTGTCCGCGCAGGTTTAAAATCCCTTTTACATGACCAGGCACCAGAGGAAGATGGGTAATGGAGCAGTCGTTGATGATCTCTGTCACGTAATTTGTGCTTAAAAAGAGGGTAAGCCCTCCGGATTCAAAGGTAAGGCAGCGTTCTACGGAAGAGGCCTCTTCCGCAGCAGACTTTTCCGCCAGAATTTCGTTGGGTTCAGACATAACGTTCCTCCTGTTACGCGTTTTCGATTGCTGCCAGGTACAGGTTGACGATATCCAGGATCAAGCTGATATTGCCGTCGCCCAGGATCGTACAGCCAATGATACCGGCGTCTTTAAGTCCATAGTCGTTGAGGTAGGTGGGCAAGGGCTTTACCACCACCTGCTGTTCTCCGATCAGGTCGTCTACAAACAGGCAGTAAGAACGGTCGTTTGCTTCTACCCACAAAAGGATCCCCTCTTCAATGTGAGTGACCTGGGCATCCAGGCCATAGAAGGTATGGAGGCGGATAATGGGATAGAAGCTGCCCATGCGTTCCACCATTTCGTTGCCGTACTCATCCAGGATGATCTGATCGGCAGATACCTTGAAGGACTGACGGATATTTGCGATGGGGATAGTGAAAATGGAATTTCCTACCGTTACTTTCATGCCGTTTACAATGGCGAGGGTCAGAGGGATCTTCATCGTAATGGTAGTGCCGTGACCAGTTTCACTGGCAATGCTGATGGTTCCTCCAACGGCTTCCACATTCTTTTTCACCACGTCCATTCCCACGCCGCGGCCAGAGTATTCGGTCACCTCCTGGTTGGTGGAGAACCCGGGGAGCATAATAAGTCCCAGGGCTTCCTTGCGGCTGTATTCGCTTTCCGGTTTGGTCAAAAGCCCCTTCTCCCTAGCTTTTTTCAGGAGCCGGTCGGGATCCATGCCATAGCCGTCGTCGGCAACGGAAATGACTACTTCGCTGCTGGTATGGGAGGCGGAGAGGATGATCTCACCCTGGGGGTCCTTTCCGGCTGCAATACGTTCTTCTTTCGTTTCCTCGATCCCATGATCCATGCTGTTTCTGACGATGTGCATGATGGGATCCTGTATACTGTCCACGATCGTCTTGTCTACCTCGGTATCCTCTCCGATGATGGTGAGGTGTACGTCTTTATTCAGACTCTGCCTCATATCCCGGACGATCCGGTTCATTTTCTGGAAAACGCCGGAAATGGGAACCATACGGAGGGACATGGCGATGTCCTGGAGATCATCGGTCAGCTTGCGGAGCTGGCGGGCGGATTTCATAAAGTTATCCAGATTGTCCCGCGGGAGAAGCTTTAACTCTGGGGAGGAGGTGACCATGGACTCCGTGATGACGATCTCCCCGACAATGTCCATCAAGCTGTTTAATTTTGCCAGATTGACGCTGATCAGGCTCTGCTTCACCGGCGTATGAGGAGGCTTGGAGCCAGCCGGAGCTTTTGAAGGGGCGCCGGATGAAGCCGGGGCCGCTGTTTTTTCTGGGTCTGGAGCCTCATGGGACGAGGAGGAGCTGCCATCTGCAAGGGGACTGGACGCTTCGGGGAGCGGGGCCGGACCGGCATCCGCAGCCGTGGGAGCGTTTTTTTCAGTCTCAGTCAGCTCATAGGACTGGATATGATTCTGGCTGGCCAGAACATTCTGGGCCTGGGAAGCGGCCTCCAGGCTGTCAAAAGCAATGAAGAAGCCATTCTCGGCAATGGCGGAGGCGGTTGCCGGATTGGTGTCCATATCGTCTGGATAGAAGCGCGCTTCGATGTCGGATTCCCTAATGGCGTTTACGATCATAAAAGCCCGCAGGTTTTCCATACCAACGCCTTCTTCCAGAAAAACGTGGAGAAAGCATACTGCTGCGGGATCATCCGGAAAACCTCCCTTTCCTGCTTCGGAGGATCCCCCTCCGGGCTCTGTTTTGTTTTCTGGAGAATCCGGGTTGCTGATCTTGTTCAGGAAAGCGTTGATCTCCCCGGCGAAAGCATCGATATCTTCGGAGAGGGGCAGGCCCTGTTCTACTTTTTCGATCTCGCTCCTTAAGTAGTCTTCCGACTGGAACATGAGGTTAAACAATTCTTTTTTGTGGGCTGTATTCAGGGATTCGATCCCTTTTTCCCGAATATAAAAGAATACGTCTTCGATGTGATGTGCGATGGTGGAAATCGCGTTGAACTCCATCATGGCAGAAGAACCTTTGATGGTATGCATGATACGGAAAATCTCATTGACATCATCTGAAGAGAAATCGCCATCTTTTTCGTCGGCAACCAGCAGGTTGTCCAACTGATCCAAAAGATTATTTTCTTCATACAGGTATGCGTCTAGCAGACTGTTGTCCATACCGTTGTTCATGGTTGTGCACCGCCTTTTCACTTGATTGTAGGTTTGCTCTTTCTATAAAATTATCGGCAGGATCTGGAAATAAATAAGGAGGTTTTGCAAAAAGCGGTGGGAGACATGTTTTTCTAATAAACATCCTATAAGTGCCGATATATAATCTAGAACTTTAGAGTGCAGACCAACAGGGATCTGGCGTTGGAGGAGGATTCAATGAATATCGCGCTTATTCTGGCGGGAGGAAGCGGGACCCGGGTGGGGGGGGCGGTTCCAAAGCAGTATCGGAGAGTTGGAGGAAGGCCAGTGATTTCATATTGTCTGGAAACGTTTTCCCGGCTGGAGGAAATCGGACACATCCAGATTGTAGCGGAAGAGCAATGGCGCTCTCTGGCTGCAGAGAGTATTCGCGGAAAGACGTATGATTTTTCAAAACCGGGTATGACTCGCCAGCTATCCATTTTTTCTGGACTCCGTGATCTTATGGGAACTTTTGAAGGGGACGATCTGGTCGTTATCCATGACGCCGCCAGACCCCTTGTATCTGGAAAACAAATCCTTGACTGCATCAATGGGGCGCGGGGACATGATGGAGCAATGCCGGTGCTTCCGGTGAAGGATACGCTTTATGTAAGCGATAGTGGGGAGCGGGTATCGGGACTTCTGGACCGGGGGCGTATCTACGCTGGACAGTCGCCGGAATGTTTTGCTTTGGGCCTTTATTATGAGGCAAACCGTGTGCTTCTTCCGGAACGGATCCTGCGGGTCAGCGGCTCTACGGAACCGGCAGTGATGGCGGGAATGGATATTGCCCTGGTAAAGGGAGACGAGGATAATTATAAGATTACCACAGAAAAGGATATGGAGCGTTTCTGCAACGAGGTAGAAAGGAACGAAACAAGGCGATGAAGGCATACGTGCTGCATGGGATTGGGGATTTGCGTCTGGAAGAGGTTCCAGTTCCGGAGCCGGGGGATGGGGAAGTACTGGTGCGGGTAAGGGCCATGGGAATTTGCGGCTCTGATATACCGCGGATCTTCCGGACAGGGGCGCATATCCACCCTCTGATTCCGGGACACGAATTTTCTGGAATCGTGGAACGGACAGGTAAAGGGGTGGATGAAAGCTGGATGGGGGAAAGAGTCGGTGTTTTTCCACTGATTCCCTGTGGGGACTGTTCCCCGTGTCGTCAGAGACAATATGAACTTTGCAGACATTATAATTATCTGGGATCAAGGACTAATGGAGGATTTGCGGAGTACGTCTCTGTCCCAGAAAGGAATCTGATCGGTCTGCCGGCATGGATGCCGCTGGAAACTGCTGCCATGCTGGAACCGATGGCTGTGGCGGTCCACGGGATCCGAAGGGCTGGACGGAAGGAAAATGCGTCGGTGGCTGTGTGCGGACTGGGGACAGTCGGATTATTGACGGCAATGTTTTTAAAGGCAGAGGGCTGTCGGAGTCTGTTTGTGATCGGAAATAAGGACATACAGAGGGAAAAGGCGCGTCAGATCGGAATTGATGAGGTGTTTTTTTGCGATATTAGGGATCAGGAGCCGGGATCCTGGCTTGCCAGGCGCACAGGAGGGGAGGGCGTGTCTCTCTTTTTTGATTGTGTGGGAACTCCGGATGTACTGAACCTGGCGGTCAGGAGCTGTCATGTAAATGGAGTGATACAGGCCGTAGGAAATCCGGTTTCGGATATGACGCTGGAAAAGGATGTATACTGGAAGATCCTGCGGAATCAGCTGACGATCCAGGGAACGTGGAATTCTTCTTTTACAGGCAGGGCAGATGACGACTGGCACGATGTACTGGGACGGCTTGAGGGGATGGAGGCAACCCCGGAAATCCTGATTAGCCATAAACTCCCTTTTGAACGGCTGGGAGAAGGCGTTGAGATGATGAGAGAGAAGTCAGAAGAGTATGTGAAGGTGATGGGGACAGCCTCGGACGGATAAAATAAAAAGGCTTGCTGGTGATGGGACATGGGCAAATACAAATACAAATACAGGGAGGCTGGATGAATGGGGGTTGAATTTACTGCATCCATGATGTGCGCACATTATGGAAATCTGGAAAAAGAAGTGCGGGAGCTGGAGGAAGCGGGGATTGACTCGTTTCATATTGACATTATGGATGGACGCTATGTGCCTAATTTTGCCATGTCGTTAAACGATATGGCTTATATTGCGTCTGTGGCAGAAAGACCGCTGGATGTGCATCTGATGATCGAGCATCCTAATAATAACATCCATATATTTCTGAATAATCTTCGCAAGGGCGATACGGTCTATATTCATCCGGAGGCGGAGTATCATCCCTCAACTACGCTGCAGAAGATCATCGACGCTGGTATGATTCCTGGAATCGCGATTAATCCAGGTACCAGTATTGAGACGGTATATGAGATGCTGCGGATCGTAAAAAAAGTATTGGTCATGTCTGTGAACCCGGGAAACGCAGGTCAGATGTATCTGCCATATGTGGGAGAAAAGATTGAGAGACTACTGACCATGAAGAATGAGATGGAGATTCAGGTGTACTGGGATGGAGCTTGCGGAGAGGATAAAGTGAGAAAGTATACACCTAGGGGAATGGATGGATTTGTGCTGGGGACGACGCTGCTGTTTGGAAAGGGGAGATCCTATAAGGAACTATTGGCGGAGATCCGGCGATGTGCAGAGGGATAAAAGGAGAAACATTATGAATTGTTTTTTATGCAATGAAAAAATGGTTCCATATTTTTGTCAGAGCCTATACGGTTATAAACGGTCTTTCGTCAGATGCCCTGTATGCGGACTAGTGATTGATGAAACGACTTACGAAATGGATGAAGAGGAATGGAGTGAAAAAAACAGAAATTTCCATACCTCCTATCAGGGAACTGAGGAGAATATGGTTGATCCAGATTGGATCAATCGTCTGAAAAAACAAAGTAGTTTGTTTGTACAGCTATTTCAGACAGGGGCATTTCCTTTGGAGAGCAGGGCAGTTGATTATGGATGTGGAGATGGAAAACTTTCTGCTTTTTTCCTGCAGCAATATATGAAGTTGGATAATTTTGACGGGAGGAGGCAAGTGTTACCTAAAATAGGGAAATACGATAAATATATGAGCCAGTCTGGAGATACAGATTATTTTTCATCCAGAGACGTTTGTAAAAAGGGCTTTGATATTGTTATTACCTGTTCTGTGTTCGAACATCTGCTTGGAAAAAAAGATGTTGATGAGATACTGGGCCTGCTGAGCGATAAAGGGATATTTTGTCTGCATACTCTCGTTTGTGAGGAGGTCCCAGAGGATCCGGAATGGTATTATCTTCTTCCAGTTCATTGTACGATATGGACCAATAAGGCGATGAGTAAACTATATACAGCTTACGGATTTAGGGGCTGTGCATATAATGTTGAGGCAAGAATGTGGCTGATGTATAAGGATGTGGATATGTTTAAAGGTTTAAAGGAGAAAAGCGGATATATAGACGGAAGCTGGTTCTTTTCGGAGGATTTTGTAGATTTCTGGAAAGGAAAGCCGTACAAATAGAAATGGGATATGCTGGTTTATAAGTAGATGGAGACACTATGAGAAAAAAAAAGAAGCAGGAGATATTGGAACTTTTGAAAACGCTTGAAGCCGCCCGAGAGGTGGTGAGGAATATGGTAGCTAGCGGAAAGATTTCCGGGGCCCGGGATATACTTTCGGAGTGTCAGCAGGCTGCTGTTGCAGTGGGAACCTGCATTGAGCAATCTGAGGGGGAGGGGCATGCGGCGGTCGTCTGTTTGGAGGAATATTGTGAGGCTCTGTTTATCGCCTATGAAAAATTGGGGACAGATAAAGGCGCGGATGAGATATATGAGATTCTGTCCAAACAACTGGAAAAGGCGGAAACAATCATAAAAAAAGATATCTATGCGAAGAAAGAAGTCGTTTTTTTTCCATATAAGGCGAGTATGTGGGATTCGCTGGAAAGCTTATATCTGACATTAAAGACGAATCCGGAATACGATGTCTACTGCGTGCCAATCCCATATTTTGAACTCAATCCGGACCGGAGTCTCGGAGCGATGCACTATGAAGGCGGAGAATATCCAGAGAATATTGAGATTACAGATTGGCGTGCGTATGACCTCGAGGAAAGGAGACCGGACGAGATCTATATTCATAACGGGTATGACGATTGTAATCTGGTCACAAGCGTGCATCCTAGGTTTTATAGCAGAAATCTGAAGCAATATACGGACCTGCTGGTTTATATTCCTTACTTTGTGCTGCGGGAAACAGATCCGGAGGATCAAGTGGCAGTTGACTCTATCAAACATTTTGTCTGGCTGCCGGGAGTGATCTATGCAGACAAGGTGATTGTTCAGTCTGAAGCGATGAAACAAATCTATATTAGCGAATATCTGAAGGCAGCAGAAAAGAGCGGCCTTGGTGGAAGGCATCTGGATCGAAATTATCTTGAGCAGAAAATAGATGGGACAGGCTCCCCGAAACTGGATCGGGTGCTGAGATTACAGAGGGAGGATATAGAAATCCCAGAGGATTGGAAGGATATTATCCATAAGGCTGATGGAATTGATAAAAAGATAATTTTTTATAATACGAGCATTAATGCGTTGCTTTCACAAGATAAAAAGATGCTGGATAAAATAAGCCGTGTTTTTGATATATTCAGAGAGTATAGGGATGAGGTGGCTCTTTTATGGAGGCCCCATCCACTACTTCCTTCCACGATCCGTGCCATGCGGCCAGAGCTGTGGGAACAGTATAGACAGATCGTTGAACAGTACAGGCGGGAGGGCTGGGGCATCTATGACGACAGCGTGGACATTGACCGGGCGGTCGTTATCAGTGATGCCTATTATGGAGATGAGAGCAGCGTAGTGGAACTTTGTAAAACGAGAAGGATCCCTGTTATGATACAGAATGTGAATGTGTGAAAGGACAGAAAGCAGGAGGAGTGAAAAAATGGATCAATGGTTCATGGCAGCAGCAGCGTGCGGAGATTCTATTATCTGGATCACAGATCCGGGTGGCCATTTTATGAAATTGGATATAAAAACAAACAGGGTAGAGTATATACAGCCGTTGCGTGATATGGCGATGCAGCTTTATCGATCTTCTGTATTATGTGTAAAGGATCGTGTGGCATATTTTGTTGCTAATATGGGGAAATATCTGATCCGGTTGTTTATAGATGGGAATTATTTCGAGACGATTCAGATCGACTGCGAAAAAATGCAGCTGGATATGTATGCCGGTGTCCTGTTTGATGGAGAGGATCTTATCATACTCCCGATCTACTCTGACGAATATGTTTGTATTAACCTGGGCACCAAAAGGGTGGTTCGGAAGAAGATGGGGCTGGAGGTAGGGAAAACGCAGATCAGAGTGGGGCCTAGACAGTTTCTGGCAAAAAATGACCAACGGTTCCAGAATAAAATGTATCTCTTAACTTCTGGATCCAGAAGGCTCGTGACGGTTTATAAGGATATAAGGGAAATGTGTGAGACTACCCTTCCTGATTGTATTGGGGAGGCTGTGGATTTTGAGGAATACGAGGGATATTTTTATATTTTAAATTCTGAGAATGAGGTATACCAGTACGGAAATGGGAGTTGTGAAAGGCTCTGCTTCCTTGAAGGGGACTCTTATGGCTGTATACACCTGGCAAACGGTGTCCTGTGGATTTTTCCGGCATATGCAGAAAAGATATACCGGGTATTTCTAAAGGATAGGACGCTTGAGGAGTTTACGGATTATCCTGGAGATTACCAGTATACAGCGCCGGAAACAATGGCAAAGTTTTTTTATAAATGCCAGGCTGGAAAAAAAACATACCTTGCAATGCACTCTGGAAACTATATTTTTTCCGTCAATGACCAGACGGGAGAAGGATGTATGGAACTGCTTACATGGCCTTCCATTGAAGAGCGTCTCGGTGAAATAGAATACCAGAAAAGGGACAGGATATATGAAGTGAAAGGAAGCATGGAGTTGAAGGATTATCTGGATTGTATTATAAATGGGGCAATGGAAACAATGGGGGGGGAAGAGGTATGCAGATAAAAAGTGAAGGATTAAAGGTATGCTGCCGGGGATTAAATGATATATGGGTTCATGGAGCGGATGGAAGCGTATATATGTGCGGATGGACAGGGTATTGCATTGGAAACCTCACAGAGCAGACCATAGAGAAAATCTGGCATGGAGAGCTCGCCAGACAGTTTAGGGAGTCTATGCTGGACGGTTCATATAGATACTGTGACGACTCAAAATGTCCTTATCGAGCTAATGGCGAGCTGGGGAAAAATATGGTGGATTATGCAATTCCGGAATATCCAGAGTTTTGCAGTCTGAGTTATCAGAAGCAGTGTAATTATACCTGTAAGTTCTGCCGTACTACGCATTATATCTCATGCGAAGCTGAAAGGGAGAAGTATAAAATAATCGAGCACGAGATCCGAAAAATAGTCCCTCATTTAAAGGTGTTTTCATCCAATGGTACGGGAGAACTATTCTGCAGCAATTCGATTCTGAATCTAATAAAAGAGGCAGAGTTTAATGAATCAGTTAAATTTGAATTGGAATCAAACGGATCCTTGTTTAACAGGGAGAATTGGGAAAGAATCTGCAAAGTAGGAGAACATGATCTGTCGGTGGCGATCACAATCCATAGCTTTGATGAAGCCACATACCAGTATCTGTCGGGGACATCTATTCCCGTTAAGCAGGTGATTGAGAACTTGCATTTTATCAGTCGGCTGCGGAGACAGGGAAAGATCAATAAATTTGAGATTGCAACGGTTGTCTGTGAACGAAACTTCAGAGAAATGCCGGCGTTTGTTAAAAAATGCTTGGATAATTTTGATATGGATACCATAAGGCTGAGATTTTTTGAGCCGTATGGAGTTATGGACCTAAATACAGAATGGTTTTATGATATACGGAATAAGTTCCATCCATACCATGAAGAATTTGTGCGGGTTATGTGTGATCCTATTTTAAAAAATGAAAAGGTATGGAAATGGCAAGGGGATACGGAGTCGATGCAGAGAGAAAATCCGTATGCGCTGGAGCATAAAAACGCAATGTCCATCTCGAGGATCATTCTTTGGAAAGATACAGAAAGTAAGCTGGAAAGTTATTTAGAGCGTATAGGAAATCCTAAAATTGCTTTATACGGTGCGAATGAGATCGGACGGGCGTTTAGAAAAATATTAAAGAATCTCGGAGTCCACATTGGGATTATTTTTGATACATATTTAGACGAGAGGTCGGAAGAGGATTTGGAGATATCCAGGCCTGATGAGGGAAGGCTGGAACAATATGGTCTGATCATCATTACAAGTGAGGTCTGCATGCCTTATATAAGAGAAGAACTGAAACGCCGTAAGTACCAGGGGATCAGCATGACGATTCCAGAACTTTTAAATGAATTGGAGCGCCAGTGATGGAGGAAAATGGAAATATGAAGGTTTCGATCTTCTGCCTGACATATAATCACAGCCAGTATATACGGGATGCGTTGGAAGGAATGCTGAATCAGAAGACATCCTTTGCCTATAATATCCTGGTTTTTGACGATGCCTCCAGTGATGGAACATCAGAGATTTTAAGGGAATACCAGGGCAGATATAACGATATTCTGACTGTATACACTGCCCTGGAAAATACATATGAAAAACTGGAACGCGGGGCGATCCTTCAAGAATTGTATGAGAAATACCTGGTTGGAGAATATATTGCGTGGTGTGAGGGTGACGACGTATGGACGGATGAGCATAAGCTCCAGATGCAGACGGATTATATGGAACAGAACGCCCAGTGCGTGATGACGACCCATGCCTATATGGTGGAAGATTGTTTCCAAAAAACAAAAAGCATTATCAGACCTGGAGGAAAGAACAGCCGATACTTATCCGCAGAGGAAGTTATTTTACAGTTGCAGGGAAATTTCGCTACTGCCTCATTTGTCATGAGAAGAGCTATCTTTTTTCGGGATAAGGAATACCCAGTCGGTGATGTGGAGGATTATCCCCTTCAGCTGTATGCATTGTGCCGTGGCAGAATATTTTATTTTGATCGGGTGATGTCCGTTTACAGGTATATGCATGAGGGTTCCTGGACCTGGAGTATAAAAAGGTCGACCAGGCGAAAGATATTACATATACTGCATTCTCTGGCTTTCTTGAAAGCATATGATAAATATTCAGGTTTTAAATATACAGATCTAATAAAAAAGAGGAAGATTGAGTACTTGTATTGGGCTGTACCATTGGAGCTTCCAGTGGAGGAATACGAGGTTGAAAAAGAAAGTCTGTATGCGCTGGATTCAGAAGGATCTTTTGGACGGATTGATCAAGTCGATCAGATTTACTATTGGCTGAAGGGCTTATATAGATTCGGTGAAGAGATAAGAAGCCGAGTCGATGCATGTAAATACATTTGTATTATGGGAAATGGGAACTATGCAAAGATCGTGGAGGATAATCTGAAAAAAAATGGGATCAGTTATGTGGGACATATCGTATCTTCGCTGAACGGAGAAGAATCAGAGGCTGGTCTTTGGGAGATAAAGACATATCCCTATGAACATTCGGAAACAATGGTGATCGTAGGAATCAGTCAGATGAAACAGGACGGGATTCTTTGCGCGCTGGAGGAGGCGGGATTCCGAGATATTTTAACACCGCTGTGGTTTGAAGATGTATAGCAGCCCAGTAGTATTTTCCAGGAGGGGAGCATGGAAAACAGAATCAGCGTAATTATACCAGTGTATAATGTGAGAAAATATATAGAGAAGTGCCTGGACAGTATTTTGAATCAGACAGTACCTTTTGATGAGATTATTGTTGTTAATGACGGTTCGACAGATGGAAGTGAAATTGTATGCCGAAAGTATCAGTCTGCACATCCGGGGATTATCTTGATTGAACAGAAGAACTTGGGATTGTCCGAAGCGAGAAATCGCGGCATGAAGAGAGCGACGGGAGACTATATCGTGTTTGTGGACTCGGATGACTGGGTAAGTGATTGCATGTGCGAAACAATCAAGAGCATAGTTGCGGACAGAGATTTGGATGTAGTGTATTACGCTGCCCAGATTGTTAAAGAAACCCCAGTAAAAATTTCAAGTGAAGCATATGCCAGAGACGAGGAAACATCGGGAATTGTGATGAATGGGTTTGATTCACTGATAAAGCTTTTCCCATCCTATTATCAGATGAGTGTGTGTATGGCAGCGTACAAGCGTGTTTTTTTGAAAGAGCATGGTATAGATTTTATAAAGGATATTTTATACGAAGACAGATTTTTTTCTCTAAGGGTCGTCACTGAGGCTGAAATGGTAGTGTATATAACAGATCATTTATATATCCGGCGTTTCAGACCATCATCGATCGTTACAAGCCCAGCAAGCAGAAAAAAGATCCGGGATGTTATATATGGCCATTTGAGGGAATGGCAGTATATCCGCGGCAGTGAAAACTGGATAAAAGAAAAATCTCTGACCCAGTATTATGTGCTGTGCGGAGCTGTTATGGCTCATCAAAATGATGTTAGTTCAGAGAATACGCAGGCCGAGAGTGGAGAATATTTAACAGCATTTTTCAAAGAGTGGATGGATTATTTTGAAATTGATATTATGGGGGAAAATGAATTATGTGAATTATTACTTATGGTAAATAGAGCTGCCGAAAACGGAAATAGGGAGTTGATAGAAGTATTTGATGGAATGCCGGGGGGGGGATTTTGCGCTATCAAGAACGAATCAGAGAGCTTCTTGAGAAAAAATACAAAGAAAAACTGGGCAGACTTCCATTCCGGGAGAAAAAACAAATCGCACTTTATGGTGCAGGGAAGCACACAGACTGTCTTTTATGGCTGTATCAGTATTTGATTGGTGTAATAGTTTCTGAGATAGATTTAATCGTTTCAACGACAAAGGTTACCAATCCGAACAATGCATATGTTGTGAGGTGTCTCGATGAAATAACAGATCAGTGGGATATTTATATATTATCTAGCGGGGTCTATCAGGAGGAAATGTATCAGAATCTTAGGGCAAAGTCAATTCCGGAAGAAAAGATATATAGATTATATGACAAAAATGATGCAGTGGACTGCGTGATGGTATATGAAGCTCTTTTTAGTTAGATAGAAAGTTGGAAAACAAATGAAGTGGAACAAAAAAGGTCACGAATTAGATCAGAGGGCAGAACGCATTATTGCAGATTTTGCCAGTAAAAAAGGAATTGCCATATTTGGAGCTGGTCTGAGGGGCGCAGAGCTTCGGAGGATCCTGGGTCATTATGGTATTTTTGATGGATTTATAGACAACGACCCTAAAAAACAGGAAAATGGATTTGAGGGCGAAGAGGTAAACTCACTGGAGAAATATGATCAGAAAAAAGGGAGCAGCTGGATTGCCATTGCCGCCTCTGAGGACAGTTCGCCAACCATTGCCGCACAACTGAAGAAGGCAGGATACTGTGAAGGGGTGGATTATTTTTATTATGAAGAGTTTTTGAAGGATATTTTTCCGGTTTTATCCTTTTATTATTTTCGCAAGCTGTTTGTTTATCTGGCACAGATTTGTGTGACGGAACGGTGTACACTGCATTGTAAAAAGTGTGCACATGCATGTAACAAGGTAAATATTATGGCACAGGATATGACTCTGGAGAAGGCGAAAGAAAGTGCTGATTTCTTTTTTCAATATGTGGATCTTGTCAATGAATTTGTGCTGCTTGGAGGGGAACCGCTTTTGTATGAGGGGTTAGAGGAGCTGGTGAGTTATATTGGGGAAAAATACAGGGAAAAAATACTGATGTTTTCCATTACAACCAATGGGACAATTCTTCTGAGTGATAAAATGATAGATCTGTGCAAGAGGTATCGTGTGACTCTCCGCGTTTCCGATTATGCAGAGACTCTTCCCTGGTTGCAGAGCAGATACGAGTTGCTTTATAAGCAGACATCGCAGATGGACGTGATCGTATGGAAGACAAAGAAAAAGGATTGCTGGTTTGACTATGGGTATGGGGAGTTCAGCCGTAGAGAGGGACCGGGCCTTTTAGAGGAGGTGTTTGACCGCTGCCGGACGGATTGCCGTGAGATTAGGGGGAGCAGATATTATTATTGCGTTATGGCGAGAAGTGTTGCAGAAAATATGAGATGGCCAATTGGAGACGAGGATTATCTGGAACTGAAGGGTCTGGGTGATAAAAAACTCTTTTTTGAATACCAGCAGGGATATTCGGAAAAAGGGTATATGGATCTATGCAGATATTGCAGGGGAGCGGAAGCAGTACAGTTTCTGATTCCGGCGGCAGAGCAGGAGAATTAAAGAACACAAGGAGCAAGTGTGAATCAATGAGTCGAAATTAGACCATAAACGTCCCTTGTGTGGAAAATCTGGTTTTTAAGATTTATCCGGAACTGGCAGCACATTGCTGTTGAAGAAGTTTTAGTGTTTCTGGATCAGCTCCCTGCTCTCCGAGGAACTGGATTACGTTATTAAGTGTAAGTGCAACTTTGACAGGTTTTGATGGATGGATGATGGCTTCGTAATCATCAGGTTTCCATTTTTCATTATTAAGAATCATGTGATAAATGCTTGTGAGCATCATTCGGGCTATGGCAATGATTGCTTTTTTCCTGCCACGCCGTTTTGCCAGTCGATGATATTTGATGGCATAATAAGGATTTTTCTTGCTTTTTACAGCAGCCAGTGTACATTGGATAAGTAAAGGCTTTAAATACTGACCGGCTTTTGAACAACGAGTAGATTTCTTCTTGTTGGCACTCTCATTATTTGCAGGGGTAAGCCCAGCCCAGGAACAAAGATGTTTATCCGATTCAAAAACACTCATATCAGCACCGATTTCTGAAATGACAAACAGAGCAGAACGCTCAGTAAAGCCACCGATTCTTGAAATACGTTTGATTACTTCATCGTACGGACGGCTGAGGCGGAATAATTCGGTTTCAATTTCATCTATATAGGAGCTGAGAAGTTCTATGTGCTGTTTTGCGTGGGACATCTTAAAGTGTTGTTCCGACAAGATTTCAAAACCACGTATGCTGTCAAAAATCTCCTCATTAGAAACTTTGACGCCACCATGAATCAGCTTTGCACATTCTTTTTCGTCAAAAGGAACGTCTGAAAGAAGATAATTCATAATGGATGAGGCAGTTTTCCCAAATGGATCCGTGAGGACACAGTCAATACGGATACGGGAAATAGTCATACGATTCTGGTAGCGGTTCTTCTCAGCGGAACGCATATAGGAAAGTTTGAGACGATATCTGGAAAGCTCACGAAGAGCCCTGATATCAGCAGGTGGAATAAAGGAAGCTTTAACGATGTCGAAGCGAAAAAGATTGGCAATCCATTTCGCATCACGTTTGTCTGTTTTCTTACCCTTTATGGCTTTGGCATACTTGGGATGTGTAAGGATAACGTGCATATGTGGTTCAAGGATGTTAAAAACAGGAATCCAGTATTTGCCAGTGGATTCCATGCAGACATCCTGACAGTTATACGAGAGAAGCCAGTCACGCATAGCTGCAATCTGTGAATTGCTGGTGGAGAAGGATTTCACTTTATAAGCTGCTTCCAAAGTGACAGGATCTGTAATGCAGACAGCAGCAACCACTGTTTTTTTGTGAACATCCAGACCAGCACAGATAAGGTGTTTCACTTCAAAATTCATGTGCGACCTCCTTTCAAAGAGAGTAAAAAGAGATATCAGCATTGACTGTCATCCAAGCGAAAAGACTTATCATGGAAACGGGGTTTCCAGAGGCATCAAGTGCCAACGTCTGAAATGATAAGTGTACGGGCTCAAGGTCCCAATTGTTTGTGCTTGAAAGAGGATGACGGCACATATATAAATGCGGGATAAGATGGTCTTTCGCCACTCCCTCCGTCGTGCTCTGTAGTATACTGATATCTCTAACTGGATTTTAACACAAATTGAAATAAAAAGTAACCCGTAAACAAAGATTCATGCATTGTTTGTGCCGAAGGCAGGAACGACGCAAGGAGGGCATGCCGCAACGGCATGTTTAAATAAATGAAAGTATATATATATGGGCTGGGCAAAGGAAAGCAGACACTGGATCGATGTCTGATAAGAGATGATATAGAGATTATTGCTTATATCGACCGTTATAAGGCAAAGAAAGCAGAGCTGCATGAAGGAATTCCGGTTATAGATATGAAGGAAATCTCGGACGGGTACGATAAAATCATTATTACGTTGATGCAGTATGAAGATGTAAAAGCCGATTTATGTGCTATGGGCATTGATGTAGAAAAGATTATCTGTTTTTATTCGCTTGAGGATGTAGATGATTCTGGAAACTGGAGATATATAGATTTACACAAATGGAGGAACGAACTTTTATGGAAGAATTATACGGAAGTTATTATGCCGTCTGCCGCGAATTATCCATATGAAATATACTCCGAAAAACTCTTATTGGAAAAAGCGCTCCCAACAATCGTTTCTGCTAAAGAAACAGTAGAAATGATCCGGAAAGAGAAGAAAAGTTTATCGCGGTTTGGGGATAACGAATTTGAGCTGATCCTGGGAAGAGAACGAACAAATTATCAAACAGCAAAGCAGGAACTAGGGGTTCGGTTGGAGCAGGTCCTTAAATCGCAAAATGATCGTATACTGGTTGCAGTCGCGGACAATTATGGGAGCCTTGAAAAGTATACAGATGAGGGAGCGTTGGCGATCCGACAGTATCTAGGGACTGGAAGGACGAGAAAAGAACATATGTCGCTTCTGGATCTGTCCAGAACGTATTATGATGCTTATCTCAGCCGGCCGTATATGATATACAGAGATAAGGAAAATGCGGAAATTAGGTTTAGGGACGTTCAGAATATATGGACAGACCGGGATGTTTTAGTTGTAGAAGGGGAACATACACGGTTTGGTGTTGGAAATGATCTGCTAGATCATGCTAAATCTGTCCAACGTATCCTGACTCTGGACCGCAACTGCTTCGACCTGTATGATAAGTTGATCTGTTCGGTGAAGGAATTTGGAAACGATAAGCTGATTTTAATGATTTTAGGGCCAACAGCAACAGTTATGGCTCATGATCTGGCTCTGGATGGGTTCTGGGCCATAGATATCGGCCAACTGGATATAGAATACGAATGGTTTTTAAGACAGGTAGACAGGCGATGTGGAATCCCGTATAAAACGGTAAGCGAGGTGACTACGTATGATGTCATAAAAACAGAAGAGGATACTGATTATATAAAAAAATATAAGGATGAGATTATAAAAAATGTAACAGAGTAGGGAAAAATACAGAACATAGTGGGTAAAAGTGTAGTTGTCTAATGGATGGGATAATAGGATGAAGAAAGTGATAATATGGGGAACTGGATACGTTGCAAATCAGGTATTTACCCATTGCCGGACGTTGGATCAGTATGAGTGGATCTGTGTGATCGATAATGATAAAGATAGATGGGGGGGAAAATTTCATGGCATACCAGTTGTATCTCCGGAGTCCTTGCGGGAAAAGGAGACAGATATTATAGTTATATTGACTGACCATTATGATGAAATAAGGCGGCAGATTGCGGACCAGTATCCGGATATAAATGTAAAGGTAGAAAATAAAAACTTTTTTTATAAAGAAAGCGTTTTGCGGAGATACCGGGATAACAGGGATCCCGGGGTAACAGAGGTTCTTGGATATATAGAAAAAAATGGATTAGAGGTATTTAATTATCCTTTTACGGAAAAGTATAAAAAACGGGAAAACCTGGTAAGGAGAGACAAGGAAAACGGATTGTTTTTTGTTTTGCACAATGGCAGGAGGATGTATTTTTCCAGAAAATATCAATCAGAAAGGGAAGTAAATCGCTATTATAACGATCTTTTAACAGAGCAGGATGAAGGATCTCCGCATCGGTATCTGTCGGAGGAGTGTTTTGTAAAAGAAGGAGATATCATCCTGGATGTGGGTGCAGCAGAGGGCTTTTTTTCGCTGGATGTGATCGACAGGGCGTCGCATTTGTATATAATTGAAGCTGAGGAGGAGTGGATTGAGGCTCTTCAGTATACATTTAAGGACTATATGGATAAGGTCACATTGATCAGAGCTTATGTTTCATCTTATAATGACGAAAAAAATATAACGCTGGATTCGCTCATTGACAGTCCAGTCAATTTTATTAAAATGGATATAGAGGGAAATGAGTGGGATGCCCTTAAAGGCATGGTCCGCTTGATTGGTGATTCGCATGATCTGAGAATGGCAGTTTGTGCCTATCACAGTGATTTTGATCAGGAGTTGATCGAGAGTTTTATGGATAAAAATAATATAGTTCATACATGTACTCCAGGATATATGTGGTTTCCTGACACGATACGGCAGACCTACGTTTCTACTAGTCTGAACAAGGGAATTATAAGGGGAACGAAAAACGAATAAGAAGGTACAGGGAAAAATTATGGATTCTTTTATTAATGTAACGGAAACATATCTGCCCGGATTTGACGAATATATGGAAGAAATCCGCGCGTTATGGGATACGCACTGGATCACAAATATGGGCGAAAAGCATGAGGAATTTAAGCGTAGACTGAAGGCTTACCTGGGAATTGAAAACCTGGAGCTGTTTGTAAACGGACATATGGCTCTGGAAATGACTTTACAATCGATGAAACTGTCTGGGGAGGTGATCACAACTCCATTTACATTTGGATCTACAACACATGCGATCGTAAGAAGTGGGCTTGCTCCTGTTTTTTGTGATATTCACAGGGATACATATACGATTGATGAAGATAGGATCGAGGATCTTATCACGGAAAGAACATGTGCAATCGTTCCTGTACATGTTTATGGGAATATATGCAATGTTGAAAGAATAGATGAAATAGCCAAAAAACATGGGTTGAAGGTCATATATGATGCAGCTCATACATTTGGAGAACGGTACAAAGGAATGAGTGTTGCAAGGCTTGGAGATGCATCGATCCTGTCATTTCATGCGACAAAGGTGTTTCATTCTATTGAGGGAGGAGCGGTCTGCTTTAAGGATAAGTCGTTAGAGCAGACATTGTATAATCTGAAGAATTTTGGTATAAGAGGGCCGGAAACGGTTACAGCCGTTGGTGCAAATGCAAAAATGAATGAATTTTGTGCTGCAATGGGAATTTGCAATTTAAGATACATTGATGATGAGATTTGTAAAAGGGCGGCCATAGTTGGGATATACAGGGAAAGACTAGAGCAGGTAAATGGAATCATATGCCCTTTGGTACAAGCGGATGTAAAACCCAATTACGCATATTTCCCGATCTTAGTTGAAGAAGAGTCATATGGAATGAGCCGGGATCAGCTGTATGATAAGTTGTACAAAGCGGGGATCCACACCAGAAAGTATTTTTATCCGTTGACGAATGACTATGACTGCTATAAGGAACAGTACGACTCAGCTGCGACACCTGTGGCAAAGGATGTTTCGGCTAAGGTTCTGACACTCCCGCTATACTCCTCGCTGGATTTCAGCATTGTGCATAAGATATGTGATAGCATCGAATTAAAATAGGACCGGACAGGTTTATGAATAACGTAAAAGGTGGTAAAACAGATCTCAGTATTATTGTTCCCGTTTTCAATCATGAACAATATATTTCAAGGTGTTTTGACAGTATCCTTGGCCAGAAAACAGGCTTTGTCTATGAGATTATCGTCGGAGACGATGGCTCGAAGGATCGTTCAAAGGAGATAATCGAGGAATATATAGACAGATATCCAGATACATTTATCGGCATTATTAGGGAAAAAAATCTCGGGGCAACTAATAATCTTTACGAACTGTTAAAAAAATCCAGAGGAAGGTATGTGGCTGTTTGTGAGGGGGATGATTACTGGTGCGATCATAGCAGGATTGAACGGGACGTTCAGTGGCTTGATGAAAATTTAGGGTACATAGGGATATGCGGTAAAACGATACCAATTAGTGAAAATGGCCGGGAGCTTTTTGAGGAAGATATCCCTCCGAAAGAGAGATTCTGGTGCTATGAAAAAGACCGCTTTACCATAAAGGAGTTTGCAGACTGGCAGATGCCAGGGCATATTTCGGCACTAACGTTTCGGAATTTCCTTCATTCTGACTACAAAGGCTGTCAGTTAATAAAAGAAGCGCATCCAGTCGTTGCTGATAGAACATTGATACTTATGGCAGTTTTGCGAGGGGATATTAAATGTATCAAGTCTCTGGTTTCCTGTTACAGATTTAGAATAACCGAAAACGGAACAAATTTTATGTCTGATTTTAAAAGAAAAAATCTGAGATACGAGGACTATCGTATGATGTGTGTCTTTGAAAAATACGCACAGGAGGGCTTTGGGAGGCAGTTAGATCTGGGTCATATTAAGGCCGAACGATTTATCGGAAGTGTGTTGGTTTGGATCGGTGACAGGAGCCGATGTAACTGGGAGGTTGTGCGCAGAATTGTCTTGGAAAGCGGACATCCATTCCGTTGTATGTATTACATTGGAACAATCATTGTGAAAAAGAAAGTAATGCAGTTGGCTGGAAAAGAAAAACGTATAGAGAGCGGGAGGTATCATATATGAAATTTTGCAGTAAACCATTTGAACAGGTACATCTGGATCCAGGCGGTGGAGTAAGGGTCTGTAGCTGGACAGATGAAAGTATCGGAAATGTTCTCCATGAGGATTTAGAGGTAATATGGCATGGAGAAAAGGCGAATAAAATACGGAAATCTATCCTTGATGGCAGCTATTTATACTGTCGAGCGGTTTCTTGCCCCTATTTAGAGAATGATTCGCTGCCCGATCTTGACGGGAAAGAGTTGGAGAAGGCTGTGAAAATAGGATATGCGCCGTCGAAATACAGCGTGGCCTGCGATTTTACATGTAATCACAGCTGTCCATCATGCCGAGACGGTATTTTTTGCGGAACTGATGATTACAGGAAAAATCTAAAGAGGGAACTGGATCTTCTTCTCCCCTACTTAAATAAGGCATCCCACATTATCACATGTGGGAACGGCGACGTATTTTCCAGTCCTCTTATGATGGAGATGCTGGAAAAGCTGGAACCGCAGAAAGAAGATCTGAAGATTCAGTTTGAAACCAATGGCGCTTTGTTTACCAGAGAATGCTGGGAGAGGATCAAGCACTTGGGAAAATATGACCTGTCATTTACGGTCACTCCCAACAGCTTTGAGGAACACACATTTCAGTATCTGAACGGCGGACACGATACACTGGAGAAGGTGATTCGGAACCTGTATTTTATTAGGGAACTGAAACGGCAGCGGATTGTAAACATCCTTGAGATATCTATTGTTGTGCAGGATAGGAATTTCTGGGAACTGCCAGACTTTGCAAGGAGATGCATTGAGGATTTTGAAGCAGATAGAGTTGTTGTAAAGCCGTTATATAAGTGGTTTTGTCTTTCTGATGATAATTACTGGCATAAGGATATTTTAAATCCCCAGCACCCATACCATAAAGAATATTTGAAGATGCGGCAGGATCCATATTTACAGAATAATGATAAAATATTCTTCTGGGGAGGCAATAATCTGCATACTTCACAACCGCATCCAGCATACAGGTACAAGGATTATCTGCGGTTATTGTCAGAGTTTGCCGATATTGCTGATATTGAAGATAAAATAAGGGAGTTTTTCAAAAACAGGCAGGCAGATACCATATATATTTATGGGGATATGGAACTGAGTTCCCTTATATATTTACTGTTGAGACCGGTGGTGGAGGTTGAGGCGTTTATTGCAAGAGATGTAAGCAGGACTGAAATATGTAAAAGACCGGTGATTCGGATGTGTGATTACCAGTCGAAGTGTGGTGATTTGTTGATTGTTCTTAACTATCAGTTTTATGATAATATCATGAGAGATCTGCATTTCAGAGACTTTAAGGGGAAAGCTGTTAGCCTACTGGAACTTAAAAAGGCACTTTACAAGGAAGTCTGTTAAGTAAAGGGGGATAAGAAGGAAGACGGAAATGAAAAAGCGGTTAGGCATTTATGTGATTTATGACGAACAAAATATTCTCTGTGATGCGGACCTGTATCTGGCCGGTGAGCTCAGATCCACGGTGTCAAGGCTGATCGTGTGTATAAACCGCAGTGGAGTTGTTGATACGCAGAGACTCCGTAAATACACAGAGGAAATTCTGCTTAGGGATAACACAGGATTTGATGCGGGGGCCGTAAAAGAAGTTATATGCAATTATCTCCGTGATGGAGAATTGCAGGAGTATGACGAGGTTGTTATCAGCAATAATTCATTTTTCGGTCCTTTTATTGCGATGAGCGAAATCTTCAGGGAAATGGATGGAAGGGTATGTGATTACTGGGGCTTATCTGGTTATATGGGGGAGGAGAGCATCTTTTTTCGGGGCATTGGAAGCTACTTTTGGGTGTTTAGGAAACCAATAATAAAGGAATGCTTTCTGGAAAAATTTATTTGCCAGTATGTAGATGAAAAAAGCAATGATTTTCTGGAGGTTTGTGGAGTTTATGAATACAGGATGAATACGGAGTTGATGAAAAAATTTAGGCCAGGTATGTATACTGACCTTGGAGCACTGAATATTTTCGACGCTGGCGACCTGGCTATGATCGTGCATTCTCTTCCGATTATAAAACGTAAATTCTTCATAGAAAAGAGAACCAGTGTTTCCAGAATTGTAAATGTACTGCGGTTTATCGCAGATACGGGCTTTGATGTCCGGTGTGTGGAAGAGAAGCTGGACAGGCTGTATGGGATTTCCGGCTTGTATGACGGTGGAAGATGGGAAATACCACAAATAGAAGAAAGTGAATATGAAATTCCAAAAACAGATATTACATATGAAGAGATTGAAACGTTCCTAGATACAAATACGTCGGTGTATGTATATGGAACAGGTCTTTTTGGAACATTTATCTGGGCACTCTTTGGAGAAAGCTATAAATCTATAAAAGGGTTTGTCACCACTTATAAATCAGAGAATAAAACTTTTCACGGGTACAATATGTATACGCTCAATGAACTGAAAGCGTCAGATTCGGTCCTAGTGGCATTGAATGCGGAGCATACAAAGGAAGTAAGAAACAGTCTGAGGGGAAGAAACTGTTTGTTTTTGCATAGAAAATAGAATGACAGAGGTGAAATATGACAAGTTTTTTATCAGAAAAGGAAATTGGGGAGATTGGATTTAAATCCTGTGGAAAAGATGCGAAAATTAGCAGGCATGCATGTTTTTATGGGGCATCAGAAATGGTGCTTGGTGATCATGTGCGAATTGATGATTTTTGTATTTTAAGTGGTCAGATCGAACTTGGGGATTTCGTTCATATCGCCGCTTACAGTGCAATTTTTGGCAGTGATGCGGGGGTATACGTAGGGGATTTTTGCGGTGTTTCCTCTAGAGTAACGATTTATGCAGTCAATGATGATTACAGCGGCGGGTTTATGACAAATCCTACAGTTCCAGAACGGTATAGGTGCGTAAAGAGGGAAAGGGTTTGTATCGGGAAGCATGTGATTATCGGCGCTACAAGCGTAATCCTCCCAGGTGTAAACATAGCGGAGGGAAGTTCGTTCGGAAGTTTTTCTCTGATTAATAAGGATTCAGAAGAATGGTCTGTGAATGCTGGGATTCCTTTTAAAAAGATTAAGGACAGGAAAAGGGATCTGTTAAAAATGGAGGAACGTCTGAGAAGTATGGAGGAGGATGTGCGATGAAAGGTCTGAGGGATGTTTGGCCTATAACAGGGGGAAATTATGGATAAAAGGGTATATATTTTTGGCGCGCATTCTAGGGCGAGGACACTTGGAGCTTATCTGATGTCCTTATGTCCTGGGATAAAAATAGCAGCGTATCTTACGAATAATGACGAAGAGAATCCCACGGAAATTGATGGAGTTCCTGTCCTTCACATGGATGCCGATCCGGTAGTGGATAGATCTCTTCCTGTCTATCTGGCAACGAGAGCTATTTTCCATGAAAGGATTGCCTCCTTTCTAACGAGGATTGGTATGGAAAAGATTATACCGGTAACTCCTAGTCTTGATATGGAATTACGGAACCGCTATTTAAAAAAGGACTTTGCAGACAGAGGGAGGGAGTTCAGAAAGCTAGGGGAGTATTCGTCTATCTGTGTATACGTGGCAAAATCCACTGCAGACAGACTCTTGAAAGGGAAATATATTTTAAGGCCGTATGAGAAGGTGATCCAGGTGGGCGCGGCATTAACGAAAGAGCGAATCGCGGATATTACAGATGATACGGGTTTCCATATTTCAGATAGAAACAGACAGTTCTGTGAGCTTACAGCTTTATATTGGATTTGGAAAAATTCGAAGGAGGATATTGTGGGCCTGGAGCATTACCGCAGGCACTTCCTTCTTCCAGAACGCTGGCAGGAGAAGATGGAGACAAATAGGATAGATGTTATTTTGCCTACCCCCCTTTATGTTGCGCCATGTCTTTCACAGAATTACAAAAACAGGCACAGAGCGGAGGACTGGGAGGTTATGCTGGAGAAGCTGAAGCTTCTTTATCCCGAGGAGTACCAAATGGCAGTGGATTTTTTTGATACAGGCTTGTATTCACCATGCAATATGTTTATTATGCGGAAAGACGTATTAAATGCCATGTGCTCCTGGCTTTTTCCGGTACTTTTTGCCTGCACAGCACAGATTGGTGAAAGAGAAGACGCGTATCAGAATCGTTATCCGGGATTTTTGTCAGAACGTCTAATCACATTTTTCTTTGAGAAGAACAGGGCTCGGTATAAAGTTGTTTATGCAGATAAGAATTTCCTGGAATAGAGAAAAGACTAGGTGAAAAACTTATAATTTTATAAACCCTGCCGATATTGAAACTGATACGATTGCTGTTCAATAAAAATTTTAAGGAGAGAAAGAATCATGAAAAACAGAAAGATGAGTCAGAAGATCACAATCTCGTTCGCTGTCGTGATTGCGTGCTTTCTGATCACAGTAGTAGCTATGTTTTTTGGAATGTCAAACATTTCGGGAAACTATGTGAATTTCTATGAGAACGGCCATACGGCTCTCGCAAAAACGTATGAAGGCCGGATCTATCTTCAGACAGCTTTAAAGAATGTGGCGTTTTCTACTGCTGCCGAGACTGCCAGCGAGTCTGCCGAGTATATAAAAGTTGCCCAGGAATATGTAGATAAGATGATGGAATGCGCAGACTGGATGACGCAGAATTACAAGGGGGATCAGTCCTTATTAAAAGAATTTTTGACCGTTATGGAAGAAGCAAAGCCTATGCGTCAGGAGATCGCGGACCTGACAACACAGGAAACTTCTGCAGCAGATGCCAGAGCCAGAGAGATTCTTTTAAGCGAATATAATCCGAAGATTGAAGAAGGGATCACAAAGCTTCAGGCGTTTGCCAGCCAGATTCTTACGGAGAGCAATAATGCGTATAACAGATCCATGTCTACGAAGACAGCGCTTTACATTGCTGCGGTGGCGATCATCCTCTTCGCGCTGTGCATCACAGGCGTGATGGCTGCAAAACTGCTCCGTGCCATTGTGGATCCCATCAGGCAGCTGGAAAAAGCTATGAGCGATATGGAGCGCGGAAGTTTAGATGTGGAGATTGATTATGAGTCCGAGGACGAGCTGGGTGCGTTGGTAAAGGATCTTCGCGTTGTGGTAGAATTCCTGCGTGGGGTTGTTGCGGATGAGGATCACATGCTGAATGAGCTCAGCAAAGGAAACTTTAACGTATCCTCCTCTATGGAAAAAGAATACAGGGGTGCTTACCTGCCTATTTATGAATCAATGATCCGGTTACGTGACAATCTCAATAATACGCTGAGAAATGTGACAGAATCCGCCGACCAGGTAGCGGCAGGCTCCGATCAGGTGTCCTCTGGAGCCCAGACTCTGTCCCAGGGTGCAACAGAGCAGGCAGCCTCTGTGGAGGAACTGGCAGCTACGATCAATGAGATTTCTGAAAATGTGGAAAAGAACGCTGAAAGTGCAAAAACAGCCAGCGAAATGGCTTTAAATGTTCAGGATCAGGCAGGAGAGAGCCGGCAGCGGATGCAGGAGATGCTTTCTGCCATGGAGGATATCAGCAACAGCTCCAACGAGATCGGAAAAATTATCAAGACGATCGAGGATATTGCGTTCCAGACCAACATTCTGGCGCTGAATGCGGCTGTGGAGGCAGCAAGAGCCGGGGCAGCCGGAAAGGGATTTGCTGTTGTGGCAGATGAGGTCCGCAATCTGGCAGGTAAATCTGCGGAAGCATCTAAAAATACGTCTTCATTGATCGAGGGATCCCTCCATGCGGTTGAGAGAGGGACCAGGATCGCTAACGATACGGCCAAGGCATTGGATCAGCTCACAGAAGGTGTTCAGCATGTGGCGGTGACTATTGAACAGATTTCAGAAGCCAGCGAAGCGCAGGCTGAGTCTGTAAAGCAGGTCAATGATGGCATTGGTCAGATTTCCAGCGTTGTTCAGAGTAATTCCGCAACTGCTGAAGAAAGTGCGGCAGCGAGCGAGGAACTTTCCAGCCAGGCACAGATCTTAAAGGATCTGGTTGGGCGTTTCTCCTTGATGGGACCTGGAACGGCTGCTCTGGAAATGCCCGTATCGAAACCAGTATCCCATGCTTTTGACAGCAGTCAGTCTTTTGGGACAGAAGATTATAACGACAAATATTAATATTAAAGATTATGGAAGAGAAACTGGCCTCTGCCAGCAGATGCCTGGCGGAGGCCAAACCAGTCATACGCGAAGTGAGTTCGAAGGAATATGGAAAAAGTGAAGCTGTTTAGATCGAAAAAATTGTCCGCAGTGCTTACTCTGCGGATCGGAATGCTGCTTATTGCGCTCAATCTGATCGCAACGGTCATGATGGCTTTTGTTGCGGGATCAGGAATGAATGATAAACAGGATGCTTTTTTAAACCAGACAATAATGAATGCCCAGAAACAGGTGGAGCAGTTCGTTGAAAAATATATTTCAGTCACAGAGTTCCTGGCGGGCGGTGTTTCAATACAAAGTGTTATGCAGTCTGGAAAGGAAAGCTCCTCCCTGGCAGAATCTTCGGAGTTTCCCGCCCTAATCAAAACACTCCAGAGATCCATGGAGGACTTTCCGGATATACTGGGGATAGGATTTGGGAGTCTTATGGAGGATTACCTATATACCCAGAGGGGGGAACGCCTGGATGTGCGGCTGAGCAGCCGAGAGTATTATGAGACGGCAAAGGAGCACACGTTTGTAACGGAGCCATACGTGGATTCATATACAGGTGAGTTGTGCGTTTCCGTGACAACCCCTGTTAAAAATGGTTCTTCCGTTTTGGGCATTCTGGTAGTGGATTTGAATATGTCTCAGCTTTCTGAATTTCTGCATCAGCTGTCCTTTGGGGAATCTGGCCAGGTAGTCCTTTTGTCTGGGCAAAATACAGTGATCGGTGTTGATGATGAGAAGATTCTTGGCAGGGATTTTCTAGAACTTGATATTTCAGAAAATATGCTCTCAAAGCTGGAAAATCCGGACCAGGAGGTAATCAGATGCCAGATTGCTGGGAAGTCTGTAATGGGAGTAGTTTCGCGGTTATCCGGAGGGGGATGGAAGGTCCTTTCGGTTATGTCAGTGGATGAGTATAATGCCCAGACAGTGAAGACCCTGATCGATCTCATCCTTATTCTGTTGATCAGCACATTTATAGTGGTGATTGTTTCGCGCGCTGTGATCACAAGGAAGCTGAAGCCAATCTCTGAATTAAACGCCGATCTGAAGGCCATTAGTGAAGGAAATCTTGCGGTTTCTATGACCTATGAGAGCAAGGATGAAATTGGGGAAATGGCGGAGGCTTTGCGGACCTGTGCGAAAAACCTGTCAATGTATGTGCAGGAAATCGACAGGCTGATGAACCATTTGGCTAACAGCGACCTGACAGCAGTTCCGCAGATCGAGTTCATGGGGGATTTTGTTCCGATCCAGCGGGCGATTCTGGAATCTATGAATAAGCTGACGGAGCTGATGGGTGGGATCTCAGAAGCGGCGGATCAGGTTTCGGCCAGTTCCGCTCAAGTTTCTGACGGCGCGCAGGCACTGGCCCAGGGAGCAACTGAGCAGGCCTCTTCGGTGGAAGAATTGACAAATACGATTTCCAGGCTTTCTGATACCATACAGGAAAATTCTGAAATGGCGCGGGCGGCCAGTGAAAATGCGACCCATGTCAATGATGAGATCGTAGAGAGTAGTGAGAAGATGGCACAGTCCCTTGCCTTAATGGAAGAGATCCGTACTGGAGCAGGAAAAGTGGATGAAATCATTAAATCCATCGAAAACATTGCATTTCAAACAAATATTCTGGCGTTGAACGCAGCTGTAGAGGCGGCTCGTGCAGGCCAGGCGGGAAAAGGTTTTGCTGTGGTCGCTGATGAGGTTCGGACATTGGCGGCCAAATCAGCAGAGGCCTCTAAGGCAACAACAGAGCTGATCAGCAATATGGTTTCTTCTATTAAAAGAGGAAGCGAAAGCATGCAGGAGACGAAACGCTACATGGATAATGTGGTGACAGATGCTGCTCAGATCACGGACGTCTTCCATAAGATTTCCAGGGCGTCTGAGGAACAGTCTGTTTCTGTATCCCAGGTCGCCCAGGGAGCAGACCAGATTTCCAATGTGGTGCAGACAAATTCTGCGACAGCAGAGCAGAGTGCGGCTGCCAGCGAAGAACTATCCGGTCAGTCCCAGATGCTCAAGGATATGATCAGTCAGTTCAGGCTTCCGAATTCGTGATCAAAATATCCCTGAGAATTAGAAACATGGAACACCACTGCAAGACCCTGTTGTCCAGGGCTGCGGTGGTGTTTGTTTTACCTTAGGCCCGGATTCTGAAGGTCAGGGGCAGGAAAAGGGGGATGGTGTGAATAAAAGTTTTTTTAAACCAAACAAGAATGATCTGACAAATGTTTTTGAGTCTGGAAAATGTGCCCAGGCGATCCGGAAGGGGCTTATTTTTATGACACCGCTGGTCATATTGTCTTCAATGGCCCAGGTCGCATTGAATTTTCCAGTAGACAGCTATCAGGAGTGGCTCCTGAGTCCGTTTGCCCATTTTTTTATCAGGTTTTCTTTAGGCTCTATTGTGCAACGCTGGATTGTTTTTCATCGATCCTGTCGTTTTCGGTGGCCTGGTGCTACGCAGAGCAGCTTTCGCTGTTCCAGGTGAGGAACGAGGATGCGGATTCATTTTTGTCCAAAATGGCAACCTCGATCTTCCCTCTGGGCATTATTCTGGTCGGAACGGCGGTGGTAAGCTGCCTTATGGACTCCCTGTTCCATGTATGCTTGCCAGAGCTGATCGAAACCTTTCTGACGGCTGTCTTTCTCCGCCTTCAGATTAATACAAGCCGTATTGTGACAGGAATTTTTTATACGGTGTCCCTGCATCTGTTGTGGTTTTTCGGAATACACGGCTCCCATGTGTTTTTTGAGATCAATGAGGTTTTTTTGAAAAACCTGCTCCACCGCCCGTCTGTCTACAAAGATTACACAACTCTGGAACTCACCTGTTCAGATACGGGGATAGGAATGGACGAAGAATTTAAAAAAAAAATGTTCCAGCCCTTCGTGCGGGATGCGAAAACAGAGGTCCGGGAGGTTGAAGGAAACGGCCTGGGGATGGAGATCGTTAAGAATATCATTGATATCATATGAATGGAGAAATTTATGTGGACAGTGAGGTGGGAAAGGGAACGACCTTTACGATTGTCCTGCATCTGAAGGATGATAAGGATACGGTTTCTTCGCCAGACCCGGAACAGCCCTGGAAACAGGAAGATATCTGTAATCTGGAAGGACGGAGGATCCTTCTGGTGGAGGATAATGAATTAAACCGGGAAATTGCGGTGGAGTTCCTGGCGATGACAGGTGCAGAGATTGAAGAGGCGGTAAATGGAAAACAGGCAGTTGAGCGGATGGAAGCATCTCCGCCGCATTATTATGATCTGACTTTAATGGACATACAGATGCCGGAGATGAATGGGTGTGAAGCGGCAAAGAGGATCAGAAAGCTGGAGCGTGAAGACTCAGATCTGCCGATCATTGCCATGACAGCCAACGCTTTTTCTGACGATATCCGTATGACAAAGGAGGCGGGGATGAATGAACATATTTCAAAACCCATCGATCTGCCGAAGCTCTACCGGGTGCTTGGGAGGTTTTTAAAAACGTAAATACAGAATGTTCTTCCATACAGAAAACAGTATTCTTTCGTATGTCTGAAAGAAGGCTGTTTTTAAAATCCTGATAGATTTTCAAACGGAAACTGGAGACTATAAATCCTCGGAATCGTTTTCTGGGAGATTGAGATTGTCGATATCGATATCTATATTTTCCAGGAGCTTTTTTATGATACCCAGTCTTTGCTTGTAGATGGCGTGTTCCCGTTTCAGTTTGGAAAAATAAATTTGGCGCTGTATTTTTAATTTTAGCAATCCGGCATGGATGGGCTTACGGACATAACCGCTGGCGCCGGAAATATATCCTTCTGCCTCAAAATTGATCCCTTCCAGACTTGTGAGGAGGATGACTGGGATCAGGGACAGGCGTTTGTCTTCCTTTATAGCGGAGAGGACCTTCATTCCATCTAAGTCCGGCATCATCATATCCAGGAGAATGACATCCACGTCAGGATCTTCTTTCAGCTGTGCAAGCGCCTGGACGCCGGATTTCATTTTAATGATCGTGTAGTCATCTTCCATCAGGGCCTGCACCAGGTCCAGGGTTATTTCATCATCGTCGATGATCATCATTTTGTAGCTCATTGCTATGTATCCCCCTTATCAGTAAATTATTTAGATTATTCAGGTTAATCTATAAACCTTCATGCCATTTGGCATAGACCAGGGTTATTTTCGGCTGGAATAGTGGTTTATAATGAAAATAATCCGGTTATACTCGGCGAGAATGTAAGGATATTGCTGTTTGGCAGCCTCGATATGGTTGCTGCGGATAAGCTGTACGCAGTCTGCGGACAGTCGGCTTAGTTCATCCAGGCCTAAGTTGGCGGCCAGCCCTTTAAGCGTATGTGCGGCACGCTCGAATTCTTCGGTCTGGTTCTTTGAGATGGCCTGTTTCATAAGTTCCATAGATTGGTCTCCGGGGAACCTTAAAAGAAATCGTTCCAGGATATGGTCCATACCACTGAAACGGATTTGTATAAGCTCCCTGTCAATATGCAGTTCGTTTAAAAATTCATCAAAATTCATGGCGCTGTCCTTTCTATCGTTCCTTATCCAGTACCTATATTAATTATATAAGACGGTGGGATCATACGCAACCCTATTTTCCTTTTCTGAAAAAACTGAAAAATAAAATCATATAGAATTATTGTGAGAAAAGACCTAATTTAGGGGGGAGGGGGGGTATACAGAAAAAAGAATGGGAAAAGCAATAAATTCAAAAAAAGTGCGAGGAAGGTTGATTTTAAAAAAAGAATCATGTAAAATATCATGGTATAAAAACCTGGTTACACTTTTACCCGTTCGATAAAAATCAAATATTTCACGATTTTGTCCAGAAAAACAGGAAGAATTACATAAAGAGGAGCGATGAGTATGATCGGGATATATGGAAACGGCGTTCAAATGACAGAAAAAGTGCTGGATTTTCTTTGGAACAGACAGAATGTGACACTAAACAACATTGCGAATGTAGATACGCCAGGATTTAAATCCCAGTATGTAACCTTTGAAAAGGAACTCCAGAATCGGATCAGAACAGCGTCTTTTTCCGACAAGCCGGGGATCGAGACCTCGAAGGCAATTTCGGCAGCCAGGCCGGTATTAGAGACCACCTGGACGGAGGGAAGCAGGCTGGATGGAAATAATGTAGATATGGATCAGGAGCAGGTGGAGCTGGTACGGACAGCGTATCAGTATCAGGCGATGGTAAACTCTATCAGCAATGATCTGAACAGCCTGAGATCGGCGGCAAAGGCATTTTGATTTTTGGGAACAGAACTGAATAAAAGGAGAACGAAATGATAGAACAGATGACATTGATCCAACCAATGAAACTGTGGGAGCCTGTTGAGGGACTCCGAAGCCCCGAACCAGCGGAAAAAGGCCGGGACGGGGCAGAAAAATCGGAAGGGACGCTGTTTTCAAGCATACTGGCGACGGCAATCCAGCAAGTGTATGATACGAGCGCTGAAGTAGGAGAAAAGCAGTATCTGCTTGCAACAGGCCAGCTGGACGATGCTCACAGCCTGCCGATCGCGCAGGCCAAGGCCGGGATCAGCATAGATTTGCTGGTCACTCTCAGAAATAAGGCTCTTGAATCGTACAACGAATTATTGAAGATGAATATTTGATATAGTGTAATGGGTATAAAGATACGTCTGAAAATGTTTTTTGGGGCGTATTTTCGTGCAAGGGAATCAAGTGTAAAGGAAGAGCGTAATAGTGCAGAACATCAGAGAATCCTGGCAGAAAATGCCAGAAAAGACGAGAAAATTAATCTTAATGATGGTTGGAGGAACCTTGCTGCTGGCTGCGGTCGGGATTGCAGTGCTGAAGATGAACTCCGACAGCGGATACAGTACGCTGTTTACCAGAATGAGCCGGGAGGATGCCCAGGCAGTTGTGAGCCTGCTTCAGGATGATGGGATTGAATATCGTTATAATGATGATACCGGGACAGTACAGGTTCCCTCTGCAACCGTGGATCAGACCCGGGCAAAGCTGGTGAGCGCAGGGTATCCAAGGAGCGGCTTTACATATGATATGTACCGTGATAATGCAGGGATCATGGCCACAGAATCAGATAAGGAAAAGTATACGCTTTATGAGCTGCAGGATCGTCTGGGAGCCCAGATCTGCCTGTTTGAAGGGGTAAGAGACGCCAAGGTAACCATTGCAGAGGCAGGAAAGCAAAAATATGCTCTGGGAGATGAAACGTCAACGGATGCCTCCGCTTCTATTGTGATCACCATGGATACGGGAAAGCAGCTGACTGCAGAAAAGGCTTCTGCTGTAAAAAATCTCATTGCCCGTGCAGTGCGCGGAATGAACTTTACCAATGTGGCGGTATTTGACGCAGAAACCATGACCGAGGTTGGGAGTGACAGCGGAAACACAGATACAGGGAGCGGAGAAGGGATGCTGTCTCTCACAAATCAGGTGGAAAACAGCATTGCCTCCAACGTCCGCCGGGTCCTGGAGATGATCTATGGCCATGGGAATGTTGCGGTTTCAGTAAAGGGAACCTTAAATATGGAGCGTCTGATTCAGGAGAGCACAACCTATACGACTCCGGACCGGACCGGCGAAGAGGATAAAACGGGGCTGCTGCAGAATGAGGAAGTTACAGGAGAGCAGTCTTCCCTGGTCGGACAGAGCGCGGGAGGAGTGGCAGGAGCGGATGCCAATGCTGATACGCCCCGCTACACCAATCAGAACGGGCAGGCAGAAGAGGAGGATGTTTATTCCAACGGCAGTGCAGTCCGCCAGTGGCTTTATAATTCTACTAAGGAACAAAAGCAGGTCAATCCTGGCGTGCTGGAGAATACAACAGTTGGCGTTACCATTAATACAGAGGACACCAGCATCGATGAAAAGGATCTGGTCCGCCTGATTGCCAGTGCAGCTGGTATAGAGCAGACGGATGCAGATCAGAAGATCACTGTGCTCCGTACACTGGCGGCATCCAGTAAGAATGAGGAATCGGTACCGGTTGGCACAGGAGACGTCAGCAGAGTGGAGCTGCCGCTTCCGGTGTGGGTTGCCCTGGGAACCGGGATCGCACTGATCCTTCTGCTGATCCTTCTCCTTCTTTTACAGAAGCGCAAGGAAAAAACACGGATCGCCCGCCAGGAAGAGCTGCTGCGCCAGGAAGAGGAGGAGCGTCAGAAAGAAGAAGAGGAGCGTCAGCAGGAGATCCAGAAGCTGAAGGATCAGCTGGAAGAAAGCGACCATGGAACTTCCCTGCTTGAAAGAGCGGCGGATATAGAACGCGAGAGGGTAATGGACAAGGATGAGGAAATGAGACAGAATGAGGAAATCCTTAATCTCCGCATGAAACATAGCATGAAACTAAAACAGAATATTGGCGAATTTGTGGATGAAAATCCACAGATTGCGGCAAAGCTGATCCAGAACTGGCTGATGGGAAAGGAGGAGAGCCATGGCAGAAACAACAGAAAATAGGATTCCGGAAGACAGCGTGGAGCTGTCAGATCCCAGGCAGAAAGCAGCGGTCCTGGTGATCTCTCTGGGAGCGGACAGGGCCTCGCAGATTTATAAATACCTGAGTGAGCAGGAGATCGAAGATCTGACCTATGAAGTCGCGAAGCTCGGTAAGACCACAAACCAGCAGGTAGAACGGACACTGGACGAATTTTACAAAATGTGTCTTACCCACAAGATGATGATGGATGGCGGCCTGGATTATGCCCGCAATGTCCTGGAGAAGGCATTCGGAGAATCTGCCGCAAGAAACCTGCTGGAAAAGGTTTCAAAAACGCTGCAGTCCAAGCCTTTCAATTTCTTCATGAAAGGAGATCCAAAGGCTCTCCTTTCCCTGCTTCAGAATGAGCGCCCCCAGGTGATCGCGCTGATCATGTCATATATGGATCCTCAGCAGGCAGCCCAGATCCTGGAACAGCTTCCAAAGGAGAAACGGATCCCTACCCTTGAGGGAATGGCTAATATGGACCGCGTTTCTCCAGAGGCGATTGCGATCGTTGAGGAGGAAATGAAACGGAAATTTGCCGCTATTATCACCAGCGATGATAATACGAATCTCGGCGGCGTGGACTATGTGGCGGATGTAATGAACCATGTGGACCGGAGCAGCGAGAGACAGATCTTCGACGAGCTGGATAAAAATAATCCGGATCTTTCCCGTGTGATCCGGGATAAGATGTTCATATTTGAAAATATCATCGATATGGATCCCAGATCTGTGCAGAGGTTTATCCGTGAGTGTGAGGCCAAGGATATCGTTTATGCTTTAAAGACGGCGTCAGAAGAGATGAAACAGGTATTCTTCTCCAATATGTCCAAGCGTATGGCGGATACAGTCAAGAGCGATCTTGAGATCGCCACAAATGTGCGTCTGAAGGATGTGGAAGAAGCACAGCAGCGGATCGTAAGCCTGATCCGGAAGCTGGAGGAGAGCGGTGAGGTGATCATCAATAAGGGAGGCGATGAGGGTGACATCATTGTCTAAAGGCATTCTGAAAAAAAGAGGAGCTGATCCGGTCCCTTATTCAGAAGCTTCCCTGGAATTTTTTGAGCCTCCGGAGAAAAAAACGGCGGCAGAGCCCGTCCTTCCAGAAGAGGAACCGGAGAATGACGTGCCGGAAACAGAAGAGGAACAGGAAGAGGCTGTACAGGAAGAAGCCAGACTTCGGAGTTCTGCAGAGCTTCTTCTGGAACAGGCCAGACGGAAGGCGGAATCCCTTTTGCTGGAAGCGACAAAAGAGGCAGAGCGCATAAAAGAACAGGCGTCAAAGGAAGGCTATACAGAAGGATGGGAGCGCGGCTGTCAGGAGGGAAAGGCCAGGGCTGTGGAAGAAGGGGAGCAGCAGGATCTTTTGCGTCGGCAGGAGTTCCATGATTCCATGGCCAGAGCCCTGGAGGCCATAGAAAAAGAAAAAGACGCCTGCTTAAGGCGTTATCTGGAAGAGCTGAAGGACCTTGCAGTGGCAGTTGGCGAAAAAGTGATCCGGATCAGCCTGAAGTCCAATGGAGATGTGATCCGCTGCATGATCGAAGCGGAAACAGAAAAAATGAAGAAAAAGGCCTGGGTCCGCATTTATATGGAACGGGAAGATTATGAAACCATGATCCAGGCGGACAAGGATGCAGTCTCCCATCTGGCAAGATTGTCAGATAATGTGAAATTCATCGTAATGGAACAGGCGTCAGGAGGAAGTTGCATTATTGAAATGCCCGATGAGATCATTGATATGAGTGTTGATACACAGATAGAAAATATCCGCAGACTTGTAGGAGAACTCCGGTTTTAGAGGCGCGTATGTACGAAAAATATCCAGAATTGATTTTTAAATCAGAAACGGTTGACAGGATTGGAAAAATTGAAAATGTAGTAGGTATGTCCATAGAGGCCTCCGGCGGCCGGTCCGGGGTAGGGGATCTGGTTATGATCTACGATGAATCCAGGAGCCGCCAGGTCACTGCGGAGGTTGTGGGTTTTAAAGAGGGGCATCTGCAGCTGATGACCTATGAAGATGCAGGCGGGATCACTGCAGGCAGCTTTGTACGGAATACCGGCCACCGTCTGCGCGTTCCTGTGGGGGACTTTCTGAAGGGCCGTATTGTGAATGCGCTGGGCCAGCCCATTGACGGGAAGGAAGATTTCCCAAAGGGCGAATGGTATACGGTGGACAGTACTTATACCAATCCGCTGAGCAGGCCGCCGATCCGTCAGAGACTTGACTTTGGCATCAAGGCAATCGATGGACTGAACACGGTGGGAAAGGGACAGAGAATTGGTATTTTCGCCGGATCCGGAGTTGGAAAAAGTACGTTAATGGGAATGATCGCAAAAAATGTCCGGACAGACATTAATGTGATCGCCCTGGTGGGCGAGCGTGGACGAGAAGTCCTGGAGTTCGTGCAGCGGGATCTTGGGGAAGAGGGAATGCGCCGTTCAGTTCTGGTCGTAGCCACCTCAGACCAGCCTGCCATGCTCCGGATGAAGTGTCCCCTGGTGGCAACCACCATTGCGGAGTATTTCCGGGATCAGGGGATGGATGTTCTGCTGATGATGGACTCTCTGACCCGGTATGCCATGGCGCAGCGGGAGATCGGACTGGCCATTGGAGAGCCGCCGATTTCCAGGGGATATACTCCTTCTATTTATGCAGAGTTTCCGCGGCTTCTGGAGAGGAGCGGGAATTTTGACAAGGGGTCGATCACAGGCGTATATACGGTACTGGTGGAGGGAGACGATACCAATGAGCCAATTGCAGATACGGTGCGCGGTATACTGGATGGCCATATTGTCCTGAGCCGCCAGCTGGCGGGAGAGAATCATTTTCCGGCCATTGACATCGGCGCCAGCATCTCCCGGCTTATGACAGAGATCGTAGCGGAGGAGCATCGGACGGTCGCGTCCAGATTCCGGAATCTATTGAGTATTTATAAAAAAAATGCAGATCTGATCTCCATTGGCGCTTACAAAAAGGGGGCCAACGCCTCTCTGGACGAAGCGGTGGAAAAGATCGGAGCCATGAATGGATTTTTAATGCAGGGGACCAGAGAGAAGGTCTCTTATGAAGAAACGCTGGAACGGATGAAAAAAATTGTCGGCTGACAGAAAGAGAAGTGTGATAGATGAAGCAGTTCCGATATAATCTGCAGACAGTACTGAATTACAAAAACCAGGTTCTGGATGATCTGAAAATACAGCATGCAGCTGCAGCTGACCTGGTAAACAGAAAGCAGGAAAAGATCCAGAATATGGAGGGGCAGCTCAGCGAGTTTCAGCATGGGTTTGACAGCACCATGCAGCAGGGAGCGCCGATTGAAACGTTAAGACTGTACGAGGCATGTATCGACGGAGCGAGGACGAGGATCGCGGGCGAGAAGGAGCAGCTCCTGACATTGGAGAAAAAGGAAAAGGAGAAGCGCAAGGAGGTCCTGACTGCAAAGGTGGATACCTCCCGTTATGAAAAGCTGCGGGAACGCCGGGTTGAGGAATATCATAAGGCAGTGCAGAAGGAGGAGGAAGTGTTTGCGGAAGAGTTTATTGTCCGCAGCATAACCTGCGGCACGGAGAAAGGAGCGTGTGTATGATGATACAGGTAGGATCAGCTGGAAGGCTGCGGAATCCGGACGTTTCCTGTTTCCGAAGCAATCAGAAAGCTGCCGATGGCAGTTTTGAGTCTGGATTCGCGGCCCTTCTGGAGAAAAAAAACGTAAGGCTGTCAGAACAAAGGAACAACAGGGAAGAGCCCGCAGTGACCGTCCAGAGGGAGCCGGAGAGTGGGGAAGGATGCGAAACGGAGGAAAAACAGCCGGAGACTGGGGATTTCCAGGCGGCCGCCCCCTGGCTGCTGCAGGAGAGCCTGGCAGCACAGATCCAGTCGCTCCAGTTCCTGGATCCTTGTCTGAATGAGGGAGCAGATGGAGTTCTCCGTCCAACAGCCCTGGGAGCCGTTTTACCCAACCAGCCAGAGGCCGCTCCCGGGGCAGATGGAGAACGGGAGTTCCTGGAGAGTCCCGGGATCCTGGAGGGGCTGTCTGAGGCGGCAGATGGAGCCTGGAAGATCCAGTCTGACAGCGTCCACGCTCCCGGACACGGAATTCTGGCCCAGCAGGCCCGCAGGGAAGTCCAGATGCAGGATGGTTTTGCGTCACAGGAGCCTGAAGAAGGGAGTGCGCTGCATCTGATCGCAGAGAGTGGAGAAAACAGGCTTTTCCCGGCAGAAGAGGGCAGCGAAGAGACTGGAACGGACCATGAAAACGGTCAGGAGATAAGGAAGGTTTCCGGACAGGGGCATCAAAAGGAGACGGCAGAAGCGGGCAGCCATCCAGGCATAGAAGCCAGGGGAGGACAGATGCTAAGGACGGAGCCGGAGATCTCCTCCGGAGTTGGTTCGTCCCGGCCTTATCACCGCGATCCGGTCCGTATGCCTACCAGTGAGCATACTCTGATCCGGGACACGGCAGAAATGCTGGTTTCTCGTGCGCCTTTGAAGGAGGGGGTTCTGGAGCTGGAACTGGAGCCAGTCAGTCTGGGCAAGCTGACGATCCGGGTGGCGTTTGAGTCGGGAAGGACTGCTGTGACTGTATTGTCCTCCAGTTCTGAGACGCTTGAGATATTAAGTAAGAATGCCTCCCAGATCGCCCAGATCCTGGAAGAACGGACGGGAGAACAGACCGTCGTTTATACGCCTCAGACCTCAGATCCGGGAAGTGAGCCGGCACCAGAACAGCATGGGGGCCGGGGGAACAGTGAGAATGAACGGGAGCACAAAAAGGAACAGGGAGAGTCCTTTGCACAGCAGCTGCGGCTTGGGCTCGTCCAGGGATAGTCTTTGACAGATAAAGGAGGAAATTGGAATGGCAAATGATATGGCTGTCAGCGGGACAAGCGATCCATATTCCACGGGAGTCTATTCGCCTGGGACAAACAGTAAAAATACATTGACGATCGAAAGCTTCTTCAAGCTGCTTTCAGCACAGCTGGCCAACCAGGATATGACGAATCCTATGGATAACAGCGAGATGACAGCACAGCTGACAAATATGGCCATGGTGCAGTCTCTGACTGCCATGACCACATCGATCCAGAATTCTACGGCAGTCTCTACACAGACGTATGCAGCCAGTATGATCGGTCAGGAGATCACAGTTGCGGTGATTGACCCGGACAGCGGCAAACCCACCGGAGTTAAATATGGCCGGGTGGTCTCCGTTGATTTTACACAGGGAAATCCGGTACTTAAATTGGAAGACGACAGTACGGAATATCCCATGTCCCATGTCTTGGGCGTTGGGCAGATCGAAGATCCCTACAAGCCTGCTCCGGACGGAGAGGAAGAAGGGGAAGGTGAAAAAGTGCCGGGGAAGCCGGAAGACGGAAATAATAAAAGCGGCCTCATGGGCCAGATCTGATACGGCATGCCTTTTACAGAAGCAAAAACCATGACGGCCATGGTTTTCATACAATAAGTACAAAGAGAAAGGAAAAACATTATGTTAAGAGCAATGGATTCCGCAGTGGCAGGACTGCGGGCACATCAGAACAAACTGGATGTAATCGGAAATAATATCGCCAACGTCAACACATTTGGATACAAATCCATGAGTTACAGCTTCAAGGAGGCCATGTACCAGACAGCGACAGCCTCCACCGGCGGCGGCGCTACGGCAGGCGGTGTGAATCCGGCCCAGTACGGTTATGGTACCCTCATGGGTTCCATTTCCACAGATATGAGTGGTTCTGTTCCTACATATGTGGGAGGCCTGAACGCCAGTATCGACGGAGAAGGTTTCTTTATTACGTATCCGACAAATGATAAGGACATCGATCCGACAACTATTAAGGAGACAGATTTCAGCTACTCCCGCGTAGGGCAGTTTACGGTAGACGGAAATGGTTATCTGGTGGATGCCGGTGGAAACTTTGTCTATGGGTTCCGGCCGGATGATGTGAAAGATCCCAAGGATTTCACAGGGAATCTACTGCCGCTCAAAGCGCCCTCATCACCAGATGGTGCGGATTTTGATGATGAAGCCCTTCAGCTGAGCGGTATCAAGATCAACAGCCTGGGTGAGATCACAGGTACGATCCTGGCTCCAGGAGAGGATTATGATGGACAAACTGTCTCCCTTGGCAAGGTGGCCATTGCAACCTTCCAGAACCCCCAGGGCCTTTCCAAGAAGGGCGGATACTACTATGGGGCTAGTACGGGGGATAACTCCGGTGCGGTCTCTGCCACTATTCCGGGAGGAAGTGCGGCGGAGCTGAGGACGGGATACCTGGAGGGGTCCAACGTGGATCTTGCAAAAGAATTTGCGGATATGATCACTACACAGAGAGGATTCCAGGCAAACTCCAAGATCATCACGGTCAGTGATGAGATCCTTTCTGATCTGATCAATATGAAGCGGTAACGGATATGATCTGTGTAACGCGTCTAAGCGGGGAGATCATATACCTGAATTGGCTGCAGGTTGAGTATATTGAATGTATTCCGGAAACCAAGATCCGTATGATCAACGGAGATTATTATCTGGTCAGGGACAGTGTGGAGTCTGTCCGTGACCAGGTGGAACAGTTTCTAAATCACTGTTTATGTGCAAAAGAAAAAGCACGGGAGGTGGATTAACATGGATCTTACAACTCTGATCGGGCTGATATTCAGCGGTATTCTGATGGTATATGGAATCGGGGTGGACAAACTTGGGAATTTTATTGATGTGCAAAGTATCTTTATTGTAGTCGGCGGTACGCTGGCGGCCCTGATCGCCAGCTATCCGTTTGGCATCCTAAAGGAGATCCCGAAGCATATCCGGGTGCTGTTTAGGGGAAAACAGTATAGCATTCCCCCACTGATCGATCAGTTGGTGGAACTATCTATGATAGCCAGACAGAATGGGCTTTTGGCCCTGGAAGAGCAGGCAGATGAGATCAAAAATCCTTATCTCAAACACAGCATTCTGATGATTGTGGATGCCAATGATCCGGATAAAGTGCGTCTGGTGCTGGAACGGGAACTGGAAAATATGATGACACGTCACGATCAGGCCGCGGGGCTTTATGAAAAAGGATCGGCGTATGCCCCGGCATTTGGTATGATCGGAACCCTGATCGGTCTGATCAATATGCTGAAGGGAATGGAGGATATGACCAGTGCTTCAGCTACGATCGGCCGCGATATGTCGGTTGCCTTGATCACGACCTTTTATGGATGTCTTCTGGCAAACGCCATATTTAATCCAATTGCAAAGAAACTCCGGATCCGCCAGGATGAGGAAGAGCTGTACTGCTCTACGATCATCGAAGGAATTCTTTCGATCCAGGCGGGAGAAAATCCCCAGTATCTGCGGGAGCGTCTTCTGACATCCATTAAGCGTTCCCAGCAGGAGCGTCTTCTGGCCCGGGCGGAGAAGGGCAGTGGAGAGAGTCAGGACGGTGAGGAATCATGAGAAAGAAAAACCGCCCCACAGACGGCGGCGGAAGCTGGATGGATACCTATGGAGACATGGTGACCCTGCTCCTTACCTTTTTTATTATGCTGTTTTCCATGTCCAATGTAGACGCTAAGAAGTGGGATGTCTTTATAAAAAGTATTTCGGCGCGGGATAATAGTGTACCGGTAGAGGAAGTTCTGATCAACTCTGAGGTAGGAGAAATGGAACCTTCTGCCGATGGGGAGACTCTGGGAAGTCCGGAGGATTCAGAACCGCTGGATCCCACCGACACCTCAACGCTGTATCTGACCATTGCGGAAGCCTTGAATGCAGTGGGAGTTACGGATGCGACTGTGATGCGGGGAGAGGACTATACATATATTGGTTTTGAAAACAGCACCTTTTTTGGCGGCGGAAGCTCGATCCTGGAGATCAGCGGACGGAAGGTTCTGGATGCATTTTGTGAATCCATTTCCCATGCGGCAGACGGGATCAGCCAGATCAGTATCATGTCCCATACGGCAAAGGCGGACCCCAACGGAGAAACTGATGTGCGTACAGACAGGATCCTGTCGGCTATGAGGTCTGCGGAGGTGGCGATCTATATTCAGAATAAGAATGTGATCGAACCAAGGAAGCTTGTAAACGTCAGTTATGGGGAATACAGGCCGATCGCAGATAACTCTACGCCAGAGGGACGGGCAAAAAACCGGCGGATCGAAGTCATTATCCTGGACAAAGATGCAAAAGTCCGGGGAATCGACGAGTATTATAAGGATCTGCAGGGCGGCTCGTACAAAGATACGACGATCATTACGGTAGGAACGCCGTCATAGAACAAAAACGAACAGAAGGGATTGACGGAAGCGATGGCAGAAGTATTATCACAAAGTCAGATCGACACTCTTCTAAAATCCTTGCGGAATGATGAGGCGATACAGCCGGATTCCATGGAAAGCATGATCATGCCGCAAAAAGAAAAGACGTACAGAACGTACGATTTTTATAGTCCTAGAAAATTTACAAAAGAAAAGATCAAGATCCTGAACAGCATTTTTGAGAACTATGCAAGGATCCTGACTTCCCAGGTAAATGGCATTTTCCGGGTTATGACGGATATTACCGTTTTCGAGGTACAGGAACGCAGATATTATGAATATGTCAATGGGTTCCATGAGAACGACTGTATGACGCTGGTGGATACGATCATGCCGGAAAAGGGAAGACAGAATGTTCCGATGATGATCCATGTTACGCCGGGACTGGTCATTACGCTGATCAACCATATGCTGGGAGGCGCAGATGAGATCGTCCGGGTAGAGGAGGACTACCGGTATTCAGACGTGGAATTTGCCCTGTACCGGAGGGTGGTCGAATATATCACCGGAGCGCTGAAGGATGGCTTTGCCAATTATGTGAACGTGGCATTTGAGGTTCAGAGGGTTGAGGAAAATCCCACAATGGCGCAGGAAATCGGTCTGGATGAAACGGTAGCGATCATCTTAATGAATGTGGATGTGGCCGGCCGCGCCACAGAAAAGATCAGGATGTGTATGCCGGGAACCCTGCTGGAGGCGATTTTCCAGGTGATCGATACCAGAAAGCATCTGGCCAGGGGATTCTTTTACGAAGATAACCGGGAAACCATCCTGGCCAATATACGCTGTACAAAACTGCCGGTTACAGCACAGCTTGGAACCATGTATCTGGATCTGGAAGACCTTTACAGGCTCCAGCCAGGGGATGTCATTGACCTGGGAAAACCGAAAGATAGTTCTGTTAAGGTGTTTGTCGGACGCCAGCCCTGGTTTACAGGGCAGATGGGGCGGTATAAAAAGAATGTTGCCGTTCGTATCCAGTCCAGATATCCGGAAGAAGCGGATGAAGGAGAAGAGACTGGAGAATAGCTGAAGGACAGTGGAATTAAAAGAGAAAGAAGAGGAAAATGATTATGGCGAAGATTATGCTTGTAGATGATGCGGCTTTTATGAGAATGATGATCAAAAATGCTTTGACAGCCAGCGGCTATACAGATTTTGTAGAGGCGCAGGACGGAGCAGAGGCAGTGACAAAATATGAGGAAGAGAAGCCGGATATGGTGATCATGGATATTACCATGCCGAACATGGATGGTCTCCAGGCGCTGAAGAAGATCCGCGAAGCAGATCCCAGCGCTAAGATCGTAATGTGTACAGCCATGGGCCAGGAGAGCATGGTGGTAGACGCCATTAAATCGGGAGCCCGCGATTTCATTGTAAAGCCATTTGACGCCCAGAGAGTGGTTCAGACGGTCAATGGCATTCTTGGAAAATAGGAGATAGTGATATGGCATTTTTGGGATGTTTTAATATCAGTGCTTCCGGTATGAGCGCCCAGCGGATGCGGATGGATATCGCAGCAGAAAATATTGCGAATATCGATACGACCCGGACGGCTGAGGGCGGGCCATACCGAAGGAAAAATGTGGTTTTGGAAAGCTATGGAAACAGTTCGTTCGATGAAGCGCTTCGCAAGGCGGCTGCCGGCGGAGGGATTGCCAGTTCAAATGCCGGCGTCCGGGTTGCCGGGATCGTGGAGGATGACCGGGACTTTAAAAGGGTATATGATCCCAGCCATCCAGATGCAGACGGACAGGGGTACGTGAATATGCCAAACGTGGATCTTTTAAAGGAGACGGTTGACAGCATGTCTGCAACCCGGTCCTATGAGGCCAATGTAACGGCGTTGAACGCCATGAAGCTGATGGCTCAGAAGGCCCTGGAGATAGGAAAGTAAAAGACAGGAGGGAGATATAATGGGCGCGAACAGCTTTAATGAGATGGAGAAAGATGCCCTTGGCGAGATGATGAATATCAGTCTTGGAGCATCAGCAACTGCAATGTCTACCCTTTTGGGAGCTGTTGTCAATATTACAACGCCGGTGGTCCGGGTACTGAACCGGAGCCAGTTTGAATTTAAGAAGCTTGAACCGGCCGTAGGCGTGGAGATCGCTTACGTAGAGGGCCTGGAAGGCAGTAATATCATGATGTTCAGCCGGAATGACGTGAGGATCATCGTCAGTACGCTGATGGGACAGGAGATCCCGGAAGAGGAATTCGAGCTGGATGAGATCAACCGGAGCGCCATCTGCGAAGTCATGAATCAGATGATGGGGGCGTCAGCGACTGCCATGTCCGAATTCCTGAAGACGACCGTTAATATTTCAACTCCGGTTTCTTTTGAAATCGATGATGAAACAAGCTTTAAGGAAAAGTATTTCCCAGAAGACGAAGAAATGGTGGTGGTAGGATTCACCCTGGAAATTGTTGGGAAACTTTCCAGCGAATTTTTAAATATCATGCCGCAGAGTCTGGCCAAAAGGCTTCTGGAGCCTTTTGCCGACACATTGAGAAGTGTGGAAGAGGAGCAGAAAGAAATGGCCCAGACGGCAGTTCCGGTCCAGGAAGCGCCGGAGGCTTCGGCCGTTGCTCCGGCCCAGGAAACTCTGGAGGCCCAGGCGGCGGCTCCGGTTCAGGAAACTCCGCCAGCCCAGGCAGCGGCCCCGGTCCAGGAGGCGCCGATCGCCCATACAGCGGTTCCGCCCCAGGAAGCTCCGGAGACCCAGGCAGCGGCTCCGTCCCAGCCAGTTCCTCCTTCCTCTCCAATGCCTCCTTACTGGAATGGAATGCCCGCTGGCGGCTATATGCCTCCTTACGGGATGCAGCCGGCAGCAGATCCAGGATTCATGCAGCTTCTGGTCCAGCTCCAGCAGTCCCAGGCTTCCATGATGGAAATGATGCGTACCATGGAGCAGAAAGAAAAAAACAGAGAGCGCAGGCCGCAGCAGGAAAACAAGATCATCCGCCCTTCAGATGCGCCGCAGCTGGAGGCATGTAATTTGGACGGAGAGGAAGAAAAGGCAAACCAGGAAATGCTGATGCGTGTGCCTCTGGAGATATCAGTAGAGATTGGCCGCACGAAGAAACTCGTTAAGGACATTTTGGAATTTACCCAGGGCTCTCTTGTGGTTCTGGATAAAATGGCGGGAGAGCAGGCAGATCTTTATGTAAACGGGCAATGCGTGGCCAGAGGGGATATTGTTGTGGTTGAGGATAATTTTGGTATCCGGATCACGGAAATCGTAGCCTGTGATCTGAACCAGGAAAGTCTTTGATCATGACTGATTTTTTTGAAACAGCGGGAATGTTTCTGGCTATGGCCGGCATTATCGCGGCAGCCTGGGGAGCCAGCCGGTTCCTTGGGAAGAAATTCGGCGTTCCCGCCTCAGGAAAATCCATACAGATTCTGGAGCAGGTATCCCTCGGAGCAGACCGCAGTCTTTTGCTGGTCCGCTGTGGGGGTCATACCTACCTTCTGGGGAGCAGTCAGGCAGGGATCCAGGTGATTGACGAAATAGAAGAAAGTGATAAAATAGAAGAAGGGGAGTGAGGTTGTGAGTGAACTTTTAAGCGGGCTCAATGGCGGCAATGTTCCGGCGCTGGATCTGATCATTTTATTGACAGCAGTTGCTCTGCTGCCTTCTATCGTAATCATGATGACCTCCTTTTTGAGGATCGTCATCGTACTCTCCTTCACCAGAAATGCCATTGGCGTACAGCAGACTCCGCCAAATGTGGTACTTACAGGCATCTCCCTTTTTCTGACCCTGTACATCATGGCGCCTGTGATCAGTGATATCAATACGAATGCGTACCAGGCCTATATCCAGGGTGAGATCAGCCAGAAAGAAGCTCTGGAACGGGCGGAAATACCGCTTAAGAAATTTATGCTGCGGAATACGGAGAAGGATACTCTGGATCATTTTGTGGAAATGTCCCACACAGAGATCCAGGAAAATGTGGAAGATTATCCCATGACGGTGGTGACGCCGGCGTTCATGACAAGTGAACTGAAACGGGGATTCATGGCGGGCTTCCTGCTGTATCTGCCATTCCTGCTGATTGATGTGGTCGTGGCAAGTACCCTGATGTCCATGGGAATGGTAATGCTGCCTCCGACAATGGTGGCTCTTCCGTTTAAGCTTCTTTTGTTCATTACAGTAAACGGCTGGGAGCTGCTGTTTTCTACTCTGATCCAGAGCTTCCGGTAGCTGGCCCCCCCAAAAATCGCGCAGGGAAAGAATAGGAGAGATCGTATTGTGACCAATGCAGAAGTTCTTGCTATTATGTACCAGGCATTTCAGCTGGCTGTAAAGCTGTGTCTGCCCTTTCTGCTGATCAGTATGCTGGTAGGTGTTCTTATTGCAGTATTTCAGGCGGCAACCCAGATCAATGAGCAGACAATGACGTTTGTGCCAAAACTTTTGGCGATCCTGGCGCTGCTTGGAGTGTTCGGAAGTTCCATGCTTGTGATGCTGCAGGAATTTGTTTATCAGATCACGGATATCATCGCCAGGGGGTAAACGGGATGGCAGTTTTGTTCAGTCTGGTAGTGATGCGGGTCAGCGGAGCCATAGCGGGCAATCCGGTATTTGGAAAAACGAATTTTCCTCCAAGGGCCAGGGCCTGTATGATCGTTGCGTTATCGGTATGCCTGCATCAAAGTACCGGCAGCGGATCCTATCGTGCTCCAGGCTCTCTGGTGGAATATGCGGTCATGCTGGGCGGGGAGCTTCTATTTGGACTGGTGATCTCCTTTGCCATGGAACTGTCTTTTATGACGGTCCGGTTTGCCTCTTCGGTGATGGATTATTGTATGGGGTTAAGCATGGCCCAGATCTATGATCCCCAGTATGGGACCCAGTCAACGGTAAGCTCCGGACTTTATTACACATTCATGGCGTTGATATTTTTTGCCACCAACGGCCATCTCCGGCTGTTCAGCATCTTTTATACGTCAGCAGAACTGATCCCTTTCGGAACCGTATCTTTGAGGCCGGAGATCATGGAGGTTGCGGCAGCGGCCTTCTGTCAGTCCATTGTTATGGGAATGCAGTTTGCGTTTCCTGTTATCGCCATGGAGCTTCTGTCTGAGGCTGCCATGGGGATTTTAATGCGTGTAGTCCCGCAGATCAATGTTTTTGCAGTCAACTTCCAGGTAAAGATCCTGGTTGGAATGTTTATGTTCCTGTTGATTTTTTCGCCAATGGCTGACCGGCTGGGCGTGATCCTGGAGGAAATGTATGGGATCATGGAACAGCTCGCAGCGTCCATGGGCGGAGTGTAGGAGGGGAAGTCCATGGCACAGAACAGCGGTCAGGAAAAGACAGAGCAGGCGACGCCAAAACGACGGAAGGATGCGCGGAAGGAAGGAAACGTTTTTCAGAGCCGGGATGTCTCTACGGTGGCTGTCTTAATAGGCGTATTCTTTCTGGCAATGTTTTTTTTCCCTTATCTCTATAAACAGATGCGGCTTTATATGGTATGGCTTCTGGAACGATCAGTAACGGATGGGGAGAACCTGCTTTCAGCGCATCTGGCATGGGAAACGACGGTTGTTTTTTTGAAATGTGCCCTGCCGCTTTTGGGGGCCGCTTTATTGTTTGGCATCCTGGGGCATGGAGTGCAGACACGTTTTAATATCTCTTTCCGGTCAGTCCGCCCCAAGTGGAGCAAGCTGAATCCCCTGACCGGAATGAAGAGACTGTTTTCCATGAAAAATGTAGTAGAGCTGGCGAAAAATATGATCAAGATCGCCATACTCCTTACTCTTCTGGGGAAGGTGCTGAGCGATTCGCTGACACCCATTGCCAGAATGATGGATATGGGGCTTCTTGCGTCTGCCGGATCAATGCTTCAATTGGTCTTTAACCTTGTGATGAGGGTCTGTATGGTATTCGCTGTCATTGCATTTTTTGATTTTCTTTATCAGCGGTGGGAGTATGAAAAAGGACTTCGTATGACGAAGCAGGAGGTAAAAGACGAGTTTAAGCAGACAGAGGGAAATCCCCAGATTAAGGGACGGATCCGCCAGATCCAGCGTCAGATGGCCATGAGCCGGATGATGCAGAAGGTTCCGCAGGCGGATGTCATAATCCGAAACCCGACCCATGTGGCAGTCGCTTTAAAGTACGATCCCCAACGGCACAGGGCTCCTGTGGTCGTGGCGAAGGGGGTAGATGAAGCGGCTCTGCGTATTGTAAAGACAGGAGAAGAGCATGGGGTCTATATTACAGAGAACAAGCCTCTGGCCCGGGCCTTATATGGGGCCTGTAAACTGGATCAGGAAATTCCGGCTGAACTGTATGGGGCAGTGGCGGAGATCCTGGTATACCTTTATAAACTTAGACAATAATGGATGGAGAAGAACAGACGTATGAAGAAAATAGGAAACTATTCGGTAGTTTTATTTGTAATTACCATCATACTTCTTTTGATTATACCGCTGCCAGCGTCCATCGTGGACGTGGCGATCATTTTAAATATCTCTCTTTCAATGATGATACTTGTCATCACCATGACGATCCGGGAGCCGCTGGAATTCTCTATTTTTCCATCGCTGCTGCTGATCACGACCCTGTTCCGCCTGGGGATCAACGTTTCTACTACAAGAAACATCCTGCGCAACAGCGGTGTCTCAGGAAAGGTCATTGCAGCTTTTGGTGATTTCATCCTGGGCGGAAATGTGGTAGTCGGTATGATCATCTTTCTGATCATCGTACTGATGCAGTTTATTGTAATCACAAAGGGAGCAGAGCGTGTATCAGAAGTGGCAGCCCGCTTTACCCTGGATGCAATGCCGGGAAAACAGATGGCCATTGATGCGGATTTAAGCTCCGGACTGATCAATGAACAGCAGGCAAAAGAACAGCGTGGAAAGATACAGAGAGAGGCTGACTTTTACGGTGCTATGGACGGTGCCACAAAAATCGTAAAGGGTGACGCAGTGATGTCGCTGATCACCACAGCCATCAACCTGATCGGGGGAAGTATCATTGGCATCGTGCAGTCGGGAGAGTCCATTGGCACTGTACTGACCACTTATTCGATCGCAACCGTGGGCGACGGTCTGGTTTCCCAGATTCCGGCGCTTCTGATCTCAACCGCAACAGGCATGATCGTGACCCGGGCCGTATCGGAGGGAAGCTTAAACGAGGATGTATCCCACCAGTTTACTGCACAGCCCCATGCCATTATGATCAGTGGTCTGGCGGTCCTGATCATGGCTCTGATTCCTGGTATGCCAAAGGTTTCCATGTTTATCATTGCAGGAGGTCTGATCGGAGGCGGATATTATATTTCCACAAGGATCCAGGCGGAGCCGTCCTTGTCTGCTGCATCCCTTTATGGGATGGAAAGCGGAGCCGCAGATGCTGGACCCGCTTCGGCAGAAGCGGCGGCAGCCCAGTCTCCTGTATCGGAAGAGGATTACTTTAAGGATGTTAATAATGTATATTCCCTGCTGACCCTGGAGCCGATCGAGATGGAATTTGGGTACAGTCTTATTCCCATGGCAGATGAAGCGTCGGGGGGCAGGCTGATCAGCAGGATCGTTATTTTCCGCAGACAGTATGCCCAGGATATGGGGTATGTGATCCCTTCTATCCGCCTCCGTGACAGCGCGATGCTGGCTCCAAACCAGTATTGTATCAAAATCCGTGGGGAAGAGGTGGCGCGGGGAGAGATCCTGGTGGATTATTTCCTTGCCCTGGAACCAGAGACGGTGGAGCAGGAGGTGGAAGGAATTGAAACGATTGAGCCCGCTTATGGCATTCCGAGCCGTTGGATCCGTCCTGAGAACAGGGAACGGGCGGAAATATATGGTTATACAGTGATCGATCCGTTATCAGTTATGGTGACCCATCTTTCGGAAGTGATCAAACAGCATGCTTCTGAGCTGCTGACACGCCAGGATGTAGTCCATCTGGTAGAAAATCTAAAGAAAACAGCACCGGAACTGGTAGAAGAGGCATTTCCGCAAATTATCAGTTACAGTCTTTTCCAGCGGGTCCTGACAAGCCTGATGCAGGAGGGAGTCCCTATCCGTGATCTGGAAACTATCGTGGAAACGCTGCTTTCATCAGTATTGGAAACCGGAATGATGCCCAGGGAAACAGATGGGGTGGTAGAACGGATCCGGGAAAATCTGAAACGGACGATCACCCGCATGTACTGCGAGGATGGGACCATGAAGGTAATAACACTGGAAGCAGAGCTGGAAAGAGATATGGTAGCGGCACTTTCCAAAGGTGAAAATGGGTTTTATCTGGCTCTGGATCCGGAGACTCTTCAGAGTATTGTCGGCCAGCTGGCAGAACAGCTGAAAAAATTCAGCAGCTTTTCCCAGGATCCAGTCATCCTTACCTCTAAGGTCATGAGAATCCATGTATACCGTCTGATCAGCCAGTTCTATCCAAAGGTGAGGATCCTTTCATTCAATGAGATCGCGAGCAATGTGCAGATCCAGTCCATAGGCAGTATTAAGAAGCAGTAGGCAGGTGGAGTGAGATGGATGATTTGACCCAGAAAACGAATGAGGAACTCTTCGCGCTTTATAAGAAGGAGCGGAATCCGGAGATCCGCCGTGAATTAACAATGCGGTATCTTTATATTGCCACATCAGTTGCCAGACAGATGTATGATATTTATTCCAGTGCCATGCAGATGGAGGACGCGGTGAATGAGGGAGTGCTGGCGATCATGCGGGGGATCGACTCATACGATCCGGATAAAAATGTAAAATTTTCTACATATATTTCTCCCCGCATCAGGGGCGTCATGCTGGATTATATGAGAAAGCAGGAGTGGATGCCAAGAGGGTACCGGAAGCAGCTAAGTCTGATCGAGGACGCCATGCAGACGCTGGAAACGGACCTGGGGCGGCCGCCTACAAAAGAAGAGGTGGCGGAGCATGTGGGATTGAGCGTTAAGCGGTGTCAGAGGATCCTGTCTTTGCGGCCCATGAGCCTTGTGCAGTCTCTGGATGTGATGATGCAGGATGAAAAAACCACACAGGGAAGCCAGATACCAGGCAACGAAGTGGATAAGCAGCCAGAGGAGGCATTTATGCGGGAAGAGCAGCTCCGGATGCTCAGCGAAGCCATCAGTACCCTGGATCAGAAAGAAAGAACCGTTCTTGCTCTTTACTATGTAGAGCAGCTGAAAATGGAACAGATCGGGCAGGTTATGGGAATCAGCCAGCCCAGGATCTCGCAGATCCATACAAGTGTTCTGCGGAAATTACGGAAGCTTATGGCTTGAAACGAAAGAAGGAGGAAAAAGGATGTATCAGGGATTTTACAATCTGGCGTCGGGGATGCTTACCCAGAGCCGGAACTTAAATGTCATCAGTAATAATATGGTCAATGTTCAGACGGCAGGATATAAGAGTGATACAATGGTAAGCACCACCTTTGGGGAGGAAATGCTGTATCGTACTGGGCGGCAGAATAAGGAAAATCCAGAAGCCCTGGCCTCTGTTTCAAAGATCAAGGCAGCAGACCGAACATATGTGAGCTATGAGCAGGGAAGCTTTGAGCAGACTGGCGGGATCTACGATTTCTCACTGGCTGGAAATGGATTTTTCTGTATCCAGACAGCCCGGGGAGAACGGTATACCAGAAACGGCTCCTTTTGCGTAGACGAAGAAGGCTATCTTGCGCTGGAGGATCAGGGAAGGGTGCTTTCAGCTGATGGCCAGCCGATCCAGATCCAGGATGAGAACTTCCATGTGGACAGCCGCGGCAATATTACCTCCATCCAGAGAGAAGATGGGGAAGACGGAGAAAATGTAGAAGATGGAGAAAATATAGAAGCCGGAAGCGTGACCTATGGGAGATTAAAGGTGGTGGATTTCGCAGACTATGGCCAGTTGCGGAAAGAAGAGAATGGTTTATTTTCCTCCGGGGCAGCTCCCAGGGATATCACAGACGGCTCCACTGTGGTCCAGTGGCAGAGCCTGGAGCGCTCAAATGTGGATATGGTGGAAGAAATGACTGCGATGATGTCTTCCCAGCGTGCGCTGCAGAGTGCGGCCCAAGCGCTTAAGATGTACGACCAGGTGATGAGCAAGGCAGCCAGCGACGTGGGAAGATTGTAAGGAGGATACAGGAATGAATATGTCTTTTTACACCAGTGCAGTGGGCGCAAAACAGTTTACGAAGAAACTGGACGTAGCTGCCAATAATCTTGCAAATATCAACACCCATGGATTTCATCCGAAAACGGCAGCCTTTTCCCAGCTGGTACAGTATAATCTCAATGATTCAGCCGAAGCGCAGACAGAGCTTCAGGCTGGAGCGGGAGCCAGGCTTACCAGAACCTGGACGGATTTTTCCACCTCTGGTATGGTCTGCACAGACAGTGAATACGATTACGCGATCCAGGATGATAATGCATTTTTTATGCTTCAGGACCCGGAAAGCGGGGAGATCAGTTTTACCCGGGATGGACATTTCCACAGGGCGGAGCGTGAGGACGGCTTTTATCTGATGACAGACAGCGGAAAAATGGTACTGGATCAGAATCAGATGCCTTTAAAGGCAGAAGTGACGGATGTGGAGAGGCTCCAGGAAGAGATGGAGGAAGGATGGGAAGAATCCTATGATGACATAGAAGATGAGGAAGAGGAAAAAAAGCCGGTGGTGGGCGTGTATACTTTTGAGAATCCCAGCCGCCTGGTCAGCCTTGGGGATAATGAGTACATTCCCGCAGATGAAGGGATGGAGGCCGTCTTGAAAACGGATGCGTCCCTTGTCACAGGGGCTCTGGAAAGTTCGGGCACGGATATGGCAAAGGAGATGGTGCATATCATTGAAAGCCAGCAGGCGTTCAGATATGCGTTAAAGATGGTGACAGTATCCGACGAGATTGAAACAACCGTGAATTCTCTCAGAGGCTGATAGGCAGACGATAAACCAGAAAGAAAGGATTCGCATATGAAAATAAAACATTACGAAGATCTGGACCTGCAGGAGCTGGATGTCATGCGCGAGATTGGCAGCATCGGTACCAGCCATGCAGCGACGGCTCTTTCCAAGCTTCTGAATAAGGAGACGCGGATCACGATCCCCACAGTGAATATCCTGGGCTATGAGGAGGCGGTAGAGCGGATTGGGACCGCAGAAGATATAGTAGCGGCAGCCCTGGTCAAGATGGAGGGCGATATTGAGGGACTGATGCTGTTTCTATTCGATCTGGAGCTTGCCAATACCATACTGGGCCGTCTTTTAGGAAAGACCTGGGAGAGTTTTCTGGAAATGGATGAAATGGCGAAGTCAGCATTGGTTGAGGTAGGGAATATTATCATCTGTTCCTACATTAACTCTTTTTCGCAGCTGATCCATGTGGATATCAGTCTGTCCGTCCCCAGCTCGACGATCAATATGCTGGGAGGTATTCTGATGGTACCCATTGCAGAACATGGATACGAAACAGATAAGCTGATGTATTGCAATGCCGATTTTGTAATAGAGGGTAAAAAATTTTCCGACTGGCTTTTGATGCTTCCGGATATTCAGTCCCTGAATACGATCATGGAAAGATTAGGTGTTTCATAAATGATGGAGAAAGAGTTAAAAGTCGGGATTGGCGATATGAAGCTGTCGCGGGGAGACGGGCGTATTATCACATACGCCCTTGGTTCCTGTATTGGAATCACTTTTTACGATCCGGTCACGCACCTGGGCGCCCTTCTTCATATTATGCTGCCTGCTCAGCTTTCCTCCAGTGATACAAATGTATTTAAGTTTGCGGATAGTGGGATCCGCGAGACGCTGAGGAAACTTCGCGTATTTGGAATAGTAAAGCATAGAATGATCGTTAAGATCGCTGGCGGAGCAAAAATGTTCGAGATCAGCGGAAATTCCTCTTTTGGAAACATCGGCGCACGCAATATCGAAAGCGTAAAGCGGATCCTGGCGTCAGAGGGGATCCGGATCGCCGCCGAGGATGTGGGAGGAAATTATGCCAGAACTATGATCCTGGAACTGTCAACAGGAAGGGTGACAGTCCGGACGGTAGGGCATCCGGAGTGTTACTTGTAGGGAGAGGAGAAAACAGATGAGACAAAGTGAAAAAGAGGGAATCCTTCTGGAATCGGGAACGAACGAGATCGAAGTAATGAAATTTACCGTAATGGGGGAATTTTATGGGATCAATGTGGCTAAGGTTCAGGAGATCATCATGAGCGAACGGGTAAAACCGATGCCCCACGCGAATCCGTCGGTAGAGGGGATTTTTAAGCCCAGGGACGAGCTGATCACTGTGATCAATCTTGCGCATTACCTGTCCGGGGAAAAGCATGAAAACGGTGCAAGAGACCTGTTTATTGTAACAAATTTCAATAAGATGACAGTGGCGTTCCGGGTGGAGAGCATCGAGGGAATCAGCCGGATCTCCTGGAAGGATATCCAGAAGCCGGATAAGACGATCACCAATGGGGATGACAGCGTAGCCACTGGAATCGCGCAGTGCGGAGACGAGCTTGTAACAATCCTGGACTTTGAAAAAATCGTAGCGGAAATTGCTCCGGAAACAACGATCCAGGTTTCTGAAATTGAACGCATGGGAGACCGCCAGCTCTGTCATAATCCGGTCGTTATAGCAGAGGATTCGGTTCTGTTAAGCCGGATGATCAATGATTCCCTGGAGCGGGCCGGATTTACGGAGATTAAAAATTTTTCCAACGGACAGGAGGCCTGGGACTATCTTTCCTCCATCAGAAATGATTCAGATCTGTATGATAAGGTGAATTTGGTCATTACAGATATTGAAATGCCGGAAATGGACGGCCACAGACTGACGAAGCTGATTAAAGAGGATGAACGCTTGAAAAAGCTGCCGGTGGTGATATTCTCTTCTCTGGTCAATGAGCAGATGCGGCAGAAGGGGAAAGAACTGGGAGCGGATGAGCAGCTGTCGAAACCAGAGATCGGACATCTGGTAGCCGTTATGGATGAGCTGCTTGCCCGGTTTAACCGTGAAAGAAATGCAGGAGGCATGAACGAATGAAGCGATATGAGATGACTCCGGCCCTCCGGACCGGCAATGAAATGATCGATATGGAGCATGAGCGCATTTTTGAGGAAGTAAATGCGCTTCTGGAGGCCTGCCAGATGGGACATGCGAGAGAGCATCTGGGGGAAATGGCGGATTTCCTGGCGGACTATGTGGCCGTCCATTTTGCGGACGAGGAAAATCTGCAGACAGAATTCCAGTATCCGGATTACTCCAGCCATAAAAAATTTCATGAATGGTATAAGCGTGAACTGAAAAAGAACCTGAATGAGGTCAAAGCAGTGACAAATTCGTTTGAAGCTTTAGGAAAGATCAATCACGTCATAGAGATCCTTTTAAAGCATATTGAAAACGAGGACAGCCGCTTGGCAAAATGGGTGCAGGAACGCAGCAGAAAGGCAGAAGCGCCGGCCAGGGAAACCAGCACTCCCCGGAAAAGCCAGTTCGTATCCGGTTTTCAGCCGTCCGGCGAGAAGAAGGAAATAGACCTGCGTGGGTTACTGGATGTCTCCCAGCTTCAGAAGAGGCAGGAGCTGTTTGCGGAGGCTACCGGTCTGGCCTGTGTTATAACAGATCTGTCGGGACGGTATCTTACAAAGGGCAGCGGTTCCCGAACCTTTTTCAGCCATCATGCCAGCGGCAGACATGAAGGACTTCTGGAATTTACAGAGGCCCTGGTCCTGGATGGCTTCCAGATCGGAATGATCATCGGCGGAGCGGAGCCGGGCGCATGGGATGGAAACGGCCAGATAACCCAGGCTTCCGTTTCGGCAGCCGGACAGTTGTTTGCAGAAACTATTAACAGCTGGGTGCATGAGGTGGCGGCAGATAAAAAGGATACTGGCAGCCGGTCTGTATTCCATAAAGAAGCCGGACAGGTCCAGGAGGCGATCCGCCAGATCAAAAGCCGGGCGAAAGGGCTGGAGCAGACGGCAACCATGGAAAAGATGCTGTCTTTAAATGCTGCAATCGAAGCTGGACGTGCGGGAAAAGCAGGCGTCGGGTTTGCAGTGGTAGCTGAAGAGATCGGAAGGATGGCCAACGAGTCTGCGGCGGTATATCGGGAGATCCAGGAACTGGTCCGACAGGTGGAAACTTCTATGGCGCGGATGGAGCAGAGTGATTTTTAATTGTAGGATCTGCAGCTGAAAAGGAGAGACTATCGTATGAAAACAAAAGGTGAAGGACGAATCGGCAGGACTGGAGCCAGGAGCAGGCTTCTTACGGCAGTCTGTACCCTGTGCTTTTCGGCAGCAGTCTTTTCATCCACAGTCTATGCAGGCACAGAGGGGACATGGGAGCGGACAGAGGATGGAAAATACTGGCAATATTTTTATACTCCGGATCGGCAGGCCATAGACGAATGGATAGAAATTGACGGAAAAGAGTATTATTTTGACAAAAAAGGCCGTATGAAGACAGGATGGGTTACAAGTGAGTGGGATGGAAACCGCTACTATATGGGGAAGGATGGGGCAAAATGCAGGAACACATTCCTTTCCAACGGAACCTACATAGGGCCGGACGGGGTGGTTCTGGAACGGTTTGAAGCCTGGAGAAAGGCTGTCCAGAAGCAGCTGGAGCAGATGGTCCGGGCAAAAACAGAGGGTGTATTTTTTCTGACGGATTTAAACGGAGACGGATACAGGGATCTGGCTGTGCTTAACAGGCTGGAGAATCCGGATCAGCTATACCTGGCGGCCTTGTGGGATGAGGAGACAGATACGCTCCATACGATCAGTGAAAGTGGCCTGGAGGAAGACAGATACGTTTATCTGACAGTAAACGATAAAAGTACATGGCTGATCACACAACAGAAGGAAACCCTGGAAAGAGATTATTTTGAACTGGGGGAAGACTGGGATTATTTTGAACACCAGCGTCATTTTATGGCAGAAAAAGATGATTGGGGCGATCTGGTCTATTTTGCTGATGGGGAAGAAAAACAGAAAGAGGAATGGAATGAGCTTTTGAAAGAAGCGGATGTTCTGGCGGGAGCTGAAAACGGTTATTTTCCGTCTGCTGCCCAGAAGGAGTCGGCCTGTTCCCTGGATAAGGATTCTATAAAAACAGCTTTGCTCCAGCCCCCGACCGCTGAAGAAGCGGCTTTGTGGCAACCTTGATATCAATTTTCAGGGAATCTTACAGTCTGCGATGAGCCAGACATCGTTAATAACCAGGAGGAGGAGAAGGCATGATGATTATTACAGTTTCAAATCAAAAGGGCGGTGTAGGAAAAACTACAACATCCGCGGCTCTTGCAGCAGGCTTTTCCATGGCAGGAAAGAAGGTCCTCTGCATCGATCTGGATCCCCAGGGAAATCTGGGTTTTTGCCTGGGCCTGGATATGGAGACAGGATATACGGTGCTGGATGCTTTAAAGGGAACGGTTCCCGTGAAGGACGCTGTAATCAGAACGGAATTATGCGATATCCTTGCCTCAGATATTACACTCAGCAGCAGCGGCTTAGAGGAGGTGCGCCAGGAGCACAGAGAGTCGATCCTCAGGGATACGCTGGATCCGATCCTAAAAAACTATGATTATGTGATCATTGATACTCCTCCGGCGCTGAATCTTCTGACGGTGAACGCCTATGCAGTATCAGACTATCTGATCATTCCAATGGCGTCCGATATTCTGAGCCTTGTGGGGCTGTCCCAGCTTCGTGAGACAGTGGAAACAGTAAAGGTCCGTCTGAATCCGAAATTAAAGGTGATGGGGATTCTTCTAACGCGCTATAACGGGCGCACCTGTCTGGCCAGAGACGTGCTGGAAATGGCAGGCCAGCTGGCGGCCCAGATGAAAACAAAGGTATTTGAGTCAAAGATCCGGAATGGAGTTGCTGTGGCCGAAGCGCCGGCTCATGGGGAAAATATTTTTACATATAGCCCGCGTTCTGCTGCGGTAAAAGATTACCGGGGATTTATCGAGGAGGTTGCCACGATGATTGGCATGTAAGGAGGAAAACATGGCGAAAAAAACAAACAAAACCTCGCATGTACTGAATCTGATCACAGGGGGCAGCGGAGACCCGGAACCAGATGCTCGCCAGACGCAGGATCCCATGCAGACGGAACAAAATGTCGTAGTGGTAGACCCGGAAGAGGAGGAGAGGATCGCGGAGGATATCCGCAGACAGCTTCTCAAAGAGATGGGCGGAGACATGCCTGCTCCGGAACAGGCAGCTCCAGCTCCGGAAGAAGAATCACAGGAAACGGAAAGTGTCCGGGAGGGAACAGAGGCAGACCAGGCGGCCATCCACGATCCGGTAACTGGCCCGGCGGCAGCCGGATCCAGTGAAGCGTCAGTGGCTTCTGAAACAACGTCACCGGTGCAGGAGGAAAAGGCAGACTCTGAAGAAAAAACAGAAGCTGAACCAGAAAAAGAAGAGCTACCATATCGTATGGTCAATGTGATGGAAGAGATCCTCAGCCCGGAGATGGTGAAGGAGGAGATGAAAAAATATGGCGTCTGTCTGTGCAGCCGCTGTCAGGCCGATGTTCTGGCCCTCTTATTAACCAGGCTCCCTGCGAAGTATATCGTAGCCAATACTCCGGCGATCCCGCCCTTACTTAGTTATTACAAGAATAAGTATCGGGTGAATCTGCTGACACAGATGATCAAGGCATGTCTGGACGTTCGGGAGAATCCCCGCCATGACCGAAAGGAACCTTATGATTCAAAAGGATTTGCCGATAATTAAGATAAGAGTTTACGAAAGGAGTATACTATATGGCAAGCGTATCAGGAGCTACGAGCAGTCTTGGAAATACTGCATTGCGGGGATTTGGAGGTCTGGCCTCCGGAATCGACCGTGATTCTCTTATTGAACAGTTAACGGCAGGTACAGCATCCAAGATCACAAAACAGAAACTGGCAATGACAAAGCTGACCTGGAAGCAGGATGCATTCCGCTCCATCAGCAATAAGATCCTGGATCTCCAGGACAAGTTCCTGGATTTTTCCTCTAAAACAAGTTTAAGGAATCCTTCATTTTTTGCAAAAAATCAGATCACCGCTATGGGGGATCCCAATATCAGCAAATATGTAAAGGTCTCCGGTACTTCCGATATGGTCGATTACCTGTCTATCCTTGGAGTGAAGCAGTTGGCGACCTCAGCGCAGCAGCTGTCAGATTCCAAGGGTGAAGCCGGTTCTATAACAACAGATATAACAAAAGATAAATTTGAGAACGGCCCGGCAGATATTTTAAGTTCCAATCTGGAGGGAATGAAACTTACTTTCGGTACCTATAATACAAAGGACAAGCGCTTTAATGAAGCGGTCACCTTTACTTTTCCGCCCAGTTACGTAGTAAAAGATGAAAATGGGAATCCAGTAAAAGGCCTTGATGGCAAGGACAAGGTCCAGGAGATAGACTATACACAGCCGCCAGAAGAACTTGTGAAACACTTGAACGAGGCTTTGAGATCCCAGCAGTTTATGAGTGATAAGGCGGGAAAAAGCGGCATTGAATTCTCTTATGACGAGGTTTCCAAAAAGATATCCATTAATACGACTGCGGATATTTCGGATGCAGGAAAGAACTATGTGATCCGGGATTCCTCCAGTGCCCTGGAAGCGTTGGGATTTGACCAGGATGCCTCTAATAAGCTGCCCGAGAATGACCGGAAGGATGGGATCAGCCTGGATGAGCTCAATAAACATATGGGTTCATTTGATGAAGCGTATGTGGACCGGAAAACCTTGAAAGAATATCTGGTGGGAAAGAGTGTCACCGTCACGTTCGGCGGACAGACTAAGACTATCGAATTGATCAAAGAGGACGAGAAGGATGCGATTACGACTTTGGATGAGCTGAAAGATACGGTTCAGAAGCGTCTGGATCGTGCCTTTGGCTCCGGTAAGATAACGGCAGATACCACGGATGGCAAATTATCGTTTAAGACAGAGGACAACAAGCAGTCTTTAACGATTAGTGCAGATGATGTAGAGCTGCGAAACAATCTTGGCATTCAGCTCAATCAGTCCAATAAGTTAAGCATAGATTCCAGCCTTAAATACAATATGGAATTTCTTGGCTTCAAGGATGAAGCGGAGCTGGAAAAAGGGTTAAAGAACTTTTCGATTAATGGAGTAAAGTTTGAAAGGGTTACTAAGGATACTACTGTTAAGGAACTCCTCACAATGATCAATAATAATGAAGAAATGGGTGTCCGGGCTTCCTACATGGAGAATACCAATCAGTTTGTTCTGACAGCAAAAGAAACGGGAAGCGGAAGGAAGATCGTACTGGGCGGCGGAGCAGAGACAATATTTGGCTGTAAAGCCCTCGGTGACGGTTATAGCCGGGATGGACAGGACGCCAAGGTTCTTGTCAGCTATGGAGATGGCATTGAGCGTGAGATCACCAGTTCCAGCAACAGCTTCGATCTTGAGGGGCTGACAGTTACCGTAAGCAACACCTTTGGAATTACAGAAAAAAATGAGAATGGGCAGACGATTGTCGAGTATTCCAAAGATAAGGCTCAGAAAGTCACTTTCAGTGCTTCCGCTGATGCGGAAGGTGTAACAGAGCGGGTAAAATCATTCATTGAAGCCTATAATGAGCTGATCAAAGAGGTAAACGGCCAGGTCACCACAAAGCCCAATGGCAATTATAAGCCGCTGACAGACGAACAGAAAAAGGAGATGGATAAGGAATCCATCGAAAACTGGGAAAAGAAGGCAAAGGAAGGGATCCTGTTTAATAATCCGATTATCCGCGACCTTGGAAATGGTCTGCAGGGCGTCCTTTCGGGTCTCATGGGCAATGGAGTAGACGCAGCGGAACTGGAGAAGATCGGGATCACGATGTCTAAGGATGCTTATGACGGCGGTATGATCCAGTTTGATGAGGACAAATTCAAAGCGGCCATGGAGAGCGATCCGGAACTGGTTTCTGATATCTTTGCCGGGGGCGGAGATGTAAATAAGGGACTTGTGCAGATGGTAGAGGAGACGCTGACGCCCTTTGCTACCCGTTTGTCTTATAAAAATGGAGGCTCCTATGGCCGGCTGATCGAGGAGGCAGGCTCTGAGAAGGTTGCGCTGTCTCTTACGAAAAACCTGATTTACAGCCAGCTGGAAGAGATGCAGAAAACCATTGATAAACTAAATGCGAATCTGAAAACAGAACAGGACCGTTATATCAGCCAGTTTTCCCAGATGGAGGTTCTGATCAGTCAGATGAATAGTCAGGCCGGTTATCTTGCATCTATGACGGGCTGATCAAAACAGAGGAAGAACCATGAACGGATACAGCAAATATAAAGAAAAAAGCATTTATTCCATGAGTGGGGTAGAACTTCTGCTTCTGCTCTATGATGAGGCAGTCAGCCGTCTCAAAAAGGCGGAAATTGCCCTGGAAGATAAAAATTATCCGGCGTTTGAGGATTCTCTTGCGCGGGTAGGCAGGATTGTCCGGTATCTGATGGATATCCTGGATATGGAGCAGCCGATCAGCCGAAATCTGCGCCGTATTTATGAGTATCTAATTTATGATATAAGTCGGATCCGGGCGGGAAGAGAACGCCAGGCAGAAGAAATTGGCAGGATCTGTCATATTCTTCTGGAGCTTCGCTCCTCATTTGACGAAGCTGGACGCCAGGTGGGGGATCATTATACAGAGCAGAGCAAAGGAATCCTCGGATAAGGAGGCGTCATGATTACAGAATTGGAGACGATCATGATTTATCTGCAAAAGCGGTATAATATCATTCGCGAGATCAGCCGACTGACAGATGAGCTTCTGGAAACCGTTGAGCGTGAAGATGTGATTTCCGCCTCCCTGGTGCTGGAGATGCGGAGGGAGCAGATGGAACGCCATGCTGCCTGTGAGGGCGATCTGATGCAGTTATTGGAGAATGGCAGAGGGGACCGGAGAGAACTTCACAGCATTGCCTTCGGTCCCATAGACCAGCTTCCTGGATTATCGAAAAAATGCCAGGAGGAAAAAGAACTCTGGATCCGGAATAAGATCTATGAAATCCGCAGCCGGACGCAGACTCTGATCGAAGACATACAAAAGCGGGATGACAGAATTACAAGAAAGGTCAAGCAGAATAAATGAATCGGATTTTATATGAGAGTCATTTTCTGATTAATATTGCCGCATCCATTATCCGACAGGAAGATATGAGACCTCTTCGTGGAAAAATGGATTGGGAGCGGATGTTCCGGATTTCTGATTACCATCGGATCTCCAATCTGATCTATCCTGGGGTTCTTGGAAATGATAATGTCCCTCAAAACTGGAGAGAACGTTTTTTTGAGCGTTATCAGGAGAGTCTGCAGTTTGGGGAATCATGTGACGAGGGAGAGCGAGAATTACTTGCTCTCCTTGATCTTAAAGAGATTCCGGTGCTGGTTCTGGAATCCTCAAAAAGAAGAAATCTGTATGAGATGAAAGAACTGGCGGGAGAGTGTGCCTTGCGGCTTTATCTTATGCGGGAAGATTATTCCCTTACAAAAGGTTTTCTCATAGATCTCGGCTTTGAAACGGACCGCATCTATCATTTGGGCGGAGAGCGGATGAGAAGGGACGATGGATTCGCTGTGGAAATTTACGACCATATCCCATATAAGACGCCAGCATACAAAAAGCAGATGAGACAGTTGTTTGAGAAGGCCCATCTTTTGGAAGGATATACGTTTGTTTCCGGACTGGATGATAAAACGAGACTGGCCTATCTGCTTGCCCGGGCTTCCTATCTTTATGTAACCAGGGAACTTCTGGTACGGCAGCTTTTAGATTTATACCTGCTCCACAAAAAGCTGAAAGAAGAGGATCTGGAGCGGGAGTGGCTGTGGCTGAAAAAGCTAAAGATTGGACAGCTTTCAGAGAAGCTGCTCAGTCTCAGCTACGTCTGGTTTGGAACAAAGGCAGAACGCGCGGATCTGGCAATAACAGTTTCAGAGGACCTGGAATTGTATGACGAAATGGAAAATCGTATTCTGGGATACGGCAAGGAATATGAAGCGACAATCCCAGAAGCGCTGGCTCTTGCGGGTTCCATTCTGAAGGAAGAGGAAAAAGAAAACCGCAAGGCCAGAAGAAAATTGTTTTTGCAAAAAACTGGAGAATTGCGAAAACAGCTTTGGGAACTTTTACGGGAATATTTGCCGCGGAAAGGGAAGGAATAGATCAATCCTTCCGCAGATAGGGAAGCAGAGCGGCTGCAGATGCCTGCAAGGACTGGGCATCTGGACTGGAGGCATCTTTATTGGTGCGCTCCATTTCTGAAAGTTCTTCCCGGAGAATGGGCAGGTGTCTTGGTGCGTTGATTGCGAGACGGACCTCTCCCGAAGAGCATTCTAAAACGGTGATGCGTATGTCATCGCCGATTAGAATGCTCTCATTTTTTTTGCGTTTCAGAATCAGCATAGCCGATGTCTCCTTCCTGATCCACGTTTCCTAAAAGATCTCCCAGCGGATGGCGGTATCCATACTGGTTTCCGCTCAAGATGATCTGCATTCCACGACGGGTGGATGGGTTGATGGCCAGAGGGCATTTCAGATTGACAGTATTTTCCAGATAATTACTGCGTACAACGCAAATGGAGTAATAGGATAGCTCATCGCTTGAGCTTACCTGAAGAAAATCAAGCTCCTCCGGCTGCAGTGCGGGGCAATAGTCCGGCAGAATGGCGGGAGGATTGATAAGAAAAAATGCAATATCGGGATTTTCAATGGACTGGAGAAGCAGAAGGGAACCGTCTCCATCGTCAAGCCCAAGAGGGAGATACTGTTTCAAGTCCGAAAAGCCGAAAAGCCCCTCTGGAAAAGTAACAAGCTCTTCCTCTGTATATTCCACACTGCCATAATAATGCGTATTGATAATCATAATCGGAACTCCTATACGGTAAAATTCATATGGCCCTGGTCGGAGGCATGATCCAGAGGCGGAGCATAGTGAAAACCTCCGGTATAGGTGAAGTCAACCCCTGGCCAGGATGTGATAATAGTCATTTCAATAGCCGGCACATAAGTCACATCTCCAGACGCCACGCGTACCTCCATCTGGCCTCTTTGCTGGACATAGGCAGCCTGGTGTTCAGAAGAGGCACAAGAGCCAGAGGCAGTTTTGACCTGGGGAACCACAGGCGCTTCTGGTAAAGCTGCTTTCTGGAGAAGTTTCTGGTGCTCATTCTGGGGAGCAGCGGAAGAAAACGCATGATGGACTTTGTTTCTGTATTGGAGACTGGCACCGGTTCCTCCATTGGGGGCGTTTACAAAAACAGCTTTTCTGGCCAGGGCTTTCTGCTTTTCAATCACCAGAGAATCACTGGAAATAAGCCGTGCGTTTTGCCGGAAATGGATGGCTTCAAATGGTTTTATTTTAAATTCCAACAACTGACTCATCGTTTTCCCTCCTGTCTTTTTATTATTGAATCAAAACTGCTGATCTGCAGCCGGAAAAATCAGGCAAGAAAATCAAACAGAGAGGACTGCATCAGGTTGGAACCAACCTTTAAGGCAGCAGAGTAGGAGTACTGATAAGAGTACATCTCCATGATCGCTTCATAGGGATCCGCACCGAGAATGTCCTTATACTGGATCGTAAGGGAGTCTTCCAGGCTGTCAAGCTGCTTGGATGTTGTATCCAGAAGGTTCGCCTTATTTCCAAGATCGCTGTACACCCGGCTGAGAGTCTGGGATGCAACCGTCATGCCAGTGTTCAGCTCCCCAAGTGTTTTTGAATATGCGCCGCTGTCGATATCACCTTTGATATACTTGTCAGAAGCCATGACAGAGATGCTGGTAAGCCCTAGAGCGCTTTTGTTCAGCCCCTCTTCGATTGCTTTCTTTGCGTCATCCGGAGCCATGGATTTCAGTGCGTCAGAGGTAAGGCCGGTCAGCATATTCAGACCTCCGGTATAGGTATCCAGCAATGTATCTGGATTATTGATATTCCCATAACCGATATCTACCCGTCCCTGCTCCGTCATTGCCTTGAGGATCAGATTCATGTCATCATCGCTGATTTTATAACCATATGTTTTTGTCTTGTCATCATACTCCATGGTCATAGTCATGGTTTCTGTTTTTCCGTCAGTAAATTTATGGGTGAAGGTAAGGGTAGAGCCGTCTGCACTGAGGGAAAAGGGGGTGCTGGTGACGTCGTTTCCGCCAAACACATAGTAATTTCCATATTGGGCATTCAGATTGTTTACCATGGACTGGGCTCTCTGAAGCAGCTCATCCCGTTTGGTCTGGACCGTATTCTTGTCAGAATTGTGGGTAGAGTCGCTTAAATACTGGACGGCAGTTTTTGCTCCGTTCAGAAGCTGCTGGATATCATAGGTCCCGCGTTCCTGTTCGGAGAGCCGGTTTTTCAGATCACCGATCAGTGCGTTCCGGCTGAGCGTATTCTGGTAGAGCTGGTCGATCTGCTTTCCACGGTAATAGGCCAGTGGGTTTTCGGCCGCATTTTCATATGCAGCTCCTGTGGATACTTTATTCATGGCTTTATTCAATTTTCCATGCACATCATTGACGGAAGATGTGAATTTATTGTACATGGATGAATTTACAACTCTCATAAGATCAAACCTCCTGTTAGTAGTCGCTTCTGCTGATGAAAGATAGAACGTATAGGGTTATGCTCCTATGCTCAATAGGGAATTCAACACCTCATCCAGGGTCGTCATCAGCCGGGAAGCCGCATTGTAAGCGGATACATAGGTCATCATGTTTGCAGCCTCTTCATCCAGGCTGACGCCGGAAAGAGAATCCCTGGAAGACTGGATCGAATTCAGCACAGTCACCTGGTTCTTTAGTGTAGCCTTGTTGGCGCTGGAATCAGAAGCAAGCTGGGTGGAGACATGATTCATAAAATCCGCAAAGGTTTTCCCGCCCATACCGTTGATATCGGTTTTTTTCATAAGATCCAGCATGGCCAGAACGGTGTCATTTTCATTATTCGGCCCTTTAGCAATGTGAATGGTCCCATTGATCCAATCTGTGTTAATGCTGATATTGGACGCATCGATTGGTCCGTTTGCTGCCGTAAACAGATCTCCACCCCCGCTAGTGTTGGGAGCTTTGTTCAGCGCGTTCATTTGATCGGCAAAGGTTTTGGCAAGGGTATCCAGTTTTTCGCGATAGAACTGGTAGCCGCGCACATCATCAAGATTGTTTGTACCCTTGATCGGATCGCCAGTGCCTTTTTTCCCAAGCATATCAAGGCTGGCCTGTATGGAACCGCCGGAAAACTGGATGCCGCCTGCGTGAGCAGTAACGGTATCTGGATTCGGGCCAGTACCTGTAAACTTGATGGCAATGTTGGAGGGCTCGCTGCGGTCGGCAGAGATATCATTTTTGTCCGCTTTTACCGCCTCCAGCTGTCCGTAGTTTTTGCCAGGTTCAGAACCCTCGATCAGCGTCAGTTTCTGTGAAACGCCATTGGCGTCTTTGTAGATCAGATCGACCTTCAGATCGTCGGGCCATTCCCTCTTTCCAATGATGTTTCCGTTGGCGTCGTAATCGTAGGCGCGGTCCCGCTGCTCGGGTTGGCCGGGTTTCGATGGATGATCCTTAGGGTATGTATAGGTGTAAGTACCGCTGTGGGCGTCGTCCTTATAGTAGCTGATCTCAATAGGAACATAGCTGGAAAGCTCATCCAGCAGAACATTTCTCTGATCCATCAGTTCCAGAGACGGCTGGCCGGCTACCTGGTTCCGTTTGATCTGGGTGTTCAGATCCCCGATCTGGCGGAGTATTTCGTTTACTTTTTCTACGGCACCCTGCTCACTGGTCCCCTTGCTGCTGAGACGGTCAAATTCCGCCTTTTCTGCCTCAGTCAGTTGGGAGGCAGATTGATTAAATAGGGAAGCCAGGGCCTGCATACGGGTACGCAGCTGGCTTTCAAACACAGGATCGTTGATCTTGGACGAGTCCTGCATATCATTTAACGCGGACTGGATATCAATAAAGGCCTGATGCAGACCAGAGATATTGGTTTCATCCAGGACGTTTGAAAGGGAGTCCAGTGAAGTCTGAATAGAACTGGCGTAGTCGGCTTTCGCCATCTGAAGGCGGTATTGAACGTCAAGGTATGGGTCGCGGATCTGGGAAACTCCGTTCATACCAACGCCGAATCCTACAATATTTGAGGATCCGTTCATGACAGGGGAGTAGCCGTTGGAGTAATTTAAACCAGACGTATTCAGGTGCTGTCTGGTATATCCGACAGTATTCATATTGGCAAGGTTCTGTCCCGTGATATCCAGACGCTTCTGGTTGGCCTGGAGCGCGGAAAGAGCTGTATTAAATCCGGCAAAGGTTGCTCGCATAAAAGTATATACCTCCAAAATAAAACCGGCTGCATCAGCCGTAGTGATCGTAGTGTGGTCCGTTCTCAGACGGGGAAAGCAGGCTGATCTGGTGCAGCCGCACTTTCAGGATGCGGTCAGCGCTGTCCTTGGCGTTTCTCAGATGTTCAGCCTGCCTGTGTAATTCTTCAAACAGGGGAGTCAGCCGTTCTCTGCCGTCTTCGTCCTCCTGGGCCAGGATATCTCGGAAAGAGGCGTTTTTTAAGCCAGCCGGTTCCAGGATCGCGGTCCTTTTCTGTTCGAGTCCGCGAAGCTCCAGGATAAGCGCCTGTTCTTCAGTCAGGATCGAATCCAGCTGTTCATGATGGCCGAGAGAGGCCGCCTCCGCTTTGGCTTCTTCTTCGGCATCCAGCCGCCGCAGCACGTCTGACAGGCGGGAGAGGATGGGAAGAAGCTGGGACGGGGCCCTCATCGTTCTGTCATGGCCCGTGCAATGGCCATGTCGTCTATATGGTAGGAACCGTCCGTGATCATTTTTCTGAGCCGGGAGATCCGCTCCGGGTCGGGGGCATTCTGAGTGACGAGCTGCCCTGTGATATTTTTTGCCAGTATACGGGCGAACTGCGTATCATCCTGGGCAGATTCCGCCTGTGTATGGAAGGTTGCCCGGTCATAACTTCCTGGACGGGCCGTCCTGGGGTCAGCAGATTCCGGAACCCGGTCAGTCTGGCCTGGCTGGATCTGGTTTCCAGAATGCCATGTATAAAAATGAATGTTCATAGGCGTCTCCTTTTCATCCTGTCATACTCTTATAATTATTATCGTCCGGTCACCGGAAAATATAAGAAAAAAGAAAGAGATGGGATCATACAGTGGTATGGCAGACAGGGCAGTGGGATTTTTGCAGAAAAGTAAAATCTCTCTTTTCAACCGAGGGGTATTTGTTGTAAAATTAACCATAAAAAACGATTGATATTTCTGGTATTTGGGGTATTGCTTATAACGGGACTGGCAGGCTGGAAATATAATGTATGAAAAGGAAAGAGTGGAGGGAAAAGTAGTGGAACAGTATTATGAAGCATTGCTGAGATGTATTCCGGCAGATATTGCAGTGGTACGGCGGGATTCCATGGGCAGGTTTATTCCGGAATTTTTATCCGATGGCTTTCTGGAGATGACAGGAATGTCAGAAGAGACAATGCGGAAGCTGCGGTACAGGGATACTCTGGATGGTGTTCATCCGGATGAACGGGATTATGTGAAGGAGAATCTTGAGCAGTGTCTGGAAGAAAAAAAGAACAGTTGTGAGCTACGGTACCGGGTTAAAAAGGGGGAGTCAGATTATATCTGGGTCAGCGCAAAATATTCGCTCTTCCGGGATGATGGAAAGGGAGAATATATTTTTATCAACTATTATGATATCACAGCTGAGGAGGAACAGCAGAAGCAGCTGCGTCAGAAATACAGAGAGCAGATCCTGCAGCATTATCTGCTGAATGATGATGATATTCTGGTTTTGGGCCATTGCAATATTACTCAGAATAAAATCCTGGATATGGTCGATCGTGCGGATATGGGGCTTTTGGACAAATTTGGCAGCGTACGGGAGGATTTTTTCAAGGGGGTCGGAACATTGATTCCGGACCAAAGGGAGAGGGAAGAATTTTATGGCAAATATTTGAACGAGCCTTCTCTGCGTGCGTTTAACAACGGCGTTAAAGAGGTACTGATGGCCTGCTACATAGAACTTCCAGGTAAAAAAGAGGGAAAGTATGTACAGTTTCAGGTGGATCTGGTATCAGCTCCCGATACGGGAGACGTTACAGGTATACTGACTGTAACAGATATTACAGAAAAAAAGATCCAGAATACCGTTTTTTCACGGTTGTCTGAAATCAACTATGATCTTGTGGTAGATGTGGATCTGATACGCAATACATACACGATTGTAAGCGGGGAAGACTGGGATGACAGTGAAATGGAAGGCGACTTTTTAAAAAGAGTGGAACGCGTCCGGGAAAAAGTAGTATCAGATGATAGGGAACTTTTCTGGGAAATGATAAGTCCTGGAAAAATACTGCAGCATCTGGAGGGAAGGAAATCTTACTCATTTACTTATTCCTGTAAAAATAAAGATGGTATGCTTACAACAAAGAGTATGGCTGTTACTTCTATTGATTCCCGTCTGAAGAGGATCTGTATGGTCCGCTCAGATGTAACAGAAATGCTGGCAGCAGAGCGAAAAGAAAAGGAGGAACTGGAGAGGGCCCTGTCTGCGGCAGAGGAAGCGAGCCGGGTAAAAAGTAATTTTCTGTCTTCCATGAGTCATGATATCCGGACGCCAATGAACGCGATCATGGGGATGACAACGCTGGCACTGAGAAATATAGATAACAAGGAGAAGGTACAGGATTATCTTAAGAAGATATCCATCTCCTCCCATCACCTGTTGAGCCTGATCAACGATATTTTAGATATGAATCAGCTGGAGTGCGCCCACATGAAGCTGGATCATTCCTGCCTTCATCTGGAAGAACTTCTGAATCATTTATCATCCATAATGCTGCCGCAGGCTCAGTATACAGGGCTTGATTTCCAGATAGAAAGAAAAAATATCCGTCACCCATATTTTATGGGAGATCCCCTTAGATTAAGGCAGATTTTTATTAATCTTTTAAGCAATGCATTTAAATTTACCGCGGAGGGAGGTAATGTATGGCTCCGGGTCGAGGAGATCCAGGCCTTGAAAGAAGGCAGGGTAAGATATCGTTTTTGTGTTCAGGATACGGGAATTGGAATGAGCGAGACATTTGTGAAACACTTATTTAAGCCGTTTGTCCGTGCCAGAAAGGTATCTGAAATTGAAGGTACAGGTCTTGGATTAAGTATTACAAAAGGACTGGTCGATCTGATGGGCGGGCAGATTAGTGTGGAAAGCAGACAGAAGGAAGGAACGACTTTTTATGTTGAATTAGAATTTGAAGAAGCAGACCGGCGTACAGTGGAGGTAAACATTACACAGCCGGAGGATGACAAAGAACAGAACCTGAAGGGCCGTCATTTTCTGATGGTAGAGGATAATGAGATTAATGCAGAGATCCTGGGCGAATTACTCCGGATGTGGGGAGCGGGGTTTACTGTGAAAAAGGATGGGTTCCAGGCGGTAGAAGAGTTTAAAAACTCAAAGCCAGGTACTTATGACATGATTTTTATGGACGTGCAGATGCCGGTCATGAATGGTTATGAAGCGGCCAGGGCAATCCGCAGCCTCCCAAGGCAGGACGCAAAAGATATTATTATTGTAGCAATGACAGCAAATGCATTTGCAGAGGACGTGCAGCTTGCGCTGGACTCTGGAATGAACCAGCATATTGCAAAGCCGCTGGACGCCAGAAAGCTCTACTCGACTATTTCCCAGCTCCTGAACGGACGGGAAGAAAGAGAATAATGATTTTATAAACTCCCGTTCAATTCCTGGAAGGAACAAAACGGGAGTTTATGTTTTGCAGTATTTATTTCGGCCCGCCGGTCTGGAATTCCTTTAGTCCATCCGAATCAGAAGAGCCGGAGCTTCCGGAACCGCAGGGCGGGGAATCACAGCTTGTTTCGCCAGGAACCGTGATGCTGGAGCTGCCCGACGATCCGCCGGGGCCGGAACTGGCTCCCGGATTGGCGGAGGGGACATTGCTGCCTCCTGGGGACGGTATGCTGGAATTTCCGGCAGACATCCCGTTGCTGCCGCCCGGGCCAGCCGTGCTTCCAGAGCTGCCGCCGGGGCCGGAGGTACTTCCGGGATTCACGGTCGTGATCCCATTTCCGCCGGGAGCAGAATTCGTACCCGGAGCGCTGCCTCCGGGAGCCCCTGTGCCCGTATTCCCGGCAGACATCCCTCCCGGAGAGGAGGTGCCGTTGGTCACCTGGTTTCCGGTAATTCCAGAATTTCCAGAATTTCCGGACGGCGGTGAATATACGCTGCCAGCCGAGCCTCCGTCGATGGCAGAGGCCTCATTGAGGCATACGCCTGAGTTGTCAAAGGTATAGTTGATATTATTGATCGCGTAGGAGCCATTGGAGATCATCTTTCCATCCGACGGATTCATGTAATAATATTTACCGTTATCCTTGACCCATCCGGTGACCATATGGCCCGAGGGGTTGAAATAATACCAGGCTCCGTCGATCTGCTTCCAGCCCACAGCCATTTTGCCGGATGTCTTATCCATATAATATTTGTGGGTGCCGTCGCTCTGCCATCCGGTGACCATGCGTCCGTCCGTATGGAGATAATAGTACCGGCCGTCCAGCTGGAGCCATCCAGTCATCATCTGTCCATTCCCGTTAAAGTAGTACCAGTAATTGTCGATGACTGTCCAGCCCGAGGCCATATCACCGTCAGGATTGAAGAAATACGTCACATTGTCGATGGTCTGCCATCCAGTGACCATGGTACCGTCTGCCTTCATATAATAATATTTTCCATCCAGGTTCAGCCATCCGCGTACCAGCCGCCCATCGCTGGCAAAGTAATAGAACGCGCCGTCCATTTTCCGCCATCCAGTGACCATGGATCCGTCGCCCTTCAGATAATAGTAGTCGGTTCCGATCCGGAGCCATCCGGTGACCATAGCCCCGTCCAGAAGATAATACCACTTTCCATTATCCTGGAGCCATTCGCTGGCCATCCTTCCGTCTGCCTTCAGATAGTACCACTTGCCGTCAATGGTCTGCCATCCGGTCATCATCTGTCCGGTTTTAGGAAGCAGATAATAATAAGAATTATCCAGCAGCAGCCATCCCTTATACTGGGTGCCGTCAGAATTCATATAGTACCAGCTCTGTCCGTCGTTGATCCAGCCGGTCTGCTTTACATAATTCTTATAATAATACCATTTCCCGTCGATCAGCCGCCACCGGTCAGCGGGCAGCTTGGCTGACAGATCCTTAAAGACAAAGTTGATATCCACATTCCCGTTGACGCCGTTGATCTGCCCCTCGTTGGTGGCCTGCCACATGGCCGCGCCTGTATAGGCCGGCTTGGCGTTATACCGGGCCACCCATACATCGTAGGGAACCTTAGTCATATCGATCTTCTGGGAAAGCCAGTAATCATTAGTGTAGACCATGGGATAATATCCGGCGGCCTTCACCTTCTTACAAAATGCGTTGATCACATCCGCCAGCTGGGCCGGTGTCAGAGCGCTCATTTCCGTGGATTCCACATCGAGCACCACAGGATAAGAAATAGGATAGTCCTTGATCAGATTCAGTACAAAATCTGCCTCCGCCTCCGCTGCGGCCGTTGTGGTGGCGTAAGAATAAATATAAGCGCCTACCTTCAGTCCCGCATTGAAGGCGTTTACTGCGTTGACGCTGAAATATGGGTCCACCTCGTTGTTATATTTGGTTCCCAGCATAACGAACTGCACATCGTCCGTCGCCACGGCGTTCCAGTTGATGGACTGCTTCCAGTGGGAAACATCAATGCCCCTGGCTGTGATCCCTGTGAGCGCAGAGCCGTCCGCCGCCACATAGGAGCCGTTGGCATTCCGTTCCCAGGCCGCCGCAAAAGACGGGACGGCGGGATATACGGCTGCAAACGCCATGGTCAGGCTTAACAGAGCTGCAGCCAGCCGCTTCCTTTGTATCATAAAAATCCCCCTCATGGTAAAATAGTTCCGAAAAACTTATATGTTGATTATACCATATAATCCCAATGGAGTCTTGAATAATTTATTACAAAAGTGGGCCAAAATCCCGGAGTTCTGCCACATTTTCCGGAATTCCGGAACAAATTTAAAAATCAGACCCGATCAGGAGAAAGGCTGGATCGGTAACGATCTTTTTATAGTACTCCTTGGCGTACCGGTACATGATGAGCGTGTATTCGCCGAACTCTTCTCCGATGCTGCTCTTATATACGGCCCACAGGCACCATAAAAATCCGCCCAGGGCAATATAGGAATAATAAACGAACCGGTCCTCGGCAGAGGTTTTTCCACCCGAATATATGTCAAGGAGCTTTTCTGTTTCTTCCTCATTATAATAAGAATAAATTGCGGCCATGCTGACGTCGATCATGGGATCGCACATTCCGGCGTATTCCCAGTCGATGAGCCGGATCCCGCCATCCGGCAGGAACAGGAAGTTATCGCAGACGCTGTCAATGTGGCAGAGGGTCTTTTTGCGGTCCAGACGGTCCAGACGCTTTAAAAGCGTGTTCATGTGGCCGCGCACATGATCGTAATCCTCAAAAAGATTTTTTTCATAGCCCTTACAGATGGACTCATAAAAGTCGATCCGCTCCCTCATGTCAAAGGAATGATCCACCTGGATCCCAGAATTATGGAGGCGATGGACCAGCTCCATACACCGGGCCACGTCCTGCCAGCTCCTGGGATCTCCATTTCGTGCGCCTTCATAAAACTCAGAGATCTTATAACCCGTGTCGCCGCTCATGTAGATCACATGCTCGGAGATCCCCAGGGGCTTGATGGCGTCATAAACGGCTTTTTCCTGGGACCGGTTGATAAGAAGATCGGTTCCAGGCCCCGGGATCCGGCAGATATACGACCGCTCCCTGGCTTTAAAAAGGAATGATTTATTGGTCATGCCTGTCTTCAGGCATTTCAGATCGGTCATCTCGGATTCCGGGATATGGAGGACTCCTGCCACCAGCTCCATGGCCGCATTGTTGGAATTATTCCGGTACTTTTCATCGAACACCCGCAGCTCTTCCAGGTTCTCGAACTCATACACCTGATTTTCCGGCTGACGGTTGATGTACATTTTTGGAGCCGGGTGCTTTGCCATGGACGGAGCGTGTTCTCCGGCCGTTCCATTCAGCAGGTCTGCCAGAACCTGTTCCCAGTACATCTGCTCGGTTCCGGGGGTTTCATAATATTTTTCCAGCACGGGGAAAAAGTCCTCGGAAAATTCCCGGGAAAAGTAAACCGGCCCGTACATGACCCAGGAATCAGAGCCGCCTATGGTCACTCCGGTGAGCAGCCCTTTTTTGCTGGCCTCCAGGCACCATTCAGAGGTGGCGCCTTCCATATATACAGAAGAATACCATGCGCCGCACTCGTATGTATGGTACATGTTTTCACGGATCCAGTTATCGGAGGATAAAAGATACGTGTTTTTTCCCTTAAAGCAGTCCCGGGCCCGGTAAACGGTGGTCAGTGTGTTCTTATTGTGGTATTCCGGGTTGTAAAGCAGCTTTACGCCGAATTTATCGATGAGGTACTCAAATTTCTCCTTCAGATACCCCACCACGATGGTGATGTCCATGATCCCGGCCTCGTGGAGCTGGTTGATCTGACGCTCGATCATGCGTTCACCGAACACCTCCAGGAGTCCTTTCGGCGTTTCAAAGGTCAATGGCACAAAACGGGAGCCAAAGCCTGCCGCCAGGATGACGGCGCTGTTGACCCGGTACTTCTGGAGCAGCTCCACGCCCTTCTTTAATAAGGAATATTCTCCCGTCTGGGGATCCAGGGCGATCAGTCCATCGGCCAGGGCGTCCCGGATCAGATGGTTGCAGGTCCCCAGGGAAAGGTCCATGGCTGCTGCCAGCTCCCTCTGGGTGATCTTTTTCTTCTCATAAATATTTCTGCACAGCAGTCCAAAACGATCCATAATCGTATTCCTCCATAGAAATTGAACGAAAGCAGATGAAAATTACATGTTCAAAAAAAACAATAAAATTAAATATATGAACATTATACCATACCAAATTGAAATTGCAAGAGGGTAAAAATGAAGGATTGTACCAATATAAGTACAATATAGCCATAAAAATGAAGTTTCGTAAAGAATCCGTAAGAAAATAAACAGATAAAAGTTATGGAAATTCTTAAGAAACTATACTATAATGTGGATGTATCGGAGGTACGGAATACTTCCCAGAGGAGTCAAAAGCTTACATCCTTTGCAAAACTTGCGAAAAATGTAAAAAAACTATTGATAATTTCTCTTATAAGAAGTATAATGTTCCTCGTAATGCAATTAGGAATTTCAAAAAAGTTTCAAAAAGAAAAAAAGGAGAGTGCATTAATTATGAGAAAGCAGACTAAAATTGCTGCCGTAGTATCCGCAGCAGCTCTGTTAGCATTAGGCGCTTCCATCACATCCTTCGCAGCTGCAAAGGGCACC
>OFOU01000089.1_pt1 | contig 81303 bp, 75 predicted proteins | sample 1542061 | NCBI WGS metagenome assembly OFOU01 (sample SAMN04209239, study PRJEB22552) | human gut metagenome | biome: gut; material: feces | host: Homo sapiens | place: USA: Oklahoma
CCACATAAACCTCGCACCCCAGGATCGGATTGATCCCTGCCTTTTTTGCTTCTTTATAAAAATCGATCACTCCGTACATGACGCCGTGGTCTGTAATGGCGGCACTGTCCATGCCAAGCTCTTTGACCCTTGCCACGTACTCTTTGATCTTATTGGAACCATCCAGCAAACTATATTCTGTATGAACATGCAAATGTACAAAACTCATTGTTTTCCTCCTTTTCCGGTATTATTATAGCAGAAAAAAGAAGCACCGGAAACAGGAGACAAAAAGAATTCTGTAAGGAATTCAGCAAGATTATGATATGAGTACGAATCTCTAATCCGCCCCACAGAAAGGACGGGAGATGCTGTTCAGCACGTACACCATCTCCCGTCGTATACTGTATAATTTCTGATATTATAAATCCGCCATCCGGCCGATGATTTCCTGATAAAACTTTTCCTGATCCTCTCCGCGCTCCAAATTATCCAGGATCACTCCGTCCTTTAAGAGGATGATCCGGCTACAATTACTTGCCATCTGCGGATCATGTGTTACCATGACGATGGTCTTGCCAAACTCCCGGTTGATCCGGTTCAACGCATTGATTACGATTTTCCCTGATTTAGAGTCCAGATTTCCGGTCGGCTCATCCGCCAGTATCAGGTCTGGATCATTGATCAGCGCACGACAGATGGCCACCCGCTGCTTCTCCCCACCGGACAGTTCGTATGGATTTTTCTTCAGCAGATGGGAGATCTCAAACTGCTCCGCGTACTTTGCGGCAGCCTTTGTCATCACTTCCACGTTCTCTTTCCCCAGGATCATCGGCAGCATGATATTTTCTTCTACTGTCAGACTATCCATTAGATAGAAGTCCTGAAAAATGAATCCGATCTGCGTCCTTCGGATATCCGCCAGCTTATCCCCATAAAGATCTGTCGTATTCTGTTCCATAAAGAAAACCTCTCCGTCTGTTTGCTTGTCGATCATACCCAGAACTTTCAGCAGGGTCGTCTTCCCACAACCGGATTTCCCCATGATGCCGACAAATTCTCCTTCATCTACAGCAAAATTCAGCCCTTTCAGAACCTTGATATCCTCCCCGCTCTTTTTCTGTGCTGATTTCTGATAATTCCGAATTAAATTTTTTACTTCTAATACATGCATGATCTGTTTTTCCTCCTAAATTAACGCCAATGACAATTTAAATATAAAGCTTTTTACAAATTCATATCAAAGGTTAAAAATCTTTGAATCCCATTTCTCGAGATTCCGAAATGTTATACATACTTCCTACATAACAACAGATTCTATTCTCTTTCTAACGTTTTCATCATCCCAAAACAGGTATTCTTATCTTTTTCCTAAACCGCGATTATTTCTCCATTTGCCTCCAGAGAATCCATATCAGTATTTTATAGGCCGTCATCCATACCGCAAACCAGATTCCATACACCACAGCCATACGTACCATATACGCTATCATTTCAGTCTCTGTATAGAGCCTTGCCGTTCCGGTCAACCACCCAAAAACACCACCCACGACAACTCCAATCGCGATTGGCATAAGACAGAAAAAACGCAAATGTGAGCAAAGCTTTTCTTTCCGCTCTTTCTTATGCATCCCCAGCCTTTTCAAAAAGGTATTTTCCCATTTCCAGTTATCCTCCTCGGACTTGATTTTGGTAAAATACTGGAATAGTCCAAGGATCAGAAGGATTAGTAAAATAAACCCGTTAGCAACCTTTGTAAAGAAAATCTCAGATTTTGTGTTGATAATCATCTCCGGCCGGAGATAAAATGGCTGAATGTTTCTGTCCCATATTGCATCAAATGCATGCTCTTCTTTCAGGTACTGAAGCTGGACAGCGACCTGCCCTACCTGATCTTTCCTCACATTCATGCAGAACAGTGTGGTCGGTCCCTCGGTCAGATTCATCCTTTCTTTAATTGTATATGCTTTCCACTCTGTTCTCGTAGTGTTCTGCCTAGTCTCCCAGTTTTCTCTGTTTTGCATCGTAATTTGATCATAATTCTCCTGAAAATATGTATCAGACAACACAATCAGGTTATCCTGCCTTCCCTGATGAAATATCCCAGTCAGGCTGTCCCTTTCTTCGCTAACGATATTCCGATTAGGGAAAACCTTTCGGAAATCCGCTGTATCATAGTATTCCAAAGGCTGGCCGAATCGAAGATGTTTCTCTGTCCTTGCCGTATCATACTCGATAGTATGAGCCCTTGTGGAAAGATCCTGCTGATATACCACATGCATCTCTTCCCCCTTTAAATGAAGATTCTTCGGCTCCTTTCCCATAAACTCCCGCATCTGCTGATACGTGCTTTCGGAAATTGCAATCTGCTGTCCCTGAGGCCACTGAATCGGTCTTCTGCCATTCCAACTTGATAACTTTTCACTTCCATAAATGGATGTCATCCGTACCATCGGGTACTGCTGTACATTTGCATGATATTGCTTCGCAATCTCGGTGAGCCTTGGCAGTTCCGTCTCAAAAGCTGTCACTACAATATCGTACGGATACATCTTTTCTATGTTCTGCGGCATCCAAGCTCCCACAAACGAAAGTGCAAACACCGACAGACTTAAAATCTGAATTACCGCCACCAGAAACAATTGTTCCACGTTATTCCAGAACCGATGATAAAACATGACTGCCTTTTCCAGCCTGCTATAATATACTGTTTTCTTCTTCCGCTTTTTCAGCCACAACGCCATCCCACCTGACAGAAGAAGAAAAACGGCAAGTACTGTGAAAATATGAATATAAATTGCTTCTGCCCATTCCCGTCGTGAATACCATGCCACGGCTGCGAGGAAAAAACAGATCCCACCAATAATCCACAGAATGATTCCTCTCTCCAGACAGTTTTCTCTCTGAGTATCCTCATTACGATCCACGGATTGACCAAGCATGAGAAAATTCTCTTGGTTCAATGCCAGAGCAAGCAACATCAGAATGAGGTATGCCACAAGCCCGATTTCAAGAAACCCAGGCGATAGAACATCTGGCAATACCATCCCTTCCGTCATTCCTTTCTGAAGCTGGCTGCGAAGCACTACTGCCCCGACGCTTCCAATCCCCAAACCAATCACAGCCGAGACACAAACGCCCACCCAGTATTCCAGGAGAAACTGTACATAAGCTGTACGTCTGCGGATTCCAAGAACCACCAACAGACGGTAATCTTTCCTAACTTCCTTCATATACCATGAGGACACGAGTACCATCATCAAAATACTCAAAACAATTAAACTGACTCCAAGATTGAAGAACAGCCCATAAAGTCCGTCGCCCGTCATATCAGTCTCCAGCGTATACGTTTGTTTCATAATACTATACATTGCAAGCACAATGAATAGATATGTCGCTGCAACGATCTCCGACATCATCATTAAAATCTGCACTTTCATGCGGGAACGAAACATCTTCCAGATCACCTTGTAAAATTCCTTCGGATATTTCCCCGGAAAGTGATTGACTTTCCTCTGATGCTGCTTCTTCTCTTTCACCTGCTCCAGTTCTTCTGCTAATTCCTCCTCCTTATCCTCTAAAGTCTCCTGATAACGGCAGTAGAGAAACTCGATACTGCCTACCGCAAAAAATACGAGAAGAAAGAACAGAGTACCATCCGGCTGGAAATCCGACTTTGAAATCATAGCCCCTAAAGCCGATGCAATGATGCCAATTCCAAACCCTACTTTTTCAAGATTGTACAGAAACCCGATGGATTTCCCCCGAAAAAGCAAGACAATCCGCATGATATGAAAAATCGACAGAATTACATAGATCCCAAAAATGATATAGTCAAATTCAAAACCGTTTTTCGCTATCATAGAATACAGCAGCTGAATTCCAAATGTACGTCCTCCTTCCATGGGAAACGGCATCAAAAATACGGTTGCTACCAAAACAATGCTCACAATAATCTGGCTGATACAAATTTTTCTTTGGAACTTTGACATATTCTTCATAACTTCTTCACCTCATTTTTTCAAGAAAAGTTAAACAAATTACGTTAATCTTGCCAAGAAATTCCGGCTCTATTTCTAATATATTCCGACAACATTTTAAACAAAAAAATCACAACCAGAAACCACAAATTTCTTTTAATTTCATATTTTAAGTATAGCACCTGACTCTTCTTAATGAAAGTATAGTATACTAAACTTATTCGACTATTTAATCTAAAATATATATTTGACAAATCTACATTTTTTGAATAACAAAAAGACTGCGATATATCCTCCTCAAATTTACCGCGGTCTTTTTCCTCAATTCATTTTTATTGATGCTTTATTTCTGTCATAAGACAATACGTTTACTAAGTCTATACGGTTATTCTTTCACTTGAATCCCATAGTCTATCCAAGCCTGCTCAGCAATACGATTGACAAATCCCTTTGAATCCCATTCCGGCAGTCCCACTTGATTTTCCTCTACCAGCGCATCCCGCATGTTCTTTTCCACATTCGTAATAAAATACGCTCCTTCCAGCTCACGAAATCCTTTCCGTACAGCCTCTATCTGTTCATCTGGAAACCGCATGAAATTAAGACAGTTCTCCTGTACTGGGATTCCCTGTAATTTTGCCTCTTCTGTCCATTTCCCATCTTCTGTTTTATTATATAAGAATCCCATCAAAAAGTCATAGCCGATTTCTTTCTTATTACTTGACATACCAACCGCACCATAAGCGGACACCGCCGCCATTTTTCGCCCATCTAGATCCGGCATCACTTGAAAATGGGTTTCCTCGCTGCTCAAATCCACTTCGTTCATATGGCTGATTCGGTACGTCGGCTCTTCGGTATATTGTTCTTGCTGCCGGGATTTCTTCAGTGCCACAAAATATGTTTCACCAAATTGTTTCCATTTTTCCTTGTCAAATCGTACCTGTCCCGTCTCATAATCCACTGCCGGCTGAAACCAGCGTCCTCCAAATTGTGACAGTCCCTCTATGATACACTGTCTCAATGGCAGATTTTCAGATAGTTTTGCGTACTCCAGCCATTCTCCAAGCGATTTCCCCTCTAGAATATCAATATCCTGTATTCCTGCCAGAACGTAATAGGAACAGGTAAGGGGAAGCAGATATTGCTTGCCGCCATGTTTCCCGACCTCCAAGAATTCTTTTTTATAACTTCCCTCTTTCCAATAGGAATCCTCATCCATATAGGAGTCCAACGGGGCAAACGCACCACTTTGTATAATCTGATACGGATTATCGAACAAATCAGGTTCCACTGTTGACATCTCCATAGGAGCAGTCAGCACATAGAGATCCGGCCCTTTCCCAGCCATAATTTCAATTTGCAATTTTTGAATTTCATTTTCACGGATTGTCATATCCAGAGGCAATACCTCAACCTGAATATCCAGATTTTCATTCTCATCCTCCATTGCGCTCGCCCGCATCTGTACTGTACTTTCAAATGCCTGTTCCGTAAGTACGGTCAATGTTGCCTTTTTATCCGTGTGCTTCTCCCCCATGCATCCAGTCATTACCAAAGCCAAATATACACAAATTACTAACACTCTTATTCCCTTATTGTTCCTCATTTACCGTCTCCTCCTTAGTATTTTTATATATGGTGCCAGTCTGCCACTTATATTCCATATATCAATTCCTAATTCTCTAATAATTTTCAGGTAAATCTTGTTTATCTACATAATTAAGTGTTATATTGTTCTATTTATACTATTATTAACTAACTATTTATGTATGTCAATATCTTTTCTATATTTAAATTTTACATCTACATAATAAAAATCATTTATATACAAATTATTTTTTGAGTTATTGGGGTACTTAATAAGATCCCAACCCTCCCTCTGTTGGAAAGGATGGCGGTGGATTTTTATCATCAAATGATTAGACAGCGACGGCAATTACCACTAACCTCAGCGTGATTCCACCGTGAAGAAATAAAAACCCTCGGACTACCATCCGGGGGTTTACATTTTGGTGAGTTCATTAACAAAATCATCTCTATTTCCTTTGTCCCTGTCAGTTAAACGATTATGGATATCGCTTACCCGTTTTTCCCCTGCTTTTACTCTTTCACCTGTGTTTCGTAGTTCCTGCGTCCTTTCTCCGCAATTTCCGCACCTGTTTTTTTACAATCTTCCCAGTCTTTGGTGACCTCCCATCTTTTCTCCCGCTCCGCTTGATCTACAGAAGTCTGTAGCATACTTTCTGTTTCCGTGGAAAAATAGGCCAGATTGAATTGTGACAGTATCTTCATCGTCCCTTCTATCGTCTCATCAGATAAGCCTGATCTTTTCAGCATCCACTTTATGGCCTCCTGGTCAGCCGGATTATCACGCCCTCCTATTCCATCTTCCAATCCTTCTGTCTGACGGTTCAAAAACAGCATCAAAAACCGGTATGCGTCCTGTTTAGTGTCACTTGACATGCCAACGGCTCCGAAGGCCTGAACCTCCATTATCCGGTTCCCTTGCAAATCCGGCACAATTTCCATTCTCTTGATTTCATTCGTAATACCCTTTACTGTCATTTCACCATACCAGTCGACCGATTCCGAAAAATACTCTGTACAGAATTGTTCCATTAAAACAAAAAAATCCGCCCACTGTTTTTCGTCAAAAAGTATGGCTTTCCTCTCATAATCTGCCGCCGGCTGATACCACCCCTTCACATGTAAAGCTTGCTGCGCCATCGTCCCCCGTAAATCCAGATCTTGCGAGCTGTCGGCGTATTCCAACCATTCTAAAAGCGTTTTCCCATTCAGATTTCCTGTCCCCTCTGTATTTGATAGAAACAGCTCTGACTCAAAAGAAAGTGGAAGAATATACTGCTTGCCCTCATACTGCCCAGCCTTTAAAAGAGGATCAAAGTAGCTTGTTCCTTTCCAGTAACTATCCTGATTCATATTATCATTTAAAGGCGAAAAGACGCCACTTTGCATTGTTTTATAAGGATTGTCAAACAAAGGCAGTTCATCCAACGGCTCTCCGGATCCATAGCGTAAATTGTTTAAAATATATACGTCGTACCCTTTTCCTGCTACAATCTGTGTTCTTAGCTTCTGAATCTGTGTTTCTCTCGTTTCAGGTTCCTCAGAGAGCGTCTGAATTTTTACTTCCACATCATCATATTTCTCATTAAATCCATGACGTGCTACCTTTACCTGGTCCTCATACTCCCTTTCTGTCAAAATTGTCAGAACAGGCTTTTCTTCCTTCTTTTCATCACATCCCGATAAGCTCAATGATAATATAATAAAAAAAGCAAGCGTAAGAACGGTTTTTCTCATAAAATCACCCCCTAGTATTCCCAAACACAACAAGAAGCCGTAATCTTTTTCACCTCTCTCATATATCAGGATGCATCACTGTCTCCCGATAACGACAATATAAAAACTCGATGCTCATATCGAGGAGAACCCCCGTACAATAAAAAGAGATTAACCAGATCCAGTTTTTCTCCTCCTAAATATTCATCCGGAACAGATTCAAAAACGCCGATCAAGATATCCATAGAATAGCATCTTTCCTAACTTTTAACAAGAAACGCTTCTTTCTTTACACTGATAGGTCATTAGTTTTCATTTAAAGAGTATACATACTACAAACATAAAATTCGGTTCGATCTCCTCATCACTACTCCTTAACCTGCATCTCATACTGCTCCCATACTTTATCTGCCAAATCCGACAAAAACTTTTCCCATCCCTTTGTCGGTTCTACTCCCCATTCTACTGTCTCCCGGATATTCGATATTAATGTCCTTTCGGCATCCGTTATAAAATATGCTCCATCCAGTTCTTCAAAACTTTCTTGTACTGCCGAAATAGTTTCCTCAGAGCGGTCGGACAACCAATTACTAATTTTCTTTTTCTCTACTGTGATTCCAGCACTTCCGTTGAGGACTTGTTCTACATTTTCGTTTCTTTCTTCTTGCATCTTATTATTTAAAAACAGCATTAAAAACTCATATGCTTTCTCCTTGTGATCACTGGACATTCCAACGGCCCCATATGTCATAACAGATGCCATTCTTCTTCCTTCTAAATCCGGAATAATCTTGGCAGAAATTCCTTTTCCTCCTATAAATGAACGGATCGGCTGTATTTGATATTGGTTCTCTATGTCATTAACTGCATCCATCATTCTTTCCTGCTGATGCGATAAGTAAGATTCCGCAAATGCCTTCCATTTCCCTTTATTAAATAAAACTTGCTGTGCTTCATAATCTACCGCAGGTTGAAACCACCGCCCTGATGTTAAATACAGGCTTTCATTAATTGCCTTTTTTAATTCAGAATTATCCAGTTTATCTGCCTGTTCCAGCCATTCTTTTAAAGTATCTCCTGTTATCTTCTCAACATTATTTGGCCCCGATAATACATAATAATAACAAGTAATCGGAATTATATATTGTTTCCCTTCATATTGCCCTGCTTTTAAAATATTCTTATTATATGTCGTATCATTCCAATAGGAATCTGTTTTCATATATTCATTCAATGGTGCCAGTGCCCCACTCTGCATCGTTTGATATGGATTTTCAAATAGTTCCGTTTTCATCTCTGCTGCATCTGGACTCGTATCCAGCAAATAAACATCTGCCCCTTTTCCTGCCATAATTTGTGTCTGAAGCCTCTGAATCTCAGAATCTCGCCCACTCTCTTGAAGAGGAAGTACCTCCACTTTTACTTCTATCTCTTCTGTTTTCTCCATAAAATCCGCTATACTGTTCACCTCTTTCTGAATTGATGGATCTGTAATTACTCTTAATACAATTTTATCTTTTTTCTCTATTGTCTTATCACATCCGCTCATTCCTACTAAAAGTAGTCCTACACATCCTAAAGCAATAGTTCTTCTCGCTATATTTTTCATAATAATTCACCTCTTCTTGTTACTTTTATTAATTAAGCCATGTATTCCTGCTTTCAAAGAAAATACATGGCTTAATAAAAAACGTTTAGAATCTTCTAAAAATATACTCATTCGTTATTTGTAACAACAGTATTCTGTTTTTATTCTATGTCTCCAAATAATTCCACTTTGAGTACATTCCCTTCAAAGTCTAATTATGTCCTGTACATTGTACACGTGTTTCTGTAGTTGTTCCCGTCGTATACCCGCTACCACATCGATTACACTTCATTGTAGTAGTAACTGTTCTTTTTTGATGCTGATCTGTGCCATATGCGTATCCATGCACACATTTTACTGACTTATATGTTACCCATGTAGAATAAGACTTCGATGGCAGTAATGTTCCTCCACAAGGACAGAGAGGTCCTCTCGGCTGTACATCAGATGCGTTTACTGATACCATTCCCATTGCTAAAACCATAACTGTAGCCGCTACTACAGCAAAAAATTTTCTAAACTTCTTTTTCATAAATTGTATCTCCTTTCTTTATCTCGTTCCCATTATCCTACCTTTCTTTATAAAACCATTGGCTTCTCCTCCTCTTCCCATCTATCATTCCCCGTTCTTAATATTATAGTTAAATTTTACATTCCGCATTATTATCTGTCAATTTCATGACCATGATTCTATTTTTTCAGTCCATTAAATTTTATCTTATTAATTTAACTAACAAATGCAGTAATACTCCCCCATATCCTCCCATTAGTCCTGGATTCATCCTTTCCTGTGGGAGAAGCCGGATTTTTTCATAGTTTCCCCTCTCTTTTCTCTCCTTCCCCAACATCCGATCTGCCAGGTTCAGAATCCATAGATTTCCACTGTTCCCATGACACAAACTCCAACTGTCCCGTTTCCAGAACGCGGACGTTTTCTGATACGCTCTGTCTATATCTTTTTTTAAACGCTTTTTCCACTTTGAATCGGTAACTTTTTCGTAGCACCAGAGTCTTGACAACAAAATCCCCGCTGCCCCGTGGCACCATGCAACGGTATCTTCCCCCTCATCGCTATGATCCCTGATATCCATCCAGTTTCCGGTCTCCTCCCGATACAACGACTCTTCGTATTCCCAGATCTTTTCTGCCAGCCATCCGTACTCTTTCTTTTTTGTAAGTTCCCATAAAACAAGGACCGGCATCAGAATTCCCGCATTTCCATGCGCCATTCCTCCGATCGGGACATCGACACTCTCCGGATTCCAACCAACTCCATGCTCAGTCTTAATCATTTGAGGCAACATCAGACAGATAGCGCGCTCCGCTTCCTGGATATACCTCTGGTTTTGTGTCTCTTGATAGAGTTGCAGAAACACCCATGCCGCTCCCGCTTTTCCTCCTAATAAATCTGAGCAGGAATCTTCTTCCAGAATTTGCGACACAATTCCAGCGTGTTTAACGGCATATTGCAGGTATACTTTCTCATTTGTCAGTCGATATAAATTCAGATAAGCATAAATCAAAGATCCTTCCCCGGTATATGCTCCGGTATTTTGAGACTGTAAATGATTCAATGATACCAGCCCGTTGTCCGTGTATTGAAAGACCTGCTTCTTCAACGCTGTCTGGATTTCTTCAACCCGTTTTAATTTTTGATTTGCCTGGATCATTGTCGTCAAAAGTAACAGTCCGCTCCATCCATCGTAAAAATAGACGCCCATCGGTTCCATTTCCCATGCATAATTTCCGGAACTTGCAAACCGAAGTGCATACCAGCTCACTTCTGTTCTCCGGGGATTCCATATCGCATAATCACAAAGTCGTTCAGTCAGCTCTTTTATATTTTCCTGGATCATATCTTTTTGACTTTTTGCAGGACTCTTGCTTGCGGGATAAATTTTATTAGAAAATCCACTTCTGTTTTCCGGAATCAATTCCACAGACGTCTGAATAAAATCGCATTGCCTCTTTCGATCCTTGCCACATAAACCTTGCAATCGCTTTACGATCCGATCACAGGCAGTTTTGTCATACAGATTCCGCACGCAAATTCTCCCATCCGCCGACAAATCCTTCTCTCCCATAGCAAAGGAAAAGTATGGGATATCTCCCCGAAGCAGAGAACCGATTTCTTCCTTTACAATTTCCTCGTCCTGCTCCCATCGTCCCTGACCAATAGCAGACAAGAAAATCTCACGATCCGCTCCGTCCATTAAAAGCGCCGGGTGGTAGGAACTGTTCAGCAGCATCGTATACCGCTGTGTATGCATCAACACCGTACGGCTTTGAATCTCTGTTGCTTTCCGAAGCTCCTTTTCAAAAATCGTTCGTTCTTTTTCCACGGCTTGATACGCTGTGGAAAATCCCTCCAAAATATCATTCACATACAGCACCAGATCTTCCATTCCCTCTTTTGTATGGGCCAGGTTTTTTCCTTCTGAGGAATGGCCTTCCCGATAAGTGACATACATTTCAGAGGTCTCTCCTTTTGCGACGGTTGGAATTTTAAAAGGAAGTTTCTGCCCTTTTTTGCTGTGAATAGCGCTTCCATCAATCCCTTCTCCCTCATTATTCCATGTGTAGGAAGGGAGAATTCCGGTAGCTAATACAGACTCCCAGAGATGAGATTGTACTGTATCCCGAATAGACTCCTCACTTCGCCCTCTGGAATTATGAACCAGGGCTTCCAGATCGATCATAACTGGATATGCCCCGCAGGCGATCAGATTTTCAAAGTGAATATCATTTGTTCCCAAGAGATAGGCGAGAAAAAGCTGTTCACCAAGTCTTTGATAATACTGGTGCAACTCTGCCTCCGAATTACACGGCTTGTATTCCACAATCTGGCACCAACTATGATCTTTGCCGGACAAAATCGGATAAAAGTACTGATCTGTCCCTGTTCGCTCTCCGATCCAATCCAGTAATTTCTGATAAAACTGTTCGTTTTCCATAGAATGTGGTTTGAGCAGGATCTGACTTCCGTTTGCAAAATAGAGAGTTAATACCTCTTTCCCGCCGTGATGGGAATCGGACAGGCCGGACTCTACCTTTACAATACTCCCCAAATCCTTCTCTTTCCCAAACAAACAAGACAGCCTCTCTCGATCTTCAATGACCCATCGCATCACCTGTTCATAATAACAGATCGTCTTTTCTGTACATTCTTTCAGACATCTGATAAGAACCGGATACGTCTCCAAAATATGGCCGAAAAACTCACGGCTTCCACAAATCTTGCAAAAGCTCTCATACTCCTGTTCAGAAGTTTCTCCGCTCAAGTTTCCTTTCTGTTTGTAGGAATGTAATTCAGCAATCAGTGTGCGAAGAGCAATGTTCTGTAACCGAACCGCCAGTACATCTTCAAATGCTTCATACAACATTTCCTCCACTTCTTCACCCAGCCCGCTCCATCTGCTTTCCAACTCACGTTTTCCAATTTTTAAAAAAGTTTTATAAAATTCTGCAAAGAACAGCTTTTTCTCCCCGATCTCTCTGCGTACGGAATCCGTATTTCCTCTTTCTTCTTGAAACGAAATGTGCAGGAATCCTCTGTCCACCTCCTGTTTTTCTTCGAATGGAGCATCCTGTAGATACATCACAAATGCCCTATTATGTTCCCGGAGTTCCTCCACCGTCGTCTCTCCCAGAAGGTGACTCCAGTACTGCGTCTGTTCTACATTTTCTGGTTTACTGGAATTTATATTTTGATAAATACGTTCTGATAAATAGGTATCCGACACTTTTACACCTCCTTCTTTTTAAAAAACAGGATGTTCCAAAGAACATCCTGTTTTGTTTGACTAGCAGCAAAAGATTGTTAAAAATCCTGAGCAATCCGAAGTTGTTGTTCTTCCTCTTTCTATCCCACTCTCAGAGCAACATACTTTCTGAGCTTCCTGAACTTCTGCCATCAGATCTCCTGCAAATTCTAAATTTTTGTTTTCTTTCATAGTTCTCTCCTGTTCTCTCTTTACTTGTTGGAAAAAGAAATCGAGATCTTGATCTCTTCTTCCACTACATCACATTGAAAGGATCCACCGTATTTCTTCACAATACGTCGGATACTTTTCAATCCATAACCATGAACTTTCTTGTCTTCTTTATCAGAGACAAATTCCCCATCCTTTTCCTGCGGACGTTCCCCGATCGAATTAGCAATCGTAAAAAACAGAAATCCTTTCCTCTGTCTGATTTCCACCCGGATCCATCTTGTTTCTGTCTTCATCTTTTTACATGCTTCTATTGCATTGTCCAGAAGATTTCCAAAGAGAACACTCGTTTCTGTCTCCTTGAATGGGAGACTTTGGAGGACATCCGCTTCAATCTGAAACCGGATGTTCTCCAAATTAGCCTCCTTCTTCTTTTCACTTAACAGAATATCCAGATTCCGGATTCTTGTCCATCTTTCCTCCTGAACTTCTACATAGCTTTCCAGTAACTGATCCAGATAGGTTTCGATCGCTTCATACTCTTTTTTCAATGCATATTCTCTCAAAATAATCATATGGTGACGCATATCGTGTACCTGAATCCGGTTCTGCTCCAATGCCGTTGTCATATCCCGCATATTATCCAGTTCCAGTTTTTCTCTGACTTCCAGAATCTGATTTTCCTGTTTAAGACTCTGGTTTTTCCAACAAATACCCAGACAAAATGCAATAATTACAAAAACTGCAACCAATGAACAGGCTGCACTCCATCCAGTGAAATCTGATAAACCATTAAGAATATCATAGATTAAAAAGTGATATCCAGTCACAATGAGTACAAGAATTCCCGCAATTACAAATAAAAATACCTGTACCTTTTTTAATATGCTCTCACCTATTCTTGCTTTCCTAATAAAGAACAGCATTATCATAATACTAATTCTGGATAAAACATAAAGTCCAGACCTGTTTAAAAAATAGCCATTTTCATAAAACACCTGATACATATCTTTTCCCATTGCCATTCCACAAAAGAAAAAGAAAAAATCCAACAGAGCTACAAACAGAAAATAAATTCCTACAACTTCTGCAATAAGATGCCATCTCTTCACATTTGAAATCACTGCTATTAGTATAGTAAAAATAATGCAATTCCATAACATCGAATTTGAAAAGAAAAATATATTCCTGTTTACACCCAGCACAATCCCCATCCCCAGGATATTTCCCCAGATGAGGATTTTCTGCCAGGTCTGCAAATACCGTTTCTCCAGCACAGTCCGGTACAGGATCTGATAACACATCCAGATCTCAAAGCATGAGATCAGAGTCAAGATTATGATGTGGGTTGCTCGTTCCATATTCTTTCCCTCCAGTAAGCCTCGATCCTCTTTTTCGCGGCTTCTATCCGGTACTGATTCAGCTCCAAGGTGTGTCCTTCCTCCAGACAGATAACATTGTCCCTTATACTTTGGACATTGCGGAGGTTGATTATATTACTTCTGTCTGCGAGAAAGAATTCCTTGCTGTCCAGTTCTTCCAGAAGCCGGTCAAGAGAGATCCTCTCCCGAAAGGTACCCTGGAACGTCTCAAATTCAGCATATTTTCCCATCTTTCTTTTGTGTATACAGATCATTTCACGGAAATAGATTTTCTGTTCTCCGTCCTCGTTCCGCAGCATCCTGTACTGATTTCTCTCAGCACCCAGACGGTACATCAACTTTTCCAGAATTCCAGGAAGTCGTTTGTCCATCTGCTCTTTTAGGATATACTGGTCCGCCTCAATCTCATAGCTTTCCATGGCAAATTCCTTATGAGATGTAAGGAATACTAGTCCACGGTTCGGATATTTCTTCCGGAGGATTCGTCCGAACTCCAGTCCTGTTATGCCGTCTCCAAGCTCAATATCTACAAAGAACAGATCGCCCTCTTCTCCGTGCTCTTCCTGTTTGGCCTCTGCCAGAAAGGCTTCCGCAGAAGAAAAGATCTGAATTTTTGCGTCTCTGAATGCATCTGTTTTCTCTTTGATTTTGTCCCGAATGATAGCCTGCATCTGTCTGTCATCATCAACGATCACGATCTTAAACATCTTATTTTCCCTCCTTTATCAGCAGATAATATCTGTTCTGATTTACATTGTGGAAAATGGCCTCGCCATCCTGTATCCTGAGTCGGAATGTATGCTCCCACAGACCGTCTTCCCCGTTCTGTGCAAGCTGTTTTCCGCAATGATACAAATAGGTGCCTTCTTCTTTTTTCGTCACCTTCTGAATAATGTCATTGACCGCATCCCCAATACGCATAGATTGTCGGGCCGGATTCCAGCTCCCAAGGAGCCGATTGATTACGCTTTTATTAATGACAATCGTTTCACAGAACAGCTTCCGGAACGCCTTTCTCACCTCCTTTTTAGCCCCCAGGCTGTCAAAGATCTCTAACAGATCTGTCTCAACATCCTGATATGGGAATCCCAGATCACCGTATGCCTGAATATGGAGAAGGGCTTTTTGCAGATCCTCCTTTTCTCCCAGACGTATGTAACGGTCTTTCAGCCATCGGATACTCTCAAGAAGGACTTCCCGGCATCGCTTCGGATCTGTCTTACGGAACATTGAGACAGCCAATTTGATCCCTTCGACTTCCACGTTGGTCTCTTTCATTCTGTCTACTCCTTCTCCCAGGGCTAACTATCTTTTATCCTCCCATTTCCCTTTTCCCCCATGGGGGATTGTACTACATTTTTCGAGTATTTTCGTCTTTCTGACCATGAATTACCATTTTTTGTCCCTGAATTCCTTTTAGAAAGCTACGACAGAAATCATTTCTATCGTCCCCATGAACGACAAAAGGCGAAAGTTTCGCCTTTCGCCTTATAGTATGATCTGCTGTTCTTCTAAGACTAAATTCGCCATGATTTCAAAGCCTTAAATCATAAAGGATACTAGCTTATCGATATCTTCTTTTTCGTAAGCGATGATCTCCTTTTTTTATTTTGTCTATCTTTAGTATAGCTTATTTTCCTGCAATTACAATATCCTTTTCACGGATTTCGATTTTTTTCTCCTTGAGGAGCCGTCCCACCGCACGTTTGAATTCGTTTTTGCTCATCTCAAATTCGCCGCGGATTGTCTCCGGAGACGCCTTGTCTGTAAATGGAATACGTCCACCGTTCTTTTCCATGTATTCCACGAGTTTTGCCGCATCCACATCCATCTGGATAAAGGCTTTTTCCCGCACGCTTAAATCAAGTTTTCCATTGTCCTTGACTGCGGCTACTCTCGCCCGGATCGTCTCGCCCACCCGGTATGTATGATAAACTTCGCGTTTCGGGATCAGTGCGGAATATTTGCCGTCCACAGCCACAAACACACCGAATCGGTCACTGAGTTCATATACGATTCCCTCTACCATATCGTCTTTCTGATACGGAGAATCGCAGGAAAGTTTCTCATACACTTTCATAGTCGCACAGAGACGCGCACTCTTGTCAATGTAGAGACTTACGAGTATGTTGTCGCCCTTTTTCACTGGTGTCGTCTGCTCACGGAACGGGAGGAAAAGATCTTTCTCCAGACCCCAGTCGAGGAATGCTCCATTCTTCCCGGTGTCGATGACTTCCAGTATTGCTAGTCCGCCAAGAGTGAGCTTCGGTTCGTTGGTTGTCGCGATCAGCCGGTCCCGGGAATCTTTATATAAAAATACTTCCACCGGATCTCCGGGCTCCAGCCCCCTTGGCACCTGCTTTTTCGGGAGGAGGACATGCTCTGACTCCGTCCCCAGATATACGCCGAAATCCACTTCCTTCTCCATCATCAATACTTGTTTTTCACCCAATTTCATCACTTTTGTTCTCCTTTATGCTTTAGCTCAATCACCGCATATGGTTTCCCATCCCTATCACACAACGCTGCCGTTGCCGCGCCGCCTTCTGTCGTGTACACAGGATAAAGGATATCTCCGTAAACAGCTGATTTCTTATATTCTACGCGCAGACTCTGAAAGTCCGTCTCCACGCCGTTTTCCTCCAGAAGCTCCACTGCCATCTGGACATACTGACAATTATTAACATGATGGTTTGTGTCAATATGGTACTTCCGGACTTTGACCGGAATGCCTTTGATTCCTTCTTGGGGCATCGCTACTTTCCGGGACGCGTACTCCATTGGATACGGCTCTTCCATCCCGTAGCGGGTGACTTCTTCCTCAGATGGCCTGGTCGGCCGGCCGGCCTCCAGATCCATATAGACCCAGATCGAATTGGCGTATGCCACGACTTCACCATCTTTATCCTGCATAATAAAATTCCGGTCTCCAAAAAATCCATGAAATCCACTGGCCCATGTAGATGTGCTGACGGTTTCCCCCAGTTTCGGGTAGCGTCGTACTTCTACCTGCCAGGAAGAAAGTATCCATGCCTTTTTGTGTTCCTCAAGATATTTCGTCCCCACACCCAGATCCTCCGACTGGAAGATGCTGGCATCCTGAAATGTATTGATGATCCCCGGCAGAGTCATGCATCTGTCCGCCGATACTTCGCTAAGCCGTACCCTTGTTTTAATCTCGTACATATGATCCCTCTCTTACTTTTCTTTTGATTCTGCCACAAAACTCTTTTCCATTGTAATGACACATTGATAGCGCTCGTCCAGACGATGAATTTTTTCTGTCACCAGACGCTGCAATGTGTTCTCTTCTTCTTTATCATACCCGTGAGGAAGCACCATGTCAAAGATCAGATTGATACGGTGTTCTCCTGAGACCATACGGAAATCATGGATGCTTGCATCCGGATCTGCCTGTGTTACGATATCCTCCACTTTTTTTCTTACCTTAATTACATCCTGATCTTTTGTCTCTATAGGATCCATATGAATCAGAAGATAGGTCCCAAGATATTTTCTGGCATCCCGCTCAATCTTATCGATGACCTCGTGAGACACTTCAATATTGACGTCGTTTGGTACTTCCGCGTGAATAGATGCCATGCTTCTGCCCGGTCCGTAATTATGTACCAGCAAATCGTGGGTCCCTACAATTCCATCGTAGGATTCCACAAATTTCGTAATTTCGTCACATGTCTCCTGCGGCACTGCCTCACCAATGAGGGGTTCCAGAGTATCTTTTGCGATACCAACGCCCGCCCACATCACGACGAGAGCGACGCCAATCCCTACAAAGCCGTCAATATTGATTCCCGTAACCCGGAAAAATAAAACGGACAGGATCGTAGCCGTCGTCGTCGCTACATCACCCATTGCGTCGGCTGCCGTCGCCATCATCACTTTGGAATTGATCTTTTTGCCCAGCTTCCTGTTAAAGAAAGCAAGCCAGATCTTAACTCCGATGGAAAACATCAGGATCACCACAGACACTGTGTTAAATTTCAGGATCTCCGGCTGCCGGATTTTTCCAATGGCGTCTTTTAGAAAGGTAAATCCTACCTCCAGAACAATGAAAGCCACAATAAGCGCCGCAATATACTCGATCCGTCCGTGTCCAAACGGGTGCTCCTCGTCGGCTGGCTTTTCCGCCATCTTGACGCCTACAAGCCCGATAATCGACGAGCCTGCGTCCGAGAGATTGTTGAAGGCGTCCGCCGTGACAGAGATACTGTGAAGCACAATGCCGATACCTCCTTTCACAAGGAATAAAAAGACATTGCAAAAGATCCCCACCATACTCGCCAGTACGCCGTATGCTGTACGTACTGCTACTGTCTCTGTATGTTCATAGTTTTTGACAAACCGTCTTACTAAAAATTCTGTCATTCCTTTTCCCTTTCGTCTTTTGTTCTGAAGCTTTAGAGCCCCTCCTACGACCCAAAGAAAAACCATTTCACTTTGAATTTTGAGGTCGCCGTTACCATATCGTACTCATCGTCTGTCAGAACATGCTTGAGCTGCTTTTTCCCTTTTTCGGGTACGACTGCCCGGACACTGTCGATAAAACAAAGATTCGGGTAGAGCACACACCACCAGTTGTGGCCTTTGGCTTCCCCAATCTGGATTCGGAGTGCCTCGTAGGAACCTGCCGGAAAAGTGACGTCCCCATAGCTCTTCTCAGGGAAGTCTGTCCACTCCAAAGCTGCCTGCACCGGATAGGAATATCCTTCCCTTCGGACCGTCTCCTCGGCCACCTCCTCAATCCCGGTTAAATGGCTTCGGATAAAGTTCTTGGTCTCTTCCAGGCTATTACAGTCCATCTTTGCTTCGAGCCAGGATACAACCTCATCCTTGACTGTCATCTTCAGCTCCTGATCCTCTTTGCTGTCGCTGTTTGCAAGCACATGGAAGCGCAGCACTTCCTCCGCCATGTGCTTCTGTGCCGTTTCCATCTTAGCACTGACCGTCTCCGTACGCCAGACACAGGCAGTCAGCATCGCAGAAAGGATGACAGCCGAAACTGCCATCACCCATTTTCGTTTTCTCTCCGTCATCATCCAAACTTTCCTCCCGTTACTTTCATCTGAAATTTAACAGGAGTATTGCCGGATCTCCGGGATTTATTCTGTTTTTTCCGGATTTCTGTTCCGGCGGATCGTCTCCAGGACGGCCTGGGCCTGCTTGTCAATGTGGACGGCGATCTTTTCTTCCGCCTGCCCCTTCTGTCCAGCTTCCAGATAGCTGATGAGCTCCTTGTGCTCCCTGGAAATCTGCGGGTGAAACTCCCTGTGCTTTAAGTATTCCACCCGGTAACGATACATCTGCTCACCCAAATTGCTCAGAAGCTGGATCAGCCTCTGATTGTCTGTCGAGCGGTAAATAATATCATGGAAATGGACATCTGCTTCTGCGGTCCTTGTCACATCATCCGAGGTCAGGGACCGGTCAAATTCCTCTGCCGCCTCTTTGAGCGCTTCGATCTGCTCCCCGGAAATCCGGTCGCAGCTTAAGCTTACCGCCAGCACCTCCAGGGCTCTTCTGACTTCAAGCACGTCCCTCATACTCTTCTCTGTGATCTCCGCGACCTCCGCTCCCCGTCTTGGGATCATCAGCACCAGCCCCTCAAGCTCCAGCTTCCGGATCGCCTCCCGGATCGGAGTCCGGCTGACGCCGAGCTTTTTTGCAAGGCGCACTTCCATCAGCCGCTCTCCCGGCTTTAGTTCGCCACGTAAAATCGCCTGACGCAGTGTCTGAAACACCACGTCTCGCAGCGGAAGATACTCATTCATTTCTGCTCCGAAATCTGCTTCCATTCATCGCTCCTCCTGTTCTTTCGTACATTGTGAATGGTTGTCGTGTAAATCTGTCTTGCAAGTCCCAACTGTCGAATCTGTTCCGCCGTCTTCTTTGCCATACTTCGCTCTTTGAAAAGACCAAATACGGTCGGACCGCTTCCGCTCATCATCGCATTGATGGCTCCGCCTTTGATCATTTTCTCCTTGATCTGTGTAATCACCGGATACTCTGTCTCTGTCACATTCTGTAGGACATTTCCCATGGATCCGGCCACCCGGATGAGATCCCGGTCCTTTAAACCTTCGATAATCCCGTCTATATCCGGATGATCTACGATCGCCAATGCGTCCAGTTTCTCATAGACGAGCTTTGTGGACACGGAAATCGGCGGCTTTGCGATGAGCAGATGGCACTTTGGCATGGCAGGGAGTCTGGTCAGCTTCTCCCCGATCCCCTCCGCAAGCGCAGTCCCGCGCATGATGCAGTACGGGACGTCCGCGCCAAGGGTCACGCCCCGTTCCATCAGTTCTTTTTCACTTAACTTCCACCCGAACATCCGGTTCATGCCAAAGAGTACTGCGGCAGCGTCCGCGCTCCCGCCCGCCATCCCAGCCGCAACCGGGATATGCTTTTTCAAGTGGATCGCCACACCGCGCCTCTCACCGAATTCATCCAGAAGAATCTTCGCCGCGCGGTATGCGATATTTGTCTCATCTGTCGGCAAATATATGAGATTGGTGGACACGGTGATGCCCGGTTCCTGCCGTTTCTCTAGCGTCACCTCATCATACAGGTAAACGGTCTGCATAATCATCCTGACATCGTGATAACCGTTCTCTCTTTTTCCAAGTACATCAAGCCCCAGATTAATCTTCCCAAGTGCTTTTAGCTGAATCCGTTCCATCCAATCTCTCCTTGTTCTCACTCTTTTCTCTTCTGCCCCAATGGGACACTATGTATTTTGTATACATTTCTTTATAGTATACTCAAATTCTCCTTAAAAATCAATATCCTCTCACCTGGCTGGAGCCCTTTTTCCTTCTCGATTCCATTCACCTCGCAGATACTCTCCTCCGTTGTTCCAAAGCGTTTTGCAAGTCCAAAAAGATCATCTCCATCCTTGACTGCATACCCCACAATTCCCGGCCGCTTTGCAAGCTCTTCCATGGATCTCTCCTCCACAGTCAGTCCAGCGATATTCTCAATCGACACCGGACGCCGCACCAACGCCCTAAAAGAGACCGTCGCCTTGACCTCAGCTTTTCCCTGACCGAGGAGATTCACGGAGAGCTGCTCGATGTAGCCGTTTAACGAGCTGCGTACATCCGGGTACATCTCATTACATTCCAGCACACAGGTAAACGGTACCATACCCTGCCAAGTATCAAACGGAATATCATCATCCGGTTTGACATACAAAAATCCGATATGGAGGATGCCCTCTACCTGGATTCCTTCTTCTTTTGCTTCGGTTCTGACAATCTCAAGGCTGCCCGATGTATGGCAGATCTGAAAAATATTATCTTTCAGCTCCGGAAGAGAGAGTGTCTCACTGACGCTGCATTTGAGATGATTCTGCATGACAAGCTGCTCACACTCCTGCATTTCTTTCTGGACGGTGAGATTGCAGCTTAAAGAATAAAGATCCTCCAGAAGCTCCACCTCTTCCTCTTCAAAAACCGACGCTTTCACCTCCAGGGACGCTTCGATTCCGATGATCCGCATTTCCCCGTCCTCATCGAGTCTTGCTTCTGCATTCTCATCCGTAAAGGCAGTGTCAATCTGGTGGTACATCGTCTCATCCGCCCCCGGACACGGGATCCTGCCTTCAAAGCGCACCGGTTCCTCGATCCAGTTCAGTGTCTCATCCGGCGTTTCATAGAAACAGAATACCAACAGCTCGCCCTCCACGATGAGGCTGTCTGCCACCAGCTTCGTATCCAGCCGCTGTGGTTTCATATCCGTCCACAGCAGGGCGGCGATATTTTCCTTTCCTTTTGGGAGCCGGATCTCTTCCTTGATGCGGTAGGTATCCCGAAGAGTATTCTGCATTTTCAGAACCCGCCTGTCAGCCTTTTTCTTATAACATCGGTCAACGCCCTCCACGTCCACGGTCAGTTCCCCCTCTTCTCCTGTCTCCGGTACAAGAACCATTTCCGCCATCGTGCGGATATTGAGTTTCCGGGAGTGGATCATCACCGCCGTCACATCCGTCCGAGTGCTTCGGATCAGCCAGTCACCCCTCTCCTCCTCGGTATAAACCATCTCCTCAAACGGAAACTGACCGGACAATTCGGCCATCTTTTCTTCCGCCTCGTCCGTGACGTAAAGAATGTGAAACAATAGTTTCCCGTGGACTTTCACATAGTTATCCACCTTGCGGATTTCTTCGATCCGCAGCTCGCCCTCACTGATCATCACCTTTTTGATATCCTTTTTATTATCCGGCACATTGTAGTCCTCATCAATCAGAAACTGGTCCGTAACCGGTTTTCCACTCCACTGTTTTACAATCTGTTTTTTCACCAACTCCATAGGGAACCTCCTCATTCTTCAAATACAACATGTCTGTTATGATAATCCAGTTTGACAGCAATATAAGGCCACGTCGATTTCTCGATCACCTGCTCTTTTTCTCCCGGTCCTTTAAGCTCGGTACGAATATGTACGGCATTTTCCGTTGCGTAAAGTTCTTTCACCTCAATGCTGTACCCGCTGCTTTCCTTCTTCCCGTATCCTCTGACGAGAACCATCTGTCCCTGATCTGTATATGTCAGTTTCATCGGTTCGTCCTTTTTCTCCTCAATCGTTGCCTGTAGTTCCTCTGGTATGTCTTCCTTTTCCAGGACCGTAAAATCCAGTTCCTGCTTCTTCTCCCCTCCAAGATCCGTAACCGAGCACCCGGCCACCAAAAAAAGGAAAAGTATCGCAGTACAGGAGAAGATGATTTTTCGGAAATTTCCTGCTTTTTTGCCCATACGATGCGATCCTGCTTTTTCTCTTTATCATCTTACACAAAGTTCCTGAAAAAAATGACAAAACCGGATTTCTTTTCCAGCATTTTTATAGTATAATGATAGTACTTTGTTGATATGTCGTTTCTCGACATGTTGTCTATTAAACTTTTTTGGAAAGGAACTAATCCTATGATTCGCTTTATCTGTGTCGCCATTTTTCTGGTGGTCTTCCTGATTCTTTCCATTCCGGTCTTCTTCGTGGAATGGCTGATCGGAAAGAAAAACCGGGAAACGAGGGATTTTTCTTCCCTGCGGATTGTCCAGTGGGGATTTCGTTGTATCCTGCGGATCGCTGGCGTAGAGACTACAGTGATCGGCCTTGAGAATGTGCCGGATGAACCGGTACTCTTTATCGGGAATCACAGAAGCTATTTTGACATTCTTCTGACTTACTCCCGCTGCAAGCGTCTGACCGGCTATGTTGCCAAGAAGGAAATGGAGAAGATTCCGTTGCTCTCCACGTGGATGAAGTATCTTTACTGCCTGTTTCTGGATCGTCACGACCCGAAGCAGGGGATGAAGACAATCCTGACAGCGATTGATTATATCAAACGCGGTATCTCGATCTGCATCTTCCCGGAGGGCACGAGAAATTCGGGAGAGGAGTTAAGCCTTCTTCCTTTTAAGGAGGGCTCTTTTAAGATCGCCGAGAAAACCGGGTGCGCCATCGTCCCGATCAGTCTCAACAATACCGCAGAGATGTTTGAGGCTCACTTTCCTAAGATCAAAAAGACCCACGTCGTCATCGAGTACGGCGCTCCGGTCTACCCGAAGGATCTTGACAAGGAGACAAGAAAGCATCTCGCCCCGTATTTTGAGCAGATCATCAAAGAGACCATTCAGAAAAATGTAGAAATCGTATAGAAATAAACGGGTGGAAATTTGTATGTCTCCACCCGTTTTTATGTACTCTATTCATTTTTCAAAAAAGCTTCTATTTCGAGAACAGCCTGCTCTTCGTCGCATCCCTCAGCTGTGATCTCAATTTCCATTCCCTTTGACGGTTGAAATGCCATCATTCCCATAATACTCTTTGCGTTGACCTGCATCTCCCCGCTCTTCAGTAAGATCCGGCTCTGGAACTGGCATGCAATACGAACCAGTTCGGCCCCCGGAGCCTCATATCTGCTTCCAAAATCTGCTGCTGTCACGTTTCGTGTGGTCATATTGACTCCTCCTTCCATCTGGAAATGTCCTTTTTTTACATCTATTATATACTACTTCTCCCAGCCTTTCAATTTCAACACGGATTTTTCTTCCCCTTTGCCCGGATGAGTGCTATAATGTTTCCAGCATTATGCTGAATCACCAGAAGTGCCAAAAGGCACATTCCGGGTTGATACGCGGTCGCCAAGGTCACATCATGCCCAGACTTTGGCCCATCGCTATTTTATAATATAGGCTGTGTGTCAGGCCGCACAGCGAAAGGAAGTGTATCCAATGCTGGAACGTAATTTAACATTATTGACAGATTTGTATGAGTTGACAATGATGCAGGGATATTTTAAGGAGAAGGATCACGACAAAGTTGTTGTCTTTGACGTTTTTTATCGTGCCAATCCATGTAACAACGGCTACGCCATCGCGGCCGGACTCGACCAGGTGATTGAGTATATCAAGGGACTTCATTTTTCCTATGAAGCGGTGGACTATCTCAGAAGTCTTCACATCTTCGACGAAGACTTTCTTCATTATCTAAGTGGATATCATTTCAGCGGTGATATCTATGCCATTCCGGAGGGAAGTGTGATCTTCCCAAGGGAACCTCTCATCAAGGTGGTGGCCCCAATCATGGAGGCACAGCTTGTGGAAACCGCAATCTTAAATATTGTCAACCATCAGTCCCTCATAGCCACCAAGACCGCCCGCATCGTTTATGCGGCAAACGATGGAGGTATCATGGAATTCGGTCTTCGCAGGGCACAGGGGCCGGACGCCGGACTTTACGGGGCGAGAGCTGCCATGATTGGCGGATGTGTCGGCACGTCTAATGTACTGGCCGGACAGATGTTTCATGTTCCGGTCATGGGCACGCACGCCCATAGCTGGATTATGAGTTTTCCGGATGAGTACCAGGCATTTAAAGCTTATGCCAGAATGTATCCGGACTCCTGCACCCTTCTCGTGGATACCTACGACACATTGAAATCCGGTGTGCCGAATGCCATCCGCGTCTTTCGTGAGATGCGGGAAGAGGGAATCCGGTCCAAAAGCTTTGGAATCCGTCTGGACAGCGGGGATCTTGCATATCTTTCTAAGAAGGCTCGCAAGATGTTAGACGATGCGGGATTCCCAGACGCAAAAATTTCTGCTTCCAACGATTTGGATGAATACCTGATTCACGACCTGAAACAGCAGGGTGCCGCCATCGATGTCTGGGGTGTAGGAACCCACCTGATTACGTCTAAGGACTGCCCGTCCTTTGGGGGCGTCTATAAGCTGGCCGCCATCCAGGATGAAAACGGTGTGTTTGTACCAAAGATCAAGCTCTCCGAGAACACGGAAAAGATTACCAATCCGGGCAACAAAACAATCTACAGGATTTACGAAAAGGAGACCGGAAAGATCAAGGCTGACCTGATCTGCTTTGCGGATGAGACTTTTGATGAAAATGACGATCTTCTGCTCTTTGACCCCATCGAGACATGGAAAAAAACGCGGATGAAGGGCGGCACCTATACAATGCGTGAGATGCTCGTCCCGGTTTTCATAAACGGAGAATGTGTCTATCACTCGCCGTCCGTCATGGAAATCGCCGAATACTGCCGTCAGGAAAAAGATACTCTGTGGGATGAGACGAAGCGTCTCTTCTACCCGCACAATGTGTATGTGGATCTTTCAGATCGCTTATATCAGGTTAAGAAAGAGCTTTTGGACCAGATGAGTATGGATAATTTATAAGGAGGAATCGAAGACTATGAGAATCATTGTTTTGGCAGGAGGACTCAGCACGGAGCGGGACGTTTCCCTTAGTTCCGGCGCCGGTATATGCCGTACATTAAGAGAAAAAGGACACGACGCTTTTCTTCTGGATCCGTTTCTGGGACTTCCGGACGCGGGAGACAATCTGGAAGCAGTTTTTACAAGACCTGATGCGGGGCTTTCCCTTGCATCAGGCATCCGTTCTACAGAGCCGGATCTGGAAGCGGTGAAAGCTTCCAGAGAAGACAAATCCGACTGCTTTTTCGGAGCCAATGTCATCGAACTTTGCCGTCTCGCGGATATCGTATTCATGGGACTGCACGGTGATGTAGGTGAAAACGGAAAGCTTCAGGCTGCCTTTGACGTCCTTGGCATCCGTTACACAGGGTCTGGCTCCCTTGGCTGTGCCCTGTCCATGGACAAAGAGATCACCAAGGTGATTTTCGAGGCAAATCATATTCCGACCCCAAAGGGAACCTGGATGAAACGGTCCACCGCGGATCACTCCCTTGCCTCCACCGGACTTCCACTTCCGCTTGTTGTAAAGCCTTGCTCTGGTGGTTCCAGTATCGGAGTCTACATTACACAGACGGAGGAGGAGTTTGATAAAGCAGTCAAAGAGTCCTTCCGCTATGAGGATGAGATCATTATTGAAGAATACATCAAAGGTCGAGAGCTCGCCTGCGGTGTGATCGACGGAAAGGCCCTTCCGGTCATCGAAATCTGTCCGAAAACCGGATGGTTTGACTATGCCAATAAATACCAAGACGGCATGACAGAGGAGATCTGCCCTGCCCGTATCCCGGAAGAGACAGCAAAGAAAATCCAGGCAATTTCCGAGCATGCGTTTCAAGCACTCAAGCTCGATGTCTATGCCCGTGCGGATTTCCTTCTGACAGAGGACGGCAACATCTATTGTCTGGAGTATAACAGCCTTCCGGGCATGACGGCCGCAAGTCTTCTTCCGAAAGAGGCAAAGGCCGCCGGTATTGAGTTTGGAGAGCTCTGTGAACTGCTGATTGAAAAATCGATGGACGCCCGTTACTGCGGGTAATCACCAAAGACAGGAGAAAACATATGAAAGGGTTATCACTGGCAAATATTGCCTCCGCCTGCGGCGGTACATATAGGGGTTCTGAGGACGCTCGAAACCGGGAAATCACAGGAGTGGCCATCGACAGCCGCAAAATCGAAAAGGACTTCCTCTTCGTCCCAATCAAGGGCGCAAGGGTGGACGGACACGACTTTATTGAACAGGTCATGGAAAAGGAGGCTCTTTGCACCTTATCCGAGCATCCGCTTACCGGGGCGCGGTATCCTTATATCCTTGTAAACTCCACCGAGCAGGCTTTAAAAGATCTGGCACACTTTTATCGAAGTCAGCTTGATCTGAAAGTCATCGGAATTACTGGAAGCGTGGGAAAAACGAGTACCAAGGAGCTGATCGCTTCTGTCCTAGAACAGAAATATCGGGTGCTGAAAACAGAGGGGAATTATAATAATGAAATCGGACTCCCACTGACGATTTTCCGTCTGACCGAGGAAGATGAGATTGCTGTTCTGGAAATGGGAATCGACCATTTCGGGGAAATGCACCGTCTGGCTGATATTGCCCGCCCAAACGTCTGTGTCATTACCAATATCGGATACGCGCATCTGGAAAATCTCGGATCACGGAAAGGAATTTTACAGGCAAAAACGGAAATGTTCGACCATTTACAGCCGGAGTTTGCGGTTGTTTTAAACGGGGACGACGATATGCTCCGCACGGTGACCGATGTGCACGGACAAAAACCGGTCTTCTTTGGCATCGATTCCGCCGCCCCGGTCTTTGCCTCCCACATCGAAAACAGAGGGTTAAAAGGGACGCTCTGCACCATCCAGCTTCCTGCATGTGGAGACTTTTCTGAGACCACCATCCAGGCTGACATCCCGATTCCGGGCAAACATATGGTGTACAATGCGCTCGCAGGCGCCTACATCGGGCACCTCTTTGGACTTTCCCCAGAGGAGATCGAGACAGGAATCCATTCCCTTCAGCCGGTGACCGGGCGTAACCATCTCATTGAAACGGACACCCTGATGATTTTGGACGACTGTTACAATGCCAACCCGGCATCCATGCGGGCGTCCCTCGACGTCCTTGCACTTGCCACAGGTCGTAGAGTCGCGGTCATGGGGGATATGAAGGAGCTGGGAGAGAATGAGGAGCAGCTTCATTTTGAGACCGGAGAGTATGCCGCCAGAAAGGGCATTGACACTATCGTCTGTATTGGACCGCTGGCCTGTCAGATGTACCTTGGAGCCAAGAATCTTGCTTCCGGCAATACAGTTCTTCACTATACCGGCAAGAAGGAATTTTTACACGATCTTCCGTCCTTGTTTGAGGCCGGGGATACTGTTCTTGTAAAAGCGTCCAATAGTATGAAGTTTTCGGAAATCGTGGAGGCGCTCACCGAATTCGAAGCTAACACGAAAGATGAGATAGAAAAAGGAGCCAAACAATGATAGACTATCAGATTCTTGCCCTGGATCTGGACGGAACACTCACCAACTCCCAAAAACAAATCACGCCTCCCACACGGGAGGCGTTAATCCGGATTCAGGAAGCCGGAATTAAAGTGGTCCTGGCAAGCGGACGTCCGACAACCGGGGTGCTTCCCCTTGCCAGAGAACTGCAGTTGCAACGATTCGGAAGCTACATTCTCTCCTTCAACGGAGGAAGAATTACTGACTGTCGAAGCGGTCAGACTGTTTACAATCGTCTTCTGCCAAAAGATGTGGCAAAGCCCCTCTTCGAACTTATCAAAGACGCTCCGGTCGACATTGTCGGTTACTCCAGTCGTGGTATCCTCTCCGGACTTCAGACAAATGAGTACACCAAATTGGAGTCCACAATCAACGGGCTCCCTGTTATCCATGTAGATAACTTTCCGGCTTCTGTTGAACAGGAGAATAATAAATTTCTTATTACCGGAAACCCGGACGATATCGCCATGGTAAAAAAACGGCTGATTCCTTACTTTCACGGACTTCTAAATATTTACTGCTCCGATCCGTTCTTTCTGGAGATCATGCCGCAGAATATCGATAAGGCACACTCCTTGTGTAAACTCCTTTCCAGTATCGGACTCACCACAGAGCAGATGGTCTGCTGCGGAGACGGCTGTAATGACATCACAATGCTTGAAACCGCCGGCCTTGGTGTCGCTATGGCAAATGCACAGACTGCCGTGAAAGAAGCGGCAGATTACATTACATTGTCCAACGACGAAGACGGGGTACTACATGTCATTGAGAATTTTTTCATTGTTTCTGAATAATTACAACCTTTTGGCCGGGTTCCGTCGCATCGGAACCCTATGCAGTCAGAAACAAAATAAAATAGAAAATGAAAATAGCCGCTGCAACAACGGCAAGTACTGTAAGAATCTTCTTTTTCATTTTTTCACTCCTGTTATTTCTCACGAAACGTAATCTTATATTCTTTCAGGTCATATTCTTTTGCGAAGAACTCCTTGAGGATCGTCTCTGCATTGCTTTTTGCGTTTTCCAAAAGTCCGTTACTGACAGCGTCTTTTTCTGCCTGCTTCTGCATATCCTCAAATCCATCATTGATCTCCTCCAGTCTGATCTGCCGAAAAATACTCTCCTCCTCGTGGTAAACCTGGAAGGAATCCTGTTTCATCTCGCTACTTAAGATCCTGGCCTCGGGCAGCCGTACTTCGATTATCTTATCCTTGAGATCCCAGTCAATGTCCCCAAAATCAATTCCCGCCTTGATCTCGAAATCCATGCTGTAAATATATTTGCTTTGTGTAAACGGAATCTGGATACCAAACAATTCTCTGGATCCCTCCTGCACCCCAACTTCCGTCGTGTAGGCACACTGAGTCGCCAGCTCTCCGATATCTTCAAATCCAAGCTTTGTTGTCTTACTCTCCGTGAAGAACGTTTTGCGGACGCCGAAAATCACTACCGCCACGACAACAAGAATCAAAAGGATTTTGATGATTTTCTGTGAAAGATAAAATTTCAAAAGTCCAAAGCCGCCTCTTTTTCTCGTACCTTGTTCCTGATGTTGACTCATCATGTTCTCTCCTTTGTATTATTTTCCATACTTTTTTCAGGCACCTTTCATTATTACGGAAAACCGATCCTCCGTCAACGTTTTTTCTTCTCTCTCCTCGGCGCCGCCATCTTATAACACTGCCATATCTTCAGACTTCCTTACACAGAATATGACGGAGCGATCCACCGTACTTCTCCTTGGTTTTCCGGATCTGGTACCCTCTTTTCCGTACATTGGAAAGGCTGTACGGATTGTCCGGGTGGACGGTTACAAGAAGATAGTGGATGCCACGCTTCTTCATTTCCTTCTCGCATGCTTCCATCATCCGATCCTGAAGGTGATGCCCCCGGTATAGAGGATCCACTACCGCTGTGTCCATATGGGCACTGACAAGTAACTGTTCCTTAGAAAATCCGAGATCCTTTCCAAGATTGTACTCTACATCTCCTGGAATCTCCGCAAGGAAACATCCGGCCAGAGAGCCCTTTTTCGTGCCACCCTTTACCCGTGCTATAACCGCAAATCCGGTCGTCTCATCCTCCTTTAAGCAGGTCACAAGGAAATCCTTTCCTCCGTCATAAAACCAGTCAGAATTCTCCATATGAACCACGGTCTTTTTCATCAGCTTACGAATATCCGCCAGATCGGATTCCTCTGCTTTCTGAATCGTAAAATCTACCTCGTTGATCTCTCTCCATGCCTCCTCATAAGCTTTCTGCGTACCGGCATCGAAACAGATCATCGTCACCTCTTTTATCATACTTTGGGTACGAAGAAAGATGAGGATCTCACGAACCGCCGTTCTGGAAGCTTTCTCCACCGGATACCCGTAGATTCCCGTACTGATGGACGGAAACGCCACCGTTTTCAGTCCATAAGAAGCCGCAATCTTCAGGCTGTTCTGATAGCAGGACGCGAGAATCTTCTCCTCACCCTTTGTTCCGCCCTGATAGACCGGTCCAGGCGTATGAATCACATATCTGGCAGGAAGGTGAAAACCCTCCGTAATCTTCGCCTCTCCAGGTGTGCATCCGCCAAGTTTCCTGCACGCCGCCAGAAGTCCCGGCCCTGCCGCCGAATGGATAGCGCCGTCCACACCGCCTCCCCCTAAGAGGGACGGATTTGCCGCATTGACAATCGCATCCACCTTGCACTGTGTAATATCGCCCCTGATAATCCGAAATATCCCCATCTTTACCTCCCGTATTGCAATTTTCCTCTGCTGATTTCCCGGACAACTCCGGGAATATCCCGGATAGATGCTGCCTTTCTCTCGATCCGGTTCTGGCTCTCCTCGTCCGGCTGCGTCAAATCCGGCACCATCACCACATGACATCCGGCGCCATACGCCGCCCGGATTCCGTTTGGAGAATCCTCCACCGCCACACAGTCCTGCGGTTCTTTCTGAATCTTTTCACAGGCGTACAAGTACACATCCGGGAACGGCTTTCCACGCTCTACCATATTCGCACAGATGACAGCATCAAATAACTCTAAAATTCCAATATCTCTTAGATACTGTCTCGCTCTCGTTTCATCTGTCGCCGTCACCACCGCCGTCTGGTATCCTTCCTGGCTAAGGACTTGAAGCACCTCTTCCACGCCATCCTTTTTCTCTATTCCGTGTACCCGGATATGCTCTTGCATCAGTTCCTTTCTCCGCTCCCTAATTGTCCAGTAGTCATACTGCTCTCCATATTTTTCGGCAAACCAGGGCGCCGCATATTTCCCGGCAAAGCTCCGGAACGCATAACACTCTTCAAGACTTAAAAGAAGCCCCGCCTCTGCCGCAGCCTGTCTCCAGAAGCGGGTCAGATATTTTTCTGTGTCAATCAGCACGCCGTCCATATCAAATAATACTGCCCTGATCTTTCTCACTGTTTCCAAATTCCCTCCATTTTCTCTACTACCAGAGACTTCACTGTGCCTTTCTCCTGTACGTGGAACTCAAAGTTTCCGGTCTCTGACTGCTGGTAAAATTTCTTCGCCCCCGCTGCCTGTCCGTCATTTAAGAATACTTCGCACACGTTCCGGTCCACAAATACTTCTACCGTGGTAACATCACTGATTTCCGCCGGATAGAGAATATTTTTTGCTCCTTCTCCCACGGTCCGGAAACGGCACTGGCCATCTTTTTGCTCCAGATACAGCTTCCTGTCTTTCCACTTATAAAGTGTCATTCGAAAATCTGATGGTTTCTCCATCTCTAATTTGACATAGTAGGTGTTGCCCTCAATTCCGGTAACCTCCACGTCCTCCCCGCATCCTTCGTAGACCGGGTAGCGGATAAGCCGGTAGATTCCCTGAACCGGATTCTGGTAAAGTTTCCCGTCCTTGATGTGAAGTACCCTCGGAATGCTCATACTTCCGCACGCACCGTTTGGCGATTTGACGTGCTCCTTTGCCACGTCGCTGATCCAGCCGACAGCCACCCGTCCGGTCTCCGTATCGATAGTCTGCACCGCATAGAAATCTGCGCCAAAATCATAAAGCCCTCTGGCCTCCTCATGGAACTGATCCTGATACCATTCTCCGATGTGGTAATAGATGCTGTTTTTTCTTCCGTGCCCGTCCACATGCCCGCAGTATCCGGCAGTCAATACCCACTGGTTGTCAAGACGGAAGAGATCCGGACATTCCAGAGGGAAATTCTCCTCCTCCTTTTGTTCCTCAAAAATCTCGCCACAGTACGTCCACTGCGCCAGATTGTAGGATTTATAAAGGGATATGGCCGGATGCTCTTCACCCCTGATACCGATAAGCATCTTATATTCTCCATTCTCATAAAATACTTTCGGGTCCCGGAAATCCCGGCCCTCCGGGCCTTCAATAATCCGGCTCTCCCGCTCCCAGTTCAGGCCGTCCCGGCTCTCCGTCATCACCTGATACTCCCTGAAAGCTGTCCTATCTCTTCTCTTTCCGATGTGGCGCGTAAAAAACAGTCTGAGCTTCTGCTCCTCGTCAACCAATGCCGTCCCTGAAAAAGCGCCGCCCACCAGCTCCGGATAGTTCAAAATCTCCTGCTGCGGCTCCATACACACCGGAAGATGTACCCAGTGGATTAAATCCTGGCTTACCGCATGTCCCCAGTACATATTATCCCACTCCTCAGAAAATGGGTGAAACTGGTAAAACAGATGATAATACCCATGATAAACACAAAATCCATTCGGATCATTCATCCATCCCTTTGGTGGGGAAAGGTGGTACTGGTTACGGATGGGCGTGTCATACCATTCACCCCACTGACTCCTGTCATAAAATCTTCCGTCCTGGATCATGCAGATGCCTCTCTCCAGCATCTGCTCACAGCCGCTTAAATAGGCATAGGAAATCTCGCAGTTCTCAGCCGACACCTCATAGGTCGTCCCCGGATTCACCGTAATTTTCAGCCACTTTCTGTATTGACTGATCTGAAACATTTTGCGCGCACTTCCGGAAACCATATAAAGTCTGCCTGTCTCCCCAGGTTCTGTCTTAATAAACAATTCCAGTTGTCTGTATTTTTGCGTATTAAATCTCATGTTCTTCCTCCTGTACTCAGGCGTATTTGTCATCAGCTCTTACCCTTACAGTGTATCACAAAGCAACGCATTTAAAAAGCGGTATCCCCTCCGAACGTGTAACGATTCAGCTCTCTTGTCTGATTCATTACGACAGAATCTCTCCGGAGACGATACCGCCTCTTTATCTTAGAAAAATATACTCAGCACAGTTCCTCCGATCAAAAACGCAAGTAAAAGAGCAAGCAGAACTCCCATACTGCTCCTAAGCCACCTCGGACTCTTCACAGTCTGATCGGTAATCTCATCTTCCGGCTCCACCTCAAGCTCCGTCTGAGCCAGAATCGAATCGATAATCTCCTTTGCCTCCTGTGCATCCCTTTCATCTACAAAAATCTTCTCTCCATAAATAGAATTCCCCGTATAGACATCCATGACCCCTCCGGAACCCCTTGCCTCCCGGAAGCCCTGAATATCGTTTCTCTGAAGTGCCTCTAAAAGCATCTCGGCCTCAATCCGATCCCCTGCGGTGTAAATACTGACCGGACGCATAGCCTCCACACTTTCCTGTCTTACTGCTCTCATACAAACACCTCTTTTCCTTTACATCAGCGGAATGTATGTCAAAGATTTCTACTATTATTATAATCCTTTTATGTACTTTTTCCAAGGGTTACCCCTATTTCCCTTCCGAAAAAATATATAGATTTTCTCTTGACAATTTTCTGCTTTAGATCTATTATGATATCAAAATAATATCACTTTAACTCATGTAAGACTGAAGGAGGAAGAGTTATGGAGACAAAACAATCTTTGGTTCACGAAGAACGCATTATCAATGCGAAAAATGGATTTCTTATGTTATTTGTCAGCACACTGCTGCTGGCTGCCAGCATCGCCATGTGCATCTTGGGTCCGGTTCTTTCCGGTATGGACCGGATTTCGGGCGGGCTCTGCGGATTCCTCATCGCTCTTGGTCTTGTGCTTTTCATTGTGTCCATCATTCTGTACTGCGGACTGAAAATCTTAAATCCGAACGAAGCCCTTGTATTTGCCCTTTTTGGTAAATACTATGGCACACTGAAAAAGCCTGGTTACTTCTGGATCAATCCATTCTGCTCCCCGATCAACCCGATCGGCTCGAAGAATTCTTTCACCATGGGAGCAAACGGTCATACATCGGTCACAACGGGCACGAAAAAGATTTCCCTCAAGACTATGACGCTTGACAATGGTAAGCAGAAAGTCAATGATGAGCTTGGAAATCCGGTAGAAATCGGAGCTATCGTCATCTGGAAAGTCGTCAATCCGACGCAGGCGGTCATCAATGTAGAGAACTATAAAAATTATCTCTCCATTCAATGCGACGCTATCATCCGAAACACAGCCCGCATCTACCCGTATGATACAAGCGAGCAGGGAGACGAAAAGTCACTTCGTGGCAGTAGCCAGGAAATCGCGGATATTATGCAGTTGGAACTTCAGGAGAAAGTTGCTGACGCCGGTATCCAGATTATTGACATCCGTATCACGCATCTGGCATATGCACCGGAGATCGCATCCGCCATGTTGCAGAGACAGCAGGCGGCAGCTATCATCGATGCACGTCAGAAGATCGTGGAAGGCGCTGTCGGCATGGTGCAGATGGCGTTGGATAAATTAAACGAAAACGAGATTGTCGAACTGGATGAGGAACGGAAAGCCGCCATGGTGAGCAATCTACTTGTCGTGTTGTGTGGAAACAAGGATGCACAGCCGATTGTAAATAGCGGTACCATCTACTAAATCCAGAAAAAAGGTGGGACACATTTTGGAAAAAAATACAGCGGAAAAGGGAAAGGCCAAAAAACAAGTCCCTTTGAGGCTCTCGCAAAGCCTTTACAATGAAATTGCCCAGTGGGCAGAAGATGATTTCCGTTCCATGAACGGGCAGATCGAATATCTTTTAACTGAGTGTGTGAAATACCGAAAAAAGAACTCAAAAAACAAACAGTAACAGCGAACCGGGCGGAGCCCCTAATGATAGAAACGGCATAGGCCGTCTCTTACGGAAGGGTTTCGCCCGATTTGCTGTTGGAAATTATGATTGCTCTGTGTGTCACAATCATTTCTTCTACTTTTAACTATTCTCCTTTTGCAGACGTTTTAGGACATATCTTTGCATCATCGAGTAGATAAAAAGCCAAAACAATATATAGATTGCATACATGATACCCATAAACCTTCCATATCTCAGGACTTCTGACACCGTAAACAACCTGGCCTTTAAAGTAATTCCAATAAAGAAAATTCCGCCGATTACTGCCTGGATCATCGGGAGCAGCATAAAGAAACGAAGCTGAAATCCTATTTTCTTTGCCCTTTCTTTTCTCCTCATACCAATCTTTTCCAGGAATGTATCTTCCCATTTCCATGTATCTTCTTCCTGCTTTACATAAAGAAAATACTGGAATGCTGCCATAATCACCAGTACCAGAAGAATAAATCCATTGGCTGTCCGTGCGAGAAGGATTTCGGATTCCGTATTCCGGATCATCTGCGTCCTCTCATAAAACGGCTGGATAGAACGGTCCCAGACACGATCCAGGCTGTGTTTCTCCTTTAAATATTCCAGATTCTCTGCCACCTCTGCTGATTTCCCGTCCGGTACATTCATGCAGTACAGCATCGTAGGTCCCTCTGTCAGATTCCCTTCGTGGACAGCCGAATAAAACTTCCACTCCGCCTTTGAAATCGTTTCCCTTTTGGCCCAGTTCTCCCGGTTTTGTGTACTGATCTGATTCCAGACTTCTTCAAAATATGCATCCGACAGCACAATCAGATTTTCCTGTTTCCCCTGCTGAAACGCTCCGATCAGACTGTTTCTCTCTTCACTTACAATTTCCCGTTCAGGAAATACATTCCAATATCCCGCTGTATCATAATACTCAAGCGGCTGCCCAAATCGGAGATGTACGCTGAACCTGGTCGTATCCCAATCCAGAACATTTGCTTTGACCGACAGATCCTGCTGGTAGACGGCATGCATCTCTTTCCCCTTCAATCCCAGTTTCCGAGGCTTCTGCCCCGCGTTTTTCCGCATCTGATTGTAGGTCGACTCAGAGATTGCGATATGCTGTCCCTGTGGCCATTGAACCGGACGTGTAGAACCATTCCAGTTTGGAACTGTATCACTTCCATACAGCGACGTCATCCGCACCATTGGATACTGGTAAACTGTGGCGTCCGCGTCTGCCGCAATCTGCTCCAGTTCCGAAAGATCCGTCTCATATGCCGTACACACGATATCGTACGGATACATAGCTGGGATATCCTGCCTCATATTAGACGTGATAAAGGGTGTAGAAAACAGCGCCAGGAGCAAAAACTGGACAACGGACAGATAAAACAGTACCATAACGTTCTTCCAAAACCGATAGTAAAACGGATTCCACCGGAACAGGTGTTTGTAATAGCCCGCCCCGTTCTTCCGCTTTTTCAGCCATAGCGCCATCCCACCGGAAAGCAAAAAGAAAATTCCAAGCGCCGGCAGACAATAGATAAACTTCATCTCCGTCCAGCCACGAATCGTAATCCATTTGATTGCGAGGACATATAAACCAATTCCCGATACAATCCAAAGAGCCAGTCGTCTCTCAGGCTTTCTCTCTTTTTTCCGTTCTTCATTTAATTCTGTGGAGTTTCCAAGGGAAATAAAGTTTTCCTGGTTAAAGCCAAGCGCCAGAATCATCAACATCACATAAGCTACAAAACCGATCAGAACCTGGGAAACACTGACGACGGATGGTAACTCTATGTGTCCCTGAAAGCTCCTTGCAAATCCTCTTCGCAGGACAGCTGCCCCAATCATTCCAATCGGAAGACCGATTACCGCAGCCGCCAGCACATTGATCGAAAATTCTACCAGAAAGATGCGGTATGCAGTATTCTTTCGGATTCCGAGAATCACCATCAGCCGGTATTCTTTTTTTTGCTCCTTAATGTACCAGGAAATCATCAGCACCATCATCAGAACACTTAACACGCCCAGAATGAGGGCAAGACTCTGAAAAATCCCATGGATTCCCTGACCGAACATGAAACTCGTCTTCCCTTTACCTCCGTAAATCCGATCTGTCATAAAATATATGGCAAAAACAATATAGCAGATTGCGGCGAGCAGAATTCCGGAAATAAGAAAAACGATCTGCTCCTTCCAGTGATAACGGAAATTCTGGCGAATCACTTCATAAAATTCCGGCGGATATTTGCCTGGAAAATGGTTGGCCTTTTTCCGATGTTCCTTATCTTTTTTCTCTCGCGCCTTGATCTCCTCATACCGCTCGTTCAGGTCTTCTCTCTGTTCCAGGTATTTAATACTTATAAACTCCACGGTAAACATGGCAAGATAATATAACGGAATCTTCGCATAAAGGAGTATATCGGCCGAATACGTTATAAATGCCAAAACTCCTGCAAACGTAATAGATCCCAGCGCCGGAAGCCAGGAAAACCATCGCCACCACTTCCCTGCCAGAAGCAAAAGTTCCCGAATAAGATAGAGCAGCACGAATCCGAAAGGGATAAAAAACAGAATATATTCTGGTGTAATCCCTGCTCCCTTGGTCAGTCTTTCCAGTACTTCCATCCATGTCCGAAATTCTCCATCAATATAGAATTTTACCAGACAGAACGTCAAAAGTGCTGCTATTCCGGCAATCAGTCGGATCGCAGTAAACCTGTCAAGTGCTCTTTTTCTTTTCATTTCCCCTCTCCTCCTCGTATTCGTTCCAGTTTCCCTCGATGTAAGCGGTAGATGGAATCCATCCCTCTTAGCTCTTCCTCCTGGTGCGTGACTTTAACAAGTGTCTGTTTTGAAAACAAACTTTCCATGGTATGTTTTCTGGAATCCACATCATATCCTGTCGTCGCTTCATCCAGAAGAACTATTTCAGCTTTCTTTAACAGCGCCCTCGACACCGCTATCTTTTGTCTCTCGCCGCCCGAAAGTTTCAATCCGCGATTACCAAGCATCGTTTCATATCCTTCCTCCATCTGAGAAATAAAGGAATCCGCTCCGCTCAAACGACAAACTTGTACCACGTCCTCCATGTTATTTCGCCTTCCAAGATCGATATTATCAATAACAGACGTATTATAAAAAAACGGATTTTGGCTGACTACAGCAATCTTTCCTCGTATCGTTTCCAAACCAAGTTCACGAATATCTCTTCCTTTTATTTTAATGATTCCTTGGTCCGGTTGATATAGTCCCGTAATCAAATCAAAAAGTGTTGATTTTCCAACTCCATTATTGCCGATAATGGCAACCTTCTCCCCTTGATAGATCTGGAAAGATATCCCATCTAAAACAGGCTTCTGCCCATGATACGAAAACGTCACATCACAAAACTCAATCACGGGGATAAGCTCCTTATCATTTTCATTATAGCACACCTTTTTTGAAAATATTGCCTTTTCCTCTTTCCCATTTAAAAATTCATAAAACCGCTCTGCTGAAGGTTTGATTCTGGCAAAATAGTATCTTACATCGATCAGCAACGTGATCGATCCTGTTATATTACTACAGTAAGTAATAAACGCTAATAGACTGCCTGCGGTCGTTTTTCCCATGATTACCAGATACCCTCCCAGAAGATACAAAAATCCCATAATCAGTGTATCTACACTCACTTCACAAAAAGAATACTTCTGATCCCACATGGCGCTTTTTTGATAAGACTGCAGCAGCTTCTTCTGTAATTTTTTCAATTCGTTATTCTGAAACGTATAAAGATTCCAAAGTTTCATCTCCCGAATCCCACTAATCTGTTCTTCCAACCAAGCCATAAATTGATTATTCATCAATAAATTTTCTTTAACAACTTCTTTCTTTCTTTGTGAGAAAAAAACAACGATAATAAATTTTGCCACAATCATCGCAAATAACAAAATTGTCATTTGAGGACTAATTACAGACAGCCCGACTGCACCTGCAATCACCTGAAAAACCGCTCCTACTGACAATGCTGCTATTTCATCAAAAATGGAAGAAAGAGACTGGATGTCTGTCTGCAAGGCCTGAAGAATCTGCATTCCATTTTTCTCTTTATACATGCTGATTGGAATTCTGTATAATTTAGCAAATGCCTTTTCATTTAATCTGCCAAACATCTGATTATGTATTTTCACGAATTCATAGGATCGCAAAACTCCCATTCCCGCCACACTCACTTTCGCGGCGACAAAAAATAGTACCGATGAAAGAAGTGCTGTTAAGTTTTTCCCAAGAATCCCTTGGTCAGTAATCTTTGTCAGCAGCAACGGTTGGGCATAGGTCATACATCCTTCTATTATAATACATACAAAAAGTAAAAGTACTTGCCTTTTGCATATGAATATTACTTGTTTCAAATCATACTTTAAAGCATCCATTCTCCGATATCCCTTTATTATCTTATGACGAAGAGGAGATTACGTTGCTGTAATCTCCTCTCCATTTTCCTTACGGTGCGATCATAATAGAAAGCATCTTTGACATACTGCTTCCAGAAGCATTGCAAAGTGATATACAAGCACACCCTGCTAAAACCTGCATCGTAGGCATTTTTCGGTATACTTTTTTGCCTAATCTTTTCTGCATATATTTCACCTCCTTCTTCCTGTGATTTCAACTGTTAATCTATAAAAATCTTAACAAGTTTTCCACCATATGTTTCATTCTCACATAATTTTTCACGCTTCCCGCAAGCAATTCACGTTCCGGAATCTGGATTGAGAATTCGTTTTCGATGTCAAAGCAGATCAAAACAAGCTCTCTGGCTGGAATTTTTATTTTTCCTCCAAAGAAATCTTCTGTCTGTAACTCTTCCTGCTTCTGAAAATCGATTCCTGTTCTCTTTAAAAGAATCTGGTTCAACTTTTTACTGATTTCTTCTTTCATTCCTATTCACATTCTCTCTATTTCTGCATAACTATGTAACTTCTCGGTCGCTGCTTCTGTTAATCGTTCTATTTCCTTCTCACTGTTTAAAGAAAAAATATAGCTATTTTCCAAACCGTCGATTGTCGATTCCACCACTGTGTTTTCTATCTCAGATGAAATGATTTTGTGTTGATTAAGAGAGGAATACATATCAACTGTATTGTTTTGAATACAGAAAAAGTCAATTTCTTCCCCTATGATTTGCTCTGTTTCTTTCCCCATATTATGTAAATCTGTCTCCTGATAATCTCCCCAGAAAACCTGTAATAAAACACAGTCCGGATGAAGGATTCTTGAAATTCCGTAAACAGAAAGTCCTAAATCTTCCGGAATTTCTCTTCCGAATGAAACGGAACCCTTTTTCATGCCGACCAAGAACAAATCATACTCCTTATTCATCTCTATTTCCTTAATATAATGATTTGCCTTTATCAGATTTTCACTGGACAATTCCGGGCTAAAATAGTCATACACACTATAGATATCTTCCTTCTCCTCTTCCATTTCCATATCCGTAACAATCGCCACGCTATATTGTTTTCTTTCAAAGCACGCTTTTATTTGTACTAATAACTGAAAATCGAAAAGTGCCTCCGAAATTCCAAGAATATACATCACCGAAGTATCTATGTCAAATAGTTCCTTTTTATTTTCTTCCATTTTCTGTTCCCTTCCTTAGAGAGTCTGTTTCAAAATCATATCCCAGTTCTCTCAACACGCAGTAATCTTTAAAAACATGTTCTATCTTTTTTCTCATATCTGCACAATTTCTTAATAGACATGTTTTTAATTCTTCTTTTTCTTTTTCCGCATATCGGATGCAAAAATCACAATACCGATATGCCCAGCAGTCCTTACACTGACCGGATGTTATGTCCTCGATGTTCAGAATCTGGGACGCTTTTTGAATATCAATCCCAGAGTTGATATTACCCATTCTGGCAAGTTCCACATTTTCACATACCTTTTCACAAGGATATAGGTCTCCCTCGACAGTCACAAATAGACTTCTGATCCCTGGTATACATGGGCCACCATGATGCCATTTTTTTGGAAGCTCGATATCCTCGTCCTGCTGTTTCCCTCCTCTTAGCATTTTCAAGAATTCTACCTGCTCCCTTCCGAGAACTGAAGTATTCTCTTTTCTTATTTTTCCAAGCTTACTCATCAAAAGTTTAAAATATTCGTATTGATATTCTTCTGAAAAACGGTCTGATACTGTGTTTTTCTCTTTTTTCCCCTCATCTTTTACTAGACCGGATGTAAAAACCGCATCCTGAAACAGTTCTTCCCCTTTAAAATAATTTCCAATGCAGCTATAGCTTTCTTCCGGACTGATGACTGTATTAAAGGTAACATTAGAAATAAAGAAGTTATGATAATGCTCTTTGATATAACGTGCATTTTGCATCACGGTGTCATAGCTGCCTTTGTCACTTCCAGCAAATTTTCTGTATCTGTCGTGGATCTCTTTAGGTCCGTCAAAACTAATCGTGATTTCAAACTTTTTCTCTATCAGATAAGTAAGTATTTCGCCTTTCAATAAGGTTCCATTTGTTGTAATCTGATAATGGACTGCTTTATCTTTGGTCTGTGTTTCCATGTATTCTACACATCTCTTGATTAACTCAAATTCCAGTAATGGTTCTCCGCCATAAAATCCCACACGAAGTTCTTCGCAGGCAGAAGAATGCGACAGCAGAAAATCCAATCCCTTTTTTGCCATTTCAAAACTCATTCTCTTATTTGAATGGGTTCTGGTATAATATTTGCCAGAATACACACAGTAATCACATCGTAAATTGCACTGTTGTGTTACCTGTAAAGTGAGATTCCCGATTCTATTTTCGTACAGCGATGGCAAAAGTTTCGTGACCGGGTGCTCTGATATTTGGACATGTGAAGTTTTTAAGTACCCATATTTCTTTAATTTGCGAATTTGCTCATTTTCCTCAATATTCTCTCGCTTCTCTAACCTTTGATAAGTATCCGGAGTGACCTTCAAAATAGAATCTGTATTGACATCATACAAATAATATCCGGTAGAACAAGAAAATAAATGTATAAATGGTTCTTTATTAACTTCTTTCATATTCTTTCCTTTCTTTGCACTCACACTTATTTTTCATCACTTTATACAAACAAACTACTATTTTCCCAGTTTCTTTTCAACACTTTGTCCATCAGTTTTTATTTTGAGTCCATGAGTTTTACCCTATATACCTTTACCTCTTTTCTGTCATACTTTCATAAAAACAGGACTAATCATGGATATCAAATCTTTGCTGAATCTGAATACCCATAATCAGTCCTTCTTATTTGTCATATATTCATTTTCTCTTTTCTTAAATCAGTCCCAGCAGATGGGTCGCCACCTGAAAGTACACCATGATGGAGCAGACGTCCACAATCGTTGTGATCAGCGGCGCCGCCATAATAGCCGGATCCATGTGAAGCTTCTTGGCAAACAACGGAAGCACGCATCCGATCATTTTGGCGATCAAAATAGTGGCTACCAGGGAGATGGATACAAGAAGCGCCAACATTGGGTCCCGATAACGAATCACCATGTATACGCCATTGACAACAGCCAGTGCGGCGCCCACCAGAATCGCCACCCGGAATTCCTTGAAAACAACCCTGAAGATATCCCCAAAATGGATTTCATCCAGCGCCAGTCCCCGGATAATCAGCGTAGAACTCTGGGAACCGCAGTTTCCGCCTGTATCCGTCAGCATCGGAATGAAGGAAACAAGGAGCGGAACCGCGGTAAACGCAGCCTCATAGTGTGCAATAATCGTCTGGGTGAGTGTGGCGGATAACATCAAAAATAATAACCATACAATTCGATTTTTTGCATGCCGAAACACACCTGTCTCAAAATATGGCTGCTCGCTCGGACTTAATGCGTTCATAATCTCCATATCTTCTGTGGTTTCATCTACCAGGACGTCCATCGCATCATCGATCGTCACGATTCCAACCATATATCCCTGCTGATCCAGCACCGGCAGGGACAAAAGATTGTATCGTGACAACAGGCGCACCGCCTCCTCCTGATCTGTATGAGTCGTCACGGAAATAATCTCCTTCTCCATCAGCTCATCCATCATCAGGTCATCATCCATCGTCATCAGATCCTTGGCTGAGACAATCCCGATCAGTTTCCTGTTTTCCAGGACATAACAGGTGTAGATCGTTTCCTTATGAATCCCGGTCTGTTTGATGTGTTCCATTGCTTCCCGAACTGTTGTGGTACGACGCAGATCCACATACTCTGTCGTCATTATGCTTCCGGCGCTGTCCTCCGGATAGTTGAGAATCGTGTTGATCTGCGCCCTTTTCTCCCTGTCAACCTGCTCCAGAATCCGTGTCACCAGGTTTGCCGGTAGTTCCTCCAGCAAATCCACTGTGTCGTCCATATAGAGCTCATCCAAAAGCTCTTTTAATTCTTTTTCCGTAAACATTTCCACCAGATAGGCCTGCATGGAGCTACTCATCTCTGCAAAAACTTCTGCCGCCTTGGCCTTTTCAATCAGGCGAAACGCCAGAATCATCTCTTTATCGTCCAACTCGGCAAGGAGAGCCGCAATATCTACGGTGTACATGACCTCCAGAATACTTCTGACTGCCTTGAAGTCTCTCTTCCTTAAAAGGTCTGTTAAAATCTGTCTGTTCATAGCAATCCCTACTTTCTCTTATCCATGTTTTCATGTAACAAAACGAGTCATAACTGCCTCCAGCATCCATTGCGCCTCACCTGCCTTTCCTTTCCTCGGTTCTACCCGGAGGGCCTTTTTTTCTATAGGATCGTTCTTCAGACGCCTATCCTATAGAAGAAAAAAATCTCCGGCACAAAACCGGAGATCATATCTACCTCAAACTTTCCTACGTCCAAGCTTTAGTATCACAGGGCATAATAATTGCATTAGGTTATGCCTTATCGGCGACATGACCTGTTAACCAGCGCATTGTGTCTCCACAATTTAGCGGTAGCAATCTTAGGTGGCCCAAATCCCTGTGGTAACCTCACCTACCGATTTCTTCCTTATCATACTTCGCTTCCCTGGTAGTGTCAAGTTTTTCTTTCTTTCTTTTTTATTATGTTTTATACTGATGTTACAGTTCACCCGTATGCCTAATGCCGGATGTTATGCCAGTACAAGGGACATCTGGCCTTCATGCAGACAAAGAAAGTACCATTCCCTGAATAAATCAGTGGCAACAGCCACGATAAACATGTAGTATGTTTTAGGAATGGCGCTTCCGTGAACAGTCACATACTGATAAATAGTAACGATAAGGATGGTGATCTATTTGCGTATCTTAATTGCAGAAGATGAAAAAGATCTTAACCGGATTTTGACTGCGCGTTTAAAGGCCGAACACTACAGTGTGGATTCCTGTAAAAACGGTCAGGAGGTGTTGGAGTATATGGCCGGCGCGGAATATGACGCACTTGTTCTGGATATTATGATGCCTGTGCTGGACGGTCTGAGCGTCCTAAAGTCCATTCGCCGCCGGGGTTGTGCGGTTCCCGTACTCCTCTTAACCGCAAAGGATAGTATTGAGGATCGTGTGGCCGGACTGGACGCCGGGGCCAACGATTATCTCGTGAAGCCCTTTGCCTTTGAGGAACTTCTGGCAAGAATCCGAGTCCTTTTAAGGAAACCTGCCGAAGCTCCTTCTAATTGTCTACAGACCGCAAATCTGAAACTCCTTCTTGATACCCATCAGGTGTTCCGTGGCGACACGGAAATCCATCTCTCAGGAAAGGAATTCTCCTTGCTTCGCTACCTGATGCAAAATGAAGGAATCGTGCTTTCCAGGGATAAGCTGGAACAGCACATCTGGAATTATGATTTTACTGGAGGCTCCAATGTCATCGATGTCTACATCCGCTATCTCCGGCGAAAGATCGATGATGGATTTGAGCCAAAGCTAATTCATACGGTGCGGGGCGCCGGCTATGTTCTGAAGGTGGCAATATGAAACGACTTTCCTTAAAATTAAAACTTACGTTATTATATTCCTTTTTTATGACGCTTTTGACGTGTGCGGCTCTTGCGATTCTTTTCTCTCTGAGCAATAAAGAGATTCTTGCCTCCACTCAGAATACGTTAAAGAAGCAGCTTCACGAAAGCCTGAAAGATATCGAGTGGGAAGACGGCTCTTTTGATCTGGATTCTGATTTCTACAATCTGGATGGAGGGGTATACCTCTCACTCTACACAGAAAATGGCGACTTTCTATTTGGCCGGATACCTTATGGATTTTCCCTGCATCCTGATTTTTCCGATGGGCAAATCCAAACCCTGTCCGACGCCGAAAAACAGTGGTATATCTATGATCTTTCCTATCGGCTGAACGGCTACGGTCTTGTATTTGTCCGGGGCATTTCCTCTGTCACGGATGCGGAATCCAGTTTTCGGATTACTCTGAGGTTCGCTGTCATTGTTCTTCCCCTTCTGGTTGTACTGACGGCCGTGATCGGCTATCTGTTTACGAGAAGGACCCTTCGGCCTGTCCGCCGGATCACTGAAACCGTGCGTCAGATTCAAGGTGACCAGGATTTGTCCCGCCGGGTAGAACTTGGAAAAGGAAAGGATGAGATTTACCAGCTTGCGGATACTTTTGATCAGCTTCTTACCAAGATCGAGAGCGCCTTTCAGCGAGAACAACAGTTTACCTCCGACGTTTCCCACGAACTCCGCACCCCGGTGACGGTCATTCTTGCCCAGTGTGACGCAATATTATCTGATGCGTCCCTACCGGCCGAACAGCGTGTTTCGATCGGACTCATCCAGAAAAAAGCGCAGAACATGGCGCAGATGATCTCTCAGCTTCTCCTGCTTTCGCGGGCAGACCAAGGAAGACAGCAATTACAGCCGGAGCTTTTGAATCTCAGTGAACTCACCGAGATGGTCTGTGAAGAACAGGCTATGCTGTCTGAGGAAAAGAAGATTGCCATCACCACACAGATCGAACCGGATCTTTTCGTAAAGGTAGATGAGACCTTTTATATCCGGATGCTTGTCAACCTCATATCTAACGCAATTTCTTATGGAAAGGCCGGCGGCCATATCCTCGTCTCCTGCTATGAACAGAGCGGTTTCTTCGTAGGCCAGGTAGAGGACGACGGCATTGGCATTGCGGCGGAGGATCTGCCTCACATCTGGGAGCGCTTCTATCGGGTGGATTCCTCACGAAGTGCATCGGGCCACTCCGGTCTGGGGCTCTCCATGGTCAAGTGGATTGTCGAAGCTCACGGCGGAACTATCTCGGTAAAAAGTTCGCCAGGAGAAGGGAGCATATTTACCTTCCTGCTGCCAATGAAAGCGGAGTGATCCCCCCTGCCAAAAGTCGTCTAACATGTATGATCTGAGATTTATCAGATACGAAAAGGGATGTCCACAGATCCTTTCCGTGGTACATCCCTTTTATTTTCATCTAGGCGCCCCCTCGCGGCAGATGTGGCATAAGTACATCCACCATCTTCATGCTACGCCCGTTCTTCCACAATAAGCGGAATCTGCATCTCCGTTTCCAGAAGTCCCGCATGGACTCCTTTCATGCTTTCCGCCTCTTCTCTGTCAGAAAAAATCGTCACATCACCTATTCCGATTGCCAGGTAGTCTCCAATCATTCCCCGGAAATTCGGATGTTCTGTTCCATCCCCGAAGATTTGACTCTCCAGAACCTGATCTTTTGTCATCAGCAGAAACTGTCCTCCAAAAGCTTTTTCAAATTCCTGCTCAAACTGATCTTTCTTTTCTTCTTTTACAAACAGATTCAAAGCCCGTGGTTCGATGGACGGAAGCCACTTCAGACACTCACAGATCTTTGGATAGTCCGTAAGGGAAACATTTTTTGTATCCACCAGCCCATGATCCGCCGTCACGATCACAAGCGCATCATTGAGCTTCCTGCATAATGTCTCCACCTGTTCTTCCAGTCCACGGACAACTCGTTTCGTCTCTTCACTGTAGCATCCGGTCTCATGCATTGTCTTGTCTGGCTCATTCCAATATGCATAAATGTATTTCTTTCCCGGTTTCCGGCAAAGCTCCTCGATTCTCTCACAGATCGCCTCCATTGTCTGAGGAAATGGCTCCTCAAACGGCATGACTTCATAAGCCTGCCCTCCGTGTCGGTTGATTTTCTCTACCACGGTCTCATATCCGCAGTATTTTTGTGCTACATGGTAGTCTGCCGCCGGAGTGCTTGTTCCGGTCTCTGTATTTGTAAAGACGGTCACATTCTTATTGATCTGCGGAAAGTAGCAGTCCCATCCAAGCCAACTGTGCTCACACGGCTGAAGCCCACTCCGGATCGATGTGGTGGCCGCAACCGTAGTCGGTGGAAATACCGAATGATAGTCTGCTTTTTTACGTCTGAGAAAGAATCCATCCCCCTCCAGACTTCTCTCCATAACTTTTGACCCCATCCCATCCAGTAAAAGGACAACGATATTTTGATAACCTTTTCCCAAATATGGATCCAGACTTTTCAGACTCTCCCTTCCAACTTCTGTAATACCAAATTCACGCAAAATCGACTGCGCCAGGTTCGGCAGACTGTCTCTGTAATCCGGCAGTTGTTGTCTCTGTCTCATATGTAACCTCCCTCTGTAACTCTATTTCTATCACCCGATCATCCGCCTCCTGTCCTCTATGACGAGCGGTATATTGTATCCGTACAAAAGCAGAATCGATGGCCGGAAACAGATAAAACCACAAAGCATCTGCATCCCTCCCTGCTTTCGACACAAGCTTTCGCAAAACCGGATAAATCTTTTCATCCAGAAGCCGAGCTCCTCCCTGCTCAAGCGTTTCCCGAATCCGATTTTCCTCTTCCCGGCCAAATACCCGGTTTGCCAAGGATTTCCCGGCAAGAACTTGTTTCACACAGACGCTTAAAACCATCTCGCACAGATTATCCATTCCATCCCGGTAGTCCTCATCATATTCCTCCAGCATCCAGATCAAATCGGCCCTTGGAAAGCAATGAAGAAACTGCTGCTCCTGTTTCACACGGGAAAGCCATCGCTCTACACAGTCAATTCCTGTATAATCCTTCAAATCTTCCAGCACTGGATAGTCCAGTGTCAGAAGCGTCTCCTGTGGTGCGAAAATGGGATCGTACCACCGGAAATATTCTGGCATTCCTTTTGTGATTGTTTCATTCAGACAGTGCTGCTCATAGGAATCAAAATTCTTTAATATCTGGTGATATAGTCTTAATGCTCTTTTCGTCTTTTTCTCCACGCACGCTGCCCCCGTAAGATACGCCGTCTCTGCCGTCAGATTCTCCCTGTCCGTAACAGCCCATTTTCTCTGTGCTCCGGCTTCCCGGATACAGTACAGAACTGCTCCCATCAACTGCTCTGCCTTTTCATAGGAAATAGAGGTACTGTCTCCTGACGTATACTTCCGTGCCAGTCTGCCAACGATTGGCACAAGCTCTTCCATCTCATACCACACAGCCATCACCTCCAGCAAAGATCCTGAAGCGCCTCCAGATACAGCTCATAATCCCAACGCTTCACTTCATCAAACTGTCCATACTCACTTCTTCCATCCGTCACCCGGTATCCCCTGTATCCGGCCCGGATCGCCTGTGCGAAAATATCCAGACAAGTCCCCTCCAGATAGTCCAGATCCCCAAAACAGACAGTTTCATATTGCTCTCTCATAAAATGCAGAAGCTCATCATCCGTAATCTCATCCAGCATCTCATTCTTATAGAGATAAAAGATATCCTGCAATCGTACTAGGGTCTCCACATAATGCTCCTGATTCAGATACGGGCAATCGCAGAATTCATAGATCATCTTAGGCAGAATTCCCTCGCCGAATTCCACTCTCTTCTCCTTCTTAAGCGCTCTGCCCCTCTCCTTCAAAAGCAACTTAGCATCTTGCTCACTTAGTATAAGACCATAGGTCTGCGCCGTACGGTTGGTCTCCATCACTCTGGATAGCTGATTTTGCTGATCCAGTAACTGCATCCAGTTCTGTTCCATGCACATGCCTCCTTTATCGTTTGAGAGCCAAGTATAGCACCGGGCGCATGGCATTGCCAGACTTGATTTTTCGGCCATTTTGTGGTATTATAATGGTAGAAAAAGAGATGAAAAGTCTCTTTTTTCTGTTATTAAACTGGTGTTGTAATCAAACGATAGTTTCCCTTTTTCATGATTGCGACAATCTCTTTGATATTGTCTACATTCTCTTCTATCTCAATGCCTCCATATCCTACTTGATCTAGGTCATGACAGTCGCTTCCAGATATAAGCCTTAACTCCGGATAGTCCTTCCGCCACACATCCAATTTTTCATTGTGATTCCCACTGTTCGGGCGCTGGTTATACTCCACACCGTCGAGATATTCCGGACGCTGTGGAACACACGGCTCCCGAAACGGATGCGCCTGATAAAAGACTGCTCCGTAGGCATGACATCGGTTAAACACTTCACTCTGGCTCAAAAAGCAAAGATTGGGATTTTGGAATAAAAACTCCTCATCAATTCCATAAATCAGAAAATCTTCTACCCCTGGTTCCAGCCGAATCTCAACGCCAAACATCACTTTAACTCCATATCGTTTTCCGGCTTCCCTCGCCTTACGGTAACCAAGCAGATACCGTTCGATCTTCTGCTCATCCGTCTCCCCAAACTCCTGAAGCAAAAGAGGATCAAAGTGATTTGTAATGACAATCGCATCATATCCGGCTTCGCCGTATGCTTTGACAATCTCTTGGGCCTCTGCCTTCGCACAGGAACTTCCCTCACTTGTGTGAACGTGCATTTCGATTTTCATTTTGTTTCCCCCTCCATCGGTTCCATTCTATTTACATCGGAAAGAGCGTCATTTGTTCGTATTTCGCTGTTCGAACCAGCTCCATCGGAACCTGACGCAGAATCTCCTCCGTCACCTTTCCATCCCGGAGCCAGTCCTCAATCTGATCTTCTTGCAGAATCAGCGGCATCCGGCCATGGACAGCCCTCATCGATGCATTGGCCTCTGTCGTCAATATGATGAAACATTCTTCGTTATCAATAAGATCAAAAAAACCTGCTAAATAGAGGACACTCCTGTCTTTCCTTTGAAATGTATATTTCTCCTTTTTCGAATTCCATTCGTAAAAATGACTCGCAGGAATGACCGCCCTATGGTATCGGATTCCCTCCGCAAACGTCCTTTTTTCCATCACGGACTCAGCTCTCGCATTGATCAGTACCCCTGATCCATGTATCACCGGATATCCCCATTTCATTCCTGACAGTCTAATCTTGTGATCGCCCCACCGCAAAATCAACGCCCGATCTGTGGGATGAATATCCCGCTCCAGCTTCACCTTCTCTGCTTCCTTATCAATCTCCTGGGTCAGATGTTTCATCTTCTGTATCATATTCTCGCCAACATAAAACACGCTGCACATAGGATGTTTCTCCCCCCGTTCTGCCGCCTCCGACTTTCTTCTTTTTTCTTAATCTTATAATACAAGAGACGGTGCTGTATAAACACGTGCACCAAGTTCTCCATCCAGCATATAAAGCGCTCTCGGATCTGAACCGAACAGCTCGTATTTCTTAATCATATTTTCCGCATTCGTCTCTTCTTCCCCCTGCTCTTTTACAAACCAGTCCAGAAACTGCATGGTACGAAAATCCTTCACCTGATTTGCCGCATCATAGATATTGTGAATTAAACTTGTCACATACTTTTCGTGCTCATAGCCCGCATGCAGCGGATCCGCAAAAGAATGATACCTCTTATCCGGTTTATCAATCGCCTCCCATGTCACCTTACAGCCGTTATTTTGTAAGTATTTCAGAATGAGCATAGCATGATCCCGCTCCTCCTGCGCCTGGATATTGTACCAGTTGGCAAAACCGTCAAGCCCCTCTTCCGTATAATAATTCGCAAAATCCAAATATAAATAGGCGGAATAAAACTCCTTATTGATCTGTGTGTTTAATAATTCTGCAACTTTCGCATCTAACATTTTCTTTCTCCTTTTCGTATCACCTTATAGTTTTTTATACTTTTAATTCGAATTATAACAGGCTCTCATTCTCTGTCAAGAGACTGAAACTTCTTCTCCCGAACAAATGTATCATTAAAAATGATATCCTCACATTCTGAAGCCCAAGAGCCCCTTGACTGCATCAACGTCGTTGCAACGTTTTGCAACATTTCATAACATCACCATCATCCATAAGTTCCAAAATATCCCTATTTACATATACATGCCGCATACATAGATTAGAATCTGAAATCAGTTGTAACAGTTCAGCCATCACAGCTCGGATTAGCCGCTGCGTGACTAAACTGTTACAATCAGTTTATTGGATTTGGCACATCACTTGCTATATATATGGTTAAAAGATTGATGCAGCGTCCTACCGGACAGATTTAATGTCGAAAGATTCTGCAAATTTTCAAAAAGGAGAATGTAGATATGGATTATACGAATTTGCTTAACGACAGCTCCGGAAAAAAATCAAAAGTCGGAATCATTGGAGCAACTAGAGGGTATGGTTATACTCTTCTTGCACAGATTCCAAAAGTCAAACTGATGGATCTCCGGGTCATCTGTTCCAGACATCCGGATGAATGTCAGGCGGTACTAAAAGAAATCGGTTATAAGGAAAACCAAATAGTATATTGTGAAACAAAAGAAGCAATTCACAGCGCAGATGAGGATGCTGTTTTAATCGTAAGCGACTACCGTCTGTTGCCGGAATGTGGAATTACAGCGCTGGTAGAATGTACCGGAAACACCACAGTCAGCGCAGATGCGGCTCTCACTGCATTAAAAAGAGGAATTAATGTGTATATGGTCTCTAAAGAAACTGACAGTGTATGTGGGCCAATGCTAAATCAGACTGCTGCTGAAAATGGAGCCGTTTATTCTCTTGTAAACGGAGATCAGCCAAGGAATCTTCTTGATATATGCTCTTGGGCAAACCTTCTTGGTCTGGAAATTATTGCGGCAGGAAAAGCCAGCGAATATGATTTCGTCTGGAACCGTGAAACGGGTATGCTTACTTATACCGATGGAAACAGCAAACCTGAATCCATGCCGGAGATCATTGATTGTTGGAGATATCACGGAAAAGAAACGCTCGATGCAAGAAAACATCTTTTAAAGAACTACACCGAAGTGATTTCTGCTGATCTCTGTGAGATGAATCTCGTCTCCAATGTAACCGGCCTTGTACCATCCTCACCTTTCCTGAATTATCCTGTAGCAAAGGCGAGTGAGCTTGCAAACATTTTTATTCCGGAAGAAGATGGTGGTATTTTGAAAAAAACCGGTGTCGTTGATGTATTTTACAATCTGCGGGAAGAAGATGAGGCCAGTTTCTGTGGCGGGGAATTCATCATCGTGCGCTGTGAAAACAAAAAAATGTGGGACATCCTGAAAAGTAAAGGACATATCATAAGCCGCAACGATAACTATGCATGTATTTACTATCCGTACCATTATATGGGACTGGAAACACCAGTTTCCATCCTTCTTGGTGATTTTATGAATATAGGAACACATACGGAATGCCGTCAGGTATCCGTCCTTGCCGGTGTCGCAAAGCAGGATATTCCAAAAGGAACACAGTTAAAAGTGGCCGGTCATCATCACTCCATCGATGGTCTTGTTCCAGAACTTCTGGAGCAAAACACCGCTAAAAATGCTGCTCCGTTCTATCTGCTTAATGGAGCAGTGCTCCTGAAAGATGTAAAAAAGGGAGAGCCTGTTACACTCGAACATGTAGATCTTTCCGACCTTCCAACTTTTGACTTATACAAAAAAGGTACCGAATTATAATTTCATCAGATATCATCCTCATACCACAGACCGTCATATTCCCTTGTGCATTATGTCGGTCTGTATTTCTGTGTCAATACAGAAGATACAGATGAAAGAACCCGTTTTACAAAAAAGCCAGAACATTATAAAATAGAAGAAAATAATTTTTGAAAAAAATGAAGGGAGAAAGAAGATTATGTTTCGAGTTTTGCTGGTTGTCCCTTATCCCAAACTAGAACAAACCGTAAAAAAAATTTACAAAGAATACTTTCGTGACACAGAATTTGAAGTTGATATTCGCGTGATACAAGCGGAAGAAATAAAGCATATGCCATGGGATGAAGCTTATGACCTTGTAATTGGCCGTGGTCATAGCGCTGCCATATTAAAGCAAAAAGACAATCAAGTTCCGGTTCTTGAAATTCCAATTACCGGATATGACATCCTTCGTGCTCTCTTAAAAGCAAAAGAACAGTATCATGCTACCCGGATTGCCGTCATTGTTTCCTCTGCTCAAACCCATGATGAAACTATTTTAAGCTCTATTCTGGGAGCACAGGTATCAGTAAAAACATGCCAGGATTTTGAACGTGTATCCGAAATCATAGAAGATGTAAAGCAAAACAACTATGATGCCGTGGTGGGTGGATATTCTGTCACTTCACAAGCGCTCAGAAAACATATGAATGCAATTACCGTTGAAACGGGAGAAGAAGCAATGATCCAAATTTTACACGAAGCGGCTCGTATGATGGGAACAATCTACCAGGAACATGAAAGAAGAAAAATCTATGAAACCATCACGCAGACATCGAAAGAGGGAATTATCTATGTAAATGGTAAAAAAGAAATTGCACTCGTAAACAAAAAAATGCTACAGATGATTTACACGGATAAAGGATTGATACGTGGGAAACAATTACATGAGGTATATCCTTTCTTTGAAGAAAAATGTGCAGAAGCCATTCAGACGAAACAACCTGTTTATAACGCTGTCCAAAATGTAGACAACACAACTTTTACTATAGATTATGTACCTGTGATCATAGGAGATAAAGCTGCAGGTGTGGTCATTACCTGCCAGACGGTCAAAAAAATTCAGCAGATTGAATCACAAATACGAAAAAAACTTTCCGAAAAAGGTCTTGTCGCCGCCTATACATTCTCTGATATGATACGAAAAAGTGATCTTATGGAAAGCACAGTTACTATCGCACGTAAGTTTGCTGCCGTATCTTCGAATGTTCTGATCGTTGGCGAAACAGGAACCGGAAAAGAATTAATGGCTCAGAGTATCCACAATGCCAGTGAACGGAGCAACGGACCCTTTGTCGCCGTCAACTGCGCGGCACTTCCGGAAAATCTTCTGGAAAGTGAACTGTTTGGCTATGCAGACGGTGCATTTACCGGAAGCCGGCGCGGTGGGAAAATGGGATTTTTTGAGCAGGCTCATAGGGGAACTCTGTTTCTGGATGAAATATCAGAAATCCCCATCAATTTTCAGGGGAAACTTCTTCGGGCACTTCAGGAACGTCAGATACGCCGAATCGGTGATGACAAAGTCGTTGATGTAGACACCCGAATTATTGCCGCTACAAACAGAAATCTACGCCAGATGGTGATAGACCATGAATTCCGGCAGGATCTTTTATACCGTCTGGATGTTTTGAAAGTATATATTCCGCCTTTGAGAGAAAGGACAGCAGATATTCTCCCCCTGTTCTCTTATTTTCTTAACAAGTATAACAACAAATTTGGAAAAGATATTGCAGGGCTTACACCAGAAGCACAAAAAATGCTTCGCAACTATCATTTCGAAGGGAATATCCGAGAATTACGCAATATTGCAGAACGGGTTTCTGTTATGTGTGAACATGATACCATAGACAAGCATCTGATGGAGACTGCGCTGTACCCGGAGGATGTCTTTTCTTCATCCGAACGCAAGAGAACTGATAATGATTCAGTGCTCCATGAAGAGAATACAATATCTCCAAACGTTTCTATCGAAGAAGAACAGATTCGAGAAGCGTTAAGGAAAACGGGCGGAAAGAAAACACGAGCTGCTGAACTTCTCGGAATGGATCGCTCCACACTCTGGCGAAAAATGAAATCTTATCATATAGAATAAGTTGGCACAAAAATTGCTTTTATTTTTTTATAGAAGCAATTTCGCTTTCTGAAAAAAATCTGCAATGAATGAAAGCGACCAGAAAGGAATGATAAGAAGAATATGGAAAAACCAAAAAACCGGATATTACTGGGATGTGTGGCGGATGATTTTACAGGTGCGTCCGACGCCGCAAGTTTTCTGAGAAATGCCGGACTGCGAACATTACTTATGAACGAAATTCAAAAGGATTTTCCGGTCCCTGAACAGACTGACGCAGTCGTAATTGCCCTAAAATCACGCACGGAAGCGACCGATGTTGCTGTACACAGCACTCTGGAAGCAATTAAGTGGCTGGAAAACCAGGGGACCGAGAAATTCTATTTTAAATACTGCTCCACTTTCGACTCTACAAAAAAGGGGAATATCGGTCCTGTTGCAGATGCAATTATGGAATATCTTGGGGAAACATGCACCATCTTGTGTCCTGCCCTTCCGGTAAACGGTAGAATCGTAAGAAGTGGAAAACTGTTTGTGAACGGAGTGCCTCTCGATCAGAGTCCTATGAAAAATCATCCGCTTACTCCTATGTGGGACAGCCGGATTAAAGCCCTGATCGAAACGCAAAGTAAATATCACGCTTACGAATGGGACACTACAGATCTTAACACAAGTGCTGAGCTGCTTCGTAAAAAATGTCTGGAAATTACTGAAGATCATTTTTATATTGTCCCAGATTATACATGTGAACAAGATGGTCAGAAGATTGCGGATCTTTTTGGTCATCTCCGCTTTCTTACCGGAGGTTCTGGAATCCTGACGCACCTGGGTATCCGGATCTTACAAGACGCCGGCAACCGTACCAGAACCATACCTGAGAACTCAGAAGCAGCCGATAGCAAAGGCGTCGTGATTGCCGGAAGCTGCTCTATTGCTACTTTAGCACAGATTCAGGATTTTCAAGAAAAAGGGCATCCTTCCTTTCGGATTGATCCTTTTGCATTATATAATGGAACACAGACAAAACAGGAAATCATCGATTTTGTTCTGAGCCATCCGGATGATGAAGTTCTGATTTATTCATCCGACACTTCTGAAAAAATTAAAGAAGTGCAGAAACTCGGAACTGAAATAGTGGCAGCAATGATTGAAAGGACACTTGGCAGTGTTGCCAACGCTCTGTTACACAAAGGGTATGGGCGCATTGTAGTTGCCGGTGGTGAAACTTCCGGTGCTGTAACAAAAGTTCTTGGCTATGATGTATTCGAAATAGGTGACTCTGTGGCACCTGGCGTCCCGATCATGATACCAGTACAAAACAAGCACATCCGCCTCGTGTTAAAATCCGGTAATTTTGGACAAGTTGATTTTTTCACACGGGCTCTTGAAATGACGAGGTAATGAACGATGAACACACTTGAACAAAAAATGAATGATGCCATTTGGATCGCAAAAGAATTATTTGACCGTGGGAAAGCTACCGGTTCCTCAGCAAACTTAAGTTTTCTCCATGACGGTCATATCTATATTACAGGAAGTGGCACCTGCTTCGGAAATCTGACCACTGAAAGCTTCTCAGAAGTATCTTTCCAGGGGCAGCACCTTGCAGGGATCAATCCAAGTAAAGAACTTCCTCTTCATAAACTATACTACGAAAAATCGGAAGAAATCCAGGCAGTCATTCATGTCCACAGTTTTTATGCTACCATTTTTTCCTTTCTGGACCACCCGGACAAAACTGACATTGTTCCGGATTATACACCTTATTTGAAAATGAAAGTAGGAACTATAGGCCTTGTTCCCTATGCGAAACCCGGCAGTAACGAACTGTTTGGTTATTTTGAAAAAGCCGCGCCATTCAGTGATGCTTTTATCCTTGCTCATCATGGGCCTGTTGTTGGCGGAACATCATTGATGGAGACCTTTTTCGGTCTGGAGGAACTGGAAGAAAGCTGCAAGATTGCGTGGACATTCCAGCACACATAATAATATTAACATCAAAGAAAGTACCAGGAAGGAGGCCTGCCCATGGAACAGACATTGGAACTTCTACAAAAGCAAAAACAGATTTTAACACAAAAGCAGATACAGTCGTTGACGATTCTTGCAATGGATAATGTAGAACTTGACTGCTTTTTAAGACAAGAATACCTCGATAATCCTATGTTGGAAATCAATGGTCAGTCTCCGGAAACGGTTTATGAATCCCTTCCTGTTCTACCATCTGAGGATGATAAAAAATGGAATCATCAGATGGAAGAAAGTAAGGATCTGAAAGAATATCTAAGAAGTCAGCTCAACATTGGCAACAACGATGAGCCATATGAAAGTTTACAAAAATATCTAATCGAATGTCTGGATGATTCTGGTTACTTCACACTATCTACCAAGGAAGTCGCCGGATATTTTCACACTTCAGAAGAGACAGTGACAAATTGCCTGGATGAACTGAAACTCCTGGAGCCGGTAGGTGTTTTTTCCTCGGATCTGAAAGAATGTCTCCTTCGTCAGTTAGAGGCCCTTGGATCTGAAGACCCTCTGTTGAAACAGATGATCAAAGAGCATCTGGAAGATGTAGCTCATGGGAACATTGGACATATCTCCAGATCTCTGAAGATCCCAACATCTCAGGTTCGCAAGTACATGCTAATGATTGGCACATTAAATCCCCGTCCTTCCACAGGCTTTGGTATTAAAAAAACAGAATACATTGTTCCAGATATCATCATAAAAAAGGAGGAAGACTGGGAAATTCAACTGAATGACGGTTGGATGGGAAACTATCAGATCAACGATTATTACCAGAATATGATACTCAAAACCAAGGATAATGAACTGCGAGCATATTTCCGTGAAAAAGCCTCCCGCGCAACATTTATCCTTCAAAATGTGGAACAGAGACGAAAAACACTGATGAATGTTACACAATTTTTATTAGACCAACAGCTCCCCTATTTTGAAGGGACGGGCCCCCTTCACCCAATGACAATGGCAGAAGCCGCCCAAGCACTGGGGATTCACCCTTCAACTGTCTCTCGTGCCGTAAAGGGAAAGTATATCCAATATCCCAAGGAGACTGTACCTATGAAAAACCTGTTTTCACAGAGTGTATCAGGAATATCCGGATCAACTACCCGAAATGCAAAAGAGATTCAGGAAATGATACGAAGACGGATCAGTGAAGAAAACAAGAGAAGTCCATACAGTGATCAAAAACTGAAAGAACTGCTCGAAGGGGACGGCATCTTCCTGTCAAGAAGGGCTGTTGCCAAATACAGAGAACTTATGGGGATTAAAAGTAGTTTTAACCGAAAAGAATCATAATGTTGCACAGCTTTGCACCATATGCAACGCGTGCAACATTTTATTTTAAAATCTATTGAAAACAAGTTCAGGAAAGCATAAATGAAGACCAGAAACCGGCTCTTTGGCTATTTTTACAAAGATGGCACACAAATTGCTGATTACTTTATGTAAAATCACATGCTGTGCGGCCGCAGCAGAGAACACATGATCAATGTCTAATCACATTGACTGGAAAGGACGGTTAGTATCATTATGAAAATATGTGCGACAATGAAAAAATTTCCCGGCGGAATGATGGTAATTCCATTATTGATCGGTTGTGCAGTCAATACGTTTGTTCCCCAGTGCCTGGAAATCGGTGGATTTACAACAGCTTTATTTAAAAGCGGCCAGTCGACTCTGGTAGGGCTCTTCATTTTCTGCAGCGGAGCTACAATTAACGTGAAACAAGTAGGAAAACCACTATATAAAGGCGCAGTTCTTACCATTTTAAAATTAGTAATTGGTGTCATTATTGGTTATTTGCTCAATCTTATATTTGGTCCTGCAGGTATTCTTGGTCTCACCCCATTTGCGGTTATTTCTGCAGTTACAAACTCAAATGGAGCAATTTATACCGCACTTGCAAAAGAATTTGGAGATGATACAGATGTCGGCGCCATTGCAGTTCTGTCATTAAATGACGGGCCTTTCCTTACTATGATTGCTCTTGGGACGACAGGTCTCGCTTCCATTCCTGTACTCTCCATTGTAGCTGCAATCATACCACTGATTATTGGTATGATCCTCGGAAATCTGGATTCCGACTTCCGTGATCTTCTTTCCAAAGGCCTGAATATGATTCTTCCAGTGAATGGTTTTGTATTCGGCGCTAATATGAGTCTTGTTGACATAGCAAAGGCCGGCGTTCCTGGGATACTTCTTGGACTTATCACCGTATTCTCAACAGGTGTGCTCACATACATTATTTACAGTGCAATCCGCCGAAAACCAGATCCAATGGGAATGGCTATCGGCACTGTAGGCGGAAATGCAGTTGCTACTCCTGCATCCGTTGCAATGGCGGACCCATCGTTGGAGCCATATGTAGAATCTGCCACTGCCCAGACGGCTGCCGCAGTCGTTATCACTGCAATTCTCACTCCTATCTTAACGGGATGGGTAAGCCGGAGAGCCTCAAAAAAACTCGCTCTCAAAGCGGCTGCATCTTCCTTAGAAGACAAAGAAAACTGATTTGGAAAGGACTGATTCATCAATGAGTATTCATATTATTAAAGCAGACAAGATCATTACCGGAAAAGACCTTACCTTAATGACACACGGAGCAATTCAGATTGAGGATGGAAAGATTACCCGCATTTATAATCATGCTTCTCAGATACCTTCCGGCGAACATATTACCGTGACAGATCTGGGCGACAAAACTCTGATTCCCGGAATGATCGATTGTCATAATCACCTTGCATTAGATACGCGCATTGAACATCATCTTGTGAAAATGAATGATTGTGAATGTGAACAGACTATCCGGGCTTTAAAGACGATGAACGATGATCTTCATGCCGGAGTAACCACTGCAAGATGTCTGGGGGATCGTTTTTATATTGATGTCACTTGTAAAAAAGCACAGAAAGAAGGACGTATATCCGGTCCAAAACTTGTTGTCAGCGGCATTGGCATGCGCGCCTCTCACGGTCATGGGTATGTAGGAATGCCATTTGACGGACCGGAAGAATTTCGCCGGCAGGCCCGCGAAAATATCCTCCATGGTGTTGATTTTCTGAAAGTATTTATGACAAAGGTCATCAACGCAACATCTTTTATCTATCATTTTATGAGCCCTGAAGAGCTTCGGGCAGTCGTCCAGGAGGCAAGAAGTGTAGGAATTACCACTGCATGTCACTGCTCAGGAGGACAGGGTCTTGATGACTGCATTGATGCGGGAATCGACTGTCTGGAACACGTATATTACATCTCAGAACGCCAGGTTGAAAAAGTGAAGAACGCAGACCGATGGGTCGTATACACGCCAAGTTATGCACTAAACGATGATCTTCTCTTCAAGTTTTCTCCGAAGGACAAAGATGGGAGTCTGAAAGAAAAAGAAATCATCTGCAAATGCCTGGAAGGCGCCATCTCAGGTGGACTGAAATTTGGTATCGGTACAGACGGAATCCACCAGGGACTTGCACAAGAGGCCATTTATATCTCATCACTAGGCGCCTCCAATCAAGATGTCCTTGCCGGAATTACGGTAAATGCCGCCAAACTGTGCCATGTGGACAATGTAACCGGCTCTATCACTGAAGGAATGGCTGCTGACCTGGTAGCACTGGATGGGAATCCATTGGAAGACCTCTCTGCTCTGAAGCGAGTAGAAGCCGTTTATCAGGACGGTAAGAAAATAAACTAAAATTTTTGTTCCCATAAGTCAAGACAGTCCCGTGAACCTTAGATTTTCCAAACCTAACTTTTCACAGGACTGTCTTTTTCTCTTTGCCGTACATCCGGTTACTTTCCCAACTGGTATAAAGCTTTCGGTATATCCTTAATGGAATCCCCCACCTTTATACCTTTCTGAGATCATCTGGATATATATTTCTGGCACGTCCAAGATCCTGGAATACATTTACTTTTGATTTTGACGTTTTAAATCTGACCCGGTCTCCCGGTACCAGATCCGGAAACGTATTGCCCCAATAAAACAGCCAGTCACTGTTCGCCTGTTCGCCGTCCGGCGGATTATCAAGGTGCCCCTTGATCCCGTAACAACGGTACTGCTTCTGCGACAGCTCCCGGACCGATTCAATCACCGTCTCATAGTACCCCTCTTCATCTGGGTGCAGTACATAGTCACCCGCTATCCACTTTTTTACATAAGAAACAAACTCCACCGTTCTTCTGTAAAACTCCGCCGTACTATGATCTTCCAGAACTTTGCATCGATGTAATTCATCGTATACCACACTCAGATCTTCCTGCTCGTCCAGCTTTCTCATCTGAATTCCCTTCAAAGGAGTACTGTCCAATTCTTCATATTTTACAGTCAATAATGGGAAATACTGCTTGCACAAAGCCCACGCAGCTCCCATTTCCACCAGACAGAACGGGCTCTGTAAATATTCGGCTGTAATGAGAGAAATGACTGTATCACATTCCTGCATCTGCTGTCTGATTGTTTCAATAAAATTTTCACCTGTTTGCAGCTTTTCCGGAAACGCCGTACAGAACACATCTCTTCTTCGCAATCCCATTCCCAACTGCAAAAACTCAAGGAATTTTTCTGCCAGTTGTTGATTTTTAGAACTAAAACTGATAAACACCTTTTTCATGTTAATTCCTCCAATTCATCCAGAAGCCGTCCCCTTTCCTTTTGAAAACAAGTTGTTGCTTCTGTAATTTCCCGATAGTATCTCTCCTGATTTCTCCTGAGCTGTCCGCCGATCTGTTTCATTCTAGCCAGGTCATAATTCGGAACTTTCAGCGTTTGCAGACTCGCATTGCTTATTATCCGGATTGTAGTCCCCGATTGGATACGCTCCAATGCAATCTGTCCCTGTTCTGAAATTAAAAATTCAAACAATACATACGGGTCGTATTTCCTCTGATCCACCCGGATCATCGTGATATTTCCACTAATATACGCTTCCGGTGGATTTGCCTCCACAATGGCTGCTTTCAAAACCGCACCCTTTGACGTAAGTAAAATGTCGTCCTTACTGATCCGAAATTTTGCCTTGCACACAGAGCTTGTTCTCTGAATCCGGTCGGCCTGTCCAAACTCCAGCCGAGCGTTCTGAATATCTTTGATATTAATAAAAAACGCTGCTCCATTTTCCTTAATGTCCGATTTCTTCAGAAGCTGTGATCCCCTGACGATCTGCGCAATCTCCTCCAAAGTGATACCTGACTGTATCTCTTTTTCCCCGGTCCGGCGGATATATTGAAGAGGTTTCAGAGAAAATGCATTCTCCCCAATCTCTTCCCTACCGCAGACTGCACTCACTCCGGGAATCTGCTCCGCAGAATCAAACACTTTTTTCGCCAGTTTGATTCCCTCCTCTGTCAGAGAATGAACATTCCGTCCTGTCCGCTGACAATATCCGCTGATATCAAGGAATATTGTTTTTCCCTTTCTCTTTTTCGCTTTGTTAAAAATGAGCAGCTCTCTCCCGGTATGATCTTTCGGATACAAATTGTTTGGAAACGTAATCACAGCTTCTAACCAGTCATTTACTACAATCTGCTCTCTTAGACTCACCTCATTTCTCCGAATCAAGGAACCTGGAGTCACAATCACCGCCGCAGAGCCATGTTCGCTCAAACGGTACAAAGCATCCTGAATAAAAATCCAGTCGGCATAAATATTACGTTTCGTAAAGCCGTAAAGTCTTGGATCTGTACTCTGGCAGAGCTCTGTAACATTTCTTCCTCTTGGAACATCCATCACGATCATATCGTACCGCTGCCGTTCCCGTTCCTCCGGTATCGTCAACACATCCCTCTCTACAATCTCCCCTGCAGAAACTCCATAGGCGTAGCTGTACAAATTCGCCACATCACAAAGCTCACGACTCTGTTCTTCCCCGCAGAATGAGATCTCTGGATTCCGTAGCCTCAGGTAATCCCATAATTCCAAGCCCAGTCCGGCACCTCCACAACAACTGGACGCGAGATGCTTTGCCTTCCGTGGACCGAGAAGCTCCACAATCACTCTCCTTACCCCTGGTGGCGTCAACACACATTTTCCGTCCCGACCCATCAAGTCCAGTATCAAAGCAAACACCTCTCTAGGATCTTCCCCCTTTTTGCCATACCATACAAAACAGTCTATCATTTTTTTCAGTAGCCTCTGAACTGCTTCTTGCTCTACCATCTGCCAGTTTATTCTTTCAGATAACCTGCTGAATGCCTCACGCACATCATATCCCTGAATTCCTTTAATGCTCTCAATGAGGGAACCTTGCGAAACCATGGCACCACTGCCAATATCCACTCCAAAATCATCCTGCCATTCTCCGTAATGCCAGGAAAAAGCCATTAGTAAAGACAACGAAAAAGCCTGCTCTTCCGATATCTCCCGTTGAAACTCCTTCCAGATTTCTTCAAACATTTGCGTCTCCCGCATACGCCGCCTCCTTTCTACCTATATTTCATAATTGAAATATATCACTTTTGTCTCATAATGTCAATTATGAATTACAATTCATAATTTCTTGTAGAAAAAAATTGTCCTCCACCTTGCAGGGAAGGACATAGAATAATACAGTAGTTTACCTTTACTTATTTTAGAATGACGCATACTTTTTTCAACATCCAATGAAACACACTTACTATTTTTTTACTTAATTCAGGAATCTTTATAACTTTTGCAATCTTAGTTCTCAGAAATTCAACGACTAACCCGGAAATAAAAATCAACGCGGCACAAGCAAACGCATACACAACCCCTAAAATAATATTTGTTTCTGCTACAAATGTAAAAGCACCTCTCAGATAATTATTCCATATTACCTGATTGAGCTGAAATAAGTAGATACCAAAGGCTAACGGAGAAAGCTTTGCTATCACCGTGCCCTTCAAACGAATCCTTGAAAAAAGAATGACCATTAGTAATCCACTCAGCAGGATTGTGGGAGACACAAAATTCGTTAGCTGCTCATTTCCCTGAAAAACGTGTGGGCCCATGTCCAAAAAATACAAATTGCCCACATAATAATGAGAGTGAACGACTTCTTCTGTTCAAAGACCTTGCCTCTCTTTGCCAATGCTCCTATGCAATATAAGATGATGAGCCATAAAGTTGAGTAGCCACCTTGTGTTTTAAAAGCATCCGCAAACAGCCCCATACATGAAAATAAAATAATCAGTATGAGAAACGCAATTTTCGCACTTTGTTCCTCTACCGTAAACATAAATTTATTTAAAATAGGAATTGCAAAAAAGAGCGCGAAGAAAGCTGTAAAATACCAGAATTTCCCAAATGTAACAGGAAACGCGCATCTGATCATATCTGCTTTTTCCCAGACTGGATTACATCCTGCCAGAGTGAACAGCATCGTAATCACAAAAGAATAGAAAAAAGCTTGAAACCACATATCCACCAGTTTTTCGTATTTGCGTGGCCTGTCCACGGCCATGTAGCCGCTGATAATCGCGAATCCATCCACCGCACAATATGATAAAATCTCTAAAAACCAAAAAGCCTTATACTCCACTGTTCCGGCTTGGCATACCCCTAAGATTCCCCCTTGTCCTAAAGTATGTAACATACACACCATGTACATCAAAACCAGACGTAAAAGATCTATGCCATAATTTCGTTCGTATTTCATCTAATTTCTCCTCATTCCCGTAAGTAGATTTATTATAACATATTTTTGTTATTTATTATATAGCAGAGCTAAGAAACAACATCTCTGGCGCTCAGAGATACGCTTATACTTTTTGGCGTTAACTAATTCATCATCCTCTTTTGATAGATTTGGTTGTGGTGAGTTAATTTTATCGAACGTCTATAGACCAAGTCTATTTTCATGAAATTGATTTTACGAAATTAATTATACGTTATCCTAGATACTTATTTATAATTGAAGTATACCACACACCTTCTAACAAATGAATTCGCAATTGAATTTTGACATTGACAGATTGATAACAAATTTCAGTAATAGGATTCAAAATAGGGATAATACAAAACAGCAGGCAATCTTATAGACTACCTGCTATTTAAAATAACTCATATTATATTCCATCACTCGAACTCCTCGGCGGATAACTTGAACTAGCTGTTTATCTCTGATTTTTAGTGGATTTATTATCCATATTCTTTAAAAAATGCTCTTGTATTTGTACCAGTCCAAATTTTTAGAGCCAAAATAGAGCCAGCCAGAGCCGCCATTTTTTCCTTGTCTGCCCTATTCTACATGGTGCTAGCACCATGTAATTATTACGCCAATAAGAAAATCTATCTGCGCTCCCTCAATTTCTCCAATATCGCCATAACGTCCGGCTGCGTTGGAGTGAATTTAATACCACGCTTCAACATACCCATGACTTTTCTCGCTTTCTGCTCAATTTCTCTGGCAGTATGCTCACTTGTCAACATCAGATGATTTCCGGCGATTGTGTATTCCCGTTCTATGTATTCCTCTGTTATCGGAAACATATCCTGTATCAGAAAAGCACTCTCCCGGCTGTCGTCCAGTTTGACGATATGGAGAATGTCACAAGGTTTCCCAGCTTTTTCTTTTTTCTCCATAATCCGGCTGTATTTATCAATGCGGCTGGACAACGGTATCATCCAGTATATCCCGGTACTTGTATCTTCAAAGCAGTAATAATGCGGTCTGTTTCCTGACTTATTTCCTTTGAGATACGGGTCTGGCATATCTTCAAAAAATTTGTCCTTAATAATGTAAAAGCCTGTTTTCTTCATTTGCCTGCCCTCATTACGGAAAAGTCCCTCGCCTTGCGGCGAAGGACTATACTTTCAACCCAACCATTTATATACCGCATATTGGTCAGCGGTAAACTTTCAACCCGACCATTTATATACCACATATCGGTCAGTGGTAAACTTTCAACCCGACCATTTATATACCACATATCGGTCAGTGGTAAACTTTCTTTGTACTTACATTCTAGCAAGCGCAAAGAGGAACGTCAATAGGGCTTTCTATTAAAATTATATGCACTTCGAGAAAAATTATGCTGATTTATAATTTTAATGTCCCCTTATAATTGACACGCATTAGGGGCAGGCATTACCTGCCCCTATGCTTTTCTTTCCTTTTCTGCTGTTTCAGTTCAAACCGCCGCTGTTTCTCTGCTTCCCGTTGTTCCCGGCTCACAGCCTTACGTTCAGTTTTCAACTGCTCCTGCTGTAATTTCAAAGCTTGTTGCGACTTCGTACCTATCCCAGCACTCTGTACCTGTTTCCGCACTTCTCTTTGTACTCGTTTAGGATTTCGACCAGCCTCTTTTACATCAGTTGCCACAGCCGGACTGAATCGCAGCCGATAGTAATTTTTCAGAACAAAATCGTATATCTCGTAATCTTTCGGCTCCGCTCCAAACGTAACCTTACATACAGATAGCTTTCCCTCCGATATGCGTTCAAACACGCCTATCCAGAATGGTTCCTCAAAAAATACTGTCAGTCTGCCCGATACTTTGTCCATAACAATTCCTCCTTAAAAATTGTACTGAACAAAGAATGGACGACCCAAGGAGGGAGGGCTACTTACACCAAAGCGGTGCGGCCGGACTACCTACCGGCTCTATAAGAGATATTATCCCTTACGTTGTGTTTTTATCTCTGCACTCTGATTTTAGCATATTATCAGCAATTTTGCCACAAGAAATAAGGGACACAGCCGCCGCCATACCCCAAATTCCTACCATTCCAATGCTCTCTCGATTTTCAGTTTCTGCCCTTTCAAATCGTTCTGTTTTTCATACAAGCTGTCACGTTCTTTACAGAGTGATTTCATGCGCTCCAACTGCGCCCTCACTCCCTCCCGGCAATCCAGCTCAATCCGCTTATATTCTCCGGTCAGACTGCGTATCTCATTATTATTTGATTTTATCTGCTCCGACACACATATCCAGTCAATCAGATTGTGTACTTCCATATCCGTATCATACAAATCTGTTTCCGAAAGGATTTTCGCACACAGCCGAACCATGACTTTTTTCTCCATATCTGTCACTTTATCAATCCCCCTATCTGCTCATATCAGATGCACGTTTCGGACGTTTATTTGCCTGTTCTGCCCATTCCAGAGCCTTAGATTGCTCAACTATCGACTGCACCTGTTTTCTGCCAAAATAACGCTCTAAACGCCCCAAATCCGCCGTTTTTTCCTCCAATCGTTCAATTATGTCACTCTGCTCCATGACCTTATCTGTCAAACGGCTGATCTGCTGTTCCTGCCGGGTAACTTTATCTTTCAGTTTCTTCCCCTGTTCCGCAAGCTGAACGCATTTAATCGTCAGTGCTTTTATCGTTTCTTTCAATTTCTCCACAAGTGGGAAGGCTTTTTTATGCTTATAAGCCTTTGCAGACATCAACGTCGCCGGTTCTGGCAACTGCCACTTCTCGTCCTCGTCATAGGCATGTATATTCCGTTCCATAACTGCCTTAGACTGAACCATTTTCTCAATCTCCTGTTGCATTTTTTTCTGTTGCTTCTCCAATTTCTCATTATCAGACAGCAACTTTTCTTTGTCCTCTGCCAGCGTCGCCGCCTGCTCCTTCAGCAAATTACTTGTTTCCGAAAGTTCCGATACTTCCTGCCGGATTGCTTCGCCCTCCTGCCGTATCTGCTCTGTTTCCTGCTCCGCTTTCCTCTGCCTAATCTGAATATATGATAAACGCTCTTTCCCGTCAGAAATAGATTGCTCCAGTTCCGCAACTTCCTTTGCCCGTTCCCTTTTCTCAAAATCCAGAACGGATAAATGCTTCTCATGCGTGCCTTTCTTCTCCCATTCAATCCCATGTTCCAGCATGACAGCGGCGAGTTGTTCTTTCTCATAAGTCACCCACTGATTTAATTCTGTTTCCCGTCTTGTACCGCCTTTAAATCCAAGAGCCGCTAACGCCTGCTTCAAAGATACTCTTGTATCAAGCCCACGCTTGCTCCCTGTCGTATACGGCACAAAATCAATATGGAGATGCGAGGAAGCTTCATCCATGTGGAGGTAGGCGCTAAATACTCTCAGCGTAGGATTCCGCCGCTGGAAGTCCTGCATATATTTATCCAACACCTTTGCGGCAAGCTGTCCGTACTCTGTCTTTGCTCCCATATTGTCCTTATCCCCAATTTGCAAAATAATTTCATGGAATGGCTTCTCCTGCTTGCCGGAACGGATTTTCTCATAATAATCTTCAATCCGGCGGTCGCTTCTGGTCTGTTTCTCATTGTACCGGGCGAGTGCTTCATCAAATAATTCGTGATATACGTTCTTAACATTCTCGTTACAATATTCCACGTTAAGATAACTTCTCTCCGGGTCTGTATTCTTTGCATGGAATTTTCTGCTGTTATGGTTGACAGAACCTTTTCCTGTCATAAAGCTGATTGTTCGCTTCAATCAATATCCTTTCTCCCTTTCCGGGTAATCAGCGCCGGATACAGCGCATAGGCTTTGTTACTTTCGCCGAAAGTAACGCAAAAGCACTTTCGACAGCCGTTCCGTCCATCCAAAGCTGCCTTTGCGCTCTGCCGAGGGCTTTTCCGTCCTACGGACGGGGCGGCTGTTCCCGCCGCTTTGCTTCCGCCGCCATAGCTTTTCGGATAGCCGAAAGTACGTTTTCCACCGTACATTCCTCCCATCCGCACAGCCATACCAGCGTCCGCATTTCTGCCGCAGTCAATTCCACATCTCCGAATATTTCATTGAATGCGGCAATCCTCCGGGCTTCACTCTCGTAAAAATATTTGTTCACGTTTCTTGTTCCCCATTCCGGCTGTCGTATCATATTCGCCCTCCTTTTCAAGACCGCAACAACGCAAGGTCTATATCTTTTGCAACCTTGCAGACACCAAGCCCACAAATTCTATATACTCTGCATTGTTGCGCTGTTGCCTTATTCCGGCTTGATTTTATCCAGTTCCCAATACCACGAATTGTTTATCCGCTTTGCTCTGATACCCAATTCCTTTTTCGCATTTTCAAGCGTCCGTCTGGATATACCCTGTTCCTCTGCAAGATTGAAAATCTCATTGCTCTGCATAGCATTGTTTGTTTCCGCCACTTCCCGGAGCAGACGCTTCGCCTGTTCCAGCTTATTCGCTTTCGGAGCGATACCGCCCAACACTTCATCGGCGGTAATCTCATAATCTCCGAGCCAGTGAAAACCGTCCTCCGACAACTCAAAGGCTTTCGGGTGTCCAAACGCCGCCAGATTGTTTTTTATCTGGACTACCGCCCTTATATTCGCTTCGCCCTCCACTCTGCCGACCAGCAGGACGCTCCTTGCCACCGCAAAGAAATCAATGGAACCCATGCCCCGGTATGCCGCCTTATTTCCAGCCGCTTTGTTCATGTGCCCTACAAGTACAATGGCACATTGATATTTCTCCGCCAGAGCCGCCAGCTTCTTTGTCATATCCCTTGCTTCATTTGCCCTGTTCATATCCATACCGCCGCCGAGATACGCCTGTATCGGGTCTAAAATCAGCAGCTTCGCCTTTGTCCTTATGACCGCTTCTTCCAGACGTTCATCTATCATGGAAAGTGATTTTATGCTCTCGTCAATGACGGAAATATTTTCACAATTTGCTCCTGCCGCTTCCAGACGGGGCTTAACCGTATCTGCAAGCCCGTCCTCTGCACTCTGGTAAATCACATTCAGCGGCTCCGTCAGCTTCATTTCGCTGTCCAGACCCTCGCCTTTTGACAGTTTCGCCGCTATGTTCAGCACAAGCGTTGTCTTACCGTCCCCCGGATCGCCTTGTACAATCGTCAGCTTTCCATAAGAGATAAACGGAAACCACAGCCACGCCACCTCCTGCGACTGTATCTCCAACATTTTAATCATCTGTAATTCTGTTATCGTTTCTGCCATAATGTCCTCCGTTTTTGAAAAATTTCATTACCGCCGGAAGAAACCTCTGCTATACTTGAATTGTGATTATTGATAACAGAGGGTTTCCAGTTATCACAGCCCTAACAGTTGCCGCTGTCAGGGTTTTTTCTTCGCCTTGCCACAGATACTTTGCACCGTCCAACATCCAGAGAATTGCTTTCAGCAAACATTCATAGGCTTCCTGCAAATCTCTGATTTCTTCGGAAGTAATCCCCGTTTTTTTGCTATCAATTTGCTCCGCCAGTTCCATCAGCCGATTCTCCATTTCCTGCAACCGTTCCACAATCTGATAAACTGTTTCTTTCTTGCCTACCACGCACACTCGGTTATAAATGCAGGACCGGACAAAATAATCTTTTTTCTTCATGCCGCTTGCGAAAATCTTTGCTTCGATTTCTTCCCTCTCTCTGGGAGAGATACGGAAACTGATTGTTGGATATTTGTGTGTACCGCTCATTCTTATGCACCCTCCTTAAATTCTTCATTCAATAATTTTGCCATTTGTGTCTGCTCTGTCGGAAACATATGAGCATAGCGATAAGTAATATCTACACTTTCATGCCCTACTCTGTTTCCGATTGATACTGCCGAGAATCCCATGCTAATAAGTAGCGATACATGAGAATGCCGCAAATCATGGATTCTAATGCGTTTTACTCCCGCCTTCTCCGCTCCTCTCGTCATTTCATGGTGCAAGAAACTTTTCGTCAGATGAAAAATACGGTCAGTGGGAAGAATCTCTTACAACCTGCCGATATAATCTTTCAATTCTTCACACAAGAAATCCGGCATACTCACATTCCGTTTGCTTTTCGGTGTCTTTGGGTCTGTAATCACATCTTCGCCCTCTAACCGCTGATAGGATTTTGTTATCCGAATGACTTTGTTGTCAAAATCAATATCCTGCGGTGTAAGGGCTAACAGTTCGCCTAACCGTAAGCCGCACCAGTACAATATCTGAAACGCATGATAGGAATATGGTTTGTCCTTTATCGCTTCAATGAATTTCAGATATTCTTCTTTCGTCCAGAAAAGCATTTCCTCCGCTTTCCCCTTTCCCAGCGGCCCCGCTTTTACAACAGGATTGCTTTTCAGTTCGTAGAACCGTACCGCATGATTAAACAATGCGCTCAATTCTGATTGCAAAGTTTTCAGATAAGTCGGAGCATAGGGCTTTCCTTTTTCATCACGATAAGAAATCTGCTCATTTTGCCACTGGATAATGTCTTTCGGACGAATATCACGCATTTTCTTGTCTTTAAAATAGGGAAGCAGCTTTGTCCGCAAAATATGCTCCTTTGTCAACCAGGTATTGTGTTTCAGCTTCGGTTTCATGTCTCTTGTATAGGCTTTTACAAAATCCTCAAAAGTCATATCCAGCTCTGCCGCTTCTTTCATACGGAAATGCCGCTCCCACTCTATTGCTTCCCGTTTGGTCTTAAACCCTCTCTTGACTTTCCGGCAGTTCTTACCAGTCCAGTCGTAATAATGAAAAGATACATACCATGTTCCACTCTGTTCGTCTTTGTACGCCGCCATATTCTCACTCCTTTCAATTCGCCTGCGTTATACCATAAAACTTTTCTTCATAGTATTTTCTGCTCACCCGTCCAGCAATTGTGATAAATCCTTTCGCTTCCAGCTCTTCGTTCATCTGCCTCACCAGCTTATAAGCAAATGGTTTGGAAACACCTAATTCTTGAGCCACTTCTCCGGCCGTTACAAATAAATCATTTTTCAAATACACGTCCTCCTTTTTATTTTTAACTTTTTTGTTAAGTTTTGTATTTTTAGTATACTTAACATTTATGTTATTGTCAATAACTTATTTGTTAAACTTATCTTTTTTATTAAATTTAGCATTTTTGATAAGTTTTTGTTGCCGTATTATTTTAGGTATGCTACAATGTAGGAAACGGGATAACTATTTTCACAGGAGGACTTTATGGAATACACGATACGAGAAATGACGGTAATGGAATATCCTCTATTGAATGACTTTCTATACGAAGCTATTTTTATTCCAGACGGTATAAAGCCGCCACCGAAAAATATTATCGCTTCTCCCGAATTACAGATTTATGTTGACCGCTTCGGGGCATCAAAAGCTGATTTCGCATTAGTCGCAGAGGTTGAGCAAAAAATCGTTGGTGCTGTCTGGGTACGCATTATACACGATTACGGACATATTGATGATGAAACGCCCTCCCTTGCCATCTCTCTATACAAAGAATACCGGGGACAGGGGATAGGAACTGATATGATGAAAGAAATGCTATCTTTGTTGAAAACACATGGTTATAAACGTGTTTCGCTTTCCGTTCAAAAGGCTAATTATGCGGCTGAAATGTATCGAAAAATCGGTTTTGATATTGTACATGGACACGAAGAAGAATGGATTATGGTGTGTAACTTGTAAAGTTTAAGGAAAGGACACAAAATTATGATACTAGGAGAACGAATTAAGAGAATCCGCACATTTCGGGGATTAACACAACGGGAACTAGGCTTGAAGCTAGGATATGAGGAACGCAACGCTGATGTTCGTGTAGCACAATATGAATCCGGTTATCGTGTTCCCAAAAAAGATACTCTCATGGAAATTGCCAGGATTTTGAATGTCAACTATATCAATTTTGTTACCGAAGCCCCCGGCTGCGCCGAGGACATTATGCAGACTTTTTTCTGGCTTGACGAGGACAACCGCAACACCTTTCATCTGTTTCAACTTGTCCGTAACCCCGGCAAGTGCAACGCTTCTGATGATAAGTCTCTTCTGTACAATGATAGTGACGAATGGCCTGCTCATGCCCCTGTCGGTATGTGGATTGATTATGGTCTGGTAAATGAATTTTTGCGTGAATGGTGTCTGCGGAAAAAACAGCTAAAAAGCGGAGAAATTTCAGAGGACGAATATTTTGAATGGAAAATCAACTGGCCTGCTACCAGTAGTAGTGTTGATGAAAAGGGAAATGATAAAAAAAATAATAGTTTCCAGTGGAGGGGAAAATTATGAGTGAAAATCCAAAAGTATTTATTTCCTATAGTCATGAAGATGCTCTATTTGAACAAACTGTACTTAATTTTACCAACAAACTTCGGTCAGAAGGTATTGATGCTAATATTGATTTATACGAAGAAGTGCCTGCAGAAGGTTGGCCACGTTGGATGGATAATCAAATCCGTATTGCCGATTATGTTTTAGTTGTCTGCACAAAATCATATTTTGAAAAATGCTTGCCCGGAAACGCTAATGGAAAAGGTGTTTCTTGGGAAGTTAATATAGTGTATCAATATATTTACGACAATTATAGCGAAACAACAAAATTTATTCCTGTCTTTTTTGACGCAACAGATGAACAATATATTTTAACTCCTTTAAAACCTTTTACTTATTATAATGTCGGAACAGATGAAGGATATAATAAACTATATTGGCGATTACGAGGTGTATCTTCTACCCAAAAACCACCGCTTGGTAAATTACGACCTTTACCAGAAAAAGAACGAAAAACAATGTTTTTTTCATCACCAATAAATCTTGAATTATGGAATAAAGCCAAATGGAAAGGTATGCTTTATTTAATGTACCCTTATCAACCACCAATTTTAGGAATTATGTATACCGACTACTCTGCTGGTGTACAAATCTTCAAAGATTGGAAAACCGATTATCCTGCTAAAACAATAAATGATAATTTAGAGATAACCTATATTGAACCACCTTTTTCTAAAAACAATTATGTCTATTCAGATAAAGATAGGAATTATGGAAAAGGATATTGGGTTCATATTGGTCCTAACATAAACAAATCTATTGAACGGATGGACAATATTGGTATCCCTCTCCAAGAAGGATTTCTAGCAACTTTATGCCGCTATCATTGGATGGATGAAATGAATGGTTCTCATAACCGTACTCTTTTCAAACAGATGTATGAAAATTTTAAAAGTTTTTCACTAATTCCTGTCACATTAAAAAACCATGACTTACCTATAACCGAAGATAATTTAATTTTAGGCATGGAACATAAAATAGAAATGAATAATATAAAATTTGTTGAAGGAATAAACGTAGGCGAAAACGATATTTATAAAGTAGTTTTAAATCCTCCATCTGAAATTTAGGTATCAAAAAGGTATCACGCCATACACTAAGAACCGGAAAGACCGCTATTTATGCGGCTTCCCGGCTCCCTGTTTACTATTCAAACTCAACTTTGACACTAAGGTATATAAGCAAAAATAAACGATTTTAAGCGATTTTTAAACAAAATTACAAGCTAAAAAATGATATTAAAAAATGGAAAAATGCAATTTTAATGCAATGAGGTACGGTCAGTTTTAGTTCCTCGATATTGCAGATTTCAAGAAATCTTAATATTCAAATTTAGACGTTCAAATTAAATTGAGCGTCTATTTTTTTATCAAAACGAAAGGAGAATTTTAAAAGCTATGAAAAAGATATTGAAGCGATTAGCCACAGGCTTCCTTGCCTTTGCGACTATCGTTACCGCTTTGCCAACAACGGCAGTCCACGCTTCTGAAACGCAATACTGGACAGAAAGTGCGGAGCGAGCAGGCTATATCGAAAAGGTTATGAATGACGGTTCTATCGGTTCGACCTTTAATGAGGGAATTATGAAAGTTGAGGGCGAAACTGCCTACTGCGTGGACATTAACACCAACTTCAAGAACGGATACAAGACCAGAGCCGACGCAAGCACACGCATGAGTGCCGACCAGATTTCCGACGTTGCCCTCTCTCTGGAATACGTCAAGCAGTACGCACAGAGCCACAGTGAGTTGAATTATAAACAGGTCTATCTTCTTGAACAGTGCGTCGTATGGCAGAGATTGAGCGTTCATCTTGGCTGGCAATGCGATAACGTTAGAGCTTCCTATGATGAAATCTCAAAAGCCGTACAGGACGAAGTTTACGCTGGGGCGAAATCCTTTGCCAGCGAAAACAAGGGACGCTATGAATGTGGCGGTTATATCTACTCTGGCGAGGGACAGGACATTGGACAGTTCTGGGCGAAACTTGCCGTAGGGAACGCTACCCTTAAAAAGACTTCCAGTAATACCAGCATTACCGACGGAAACGAGCTTTACTCTATCGCTGGTGCGACATACGGTGTCTATTCTGATAAGGACTGTACGAAACAGCTTGCCACCCTTACGACTGATAACAGCGGAAATACTGATACCGTGGAAGTAAAGGCAGGCACAGTCTATATCAAAGAACTTTCTGCTCCTGCTGGTTATAAGGTAGACAGCACTGTCTATTCCTTAAATGTGGAAGCTGGCAAGACAGCGATCTTGAATGTATCCGATACGCCAAAGGTCACAGACACATTGATTGAATTATTCAAGGTTGACATGGAAACACAGAAAGACGTTCCACAGGGCGACGCTTCCTTAGAGGGTGCAGAGTTCACATGGAAATTCTATGTAGGGCACTATACCGCCGACAATCTTCCTAGCGAGCCGACAAAGACATGGGTGACAAAGACAATCGCTGAAAAGGACAGCGACGACACTATCCATTACGTTTCTCGCCTTTCTGATGAATACAAGGTATCTGGGGACAGCTTCTATACACAGGACGGAAAGAACGTGCTTCCTTTAGGAACGCTGACTGTTGAGGAAACGAAAGCTCCTAATGGCTATCTTCTTGACGGTGCATATATGCAGGCAAACGGTAGCGAGGAACAGATTAAGGGAATGTACCTTACACAGATTACCGAGGACGGCGACATTGCCGTATTGTCTGGAAGCAATCAGTACCATGTATCAGACAAGGTTATCCGTGGCGGTGTGAAAATCCAGAAACGAGATTTGGAAACCAGCGATACCAAAGGTCAAGGAAGTGCGACCTTGAAAGACGCTGAATTTGAAATCATTTCCTTAAATGACAATGCCGTACTTGTCGAGGGCAAGCTCTACAATAAAGGCGAAGTGGTAAAGACAATCCTTACTGACATTGAGGGCGTGGCTTCTACTTCCGCTGACCTCTTACCTTATGGAAAATACCGTATCGAGGAAAGCAAAGCACCAGAGGGCTATTTGACGGACGGTGCAGAACCGATTGAATTTGAAATCACAGAGGACGGAAAAATCGTTGACCTTACAGGAACAGACACATCTATCTACAATCAAGTGAAACGTGGCGACCTAGAGGGTGTCAAGATTGGAGCTGGCACACACCAGCGTCTTGCGGGAGTGACCTTTAGGATCACAAGCAAGACCACAGGTGAGAGCCACATTATCGTGACAGATGATAACGGGCAGTTCTCTACTTCTTCCGACTGGGCTTCCCACAAACATAACACCAATACAGGAAAGACCAGCGAGGACGGTATCTGGTTTGGAACAAGCGAGCCAGACGACAGCAAGGGTGCATTGCTTTACGACACCTATATCATTGAGGAATTACGCTGTGAGGGCAACAAAGGCTTTGAGCTTATCCCGCCGTTTGAAATCGTGGTGTCCAGAAACAATGTGACCGTTGACTTAGGGACACTTACAGATGAATACGAGAAAGAAATCTCTATCCATACCACAGCCACAGGCAAGGACGGCGAGAAGTCTATCGTGGCTGGCAAAGAGGTAACAATCATTGACACAGTTACCCTTGACGGGCTGGAAAAAGGCACAAAATATCAGCTCAAAGGCTGGCAGATGTTGAAAGAGGAAAACGCCGAGCTTCTTATCGACGGACAGCGTGTAGAAAGTGATTACACATTCACAGCCGACAGCGGAGAAATGAAGATTGAAATGGAATATACGTTCAACGCTTCTTCTCTGGGCGGTCAGAACCTTGTAACCTTTGAGGAACTTTACGACCTTTCCAACGAGGACGAGCCTGTAAAGGTGGCTGAACACAAGGACATTGACGACGAGGGACAGACGGTGCTTATCACGGAGCGTATCATCACTATCCATACCACAGCGACCAGCGAGGACGGAAAGAAAGAGATTGAAGCAGGAAAAGACGTGACAATCATTGATACCGTTACTCTTGACGGTTTGGAAATCGGCACTAAGTATCAGCTAAAAGGCTGGCAGATGATTAAGGACGAAAACGCCGAGCTTATTATCAATGGTGAGCGTGTCGAGAATGACTATACCTTTACTGCTGACAGTGAAAGCATGGAAGTCCAGATTGCCTTTACATTCGACGCTTCCGAGCTGGGCGGGAAAGAGCTTGTGACCTTTGAGGAATTATACGATTTGAGCAATCCAGACGAACCGACAAAGGTTACAGAGCATAAGGACATTGAGGACGACGGGCAGACGGTGACAATCACAGAAGTACCAGAAACGCCGGAAGAACCAACAGAGCCAGAACAGCCGACCACACCAGATACACCGAGCAAGACAACAGACGCTCCAAAGACAGGTGATAATACAAATATTGCCTTATTCTTAGGGCTTCTTATCCTCTCTGGTGCAGGCGTGGCAGGAACATACTTCTTCAAGCGTAGACGCTCATAATCGGGCGGTCTGCTTATGATGATGAAGAAATCCCGTTCCCCGCCGTATGGATTTGTAACAGGAAATAAAAATCTAAACTGTTCCTTTTCTGTTCTTCTGCTTGCAGATCAACGGAAAAGAACAGTCCACTAGGGGCGTGGGGAGTGTAGCTCCCCACATATCAATCACATAAAGAAATGAGGTAGAACACATGAAATTAAAATATATCGTGCCAAATATGGCACAGACATTTGGAAATTTGGAGTTTGCAGGAGAAAATGACGTGGAGCAACAGCGTGTCAATGGTCGCTTTGTTCCCGTGACAAGAAGCTATAACCTGTATTCCGACATTCAGAGAGCCGACGACATTATCGTGGTACTTCCCGCAAAGGCTGGTGAAAAGCGTTTTAAGTATGAGCAAAAAGTAAAGCTCGTCAATCCAAAGATTACCGCCGAGGGAAAGAACGTGCGAGGTCGTGGCTACACCAACTACATTTTAAACGCTGACGATATGCTTCCAGTCGAGGAAAGCAAGTAAAGGGGGTATCAGACTATGAGATTAGCGAATGGAATTGTATTAGATAAGGAAAAGACTTTCGGAGTATTGAAGTTCTCCGCATTAAGACATGAGGTGCGTGTAGAGAATGAGGACGGGACGACCAACGAGGAAATCAAGCGTAGAACCTATGATTTGAAGTGCAGTCAGCAGGAACGCACGATACAGGTATCTATCCCAGCGGAAATCCCTGTCAAGGACTATCCGTACAATGCCGAGGTGGAGCTTATCAACCCTGTTGCCGATACCGTGGCAAACGCCAACTACCGAGGGGCAGATGTGGAATGGTACATCAAGGCAGACGACATTGTATTGAAGAATAAAGGCGGTCAGCCCGCAGGCAATCCGCAGAACCACGCTCCGCAGGGACAGCAGAAGAAATAATATTACTAACTAGATTTTCATTGTAGCTGTTATATTGAATTGGTATAATATGGGTATGAAGTAAGTGACAGAAAAGGATTTGGTGCAATAATAACAGATGTTAATCTGCGTTGCTTGTGGCAACGGCTGTTTTGATATTTAATAGTTGTATCAAAACAAAGGAGGCATAGGTTATGTTAAACGAAAATATTAGAACACTACGAAAGGCAAAAGGACTTTCACAAGAAGAATTGGCTATTAAGATAAACGTAGTAAGACAAACAGTATCTAAATGGGAAAAAGGGTTATCCGTTCCCGACTCAAGTATGCTTGTTTCGTTGGCAGAAGAACTTGATACGTCTGTAAGTACCTTGCTAGGAGAAACCGTACAAGAAGAATGTTTGAATGAGGGAGATTTAAAGAATATTTCTGAAAAACTTGAAGTTATCAATCTACAGTTTGCTAAAAAAAGCGAAAGGAAAATTAAAACTATTCGTTACTCACTTATTTTAGTGTGTGTATTTATTGCAGTAGTATTTATTGCTCTCGTAACTATGAATAGTGAATATTTGACTTGGGATTTTAATAACCCAGAATTAGCGATAGTAGGCACTCTACTACATGGTTTCGAGTTTTTGTTTGTGAGATTAGCACCTTTTGTTTTTATCGGTTCTGTAATCGGTATTGTACTCACATATAGAAAACGATAATTTCATATCCAGTATTACAAAAGCGGTTAGTCTTTACGATTGACCGCTTTTTCCATATCCAGAAAGGGGTGTTTATGAACATTTTGAAATACAAGGGAAAGCGTATCAGAGCCAGCGACAAGAACCTTGTGTACCGCTTCTGTGCGGGTACGCTTCTGTTCCTGTTCATAGCGGTTCTCCTGCTACTGAACATGGGACAGCTCATGCGTACCGATTGGGAACATTTTAGTTTACTTGATAATGGGCTGACGCTTTCTACATACAACTTCATAACCATAGGGATAGCGACTGGTGTTTGTGCATTGGTCGCTTTTCTTTATTACCGCTTCTTCCATGACAGTTTCAAGAAGCTATTACACCGTCAAAAGCTCTCCCGCATGATACTGGACAATAAGTGGTATGAAGCCCAGACCGTACAGGACAGCGGTTTTTTCACTGACCTGCAAGGCAGATCAAGGGAAAAAATCGTCTGGTTTCCTAAAATCTATTATCAAATGGAAACGGGCTTGCTCCATATCCTCTGTGAAATCTCTTTGGGAAAGTATCAAGACCAGCTCCTTAGACTGGAAGATAAACTGGAAAGCGGGCTTTACTGTGAGCTGACCGACAAGACGCTCCATGACGGCTATATCGAATACGTTTTACTTTATGACATGATAGCGAACCGTATCTCGATTGACGAAGTAAAAGCAGAAAACGGGGGCTTGCGTCTGATGAAGAACCTCACATGGGAATATGACGCACTCCCTCACGCCCTTATCTGTGGCGGGACTGGCGGTGGAAAGACCTATTTCCTGCTGACAATCATTGAAGCCCTCTTGCAGACCAACGCCCAGCTATTCATCTTAGACCCTAAGAACGCTGACCTTGCGGACTTGGGTACGGTCATGGATAACGTGTACCATACCAAAGAAGATATGATTGAATGTGTCAATGCGTTCTATGAGGGCATGGTACAGCGAAGCGAGGAAATGAAGCAACACCCAGACTACAAGACGGGCGAAAACTATGCCTATCTGGGCTTACCGCCCTGCTTCCTTATCTTTGACGAGTATGTGGCGTTCTTGGAAATGCTGGGGACAAAGGAAAGCATAAGCCTACTTAGCCAGCTAAAGAAAATCGTCATGCTTGGCAGACAGGCGGGCTATTTCCTCATTGTCGCCTGCCAGCGTCCCGACGCAAAGTATTTTTCAGACGGTATCAGAGATAACTTCAACTTCCGTGTAGGCTTGGGACGTATCAGTGAGCTTGGCTACGGTATGCTCTTTGGAAGCGACGTAAAGAAGCAGTTTTTCCAGAAGCGTATCAAGGGACGTGGCTATTGTGACGTGGGAACAAGCGTCATATCGGAGTTTTACACTCCCCTTGTTCCAAAGGGACATGATTTTTTACAGACTATCGGCTCTCTTGCACTGGCAAGGCAAGCCGTACCAGAGAAACAAAAGGAGAATTGAAAAATATATGGGACTTTTAGAAATGGGTTACAGCGACCCTAACACAGATTTGCACGTTGAGGGTGTCTGCGTAGACTTTGACCACTTCCTTGCGGATTTGGAAAGTGTCGCTGGCACGACTGACGATAAATGTGAGGAATTTCCGACAGAAGCCTACCATGCACACATGGAAGATATTCTGACAGAAGCGGGGCTTGGAAGATTGAAACTTCCGTTGCTTTTTTCCGTCGTGCTGGACGAATGGCTTTCCATTCATGGGTTCAACTACCGCTTTACGTTCCTTGTGGTGGATAAGGTTTTTTTCAGACAGATATACCATGAATATGAGATTGACAAAGATATCGTCAGAAAATGCCTTTCTGCCGATACCGACGTTATCGTAGTTTATACGGGCGTAACAAGGATAGACTGAACCACTGACGACTTTCACGGTCAGCTTTAGCGTCAGACCGTGGAAGTCGTCCTGTGGAGCAG